>Ga0187863_10001811_pt1 | contig 16723 bp, 14 predicted proteins | sample June2016WEW_11_1_FD_132975 | JGI IMG/M metagenome (GOLD analysis project Ga0187863, IMG submission 132975) | Peatland microbial communities from SPRUCE experiment site at the Marcell Experimental Forest, Minnesota, USA - June2016WEW_11_10 | ecosystem: Environmental > Terrestrial > Soil >... | reverse complement strand
TTTGCGGACTGCAAGGCTCGGGCAAGACGACCTCGACCGGCAAGCTCGGCAAATGGTTGAGTGAGCACGGCCACCGTCCGATTGTAGTTTCCACCGACGTCTACCGCCCTGCCGCCCGCCAACAGCTGGCGCAGGTAGCCAGGTCCACGGGCACCTCCCTGTGGCCTGGCACAGGCACAGACAAGCCGCTGGAAATCGTTCGCGGCGCGACGCGCGAGGCCAAGCTCTCCGCGTGCGACGTGATCCTGGTTGACACGGCCGGCCGCCTGCACATCGATGATGAGCTCATGAACGAACTTTCGCAGCTCAAGCACGAATTAAATCCCTCGGAGATCCTGTTTGTCGCCGACGCCATGATTGGGCAGGATGCCGTGCGCTCGGCGAGTGAATTCCATAAGCGCCTGGGAATTACGGGCGTGATCCTCACGAAACTCGATGGCGATGCGCGCGGCGGCGCGGCACTCTCGATCCGCAAAGTGACAGGCGCCCCGGTGAAATTCGTGGGCGTGGGTGAAAAATACGACGCGCTTGAGCCCTTCCTGCCCGACCGGATCGTATCGCGCATTCTCGGCATGGGCGACGTTCTCGGCCTGATTGAAAAGGCCGAGAAAACCATTGACCTTAACAAGGCGCGTGACCTCGAGCGCAAGCTCTGGGAAGACGACTTCACGCTGCACGATTTCCGCGATCAGTTGCAGCAGATCCGCAAAATGGGCTCGATCGAGCAGCTGATGGGAATGCTGCCGAAGGTCGGACCGTTCGCGAAGATTCCCAAGGACGCACACGTAGACGAGAAGCAACTGAAATCCATCGAGGCCATCATCGATTCCATGACCGCTTCGGAGCGCTCCGACGCCAACCTGATCGACGGCAAGCGGCGCAAGCGCATCGCGCGCGGAAGCGGCACCTCCGTGCAGGAGGTCAATCAGGTGCTCAAGCAGTACGCCGACATGCGCCGCATGATGAAGCAGTATGGCAGCATGGCGAAGATGAAGATGCGCGGCTGGGGCAAGTTTGCTGGCTTGAAGTAGGTTGCCTCGTGCCGATTATCGTCGATAACACGCTTGCATCAGATTCGCTCGGCTGGCCATGGGTGGCGATGGCCGCCTCGAGAAGGCCAAGCGCCTGGCCGAGTTGATCGGCAAGCTGGGCCAGTATCGCTCGGTGGGCGTATACGACGTAGGCGCCGAGACGGTGTCGGTCATCGCCTGGAGCGGCGCAGGCGCTCCCGAGCATCCATCGTTCCCGGTGGGTCAGGGATTGACAGGTGCGGCGATTTGACAGAAACGGGCGGTCATCGAGGGTGACGTGCGGACCGCCTTCCGGTGCCAGACCGCCTTTGGCAGCACTGTTTCGGAAATCCGTCCTGGTTCTATCTCCTGCAGGTGGCTATGTGATCGGCACCGTTGATGTCGAAAGCGATCAGCGAAACGCCTCTTCGGTCCGCGACCAGCAAGTGATCGAGCACTGCGCCGAGGCCGCCCTCCCGCTGTGGCTGCTGCGGTAACTCTAGCCCCAAGATAGCGATTGGTGAATCGCGCGGGCTTGGCTATAATGCCAGGATTCGACTTAGGAGGAATTTCGAGTGTTAATGATTCGGCTGTCGCGGTTTGGCAAGAAGAAGCACCCATTTTATCGCGTGGTGGTGACCGAGAAGACGCGTCCGCGCAACGGCCGCTTTGTCGAGATCGTCGGCACCTACGACCCTCAGAAGAAACCCGCGCTTGTGGAAGTCGATAACGAGCGAGTGCAGTACTGGCTGAGCAAGGGCGCCCAGCCAAGCGACACGGTTCGCACCCTGCTTCGCAAACCCAAGGCCGCTCCAGCGCAACCCTAACCCTCCCCCCGGCGTCCTACTGTAGTAGGCATCTATAGCTCATATCCGTATACACGCTCGAGCGAATTTCCGCGCTGGGCGCGCCAAGCCGTGGGGGAAAGGGCCATGAAGGAACTCGTAGAGGCGATTGCCAGGGCGCTCGTCGATCATCCTGAACAGGTGCAGGTCCATGCAGTCGATGGTGAGCAGGTAACCGTACTGGAGTTGAAGGTTGCTCCAGACGATCTGGGAAAAGTGATTGGACGCCAGGGACGCACCGCGAAATCAATTCGTACACTGCTGGGGGCCGCTGGAATGAAGTTGAGAAAGCGCTTTACGTTGGAAATCCTCGAATAGCGTGGCTGCGCAAGCCCTCCCCCTAACTGTGGCGCGCATCCTGCGTCCGCACGGAAGGCGGGGAGAAGTAGCCGCCGAGATCCTCACCGATTTTCCCGAACGTCTCAAAACTCTCTCTCGAGCGGCACTTTGGGATGGCCGCTCAGAACCCCGGCAGACAAAGGTGCGCAGCTGTTGGCTTAGCCAGAGCCGCGGGGGCCAAGCGATTTTTCATTTCGAAGGCTCCGATTCCATCTCCGATGCGGCAAAGCTTGTCGGACTCGAAGTGCAGATTCCGTTCGCCGACCGCATGCAGCTTTCCTCCGGCAGCTACTACGTGACCGATCTGATCGAGTGTGAAGTCCGCGAGAAAGACGGCGCCCCGGTGGGAACTGTGGCGGACGTGCAATTTCCCGGCGAAGGCGTCGCCGGGACGCCCATACTCGTGGTGGATTCTCCGCAAGGCGAATTGCTCGTGCCGCTGGCCCAGGATATTTGCGTTCATATTGATACCGGTGCCCGGCTCATCGAGGTGGTCTTTCCCGAAGGCCTGCGCGAACTCAATCGCCCATAGCGGCGGTTTGTGCGGCGCCGGTGTCTGGTCGGCTCTTTTATTGAGCAGCGGCAGCTTTGCGCTACTATCAAGCGATGCGTTTCGATCTCATATCCATCTTTCCGGAGTTTTTTAACGGGCCGCTCGATTACGGCATCGTGCGCCGCGCGCGCCAATCCCGCCTGATCGAAACGCACATCCACGATCTGCGCAGCTTTACGCCCGACCGCCACCGCACCGTGGACGACCGCCCGTTTGGCGGCGGCGAAGGCATGGTGATGAAGCCCGAGCCGCTCTTTGCAGCTGTCGAATCGCTGACGGGGGGCCAAGGCGCGGCTGTTCCTCACCGAACCGCAATCGTCCTGCTGTCGGCCTCCGGGAAGCTGTTCCGGCAGCAGACGGCACGGCGATTTGCGGCGCTTGAACGAATCATTCTGCTCTGTGGCCGCTATGAAGGCGTCGACGAGCGCGTCGCCGAACATCTCGCCACGGACGAATTGTGTGTAGGCGATTTTGTTCTCTCCGGGGGAGAAATGCCTGCGGCGATGATTGTCGACGCCGTTACGCGGCTCACTCCCGGCGCGCTCGGCAACCAGGACTCCACCGTCAACGAATCCTTCAGCGAAGCAAGGTTTGCCTCCGGGGCTAAAGCGCCGGATGGGGAAGCTGCCGGGTCGCGACCAAAGCCGCGACCCACAAATCAGGCCTTTCCAGGCGACCAGGCAGCTCCAGACAATGCCTACGCCAAGACCCATCACGTATCAGGTGCCATGAGCCCGACGCTTCTGGACTGCCCCCACTACACACGGCCGCCGTCATTTCGCAACTGGGACGTGCCGGAGGTACTGCTGGGCGGAAACCATGAGGAAATCCGCCGTTGGCGCCGCCAGAAGGCCCTGGAAAAGACATTGCGCAATCGCCCGGATTTAATCCATGGCGCGGCCCCCCAAGCCGAATAGCCTCCGCGAAGAGCACGCCACGCGGCACCCACCCGGGCAGTTTCGCCTAGTCATACTCTGGCAATTTCGCTATACTCACTTTTCGTGCGTTGTGCTGGCCCCACCTGAGCGGGTCTGCCTGGAATAAGGATAATGAAGCCGATTATTGCAAAAGTGCAGGAGTCACAACTCCGCAAAGACCATCCCGCCTTCCGTCCCGGCGACACGATTCGCGTGAATGTCCGGTTAAAGGAAGGCGAGAGCGACAAGGAACGCATTCAGGCGTTTGAGGGTGTGGTCATGAGCCGCCGCGGCGAGCTTTTGGGGCAGAGCTTTACGGTGCGCCGCGTGAGCTTCGGCATCGGGGTTGAGCGCATTTTCCCGACCCATTCGCCGATGATCAGCTCGATTGAGCTGGTTCGCCAGGGCAGCGTGCGCCGCGCCAAGCTGGGTTATCTTCGCGGACGCAAGGGCAAGGCGGCCCGCATCAAGCGCGTCGAGAAGTTCGAGGCGGTTCCCGCTACTACGGTGGCGGAATAAGGCCGTCATTTTCCCCGATCCTGCCCGCTTCGAACCTCGGAAGCATTTTCTTCACTTGTGTCAAAGGCTTTTTGCAGTCATCCCTCCATCGGCGGTTCGCGCAATGTGCTAGAATTCCCGCCGATGGGACGGCTCTGCTGTACTCGATTCGAGCGCGAGGCGCGCCAGCGGGGTTGGCTGCGAATCGCCGGACTGGACGAAGCAGGGAGGGGTTCCCTGTTCGGCCCTGTCGTAGCGGGCGCGGTAATTCTCAACTCCAAGCGCCGTATCGTCGGGCTCGATGACTCGAAGAAGCTGCCTGCTGAGCGCCGCCGCGAGCTCGCTCAGCGCATTCGCGAACACGCCCTGGCGTGGGCCACTGCGGAAGTCGATGCCAGCCGCATCGACGCGTGGAATATCTACCAGGCAAGCCGCCAGGCGATGGTCGCCGCGGTCTCCCAGCTGAGCCCGCTTCCCGATTACCTGCTGCTCGATGCCATCGAACTCGATCTTCCTATCGAGCAGAAGGCCCTGATCCACGGCGACGCACGATCGGTTTCGATTGCCGCTGCCTCGATCCTGGCCAAGGTGGAGCGCGACCGGCGCATGGAAGAGTTCGACCAGCTCTATCCCCACTATGGACTTGCGCAGCATAAGGGCTACGGTACCCCGGAACATCTTGCAGCGCTGCGGTTGTATGGCCCCACCTCGCTGCACCGGTTCTCCTACGCCCCGGTGAGGGAGTCGCGCTGCTGGGGCGCGGGGGCGGTCCAGAATCGGCTACCCCTTGATCTCTCGGGGCTTGCCTCGGCGGAAGGTTCCTAGAGCCTCAAGACGGGCTTCCGACCTGTTATCCCCTTCCTCACCTCTCCCCTTGCGCTTCGTTGACTTGGGTTTCTCGCATGCTAACCTTTCATTTGAGCTCCCTTCACCACCTCAGCGACACCGAGCTCGGAACAAACGAACTCACACATGGCCTTCAATAAGAGCAAAGCGCTTGAGAGCGCTCTCAAGTATTTGAACCAAGGCAGGGTCAATCAGGCCATCGCCGAGTACCAACAGATTCTCCGCAACGACCCCAAGGATCAGGCCACCCTGATGACGGTGGGCGACCTGTTCGCCCGCCAGGGTGACATGTCCCATGCGCTGGAATACTTCGAGCGCCTGGCGCAGGTATATCTCGCCGATGGCTTCAACAGCAAAGCCATCGCCATCTACAAGAAAATCGCCAAATTAGCGCCTTTGGAGCTCTCTCCTCTTGAGAAGCTCGCCGATCTATACGTGCAGCAAGGAGTGCTTAGCGAGGCGCGCCCCCTCTTTTTGCAAATTGCAGAAGCGCACCTGAAGGCCCATCGCGCTCCCAAGGCCGTCGAGGTGCTTCACCGCCTGCTCGAAGTGGAGCCTGAAAATCCACGGGTGCAAATGCGTCTCGCCGAGCTCTACAACGTCATGGGCCAGAAGGTCGACGCGGCGAAGACCTACCTCGGGTATGGCCAGCGCCTGTTTGATCGTGGCGACCATGCGGAATCTGAAAAGCTGGTCGAACGCGCCCTGGAAGTAGCTCCCGGTGATTCCTGTGCTCTGCTGCTGAAGGCCAAGATCCTGGCATCCACCGGGAAGGACGCGGGGGCAATCAAGATTCTCGAGAAGCACCCGGAAGCCGATGCCGGCACCGAAGTTACAAACCTCCTTGTCGATCTTGAACTGAAGACGGGACAAATTGAAGCTGCGTCGGATCGCGCGCGCAACCAATTGGTGCGCGGCAATTCGCACTTTGGCCTGCTTTTCCGCGTGTCCGAGACGCTTGTGGAAAAGGGGCAGGCCGAGGAAGCGCTTCCGCTGTTCAGGGAACTTCGCGATCCCATGATCGAAGTGGGCGAGCACGACAAGTTTGTGAAGTCGCTCTCGGGGGCGACCGAACGCCTCCCGGGCAATACCGAGGCTCTCGAGCTGCTCGCTGATTTCTGCCGCCACACCAGCGATCCTTTTCCGCTAACGGTGGCGCTTACCCAGCTCGCCGATATCTACGAAGCGGCAGGAAACAACGAGCGCGTCGAACAACTCCTGGAAGAATTGGTCGACCGGAATCGCGATAACGAGGGTCTCGCGGCGCGCCTTGCATCGGTGCGTATCCGGAATGGCAAACTTCCCAAGTCGGAAAGCGAACCTGCGGCGCCGCCGAACCCCGATTCGATCTGCCTCGCCCCCACTCACCAGCAGAGAGATTCTTCTGCCGATGCGCCGGCCAACCAGGACGTCCTCGATCCCGAAACACGCCACTATATTGCGCAGGCGCTCACCGACGTGGACTTGTTCTCCAGCTATGGTCTGGCACAGAAGGCCGCCAACCTGCTCGAGGCTGTGTTGCAACGCGCGCCTCGACACGCGCCGACTCTGGAACGGCTTTTGGATCTCTCGGTGGGTGCCGGAGACGATCCACGAACGGCGCAATTAGCCGCCACGCTCGAGCAGATTTACCGTGAGCGGAACGATGGAACCAATGCCGAGCGATTCGCCCAACTCCGCAAGAGTTTTCAGAATGCCGCAGACGCGCCGGGCGATCGACCGCAAACGCCAGGGGATGCGATTTCGGTCCCCGCCCTACCGGGGACCCATACAGTCGAGCCGGCCTCCGCAGGGGCGGTTCCTGTGGACATGGAACCTGAGTCGCAGGAAACGGAAACAAAGGAATTTGAAATTTCACCCGAGACGCCAGCCGAACAGTCTCAGCCGAGCGCTCAACCAGCGGGGCTGGCAGAAGAGGTAGATCTCTCCGACGAATGGGAAGCGATGGTGCAGGAAGTTGTTGAGCCCCCGCCTCCGGCGATCGTCGAGGCGTCCACTCTTCCGCCCGCCGAGCCGCTCATTGCCGCCCTTGAAACGGCGGAAACAATCGATCTGGAAAGCGCCTTCGAGCCTGAAGCGGCCGCTTCCCTGTCCTTGGAACCGGAGGTTTACGAGATTCACGAAGAAGCTGCGGAGGAGCAGCCTGCGGCGGCAGAGCTTTTCGGGTTTGCCGATCCGCTCGCGCCCGAAGCGCCCTCGGCCGACGAAGCCGCCGCGGAGAGTGCTGAATTCGAGCTTGAACTGACCCCCGCACCGTCCGAGGCCGGCGAAAAAAAAGGGGCATCTACGACAGAAGATTTCATCGGCGAGCTCGCTTTAGAAGTGGACGGGTTGGAACTACCGGCACCCGTCAACAGCGACCCTCCGGGCGGTATCGGGGGAAAGATTTCCTTACCGGCCGCCGCGCAAACCTCTGAGCCGGCCGGTTCCGCGCTGGCCACCGAGCCGAAAGCCGAAAGCTTGAATGAACTGTCAGAAGTCTTCCAAGAGTTTCGCGACGAATTGGGTGAACTTGGGGAAGAAGAAGACGAGGATCTCGAAACCCATTACAATCTGGGCATCGCCTATCGTGAAATGGGACTGCTCGATGAGGCCATCGGCGAATTTCAAAAAGTGGCGAAAGCGGTGCAGAAGGGAAAGCCCTTCCGTTACGCCATGAATTGCGCGGTCCTATTGGCGCTCTCCTTCGCAGATAAGGGCGAGCCGAAGATCGCGGCGCTCTGGTATAAGCGCGCTCTCGAGGTACCGGGTCTTGAGCAGGAAACAATTCTCGCACTGCGATATGATCTGGGCATTTCTCTTGAGACGTCGGGTGACTCCGATGAGGCGCTCGATTGTTTCCGCCAGGTCTATGCGATGAATATCGATTACCGCGACGTCTCTGACCGCATCGCCACGCTGCAGCACCACTGAGCTTGGTCTGGTCCGCGCGCCAAGCGCGGGTTGCCAGCCCGGCTGGAATCTCCCATAATTCTAACCCGATGCTAAATCGACTGCTCCGCGTCGCCATGCTGATGGTCTGGCTCGAACTCGGATTGACGCTGATTCTGGTGCCCTGGTCGGATATCTGGGAAGCCAATTATTTTCTCTTCCAGTATCCCGCGCTGGGCGTTTTGCTTAAGAATCCCTTTCTGCGCGGGGCAATTTCTGGATTGGGGCTCATCAACGTTCTTCTCTCGGTGGGAGCATTTCGCCGCCGCGCAGTGGTTGTTCCAGGCCCTGGCTAGCTAGGCCGCGCCTGGAATTTTTGATGCGGATCGCCCAGAATGATTTCCCGCCGCAACCTTGCCCCTCACCCTCCGACGCTCTGTTACGTTACAGACCGCCAAGCGCTGCAGGCCACTGGTTCGCTGGGCCTCATCGGTAGAATCCGCATTGCCGCCGAGGCGGGAATCGATTGGATCCAGATTCGCGAAAAGGATTTGTCTGCTCGCGAATTGCTCACACTGACCCGAGACGCCATTTGCACGGCCGAAGAGGCCGCCGGAGGCGCGCGCATTATCGTGAACGGCCGGCTCGACGTCGCGGTGGCCGCCGGCGCGGCGGGAGTGCATCTTGGCCGTGAATCGGTTGCTGCTTCTGAAGTGGTTCGCTGGTGCCGCGGCGGGAATGCGCCGCCGGGATTTCTAGTGGGGGTTTCGTGCCATCGGATTGAGGAAGCGCTCGAAGCAGAAGGGGCTGGCGCAAGCTACGTCTTCTTCGGGCCGGTTTACGATACACCTGCGAAACGCGCTTTTGGACCGCCCCGGGGAGTTGCCCGGCTCGCCGCCGTGTGCGGTGCCGTGGGGGTTCCTGTGATGGCGATTGGCGGAGTGACGGAAGAAAATGCCTCCGCAGCGCTGCAAGCGGGGGCGACCGGAATCGCCGCCATTCGTTTGTTCCAGCAATCGGAAGACGCAGCGTCACTGAAGCAGTCGGTTGATCGCCTGCAGCGAATGCAACCCCGATAAATCCAGCTAAGCGCTGAGCCACCGTCCCACTGGCTGCAGGCGCTCCACGTGATCGCAGATCACCTTGAACACCGCCATGATGGGAATGGCGAGAACCAGTCCCATGGCTCCCCACAGCCATCCCCAAAACAACAAAGAAACGGTGACCGCCAGGGCGTTGAGGCGAACGCGCCAGCCGATCAGCGCCGGAATCAACAGATTCGCTGTCACGATATGGAACGAGGTGAGCACGGCCACAATTCCCAGATAGGGCGCCACGCTGTGATATTGCTTCAACCCGATAAAGAGCGGGGGTATCCATGCCATTACGGCCCCAAGATAAGGGACCAGGTTGCACATGCCCGAAACAAGCGCCGTCAGGAACGGGAAGTCCAGCCCTAGAGCCATAAAAAACAGCCAACTCGCAACGACGAGGATCAACCCCACAAGGGCGGTGCCCATCAGGTAGCTGCGCAGGACTCGCGTGACGTCTGAGAGAGCATCCTTCACCTCGGTGCGCTCCGCAGCAGGGAACAGCTGCATGGTGGCGTGCCATACTTGCCGCTTGGCCGCCAGCATAAAAAAGACCAGAAAGGGCATGAAAGTAGCGGCAAATAGGAAGGAGTAGAGCGAATTGAGCCTTCCCACAAGCGCCGTCCGCACCGGATGCGGATCGGTTACCGTAATGATGCGTGGACCTGGTAGTTGGCCCGGTTCAATCTCCGACACGCGGGCTTCCAGGTTCTCGAGCCTGCGCTCAAAGTCGGCAGAGGCGGCTCGCAGAGGAGCGCGATACTTGGGCCAGTCGGTACTGAATTGATCCGCGCGCTCGACGAGCGTCCAGCCGAGCACTGCCATGAGCGCCAGCGTGAACAGAACCATCAAAAGCGAGCCCAACGCCCTCGGTATGCGCACCCTTTCGAGCCAGGTCACCAGCGGATCAAGAAAGTAGGCCATCAGAACCGCCATCAGCAGCGTCACCAGCACGGTGGACGCGAAATAGCAGAATGCCATCGCGATTCCTACCGCGATGATTCGCGCGCTCGCCGAGCTGGCGGTAATCACTTTGGACTCTTCAAGAGGCATTATCTGTAAAGATAGCACAGCGTCTCGCGCGCGGATGCAGAGGTGCTTGTCGGACACTAGGATCAGGAAGTTTCACTCCCACATTCATAAAGCCCTTAGGTTCTGCCAAAAGTTTACATTTTGGATGTATGCGCGGCACGCTCGCCTATCTTCGGAGTTGCGGAGTGTTAGAATTGCCTACTCACCTTCAACCAGAGCATAGGCGGCACAATGGGGAAAGAGCTGTTCGGCACCGATGGGATCCGCGGGATTCCGGGGGAGTATCCGCTCGACGACGCGACGCTCGAACGCGTTGGGCTGGCGCTCGGGAAGCATCTTCGCGAGCGATCCGCCAACCCCAAGGTTCTGATCGGCCGGGACACGCGCGAATCCGGGCGCCACATTGCCCAGTGCATCGCGAGAGGGCTCGTCTCCGCTGGCTCGCAGCCGGTGTCGGCAGGCGTGCTGACCACTCCCGGAGTAGCTTGGCTTGTCAACCACGACGGGTTTTCCGCCGGCGTGGTCATCTCAGCCTCCCACAATCCCTATCACGACAATGGGGTCAAGCTCATTTCGTCTTCTGGGATGAAATTTCCCGATTCCATCGAAGCGGCGCTCGAAAAGGTGATTCTTTCCAGAAACGGCAACGTTTCCGCTTTGCAGCAAGCGCCGCTCAACGGCGACCAGAAGCTCTCCGAACAGTACCTGGCGGGATTGCGGGCCGCCATTTTTCCCGGCGCGAAATTCGCCGGGATGAACATCGTTCTCGATTGCGCGAATGGAGCTGCGAGCAAACTGGCGCCGGAGTTGTTCGCTTCGCTGGGCGCTACGGTGATCGCGATCAATGATTCCCCGGACGGCCGGAACATCAATGCCGGTTGCGGCTCCCTGCACCCTGAGGGTTTGCAGAAGGTCGTCGTGGAAAACGGAGCGGCGCTCGGTGTGGCTTTCGACGGCGATGCAGACCGCGCGATTTTCTCGACCGCTTCGGGCAAGCTCGTCGACGGGGACGGCGTTCTGCTGATCGCCGGACGTTATCTAAAATCAGCCGGCCAATTGAAGGGCAACGTCATTGTCGGTACAACCATGGCCAACCTTGGTTTGGAACGCGCCCTCGCGAAATCGGGACTCCAGCTCGCGCGCACAGCCGTCGGTGACCGCTACGTCCTGGAAGAAATGCGGCGTATCGGAGCAAATCTGGGCGGCGAGCAATCCGGGCACATCCTATTTCTGGACGACGCCACGACCGGCGATGGCATGTTGACCGCCGTAAAGATTGCCTCTCTGGTTTCCCTGGCCGCCCCTTTGGATGCGCTGGTGGCGGATTTGAAAATCTTCCCTCAGAAGATCGTCAATGTGCGTGTACGGTCAAAACCGTCACTGGATTCCTTGCCTGAGATTGCATTTCTGATGCAGCAAGCTGAAAAGACCCTTGGCAACTCCGGACGAATCGTCCTCCGATACTCCGGCACAGAACCCCTGGCCCGTGTGATGGTGGAAGCCGAGCGGGAAGAGGATGTCTCGCGATGGACAGAATCCCTGGCTTCGGCACTGCAATCCTCGATCGGTTGACGATCGTTCGAATTTTTCAGACACCGCTTACCTCAACTGCGGCCCCTCGACCGGGATGGCGGTGTTTCTTCCAAAGAATGTAGGATTAAGAGAGCTTGCTTTCAGAAATTGGATTCCGGCGAACCAGCATGTGATATCGGTTCGTCTTTTGCTTTCCTAAGTCCTGTGAAATCAGCGACCCGGCATTCAATCGAAATCATTGATCGGTGGCATCAGGCGTGCAACTAGTCCTGCGGCTGTCTTTATTTCCCGGGGTGGGCCGGTTTCGTTGCGCCGAGGCCGGTTTTCGGGGGGTGGAGCAAATGGGGGCCCGGGTGGGCCCCCGACTTTTTCGCCGCAGGTTTCCTGCCGCTATTTTTTCCAAATGGAAATAGAAAAGGGCACCCCGTACTGGCAGTGCCCTCACACGACTGAAGCTTGCTTGAGTTGTTAACTGCAACCCGAAGTGCTGCCGCAGTTCGCGCATTTGTAGCAACTGCCGTTCGGCGTCATGAGCATTCCGCATTCCGAGCAGGATGGCGCATCGTCGATTGCTGCACGCGGACGCGTGGCAAGTTCCGGTTCACCAACTTTGGCGGCTACGCCTGCCGCCGGTGCCTTGGAAGCGGCCGCTGGAGCCGACGCCACTGGAGTGATCTCTTCGATCACATCGGCATCCAAGTAATCACGAGAGATGAATTTCCCGCCGAGCCAGCGCCCGAGGTAGTCCACGATGGATTTCGCGTAGCGGATTTCGGGATTGCCGGTGTAACCCGAGGGTTCGAAGCGCGAATTCACGAACTTATCGACCAGCGCGCGAAGCGGCACGCCGTACTGCAGGGCAATCGAAACCGACAACGCAAAGGCATCCATGATGCCAGAAAGCGTCGACCCCTCTTTCGCCATCTTGATGAAGATTTCACCGGGCGTGCCGTCCTCGTACTTCCCGACGGTCAAATAGCCTTCGTGGCCGCCGATAGAGAACTTGTGGGTGATCGAGCTGCGCTCGTTCTGCAGCTTGCGGCGATGCGCGCTGGGCACAAAAAGCTCCTGTTGCTCGGGAGCAGGCACTTCGGGCAGCGCTGCCTTTACGGCGACAGCATCGACTGCCGCTGGTTTTCCTTCGTCCTTCTTTCCTGCGGCCGAGAGCGGTTGCGAGCGCTTGGAATTGTCGCGGTAGATGGCTACGGCTTTGAGGCCGAGCTTCCAGGATTCGATGTAAGCCTCGGAAATATCTTCCACCGTGGATTCTTCCGGCATGTTGATGGTCTTGCTGATGGCGCCGGAGAGGAATGGTTGCGCCGCCGCCATCATCTTGAGGTGGCCGCGCCAGGCAATGGACCGCCCGCCGCCCATCGGGGTGAGCGAGCAATCGAACACGGGAAGATGCTCGGGCTTTAGACCTGACGCTCCTTCGATTTTGCCTTCCGCGTCGATGTAATCGACGATTTGCGCCACTTGCTCCGGCGGATACCCCAGCTTCATCAGGGCCTGGGGCACGGTGTTGTTCACGATCTTGATCACGCCGCCGCCCACGAGCCTCTTCTGCTTGACGAGCGCGAGGTCCGGTTCAATTCCGGTGGTATCGCAATCCATCATGAAGCCGATGGTGCCCGTGGGCGCGAGCACGGAAACCTGCGAATTCTTGAATCCGAATCTCTCGCCCAATTCGAGCGCGGCATCCCAGGATTCCTGCGCGGCCCGCAGCAGGGAGGGCTGCACGTTTTCTTCCTTGATGGGGCGAAGCGAATCGCGATGCATCCGGATCACCTCGAGCATGGGTTCGCGGTTGCGTAGATAGCCGCCAAACGGGCCCATGCGCTCGGCGATGCGCGCCGACTGCGCGTAGGACTCGCCGGTCAGCAAAGCCGTAACCGCGCCGCAAAAATCGCGGCCGCCGTCAGAATCATAGGGGAGCGCCATCGACATCAGCAGCGCGCCCAGGTTCGCGTAGCCAATTCCCAGCGGGCGGAAATCGTGCGAGTTGCGCGCGATCTTCTCGGTCGGATAGCTCGCGTTGTCGACCAGAATCTCTTGCGCGGTGATGGTTACCTCGACGGCGTGCCGGAAACCGGCCGCATCGAATTGCCCGTTATCGCCCAGAAACTTCAGCAGGTTGAGCGACGCGAGATTGCAGGCCGTATCGTCGAGGAACATGTATTCAGAGCACGGGTTGGATGCGTTGATGCGATCGGTGGCTTTGCAGGTGTGCCAGCGATTGATGGTCGTGTCGTACTGCATGCCCGGATCGCCGCATTGCCACGCCGATTCCGACATTTCGCGCATCAGATCGCGCGCGCGGAATTTATCCACCGGCTTCCCGTCGTTCACGTTGCGCGTCCACCAGTCGCGATCCTCTTCCACGGCGCGCATGTAGTCGTCGGTCACGCGCACCGAATGGTTCGCGTTCTGGAAGAACACCGAGGAATAGGCCTCGCCGTCAATCGAAGAGTTATAGCCCTGCTCGATCAGGACTTGCGCCTTGCGCTCCTCCTTCATCTTGGATTCGATGAACTCCTGGATGTCCGGGTGATCGATGTTGAGGATCACCATCTTGGCGGCGCGGCGTGTTTTTCCGCCGCTCTTGATCACACCCGCAAAGGCATCGAAGCCCTTCATGAAACTCACCGGGCCCGAGGCGATTCCGCCCCCGGAAAGAGATTCACGGCTGCCGCGCAGAGAAGAGAAATTCGTGCCCGTGCCGGAGCCCCACTTGAACAGCATCCCCTCCGTCTTGGCGAGGTTCATAATGGAGTCCATGCTGTCCTGGACGGAGTTGATGAAGCACGCCGAGCACTGCGGCTTGGCCTGCACGCCGACGTTGAACCACACAGGCGAATTGAAAGCCATCTTCTGTTCCACGAGCAGGTGGGCCAGCTCGTCGCGAAACGCGTTTTTCGATTCCGGAGTAGCGAAGTAGCCGCCTTCGTCTCCCCAGCGCACGATGGTATCTACCACGCGGCCGATCAGTTGCCGCGCCGAGGTTTCGCGCTCGTGGGTGTTCGGTTTCCCGTGAAAATACTTGGAGGCCACGATGTTGGTCGCCGTCTGCGACCAGCTCTTGGGCACCTCCACATTCTCCTGCCTGAAAATTACCTGTCCCTTCTCATTGCCGATCAGTGCGGTCCGGCGTTCCCATTCGACCTTGTCGAACGGGGCAATCTTGCCGTCTGTAAACCAGCGCTGGAAATCCAGGCCGGTTGCCTTTCGAGTTGTCTGTTGCGTTTGCATGGTTCCGTTCAGGACCATCCGTGTCTCTGCCATCATCTGCCTCCGCGCCGGCAGTCTTGCCGTCGAAAGTTGGCCGGGGTGCCAGGCGGGAGGCTTGTTGCCTAATTCTACTCCCCATTCCCGGAAGCCGGAAGTTGTGGCGCGTATCGAGTGATCGTCACTGGCACGCGCAACGAGCGGTTCACACGTCTCAATCGAAAGCGAAGGTGCCCCGAAGCCGGCGCCTAAGCCGGGGAAAATGAAAAAGCCCAGCCAAGCCGCGCGCAACACTGCTCGCGGATGGAAGGGGATATTGCGCGTTGGTTTACTAAGCCGGTCCCGCTGCCTCGTTGGGCCGATCGCGCGGGCTGAGGCGACAATCGACTTCCGTTTTCTCTTGCGAGTCTGGTTGCGCAGTATCGGGCGTCGCGAAAAACTTGTCAAGAAAAATTCGCGGTTTAACCACAAAATGTTAGGTGGTCGTTGTCGTAACTGTCTATCTATAGTGGTACACTCGCCGCGCGGCTACTATTCCCATCGCAGGCGATTCCGGCGACAATTGTTCAGGAGTTTCTCACTGGCTCCCCCAGCGCGGGCGTGTGCTTTTGGCATACAGGGTGTGCTCTTGACACGCATTTAGCGCCCGGGAAAAAATAACAGGACTGCCATGAGCACGCCGGCGATCGAAATTTTGGGTCTCACCAAGGATTATCCCGTGGGTTTCTGGCGCAAGCGGACCCGCCGCTCGCTCGATCATCTCACCCTCGAAGTGGAGCAAGGAGAGGTTCTGGGTTTTCTCGGCCCGAATGGGGCGGGCAAGACCACCACGTTGAAGCTGCTGATGGGGCTCATTTTCCCGACCGCCGGGACCGCGCGCATCCGCGGACGTTCGATCGACGACGTCGGCATGCATCGCGCGATCGGTTATCTGCCCGAACAGCCCTATTTCTACGACTACCTCACCGCGCACGAGCTGCTTGATTACTACGCTCGGTTTTTCGGATATGGCGCGGCGGAGCGCCGGAAACGCGTCGGGCGGTTTCTCGAAATGGTCGGTCTGGCCACGGCCGCCGATGTGCAGCTGCGGAAATTCTCCAAGGGCATGTTACAGCGCGCGGGAATAGCCCAGGCGATCCTGCACGACCCCCAGGTGGTTTTCCTCGACGAGCCGATGTCGGGCCTTGACCCGGTCGGCCGCCGAGAGGTTCGCGACATCATTCTTCAATTGAAGCAGCAGGGCCGCACCGTATTTTTCTCGACCCATATCCTCTCGGACGCGGAAATGTTGTGTGATCGCGTTGCGGTGCTGGTCGGCGGGAAACTGCAAGGAGCGGGCGCTCCCGGAGACATCGTCTCAATGGCTGTGCACGGAATGGAGATCCTGTTCGAAGGGCGACAGGGCCGCGAGTTGCCGCGCTCCCTCGCCGAACGAGCCGTTCATCTGGGAGGCCGCTATCGCATCGAAGTGCCGGAGGACGAACTCTATGCGACTGTCGAGCATCTTCGAACCTGCGAGGCTCGCATTCTTTCTGTTACGCCGGTTCGCCCCACGCTGGAGGATTATTTCCTCCGCCTCGTTGGCCGGGAGAAATCACAATCGCACGCGGTCGAGGTGTTGGTCCGATGAGCGCGCTGACGGCCGTGGTAGCCATCAATACATTTCGCGAAGCGGTGCGCGACCGCGTGCTCTACAACCTCGTGCTTTTCGCGCTGGTGATGATTGGCGCGGCGATCCTCGTGGGCCAGATTTCCATCGGCATCGACCGCCTGGTAATTATCAATTTGGGGCTCTCGGCCATTTCCCTTTTCGGGTTGGTGATGGCCGTATTCATAGGCGTAGGGCTCGTGTACAAGGAAATCGAGAAGCGCACACTCTATAGCCTTCTCGCAAAGCCGATCGGCCGCCAGCAATTCCTCGTAGGGAAGTATGCGGGCCTGCTGCTGACGCTCGCGGTAAACA
>Ga0187863_10001809_pt1 | contig 16729 bp, 18 predicted proteins | sample June2016WEW_11_1_FD_132975 | JGI IMG/M metagenome (GOLD analysis project Ga0187863, IMG submission 132975) | Peatland microbial communities from SPRUCE experiment site at the Marcell Experimental Forest, Minnesota, USA - June2016WEW_11_10 | ecosystem: Environmental > Terrestrial > Soil >... | reverse complement strand
CTGCGCGAACGTCACCGGCGCCAGAAGAAGCGCTGCGATCGCCGCCATCAGAAACCAAACCATTTTCCTCGTCATGCTTTCTCCTCTGTTATGAATTTGCCGCCAGGAGGTGGTTGCCGGAAGCCTTGGGAGGCCGCCGGTCTCACACTGGAAGCTTGTTAAGTCCGGATCTAGTGCTCTTCGGCTGTCGCCAAGCCGAGATAGACAATCGAAAGAATCGTAAAGATGAAAGCCTGCAGCACCGCTTCAAAAATATGGAAGAAAGTCAGGGCCAGTGGGATAGCCACCGGAACCACCGCCGAAGCGTACCCGATTGCGCTCAGGCGCCCGAGGAAGGTAAACAACCCGATCGTCAGCCCCAGGAACGAGACGAAAATCAGTTCGCTTACCATCATGTTCGCCCAAAGACGAACGGTGAGCGATAGCAGCCGCGCGAAGTGGCTGAAGGTCTCGACGATGAACATGATGGGCGAGATCGCCGGCACGGGCCCCAGCAGAGTTTTCACGTAGCCTCCGGCCCCGTGCTTCTGCAGCCCAAAGCGGTTGTAATAAATAAACACAACGATGGCGCATCCAAGAGGAACCGTGACCGCCGCCGTCGGCGACATCAATCCCGGAACGACCGCCAGCATGTTCGACATGAAAATGAACAATCCAATCGACCCGATCAGCGGGATGTGCTGGTCGGAGCCATGGCCCACGATATCGTCGAGGAGGTCCTTAATTCCTACACCCATCGGGTTGACCAGGAAAAATTCCATGATCTGCTGCGTCTCACCGGGCCGGTCCGCGCGGATGCGCGCCTTGAGCCACAGAAAGAATAGCACCGCCACGAGCACGACGAGCAGTTCCATCGCGACGGCATTGGGAATGGGATACGCCGGATTTTCAGGCGTGATGTGCAGCAGCCCCAGGATCGCAGCCACGGGCTTGCCCAGAGCCGCGTTTACCAGCTTGGTTAAGCCGAGGACTTCCTGTCTTCCCATACCACTCCCTCGAAAGCTACAGCGTTAACTATGAATTTGCGTTTCGGAGTTACGGCTCGTTCCAGCGATGGTCGCCCCTCATCAACTCGTATAGCAGTTCCAGCAGGATGGCCGGCACCACCGCCGCCAACCCGCATATTACCGGAACGGCGGGCAGCTTAAGACGAGTGAGAATAACATAGACCACAACGAGCAGCAACAATAAGCGTCCAAAGAACTTAGCATGTACGCTGCGAGGAACATGTACGACCTCCACCCCCGCCTGTGCCATGCCCAGGTTGATTATTGCCGTCGCCTTGTGCCGCAGCCAGCGAAAGTTCAGCCAGCACAGCGCCGTCCCCAGAACCGCTCCCAGCGAACCTCGAATGCCCCACTTGAGCAAGCCTGCCAGCGCCATCAGGGCGCCCAGAAGGACGATAAACTGCTCGATTCGACCCTCGGCGGAGTCGATTCTGCATGAAATCATGGTTTTTTTTCGGCTGCGCCAGCAATCTTTACCGCGTCCATTACGCCGACGATCACTCCCAGAATTCCCAGCACGATGAGAAAAAGAGGCTTGGTGTGCAGCCAGCGATCCAGAAAGTATCCAATCGCGCCGCCAAGCACCACGGGCCCCACCAGCATGAAGGGCAATTCAAACGCAATCGCCATCTGTTTGGCTGTTCCGCCCGAATCTTTGTCCGGCGGGAGATTCCGCAGATTCATTGGGCCCACCTCTCTGCTTTCAGCCGTGGCGGGCACCCTGGAGCACGGCTACCGCGTGCGGCAGCAAGTCGGCCACCGCTTCAAGTGATTCAACCGCGCCCTTGGGGCTGCCGGGCAGATTGATGACGATCGTGGTACCCCGAATGCCGGCCACTGCGCGCGAAAGGATTGCGCGCGCCGTCTTCGTTGAGCCCGCAGCGCGCATCTGCTCGGAAAATCCGGGAATCATGCGCTCGCAAACGGCGATCGTCGCTTCAGGCGTCACATCGCGCGGGCCAACCCCCGTGCCGCCGGTGGTCAGGACCAAGTCTACGCTTTTTGCATCGGCGGTCTGCTTCAGAAAATCCTCGATGGCCGTCCGATCATCCGCCAGAGCGGAACGGGACGCAACTTCCCAGCCGAGCAACGCGCAGCGGGCCGCGACCTCGGGGCCTGAGCGGTCCGCATATTTTCCGCCGGAAACCGAATCGCTCACTGTGAGAATGGCGACACGCATGCTCAGATTCCGCGCGGCGAGCTAGGTTTCGGTGGCTTCGGCATTGGCATTTTCCGGGGTGGCGTCCCGCTGGCCTTCGTCCATGAGTCGCAACCCTTCCATCAGCAGGCCGGTGGTCGTGCGGGAAATGGTGGTGCGCGTGGGTGCGCTGTTGAAATCGATCTCGAATTCCCCATCGCTCCAGCGCACGGCCTGGTAGACGGCATCTTCGCCTTCGATCGAACCGAAGCGGGCATCGGCGCACTGGCCGGCGGCGAAAAAGAGCTCGCACGTCTCGCTCGCCCGGCGAATCGTCAACTGGCACGACTTCTGGCCCATCTCGAGCGACTGCATCAGGTCGAGAATGCTCATTTCCTCAAGCCGCCCCTGGATCACGCCGGGGCGCACCGCGCGCTTCTGAAGCTTATCGAGCTGCAGCCGGTCGATTACCTTCTTCGCGCGCTGCACGAGGTCATTCAGGAAGAAAGGCTTGCTGATTAGTTCCTCAACGCCATCCACGAGGGGGCGCAGCCTTTCTTCGATGTCCCCACGGCTTGCGAGAAAAATGAAAGGGATGCTCCGGGTCTGCTGGCGGGCACGCACTTTTTCGTACAGTTGGCGGCCGTCGATTCCGGGCATGCGGTAATCGCAGACGACCAAATCCGGCTGCTCGTCGATGATTTTCAGCAGCGCGTCGGCGCCGTCGGCCGCCGAGTGCGCATCGCAGTGCTGCGAAAGCCCCTTCATCAACAGATCGAGGATCAGCGCATTGTCGTCGACCACCAGCACTTTGACGTCTTTCGCGTGCGCCATGGCTATTTGCGTTTCTCCGGCCGGACATACAAGCCGCTTCGTCCGCCGGACTTCTTCATCACGTATATGTCGCTGATCGCCATGCCGCGTTCCAGCGCCTTGCACATGTCGTAGATCGTGAGCGCCGCCACCGATGCCGCCACCAGTGCTTCCATCTCGACGCCCGTGGGTCCCGTGGCCGTCGCTTCCGAGGTGATCTCAATTCCATTCTGGCACAGCTTCGCGCTCACATCCACGTGCGTCAAGGACAGGGGGTGACAAAGCGGAATCAGCTCCGCTGTGCGCTTCGCCGCCGTGATTCCCGCAATCCGGGCGATTTCAAGCGGGCTACCCTTCGGGGACTTCAGCCGCCGCAAGGCCGCCACGGTAGCGCGCTGCATGTTTACAAACGCGTGGGCCACGGCACCGCGGGAGGTGGCCGGCTTGGCCGTAACGTCCACCATGCGCACGCGGCCCTTCTTGTCGTAGTGCGATAACTTTTTCATGGACGAGGCCGTTCGAAGAGCAACGCTTTCCGAAGAGTCTGGGTGAGAGGCGGCCAAGCCGCCCTCAGCGGCGTAAGCCGCGCCCTGACGAAAGACACTGTCGCCATCGGGACTCTAGAATGTGCCGCGGCGCGGCAACACATCCACCCAATCGCCGGCTTCAAGATGCAGCCGCGGCTGGTCGACCCGCACAAAACAGTTTCCCCGAACCACAGCACCGATGTCCCCCGACCCTTCCCAGAGCATCAATTCGACGTGTGGTTCTCCGTTGGGCCAGCTCACCCGCGCGGGCAGATAATGCGCCACACCAGCCTTTTCATCAATGGCGTGGCCAAGCCTGGCCTTGAAAAAAGGAAGAGGTTGGGGCTTGTACCCGCTGAGCAACTCAATGACGGGAACCGCGAACAGCTCAAACGTCACCATTGTCGAGACGGGATTCCCCGGCAATCCCAGCACCGGCTTGCCCTTGCACCATCCAAAAACCGCCGGTTTTCCGGGACGAAGCGCCACGGCGTCGAAGAAAAATTCGGCGTCCAGTTCGCGCAAGGCGGTTTCCGCCAGGTCGTACTTTCCCACCGACATGCCGCCACTCAGGAGCAGAATGTTGGCCTCTAGGCCCTTCTCGATTTTCGCCCTCAGTTCGTCCATATCGTCACGGGCGTTTTCCAGGGGGACTGGCTCGCCGCCAGCGAGCTCCACCTGCGCGGAGAGAGAGACCGTATTGCTGTTGCGTATCTGGAAGGGTCCGGGCTTCTGATCCACTTCGACGACTTCATCGCCGGTCGAAAGGATCGCGACGCGCGGCCGGCGAATCACCTGAACCCGCACTCGTCCGACTTCCGCAGCCATGGCCAATTCCGCATAGCTGATGCGCGTGCCGCGCGTGACCACTACTTCTCCGACGCGCGCCTCCGCCCCGGCATGAACAAAGTGCTGCCCCGGTTTCGCAGCTTGTTCGAAGATGACGAACTCTCCCTGTTCGCGCGCGTATTCCTGCATCACCACAGTATTCGCGCCGCGCGGTAGAGCCGCGCCGGTGAGAATTCGCACGCACTGTCCCAGTTCGACCGTACCGCTGAAAGCCACACCCGCACGGCTCTCGCCTATTAACTTGAGTTTCGCTCCCGTCTGCGCCGCATCGCCTGCGTGCAGAGCGAAGCCATCACGAATGGAACGGTCAAAGGGAGGGTAATTGCGGTCAGCGACAACGTTCTCGGCGAGAATACGTCCCAGCGCCAGCGAAGTATCGCGTGCGAATTCGATGGTCTCCATCTTGAGCGGGCATTTCCCCGCTCTTGCGGTGACCATCTCGATTACCTTTGCACGCGCTTGTTCAACCGAAAGCATGGAAGGCTATAACCAGGATGCGAGCTTCGTCCCTTTCGGGACGATCGTAGCGTCGCGTTCGGGTCCGGTCGAGATCATTCCAATCTCCACTTGAAGCTGTTCGGAAATGAAATTCAAATACTCGCGCGCCGGGCCCGGAAGGTCTTTCACCTCGCGGATCGCAGGTGTGGGCTCCCGCCAGCCCGGCAGAGTTTCATACACAGGCTCTATCTGCGAGAGGGTTTCCACGTCCGGGGGCATTTCGTTCAGGGGACGGCCCTTGTAGCGATACCCCGTGCAGACCTGGATTTCAGGCTGCGCGTCGAACACGTCGAGCTTGGTAACCACAAGCGAATCGATGCCATTGAGTATCTTAGCGTAACGTAGAACCATCAAGTCGAGCCAACCGCAGCGCCGAGGGCGCCCGGTCACGGCCCCAAATTCGTTGCCGCGGGTGCGGACTTCTTCCGCGTCCAAATCGACCATCTCCGTGGGAAACGGACCGCTGCCGACGCGCGTGGTGTAGGCCTTCGTCACGCCCACGACGCCCGTAAGCCGCGTGGGAGCCACACCCAGCCCCGGCGATGCGCCGCCCGAGGTGGCGTTCGATGATGTCACATACGGGTACGTTCCGTGGTCGATATCGAGCATGGTGCCCTGTGCGCCTTCAAACAAAACGCTCTCGCCTTTGTCCAGCGCTTCATTCAACACGACCGTGCTATCCACTACGAACTCGCGGATGTGCTCGGCGATCTCCAGATACTGATCGAGCAAGCCTTCGGTCTCAAGAGGATGCCCGTAAGCAGCGCTGCTGATGGCGTTCTTCTCAGCCACCACGCGCTCCAGCTTTTCGCGAAACCGGTCCGCGTCCAGCAGGTCGCAGACGCGAATCCCGCGGCGGGCCATCTTGTCTTCGTAGGCGGGGCCAATGCCGCGCGAAGTGGTTCCAATTTTCGCAGCTCCCCGCGCCGTCTCGGCCGCCTTATCCATCTCGCGGTGATAGGGAAAGATGACATGGGCGCGATTGCTGAGGAACAGACGTCCGCGCACGTCGACATTCGACTTCTTGAGATTTGCAAGCTCCGCCACGAGCGCGATCGGATCGACCACCGTCCCTGGCCCGATCACGGCTTTCTTGCCCTCGCGGAGAATACCGCTCGGGATCAATTGCAGGACGTAACGGTGGCTATTGAAAATAACGGTGTGGCCCGCATTGTGTCCCCCGGCATAGCGCGCCGTGTAGTCAAACGACGAAGCAAGGTAGTCGACCACCTTCCCTTTTCCTTCGTCTCCCCACTGCGCCCCCACCACTGCAATTGCTTTGGTTCGAACCTTCTTGGTCACTCGATATACCCCGCGCATCCTTGGGTCGCACCTTGCCCACCCCAATTCCAGCACGAAACACTACAGGAGGGTTGATGCGGCAAAAGTCGAATGATAATCCTACGCTGTCGCCATACTCGAAGGCAAGGGCCCGTCGCGGCCGTCGCCGCAAAATGAGAATGAACGGTTTGTGCAAAGTAGAAATGATGTCCTGTTTTCATGGGTGGCCAAGGGTGGTTTTGCTTCGAGCGGAAGGTCTTGGCCCGCGTGGGGCAGCGCTATGCAGACCTAGGGCCCACGCTGACTTCCCGAGCACTGGGCCCAGGAAGGGTTCGCGCTCGGCCACGAGACTTTGCGGAAACGGATCATCCAAGAAGGCTTCGGGCGGGAGCGCAGAGCGAGCTTCGGGGAGCTGGTGAGGGCAGGATGGCTCGCCATGGCGCCGGCTGGAGGACCGCGGTCCCTCTTGCCGACCACTGGCGGTGATCAATGAACGCCACGAGCCGGCTCCATGCGAATTTCATCGAACACGACACCAGGGAAGAGAACCTGCAAACCTTTGGCGGATGGTGGCGACGCAATGGGCGTCCGCCGGCGCATTACGCGTACAGGAACAGCATCTTCGGTAGCAACCCGTCGGCGACCATCAGCGAACAACTCCCGGCAGGAATGGCCCGCTCGCAGTCGGGGAGGGCGGTCTCGCGGAACCGACCGCGACCCCCCCCCAGACAAAATCCCTCCCTACCATGCGCCCGCTGAGAACCCCTGGAGAAAACCATGCAAGCCGACATTTCGATCCTGTGAGAACCAGACAGCTCCATCTTGCGTTGACAGCCCGCGCCCGTGACTTTTACGTGCTTGGCAACAGCAGCAGATTTCGCCCGCAAAGCCGGTCTGTCACGCGGATATCATGGAGTGGTGAGCTTTCATCTGGCCTGAGTACCGGAACAGAAAACGGAGAGCGAGCGATATGGACGACACGAAGAATCCTTGGACGGTGGTTTCCAGGGAAACAAGGTACGAAAATGAATGGATCCGCGTGGACCACCACGAGGTGCGGAAACCCACGGGTGGCCCCGGAATCTACGGCGTGGTGTATTTCAAGAATCACGCGCTGGGCATTGTGCCGATCGACGAGAAGGGCAACACAATCTTAGTCGGGCAGTATCGTTTCCCACTGAGCTATTACAGCTGGGAAATACCTCAGGGCGGCGGCATCACGAGCAAGCCGCTGATCGAATCGGCGCAGCGTGAATTGCGCGAGGAATGCGGGGTAACCGCCCGGCAGTGGCTGCAGGTTCTGGGCATGGATCTTTCCAACTGCGTTACCGACGAGCAGGGCACCGCGTTTCTGGCCTGGGATCTGACTGACGGAGTCGCCGAACCGGAGGACACCGAGAAGCTTCAGGTTTTGCGGCTTCCCTTCTGGGAAGCGGTCCAGCGCGCCCAGAACGGGGAGATTCGCGACGGGGTCAGCCTTGCCGCACTCTTCCGTGTTGCGCTGATGGCGCTCCAAGGCGAACTTCCGGAGCCGGTTGCAAAAGTGCTTCGCCGCTAAGTTGCCTTCTCAACCGCGACCGATCCGCTTCCGGCGAAAACAATCGGGAGCATGGTCATTCACCATGCCGACCGCCTGCATGAACGCGTAGCAAATCGTTGTGCCTACGAAACGGAATCCTCGCCGCTTCAGGTCTTTGCTCATCGCGTCTGATTCCGCCGTCCGTGTGAGCAATTTGACCGGACGCTTCAGCGAACCTGTTGCCGGTTGCTTCGGTGCAAATTGCCAGATATACCGGTCGAAGGTTCCGAATTCGTTGACCACCGCGAGATACGCCTGGGCGTTGGAAATCGTGGCCGCAATTTTCAGGCGATTACGCACGATGCCTGCGTCGGCCATCAGCTCCCGCACTCTTCTCTGGTCGTAACCTGCGATCCTGCCAGGGTCAAAGGAGTCGAACGCGCGGCGGTAGTTTTCGCGCTTCTTGAGGATGGTCTCCCAACTCAACCCGGCCTGCGCGCCTTCCAGTATCAGAAACTCGAAGAGCTGCCGGTCGTCATGCAGCGGCACGCCCCACTCCCTGTCATGATATTCGGCCATCAGCGGGCTTTGTGCCCAGCGGCACCGACGCACTTCCTGTTCTGCGGCGCGCTTCACGGGTTGAGTTTCGCGCTTGCAGAGGAGGGTAAACAGCGCGGACAAAGGCAGTCGTGGTAGGCGGCTCGCAGATTGGCTAACGCGTCAGCGCTCAGTGTCCATGCGTCGCACCAGCAAGACCCTGCAGGAGCGCTACAGGAGAAGACCGTGCCGCACCCCTCGCAGGTTTTTTGCACCGACCCGCGGGCCACAGGGACCGTTCCTGTTTCGCTGACGCTCACTTCCAAACCACCGATCGCTTCAAAGTTGATGGGAAACGCGCCTAGGCGACGATATGGCGCTCGAGAACCTTGACGATCTGTTCCTTGGGGACCGCACCCACGATCTGGTCGGCCACCTGGCCACCTTTGAAAACGAGCAAAGTGGGGATCCCGCGGATGTTGAACTTCCCCGCCGCGTTCATGTTCTCATCAACGTTCAGCTTTACCACCTTGACCTTCCCCGCATGCTCCCGGGCAATCTCTTCGACCGTCGGTGAAAGCATATGGCACGGACGGCACCAATCCGCCCAAAAGTCCACCATCACCGGCTGCGTCTTGCTGGCTTCGATGACGTCGGCTTGGAAGTTCGCGTCGGTGACTGCTTGAATGTTATCTGCCATGTTTGTCCTTATTTTCCCTTGTCGAGCCCAGCCGGATCGGGTCCGGCAAGGCTCTATCCTTTAGATGTTCTAGCAACTTGCGGGATTCTGGATCTCTTCGCCGCCTCATAAAGCGTCACATAGGACGCCGCCGAAGCCTTCCAGGAAAAATCCCTGGCCATACCGTTCGCTTGCAGCGCGCACCATGCCGCGGGATCGCGGTAGGTCGCCAGCGCAGTTTGAAGGCATGCGCGGAGTGCTGGCCCATTGTACTCTTCGAATTTGAATCCCGTACCTTGTTTCGTCCGTGGATCGAAATTTTGTACGGTGTCGTCGAGGCCGCCGGTAGCACGAACGACCGGCACCGTGCCATAGCGGAGGCTGTAGATCTGGCTCAGTCCGCAGGGTTCGTAGCGCGACGGCATCAGGAACATATCCGCACCCGCTTCCACTTTGTGCGCCACCGCATTATCGTACCCGATTTTCACGGCCACGCGATGGGGATATCTCTGCGCCATCTGCTGGAAAACAGCTTCATATTCGGGCTGGCCGCTGCCGATGGCGGTGATCGCCAGGTCCTCGGCCAGCAGTTCGTCGGCTATGGCCGCCAGCAGGTCAAAGCCCTTCTGATCCACAAAGCGCGACACGATTCCGATGACGGGCCGGTCCAAATTTTCGAGCGGCAATCCGAAGACTTCAAGCAGATCCTTCTTGCATGCCGCCTTGCCTTCAAGGTTCTGTGCGGAATAATTCTGCGCAATCAGCTTGTCGGTCTGCGGGCTCCATTCCGCGTAGTCGGCGCCGTTGAGTATTCCCACGAGCCGGTCGGCCCTGCCCTGAATCACGCCGTGGAGGCCCCCACCGTATTCCGGCGTCTGAATCTCTTTCGCGTAGCGGCGGCTCACGGTAGTCAAATAATCGGCAAAGAGCAATCCGCCCTTGAGGAAGTTGACCATTCCATAGAATTCGAGCGCGCCTACCCGGAACAAGCTCGCCGGGAGCCCGCTGCTTCGCAGAGCGGTTTCCGGAAACAAACCTTGATACCCAAGATTGTGAATCGTCAAAACCACCGGAAGCGAACGCACGGCAGGATCGTCGGCATGCTGCGTGCGCAGCAATAGAGGAACCAACGCGGATTGCCAATCGTGGCAATGAACCACGTCGGGCAGCCAGATGCGCTTGATGAACTCGATCGCGGCGCGCGAGAACTCAGTGAAGCGTTCGGCGTTATCAGGATAATCGCCGTTCTGGTCACCGTACAGTTGCGGACGATCGAAAAACGCCGGATCGCTCACGAAGAAATAGCGGACGCCGTTGTGTGGCTTTCCCTCGGCCAGCGCCGGAAAGCGCAGGGTGTCGCCCAGCGCCACGCTAACGCTTGAGACGAGAACCGAGTTGATCTTGTTGGCGTGGTAGCGCGGGAGCAGGACGGCGACTTCGTGCCCCATCTGGTACAGCGCTTTGGGCAGAGCCTCGACGACGTCTGCCAGGCCGCCTGTTTTTGAGTAAGGCAATCCTTCGGAAGCGACGAAGAGGATTTTCATGGCGCCCCAAGGGCGAGAAAAGTCGTGCATAAAAACGTTAACGAAAGCCGCGGAGCCGGTCAAGGCAATGTCGGCGCGGCCGTACGATCTAAACACACGTGCGCCCGCCTGAGCAAATATCTCTTCGAACCTGGGCGCCCCCACTTGATTTGTTCGCTGCACGGCGCATTGCTACACTGCAACGCTATGGCACGACAGCGACTGGGACAGCACTTTCTCGCCGATCGGGGCTGGCAGCAGAGAATCCTTCAAACCTTGCCCCGCGGCTTAGATCAGTGGATTGAAATCGGCCCGGGACACGGAGAAATGACCCATCTGCTCGCCGCCCAAGGGGGCCGCGTCGTTGCGATTGAGGCCGATCCCCGCCTCGCGGAGAGTCTTCGTAAACGAGTACGGTGCGATCCGGCCGCATGGCCCGGTGTCGAAGTGGTGGCTGCCGACGTCCTTACCACCGATATTCCGGGGCTCGCAACAGGGCAATTTCGCGTCTATGGCAATCTGCCCTACTACATTACTTCGCCCATCTTGCATCGGCTCTTCGACTGTGCCGACCGCATTGACTCGATTCATATCGTGATTCAACTGGAGGTGGCCGAGCGGGTGGTGGCACATCCGGGCTGCCGCGAATACGGATATTTGTCGGCTATCTGCCAGTTCTATACGAGGCCTGAAATCGTAATGCGCCTCCCACCAGGCGCATTCCGCCCTCCTCCCAAAGTGAAATCGGCGCTGGTGCAAATGACCTTGCCGGGAGAGCGTGGTTCTCTTGCGATCGCAGGCGCTGACGAAAAGCGGTTCCTTGAATTCATGCAGCAGTGTTTCGGGCAGAAACGGAAGACCCTGCGGAACAATTTAAAGAACGGGCTGCGACCGATCCCATCGGACGAGCGCATCCAAGAAGCGTTTGCGGCAAACGGCATCCGGCCCGACGCGCGAGCCGAGCAGCTGACGATCGCTCAGTTCGCCGCGCTCCTTGCCCAGCTGCCATCGTTGTGAAGCATTACGCGATCAGCGATCCGGTGAATCCTCGATCAGGGCGCGCAGCCGGTCGGGAAAGTCGGTCATAATGCCATCCACACCCGCAGCGATCATCGCCCGCATGTCTGCCATGCTGTTGGCGGTCCAGGTCACAACCTGCAGGTCCGCACGGTGCGCCTCTTCTACTAGTTTCGGGGTCACGCTCGATACTTGGGGACAAAGTTGCCGAGCGCCCAAGTCGACAGCTACCTGGATGCAATCGGTGTTTGCTTTGTCCACGAGCAGACCCGTCATGAGCGACGGATCAAGCCGACGGAGGGGCGCGAGCGTCGCCGGATCGAATGAAATCACGATCGTGTGCGGGGCGCTCTGCGCCTTCTGCAACGCGGCCACGAGGGCATGGTCCATTCCCGATACCGCTGCGTATTTGAGCTCAAGGTAGAAGACGACATCGTGCTTCCGCGAAAACTCTAGGATCTCTTCAAGCGTAGGGACGCGTTCGCCCATAAACTCCCTATCGAACCACTGGCCCGCGTCGACCTGACGAAGATCGTCGAGCGTAAACTCGCGCACTTCACCGCTTCCGTTGGTGGTTCGGCTGACGGTGCTGTCGTGGATAGCGACGAATCGCCCGTCGCGAGTCACGTGCAGATCGGTCTCGATGAAGGTGGCTCCCAATTCCACGGCACGCTGAAAGGCGGCAAACGTATTTTCAGGTGCGTGCCCGGACGCGCCACGGTGAGCAACTACCCAGGGAACTCGCATTAGCGTTCGTTGATCCTAGCAGATAACGCAGCGGAGGCTGGCAAACATACGCCTGAGAAGTTGTGAGAAAGGCAACCAAGGAACCACCCGACAAACAAAATCTAACGAGCAAAAGCTTGCCTACTTTGAGCAATAGCTTTCCTTGAAAGACACTTGAACTGGCTACGCGAACACCGATCTGCGGGACCTCGCGAAGAAATGGTAGTATCCTATTTGTCCAGTGCATCTTACCGTTAGCCTCCGGTTGCCCACGATGGCGGATTTGGTAGCTGGATTGCCCTTCCATTTGCAGGTTCTATGTTGCGAGCCTGACCAAGCAGTGCATCGACCCTGGGAGGACGAGCTCTAGTACCCCTAGGGCGGCTGATCACGGCAACCCGAATCTTGGGGAGGGTGACGTGGCGCTTTTTGTATTGATCTTAGTAGGCGTTGTGGTTGCGCAAACCTGGCTCGATTGGCGCGACACCCTGAAGAAGTGGGCATTCCCCGACTGGGCGAAGGGAACCGCCCTGGCTGGCGTTGTCGCCGCCTCTCTCACCGCCATCACGTCTTTCGCTTCCGTACTGATTCAAGAACCCGCGTCAGAATCGGGAACCGAATCGGTTTCCCGACTGTTCTGGCCCGAACTGGTGTTCCTTCTCTGCATGATGGGAGTCATTGTGGTGTCGGTGCGGAAGAAGCGCATGAGGCTGATGCTGCTGCTCGTCGCCATGGTTTTTGGGGCATTCTGGCTTGGAGTAATGCTCTCCTCTTAGACCTTGTTTTCGCAGCGCACGGCGAGGCTGAGCCGCGTCGCCGCCCTCGGCGGTAGCTAACCAACCTGACATAAAGATAGGGCAGAAACTTGCCGCTTGCGACACCCGGCGCCATACTCGATGTCATGAGGCTTGGGACTGCGCTGCTCGCGATGGCCGTGCTGGTCGTGCTCTCATTGGCGCACGCGGACGAGTTGACGCTAAAAGACGGCACGAAAATCGTCGGCACCATCGTGGCTTTCGAAGAAAACTCATTCAAGGTGAAAACGAGTTACGGCTTCGCGGTCGTGCAAAAAGACCGGGTCGCTTCCATCAATATGGGTGGCGATGCGAAATCAGCATCCGCCGCAAAGACCAATCCTGCTCCCGCCGTGGAGCCTCCAAAGCCTGCCGAGGCTGCCAAGCCGATTGCGGCCAGCGCATCCCCCGCAGCGCAACTTGCTCAACCGCCATCGTCGTCCGGGACAGCCGTTTGGGAAAAGCGGGCGCCGCCAGCCGGGCTAACCCAACCTCCGATAACCGCCAAACGCAGGAAGTCGGAAACACCGACTGCATCGAAGGTGGTACAAGCTAAGAAATCCCCCGACCAAGCGACCGCGCCTGCAGCGGCGCCCACACACGACGATAGACTTGACGCCGTCAGTCCCGCCATCACCCGACCTCCGGCTGCTGCAAATCCCGTGTCGCCTCCGGTGGCCGCGCTCGAACCAATCCGTGAGCAGGTGAGCGGCAACGCCTACACGAATGAGACATACGGCTTTCAGATGTATAAACCCCCGACATGGGAGGTGATCGCAGGACTGCCGGCGCTGCTGCCGGGCGCAATTGCCGCAATGGGAACAAACGACCAGACGACCTACCTGCTGGTGGGACAGCAACCTGCGGGAGACTCCGTCGATAAGGTGCGGGATGCGGTGCAGCGCCGCTTGCGCGACCTCATGGATAATTTCCGCCCGCTCGGAGAAACAAGCATCACGCTTTCAGGCACGCGCGCCACCAAGATCAGCTTCCGCGGCGGCGTCGATCAACATGATTGGTCGGGCGTGGCGGTCTTTGTGGTACATGGCACGCGCCTGTTCACCATTTTTGGCATGACCCTCGCCGACAGCGACCTCGTTCAGATTCAGGAAAACGTGATCGCGCGCGCCATTTCCAGCCTTCAGTTCACAAGGCAATAGCGATACATTCGCTCCGAGGCAAGAGATGAGGAACCCTCCCGCGTTGCTGGCATTGGTGCTGTTGTGGGCAGCGCCGCAACCCCTTGAGCAACAGTCGCAACAATTACCAGCGGCACGCCTGGTTCCCCCGACCTTTTATCGCGACGTGCTGCCTATCCTCCAAACCCACTGCCAGGCTTGCCACCGGGAGGGCGAAATAGGCCCGATGCCGTTCCTCACCTACGAGCAAACGCGTCCATTCGCCCATGCCATCGCAGGCGCCGCCAGCCGGGGGAAGATGCCGCCGTGGTTCGCCGACCCGGGCTTCGGACATTTCTCGAACGATCCTTCGCTCAGCCCAAACGAAATCGCCGCACTGGTTTCGTGGGCGGGATCCAACGCGCCGGCGGGTGATCCGCGAGACGCTCCCCCACCCCCCGATTGGGCGAAGGGTTGGATGATTCCGCAGCCAGACGTTGTGGTGCAGATGCCGATGCCGGTGGCGATACCCGCGCACGGCGTTGTCGAGTACACCTACGAAATCGTCCACACCGGATTCACCGAGGGCCAATGGGTGCAGTTCTCCGAGGTGCGCCCATCGAGCCGGGACAACGTGCATCACGCGGTCGTGTACGTGCGGCCGCCGGATTCACACTGGCTGCCGAACGCGCCCATCGGGGTGCCATTCACCGGCGCCGACATGAGCGACGAGCAGGACCGCAAAGATACCCACTTCACGACAGCCGACATTCTGCTGGTGTACGCGCCGGGAAGTTCGCCCGACAACTGGGCCAATGGGATGGCGAAGTACGTCCCCGCGGGATCGGACCTGGTGTTTCAGATGCACTACATGGCGCACGGCCACGCCATGAGCGATCAGACGAGCGTCGGATTGGTTTTCGCGAAGCAGCCGCCGAGCCAACGCGTGCTCACGCTGCAACTGACCAACGACACGTTCGTGATCCCGCCCGGCGTGCCGGATTTTCGGGTGGAAGTGCACGGCTCGCTGCCGAACGATGCGGTCCTGCTCAGCTTCTTCCCGCACATGCACCTGCGCGGAAAGCGTTTCGAGTACAACATCATTCAACCCGGCGGCGCAATGGAAACTCTGCTGCGCGTGAACTACGACTTCTACTGGCAGCTGAGTTACCAGCTCGCAGAGCCGCGCCTGCTGAAAGCGGGCACGGTGCTGCAGGCGGTCGCCTGGTATGACAACTCGAAGAGCAATCCGCACAATCCCGATCCGGATGTCGCGGTGCGCTGGGGCGATCAGACCTATGACGAAATGATGGTGGGATTCTTCGATGTGGCCGTGCCGGCGAAGGTGGACAAGATTCAATACTTCGCTCGGCCTGCGTCTCAAGAAGCCAAACCCTAGCACGATCGAGACGGAATCAAAGGTTCGTGGGAAAGACACCGCCGGGGACGGCGCTGCTTGGCGCTTGGTTATGTTGTGGCGGAAGCCGTGACCTATAAGGCCTCTGATTGCGCCGCAGACGAGCAGCTGTCACTTGCCGGCACTGGGCTACAAACCGCCCACAGGACACGGCCCCAAAAATGCGGATTCCTCACCCCCCTTCGGGATGACATCCAGCGGGAAAACGCAGCTTAGAACTTGGTGACTTCACTGAAATGGAAGTTGCGGACCTTCATGGCGGGCACGACCATGTCGAAGGATTCTTCGCCGGAGGAGCGCACGGCGGGGCCGAGAATCTCGACATTCGAAAGCATCTCCATGACGCTTTGATTGAAGCGGAAATTGCGGATGCCGCCGGTGATCCGGCCGTCTTCGACCAGGAATGTACCGTCGCGCGTCATGCCGGTCAGAATCTTGTTGTAGGGATCGACTTCGCGGATATACCACAGGCGGGTGACGAGAACGCCGCGCTCGGTGGAGGCGACCATCTCACCGACGGACTTATCTCCCCCGCCCCACACGAGGTTCGTCGGGGCCTCGCCGTGTTCGTTTGGAAGCGACAGGCCGTGGCCTGTGGGCCGCACCTTGCTTTTCTTGGCGGTCGCCCGGGCATAGACCAGATTCTTCAGAACACCCCGATCCACGAGAAGGACTTTCTGGCGCGCGACGCCTTCGCCGTCAAATGGCTGGCCGAGCTGCAGCGGGTGGTAAACGTCGTCCCACAACGTGATATTTTCGCCAAACAGTTTCTTCCCCAGGCGGCCGGTGAAGCAGGAGCGCTTGTCGCGCACCGCCGTGCCGGCAAAGTCATAGAAGAGGAAACCGACGAGGTCGAGAACGGCCGCAGGCTCGAGAATCGCGGTGTAGTGGCCGGGAACGAGTTCGCGCGGGCTGCGCGAGCCTGCGGCCTTCCGGCGGGCGCTTTCGGCGAGGGCTTGGGGATCGATCTGGCCAATGTCGAAGGAAGTGGATTTGGCCCAGCCGGAGGAATTTTCTTCGAGGATCGTGACGGAGAATTCGGCACGGGTCTGCTCGTAACGGGCGAGAAGGCCCTTCGAGTTGGCCATGATCGAATGAACCGAGCCGCTGGAAAAAACTCCCGCCGCGGTCTGTTTGATCTTTCCCGCCATCTTGCAAACCTTTGTTATAGCGCGAGCGCGGATCGTGGGCGTCGCGGCGGCCGTGGCGTCGGAGAATCGGTCGACTTTCGGATACTTCTGCGGACCGAGCATGGGGAGCAGGTCCGGCGTTTTTGGCTGGTGGAG
>Ga0187863_10001805_pt1 | contig 16772 bp, 10 predicted proteins | sample June2016WEW_11_1_FD_132975 | JGI IMG/M metagenome (GOLD analysis project Ga0187863, IMG submission 132975) | Peatland microbial communities from SPRUCE experiment site at the Marcell Experimental Forest, Minnesota, USA - June2016WEW_11_10 | ecosystem: Environmental > Terrestrial > Soil >... | reverse complement strand
GCGAACTGGCCGATTACGGTGAGCTGATAGCGGAAATCGCGGTTCAAGGTTTCAAACCAATCCGGCAAAGGAACTACGGCATCGCCTTGCGCATCGGTGATCACGTTGCCGTTGTAGATGTTCATCATGTCCGGGGATTCGACGAAGGAGTGGTAGAGATACTTGTTGGCGGGATCGAGCGGATGATCGATCTTGAACGAACCGCCGGCTTTGGAGAGATTGCCGTCGACATCTACGTTTCCGTTGAACCACGCTGCCCAGCCGGAGGCGCTGCCCGCCAGAACCCCGGTCGCGGTTGAAGTGCCGTAAGCGTCCACGGCCCAAGCCGTGTCGGATTGCGCAACCACTCCAGGGCCGCTCGAGCTGACGCCGGTCACGCCGGTGGAACCGCCGGAGCCGTAAACGCCAATGTAGTTCGTACTGGTACCGATCACTCCGGTGCTGTTCGCGCTTACGCCGTACACTCCGGCGGCGTTGCCGTTGGCGTACACTCCGAAGTTGCCGCTGGCAGATACTCCAACCCCGTCCTCTCCCGCACCGGTGCCCAACAGCCCGGTGATGCCGGTTGCCACTACTCCAGTGCCATTCGTGCTGGTACCGGAGACTGCAGCCGAGCCCCCGCTGGTGTTGTCGTACCCCACAACCGCGGCGCTACTGCTGCTTGTCGTTGATGCGCTGATTGGTCCGGTGAGGCTTGCGCTGCCAGCAATATTGATGGTCGAGCCATTTTCCTCGATTATCGAATCGCTGACTGTCGCCGCTCCGCCGTTGGCATGAAATAGAGGAACGAAACTCTTCTTGCAGCCCGACCCGGAAGAGCACGTGATGGTATTGGCCACGGGTGCTTTATTCGAGCCGGAGGAACTGGAACCGGAACCGCCATTGGGCGCTGCCAGTTGCAGTGCGGAAAGCGGTTTGCCGCCGATGGTCTCAGCATCCAAAGCTTTCAGGGCGTAAGGAACACTCATCAGCACTGTGCGTGGCTGTTCGGCTTCTCCTTGTATTTGCACCCCCAGCCAGCGAGCTTCGCCCGAGGCAAATAAATCTGCGGGCAGTCCCTGGCTCGTGGTGGATCCCAGCAACGCCGTATAGTGGCCTGCCTTATCGAGCGTTACGTTTTGAGTTTCCACCCAGAGAGCAGCGCCGCCTTGAGACTCTTTATAGAGAGCAAAAGTGACACCAACCGTCCCCGCCAGGGGCTTGTTATTCGCGTCGGTTAGCACGCCGCCAAACTTCACTACTGGGGGCACGATCCCGCTGGCTGCCGGTTGCTGCGCGGAAACGCGGAGTACGCAACAAATCAGCGAGAGGCAAAGGCTCAACCGCAAAGTATGTCGTAACATTGGAATTCTCCTTTTTTCTGTGGTAATGCTGTTCTCTGGGGAATCGAGTTGCGACCACCTTCTCCAGTCGGTAGGTAAGAAGCGTTACTTCTCAAGTCGCAGTACGGCAATCTCTCCGCGATTCTGTTTGCTTTCCAGTTCCTTTTCGACGGGAGACATGTAAACCGCTCTTCCTGCGGCACTGCCCGCTGCCCAAACCTGGGCCAGAAAATAGCTGCCCTGGTAGCGATAGAAAACCAGTTTTCCCGAGTTCTCCGGAGCGCGCCCGCTCATCTTTGAAGTCAGGACGAAGGCTCCTTGCTCGTGGGGATTGACAATACGAATGGTCTGCTCGCCCAGAGTGCTGACTTCATAGTGCCCGGCCGGGAGCGTGTGATCCGCCACCACGAACGGGAACGGGATGTCTGCTTTCAGGACCGCAGGATTGCTCTGACCCACTGCCGCCGTCGCCATTAAGAGCACTCCCATAAATGCTGCTTGCCACGTTTGCTTTTTCATAAGGTCCCCTTTTCTTGAAATTGCCACCTGCTTACGTGGGCGCATACTGCCGCAATCGATCTGGCCTGACAATGGTGAACGCCTGAAGATTCGCTTAATCCACATGAATCCGTAACCCGAGGAAAAGATTGGGCTTGTCAAGGAGTCCAGCAACCGTTGTAGAATTGCGACCAATCGTTTGGGGCGCTTTCATGTCGTCTGACCCGATCAAGGTTGCTGACCAACTTCGGTTTGGAGAGGATTTTGAGCTCGACCTGCGCGCCTACGAACTGCGCCGCGCCGGGCGGATTCTCAAGTTGGAACGCATTCCCATGGAACTGCTGCTCCTCTTGGTAGAGAAGAGGGGACAGTTAGTCACGCGCGATCAGATCATCGAAAGGATCTGGGGGAAGGACGTCTTCCTCGATACCGACAACAGCATCAACGCTGCCATCCGGAAAATCCGCCAGGTACTGAAGGACAATCCGGAGCAACCCCGTTTCGTGCAGACCATCACGGGTCGGGGATATCGGTTCATCGCACCCGCAGTGGAAGTCACCCCGATAGTTTCCGCTCCGCCGGTGGAGGAGCCCTCGCCGAGTATCGAGAATTTGGTGGGGAAGAAGGTATCCCACTACCGGATTCTGCAGGTTCTCGGTGGCGGGGGTATGGGCGTCGTATATAAGGCGGAAGATCTGAAACTGGGCCGCAAGGTGGCGGTGAAGTTTTTGCCTGCCGAGATGGCCGGCGATACGAAAGCTTTCGAGCGCCTGGAACGCGAAGCCCGGGCGGCCTCAGCCCTCGAGCATCCCAATATCTGCCCGATCTACGAACTCGGGGAACACGAGGGGCAACCATTTATTGTGATGCAGTTGCTTGAGGGCCAAACCCTGCAGGAAAAGATTGACAGTGCAAGCCAGCAGAAGAAGGTGCCTACGAACGAGATCCTCGATGTGGCGCTGCAAATTGTCACCGGCCTCGAAGCAGCACATGCGAAGAGCATCATCCATCGCGACATCAAGCCGGCCAACATCTTTATTACCCACCGTGGCGAGGTCAAGGTCCTCGATTTCGGGCTGGCGAAGATAGTCGAACAAGATCACGCCAGCAACCTCCAGGCCGGGAAGCAACCTACCCTGACCGAAACCTCGGCGTCGAGCGCACCCACGAGCGCTTTTACAAATCCGCGATTGACTCGGACGGGTACGACCATGGGCACGGCCCATTACATGTCACCAGAACAAGTGCGGAGCGAGACGCTCGATGCCCGCACGGACGTGTTTTCGTTTGGCCTGGTGCTGTATGAGATGGCCACGGGTCGGCGCGCATTCCCCGGGGAAACAGCTGCGGTCGTTCACGATGCCATTTTGCGCCAGACCCCGCGGCCGATCCACGATCTCAATCCGGAACTTGCAGCCGGGTTCGAACCAATCATCACCAGGGCAATCGAGAAAGATCGCAGTCTCCGGTACCAGACCGCCGCCGACATGCGAGCGGATTTGACAAGGCTGAAGCGGGACGTCGAGAGCGGGCACGCTTCCGCGGCGGTCTCAGGGAAGGCGATTTTCACTGAGGCCTCCGTGTCTGCACAGGGGAAGCTCTGGAAAATTGGGCTGCTCGTCCTCGTGGTCGCCCTGCTGGTTGCGGGAGGACTTTACTACCGCTCGCGGTATCAGGCCAAGCGCCTGACCGAGAAGGACACTGTCGTTCTAGCCGATTTTGCCAACAGCACGGGTGATCCGGTGTTTGACGATGCGTTGAAGACCGCGCTCAGCGTCTCCCTGCGGCAATCACCTTTTCTGCTCATGCTCTCGGACAGCGAAGTGGCGAAAACTTTGCAATTGATGACTCGTCCGGCCGACACAAAACTCACTTCCGACGTGGCGCGCGAACTTTGCCAGCGGGCTGGGAGCAAAGCCTATATCGCTGGAGCCATTGGCAGCCTCGGCACGGAATATGTGCTGGGGCTGACGGCGGTGAATTGCCAGAGCGGAGACCTGCTGGCGCAGGAACAGGTGACGGCAGGGTCGAAGGAGAAGGTATTAGACGCGTTGGGTGAAGCGGCGTCCAAGCTGCGGACCGAGTTGGGCGAATCGCTGGCTACGGTGCAGAAATTTGATGTTCCGCTGCAACAGGCAACCACACCTTCGCTCGAAGCGCTGAGAGCGATGAGCCTTGGCAGAAAGGAGGCGAACGAAAAAGGCGATGCCGCAGCCCTGCCGTACCATCAGCGTGCGGTCGAGCTTGATCCGAATTTTGCCATGGCCTACACCGCCGTGGGCGCGGACTACTCCAATCTGGGCCAACTGGAACGGGCAAACGAATATTATGGCAAAGCATTTCAACTACGCGAGCGTGCCAGCGAACGGGAAAGGCTGGCCATCACCGCCGACTTCTATTTGAATGTGACCGGGGAACTGGACAAAGCAGCTCAGACGTATCAGGAGGAGATCGAGAGCTACCCGCGCTCGCCTGTAGCATATGGCAATCTGGGCGTAGTCTTTGCGCTTCAGGGCCAGTATGAGAAGGCTGGGGATGCCACACGACAGCTTATACGCCTTGCACCCGATCAGGTTTCTTCTTACGTGAATCTCGCCGACTATGCTCTTGCCTTGCACCGATTTGACGAAACCCGGCAGATCATCCATGACGCGACGCCAAAACTGGATGATTTCGCATTCCACGATGCACTCTATGCTCTTGCTTTCCTCGGGGCGGACGCTGCGGCGATGGCCGAACAGCAACAGTGGTTTGCGAGTAAGCCGGAAGCTGAGAACTACGGACTCGCACTCGCGTCTGACACCCAGGCGTATGCCGGTCACTTGGGCAAAGCGCGGGAACTGACCAAGCAGGCTGTGGACTCCGCGATACGGGCTGACAGCAAGGAGACTGGCGCCATTTTTCAAGACAACGCGGCTCTGCGGGAAGCGGCTTACGGCAATTCTGCAGAAGCCAGGCAGTTAGCGGCACAGGCCTTGAAGCTCGCTCCCGGAAGTCAGGGCGTTGAGAGCGAAGCCGCGCTTGCGTTTGCCATGGCGGGAGAAACGGCGCGCCCGGATTCCTTGGCCCGTGAGTTGGGGAAACGCTTCCCCCTGGACACCCAGATGCAATCGCTTTGGCTGCCCGCCATTCGAACACAATTAGCACTGGATAGAAAGGATCCGGCTGCAGCTCTGAATATCACGCAAGCTGCTTCACCGCTCGAGTTGGGGCAAATTGTGTTCGTTAATAATCTCTCCTGCCTCTATCCCGTCTATGTGCGCGGAGAGGCATACTTGGCGGCCGGACAGGGGACTGCGGCCACAGCAGAGTTCCAGAAAATTCTCGCACATGGGGGTGTTGTCTGGAACTGCTGGACGGGCGCGCTAGCGCGTCTGGGACTAGCTCGCGCCGAAGCGTTAGAGGCGAGAACATCGCAGGGAGTGGATGCCGATGCCGCCCGCATCCGGGCACTCGCCGCCTACAAAGACTTTCTCTCGCTCTGGAAAGACGCCGACCCCGACATTCCCATCCTGAAACAAGCCCAGGCCGAATACGCAAAGCTAAAGTAATTGCGTGCAGCAAGCTTGCCCTTGCAAATCGACACCGGCGATGCCAGCTTCACGATCGGACGCATGCGTAAATTCTTCACAGAGAATTCACTGATTGGTTTGCGAATGGCATATTGCCAAACTCTCATCCGTGCCACATTGCTTTGCATCCAGTCAAAATTCCGATCTCTGCCAAATACACCCGACTAGGGTGGACAAGCGCCATAGTTCTTGCTCACCTGCCTTGCTTCCCAGACAAGCGTCTTGTCGGGGCCCTTCGGCTTTACTTTCTTGCCTTTCAACTTCATTCGATCACCCGGTTTGATATCGGTCGTGTCTCCGGAGAGCATGTAGGTCTGCTTGTCTTTTTCGTCGATGAGGGTCATCCCAGTTTGTCCTGGGACAACGCAACCCGTGATCGCTCTCTTTTTCGAATAGTGAATGACTAGAACGGTCACGACTACCACGGCTGCGGCTGTCCCCACGATTCCCGCTACGATCGGCCCAGCGGAGGGGCCTATCTGTCCATTTATGAATTGCGCCTCAGCGGGCTGGGCGAGAGCCACGCCGAGGGCGATCATCAGAACTCCACACCACGCGTACTTTGAGGTCATGCTCACTCCTTATATGTGCGAGATATATGCGAGTGCTCAGTTGCTCCCTACAACCACACCGGCCTCGAGAGCAGCGTGATCCGAGGGCCAGAGTCCGTCGGGCAGCCGACTTCTCGGACTGGCCCCGATTAACAATGCTTCCCACGGAATCACTCCACCGTGAGTTAGCACCAAGTCTATTCGCTGATAAAGTTGCGAGACAGGATTGTTGTCTGATTCATCCTGACAACACGTTAACCCCGCGATCCTCGGAAAGAGCTCGGACCAAACGTCGTTATACCCAGCCGAGACAAAATCCGTATAGGTGGGATCTTGTGGCAGGGGGAAAGCCTGCGCGTTTGAATCCATCGCGACAATCAACGGCAAGGAAGTGTTTGCCGGGCCGGCACGCAATTCACCACCTTGGAGTTCCCGAATATTTGCGTCGAAGGACTCAAGATGAGTGTTGACGTAGAGGAAAGCGTGCCCGAAAAACTGGGCGTCGACCGATGCCCACGCCCTTGGGTACGGTAGTGAGCCGACCGGAGTTTGAAAAACGAGTTCATTCAAGAATTGTCCGGATTGCGGGTTGCTCCATTGGAAGACCCAGGAGGGAAGATCTGTGCGGGCCAGGATAATGTTGTAGTCAGTCAACGCAACACAGAAGTAATTGGCGGGCGGAATTAGTCCGGGAACAGGCGGAAATGAATTTTGGGTGACTTGCACCGCAACTTCATAGTGCCCGCCCTGGTTGGCCAAGGCACTGAGGAGTTCTTGGAGCATGTCGTATTCGATGGTCATAGTTCCGCACGTGCCTCCAACCGGGTCGAAGGTTCCGGTATACCACTGATCTACTTCCTGCAGGCTTAGCAGCTCTGGCCCGACCGCGAGGATTTGTTTCGCAACCGCCTGCATTCGTTCTGGAGGATTGGTGCCTTGGACTTGCGTAAGTATTTGGCCGACATCGAGCAGGAATTGTTGCTTAGTTTGGGCGCCCACCGCCTGCAGGAAATCGGTTCCTTCGTTGACGTTGTACGTCATCGCAGTGCCGATGCCGGGGAACCGTTGGGCCGTGGCAGGAACCGCCATAGCCGACCACATCGCTGCGACGGAAACGATCACAAGCGTTGCCCGTGTAATGTTGCGTTTCATCGTAGTTCTCCTTGTTTCTAGTTTTGAAGTCAAATCGAGTTTGCCCCACACCCACATAGCACGTGGAACGCACCAGACACTAAACCCCCGCCCGCCAAAGAGACGGGCGGGTGGCTGAGAGCTAGTGTTTGGAAAAGCGCCTTTTTCCGATGCTGCCAGTGGCGAGTATCCCTTGGTCTCCACCAGCGCTGATCACGACGGTGTCGATTTCATCGCCGTTCGCCGCAACGACGAAGTTTGTCACCACCGTTGGCCGGCCATCAGTAAAGTTGATGGTGAAGGTTCCGGTACAATCGGCGCTCACCGCGTAAGTGCCGGTGGCTCGGGTGTGGGTCCAATCGGCGACGACGGTGCCGTCAATGGTGACGGTGTCAATCTGACTGAGGTTGCCTTTGCCATCAAATTGGGTCATAGCCACGCCCACCATGGGGCCAGTGGGTCCTGCGCCTCCCAATTTCGTTCCCTGAACCGTGAATCCATAGTTGCCGGCGATGAGTTTGTTATTGCAGCCATTGGAATTGTTTTGTGCGTATCCTGACCCTAAAGCCGCGAGCGTCAACATGACTAGCGCGGCTGCGTGTGTTACCGGCTGTTTCTTCATAACTCTCTCCTTCTTCGATCGGATTTTCGCTATTCTTCCTCAGACCGTTCGCTTGCTTGCGACGGGACTGTGGAAGCGTAGGTTCTTAATGCATAAGGCGGCCATAGGTAATGGACCGCCCGACTTCATTTCCACTTGGCAGTTGCGCTTAGTTCCAAGCCACCGTAAAATGTGCTGCGAATGGCTTACCAAGCCGCATCCTTGCCCGCTCGATGTGAACCCTAATTCAGCTGCGGTTTAGAAGTCCTTCCGAAATCGCGAAGAAATCTTGAAGAATTCCTTCCTAGGGCTATGAACGAGAAAACAAGATACTTCTACTGCTTCGGTCCGTTTCGCCTCGATCCGGGGGAGTGCTTGTTGATTCTCGACGGCAAATCCGTGCCGCTCGCGCCTAAAGCCTTCGAAGTCCTGCTTGTACTGGTAGAGAACGCCGGGAGGTTGGTGGACAAGGATGACCTCATGAAGCGACTCTGGCCCGGTACCTTCGTGGAGGAGGCGAATGTTGCCAAGCACGTCTCCTTATTAAGAAGGATATTGAGCGAGGCGACAAACGGGCGCGAGTACATCGAAACCGTCCCCAAACGCGGCTACCGATTTGTGGTGGAGGTGAAGAAAGTAGCGGAGCCAGAGGCTGGCTCTCAACCTCAAGCCATTCCCGGCGCAAACCTGACCGGGAAGAAGGTCTCCCACTATCGCGTGCTGGAAGTGTTGGGCGGCGGGGGTATGGGCGTGGTGTACAAAGCGGAGGACATGAAGCTGGGCCGTTTCGTAGCTTTGAAGTTCCTGCCCGAGGAGATAGCCAGCGACGCGAAAGTCTTAGAACGCTTCGAGCGCGAAGCGCGAGCCGCTTCCGCGCTTGACCATCCCAACATCTGCGCCATTCACGAATTCGGCGAACACGAAGGCCGACCCTTCATCGCCATGTCATTATTGCAGGGCCAGAACCTGCGAGAGCGGATTGCCGCGAAAGCAGACCCATTTACGACCGACGAATTGTTGAACCTGGCGATTCAGATCGCGGAAGGCCTGGCTGCGGCGCACGAAAAAGGAATTATCCATCGCGACATCAAGCCGGCGAATATCTTCATCACGCAACGGGGCGAAGCTAAGATTTTGGACTTCGGTTTGGCGAAGATGACCTATGGAGGTGATCGCGAAGACCTCCAACGCCACGAAGGCCAATCCCAAGACGCCACGACCGCAATGGCCCTTGATATTCGGCTCTCGCTGACCGGTGTGACTATGGGCACGGTGCCTTACATGTCGCCGGAGCAGGTTCGCGGCGAGAAACTGGATGCACGCACCGACCTGTTTTCTTTTGGTGTGGTGCTCTACGAGATGGCAACAGGGCAGCAGGCATTTAGCGGGGATACGGCAGCGGCACTACACGAGGCGATTCTGAATCGCAGTGCTGTGCCGGCACGGGAGTTGAATCCGGTACTTCCGCCCAAGGTTGAAGAGATCATCAACAAGGCGCTGGAAAAAGACCGCAATCTGCGCTATCAGCACGCAACCGACATGCGAACGGATTTGCAACGGCTGAAGCGGGACTCCGAGAGCGGACGCAATTCTGCGGCAACCTCGGGTCCGGCGGTCGTGCTAGAACCCCCTCCGGCTCCGGTTAGAAACGCGTGGAAAATTGCGGTTCCTGTCCTGATCATCGCCGTGCTCGTCGCGGGCGGTTTTTACTATCGTCGGCATCAGAGCAAGCGCTTGACCGACAAGGACACCATCGTTCTCACCGATTTTGCCAACAGCACAGGCGACGTCGTATTCGACGACACGCTGAAAACGGCGCTCACCGTTTCCCTGCGGCAATCGCCTTTCCTGAATGTCCTCTCCGACGGCAAAGTCGCGGAGACTTTGCGATCGATGACCCTTCCGCCAAGTACGAAACTCGCGCCCGACGTGGCCCGAGAGCTTTGTCAGCGAGCAGGCAGCAAAGCCTACATTGCCGGTGCGATTGGCAGCTTGGGCAGCAAATATGTGCTGGAATTAAAGGCGGTGAACTGTCAGAGCGGAGACACACTGGCCGAGGACCAAGCGACGGCTTCGTCCAAAGAAAAGGTGCTGGACACGCTCGGCGACGCGGCATCCAAGCTGCGCAGCGAACTGGGCGAATCACTGGCTACCGTCAAGAGGTTTGATGTTCCGCTCTACGAGGCTACCACGTCCTCACTCGAAGCTCTGAAAGCGTACAGCCTTGGCAGAAAGGCGGTTAACGAGAAAGGCTCCGCCGCCGGCCTGCCTTACCATCAACGTGCCATCGAGCTTGATCCGAATTTCGCCATAGGCTACCTCGCAGTAGGCGGCGACTACTCCAGTATCGGCGAACTAGGGCGAGCCAGTGAGTACTACACCAAGGCATTTCAGTTGCGGGAACGTGCAAGCGAGCGGGAAAAGCTGGGGATCGCCGGCAGCTACTATCGGATTGTAACCGGGGAGTTGGAGAAAGCTGCCCAGACGTATCAGGAGGAGACTGAGAGCTTCCCACAAAATTCCCGAGCGTATAACAACTCGGGCGTAGCGTTGGCTTCTCTAGGGGAGTATGAAAAAGCCACGGAGGTGGAGAGGCAAGGCTTGCGCCTCGCACCGGAACAGGTAGTCTTTTACGCGAACCTCGCCAACTGCTTCATTTCCTTGCAACGCCTCGACGAAACCAGACAGATGATCCACGAGGCGCAGGCGCGAAAACTGGATAATGTAACCCTCCACAATGCTCTCTACGCTCTTGCCTTTCTCGGAGCGGACTCTGCAGCGATGGCGGAACAGCAGCAGTGGTATGCGGGCAAGCCCGCTTACGAAAGCGTGGGCCTTGCGTTGGCATCCGACACCGAGGCGTATGGCGGTCATGTGAGCAAGGCACGCGAACTGACCAAGCGGGCCGTAGAGTCTGCTATCCGGACTGACAGCAAAGAAACTGGGGCAATATGGAAGGCGAATGCTGCTTTGCAACAAGCGGCTTATGGCAACACCACGGAAGCCCGCCAGTCAGCGGAGGAGGCTTTGAAGCTTGCTCCTACGAGTCAGGGCGGCGAGGTCGAAGCGGTGCTTGCGTTTGCCATGGCGGGCGATACGACACGAGCCGAATCCATGGCCCAGGAATTGGGGAAACGATTCCCGCTGAACACTCAGATGCAATCGCTCTGGCTGCCTGCGATTCAGGCACAATTGGCTCTCGGTAGAAAGAACTCGGCTTCCGCGCTGGGGATCCCACAAGCTGGTTCACCCCTTGAATTTGGATTGGTTGACTTCGCCCTCCCCATTTCCTGTCTCTATCCGATCTATGTACGGGGAGAGGCATATTTAGCAGCTGGACAAGGAAACGCTGCTGCTACCGAGTTTCAGAAGATTCTCGACCACAGCGGGATCGTCTGGAATTGCTGGACGGGAGCGCTGGCTCACCTGGGAGTGGCTCGCGCCAACGCCTTGGAGTCGAGAACCTCGCAAGGAGCGGATGCCGATGCGGCCCGCGTCCGAGCGCTCGCTGCCTACAACGATTTCCTCGCTCTCTGGAAAGACGCCGACCCCGACATCCCCATCCTCAAGCAAGCCAAGGCCGAGTTCGCGAAGCTGCAGTAGCAGGCGAATCCCCAGCTGACCTCGCCCCGATCCACCCATTTCCTACCTTAGTCAGCCCATGGCGCGCAGAACCCACGATGAGTGAAAACAGCGATTTTGCAACAGGCGTCATGGGCCGCCGGCGGATCACGCAAGATCAAATACCGCGAAGCAGTCACTTAGGTGAGCGATCTGTTGGCGATCTGGCGCGCGTCAATCAGGAATTCGACCCCATAAAGGTAGACCAAGCGGTTGCGAACGATTCCGCTGACGCGGGCGGGTTTACTACAATCGGAGTCCATGAATTCAACATCGATCTGAGCTCCTACGGCTAAGTTCGCAAGCGCAAACAAGCAAATGCCACCTGCGCTCATCTTTGTTCCGCGAGCCGGTATCACAGCTGTGCCGCTCAGATCATCAGCGACTACGAGGATTGGCACGTCAACCGCACGTCGCTCCCATCGGCGCGTGTCTCCTGACGGGTTTCGGTTCAATGCCATACTTGCAATTTAACAGCATCGTGAAACCGCTTACGCCTTACGAAGGAACACGTCCAGTTGCAACTCCTATCCCAATTGTTGCAAGCAAGACTGGAGGTGGTACTTGGTCCGATGAACGCCGGAACGGCGAGGATTCGGACCTGGCTGCGTTCTCAGATGGGATGAGCTTTACGAGAGCTATAGTGAGCTGTTGGCCAGCTCGTAACAAGTATCAAATGAGACCTTCGTCCAAGTCCGCTAAGGTGTTGATGATCGTTTTTGGGGTCTTCGCTCTTCTGGTTACGTGGATCGGCTTTCAGCTTGGCACGCGCCGTCACACTGGAATTTTGCGGACTCTGGCCAACGCCAAGCACGTTCTCAGCGAAGCATCGACGTCTGCCAGAGCGCAACAGGACCGCAAGTGCCCCAACCGGCCGGCAACATAACGTGACTCTATCGTGGAAGGCCAGCACTTCTCCAATCGTTGGCTATAACCTGTACAGACGTGGCACTTCAGGCGTAGTCAAGCTCAATGTAGAACCGATCCCGGGAACCAGCTACGTCGATCGTATGGTACAGCCGGGCAGACGTACTTTTATGTGGCCAAAGCGGCGAGTGCAGAGGGAGCCGAGAGCGTAGCCTCGAACGAGATCCGAGCCGACGTTCCTTCGCCGTAGATTCCGCAGATCCGGCCGACAACCGAGCTATGCCGCAGAAGTATGGCGGAGCGCTGACGCTACTTTGCTGTCAGAGCAAGTTCGCGTTTTCTCTACTTCGAGTCATTCAATTCGTCAAGCACGTGAAGCAATTGTTTCTCAATGGACTCCATTTGCTCTTGTAGCTGTTCTTGTAGTTTGTTGGACTTGTCCGAGACTCTTGTACGCGCCGCCTTCACGTCGTCAAGCGCAGATGAAATGTTCGCTGTCGCGTTGTCTTTTCCAGTACCAACAATTATCTTGGGATCATCTGGGTAGGTCTGGTTTGTGAAGTCGTCGACGATTACCACATAATATTCGTAGGTGCCAGTTGCGTCCGCGTCGACCGCCATCGCGGAAATCGGTTTTTGATCCGAACCAACAATCAGGTACGCGGGAAGGTTAGTATTCGGATCGAATAACGGAGTTTCTTTGGGGAAGAGAATTGTTACGTGATATGGATTTTTCCCACTCGGGTTTGGAGGAGTCGAGACTGTCCACGTGACGGTTTCGCAGGTCTTAAGCTTCAGTCGGTAAGCATTAACCATGCCAACTTTGTATGATGTGGGGTTCGTTGCGACATTGATCGTCACAGACGTGGGGGCAGGGAGGTGCCTCGGACAGGTGGCCCCGACAGCCAGTGAATTCAATGCGACGACGCTTGTCGCTAACGCTATGAACAGACCCCAACTTAGTTCAAACTTGCAGTTGATAGGCATAAAGCTCTCCTTCGTCACGGATTCTAAGTCCGAGTGCGATGAAATCGGGAACGATAGCGATCTCTTTACTTGAACGAGACAGCTTCCCCCTCTAGTCGAACGAATTCTGGTTCAGCCCGCAGGCCAGCCAATTCGGGGTTGGCAATAAGTTGCTCACGTGGATAGCCTGCCTGAACGGCCTTCTCAAGCCACTTAAGCGATTCTCGCTTTTCTCCTACGTCAAGATGAATAAGACAAGCTGTCAGAAGAATGTCAACGTCGTTCGGACTATTTCGGATCGCCGTATTGAGATACGCTCTGGCTCGGACTCGGTCACCAATACGCGAATGATAGTGTGCAAGTGAACTGAGAACGTCACTGTCGCTCGGATTCACTGCCAATAATTTTTCGGCGAGAGAAATTGCTTGCTTATAGGATGTGCGTGCCTTATCCGCTCCGCCGGGAATCATCCGATAAGCGTCTGCCAAATTTCCCCAATAGTCATACTTCTGAGGCCGCAGCGCAACCGCTTTTTTCGTATACTCCACATCTTCGGTAAAGCGCCCCAAAAAAAAGTTCACGGTTCCCATGTTGGAGTAAAGGTCTGGATCGTCGGGCACAACTTGGAGACCGAGTCGAAAGTATTGATCCGCCATCTCAAATTGGCCGGTATTGAAATAAGCATCGCCAACATTCATGTAACCCCACACGTTGTCAGGTGCAAGTTCGGTAACCTTCCGCCACGCGTCCGCTGCCTCGCCGTAGCGTGAATGCTTGTTCAGGAACGCACCCAGCAGGTTGTAACAGCTCCAACAACTGGGTCGAATTTCGATCGCATGGCGATACGCTTGCTCCGCTTCAGCTGCGCGTCCGAGCGCATCATAAGTGTTTCCGAGACCGAGATAGGCATCCGAACTGTCAGGGTCAATTCCGAGCACTGTTCGGAAAGCAGATATAGCGCCGGGAAAAGCACCTGTTCGAAAGTTCAGATTCCCAATCGCTAACTGTACCTCTGGAATTCGGCTGTCAAGATTCCCGGCCCTCGTTACAGCAGCTTTCGCCTGTTCAGCCCATTTAGGATCTTTGGTGGCGCTGTATTTGTACCAATAGGCCTGCGCCAAGGCCGCATCGGCCTGTGCGTAATTGTGATCCTCCTTAAGCGCACGCTGAAAGAGGGTGATAGCAGATTCGACATTTTCCAACCGTTCATACCGCTGCAGGTAGCCGATCCCTTGAATGTAGAAATCGTAAGCGCTGAGAACAGTTGTGCCGTGATCAGTCAGCAACGATGCCGCAATGCCCGATGGCGCAACTTGTAGCATCTGAAACGTCTTTAAGACGACCTGGTCCTGAAGGGAAAACAGATCGTCAGCGGGCCCGGTGATGGTTTCGGTTCGAAGCTGTTGGCCGGTCTTAGCATCGATGAGACTTAGGTTAATCCGGGCAAAGTGTTCAACACGCTGCCAACTTGCGACGAGAACCAGGTTCGCGCCAAACTGAGTTCTCGCTTGGTCGATGCTCGTAATATTCTTCGCACGTATCTCAAGAGCCGAGGGCACTTGTAGTGAGGCGTCGCGGGCGAGCTTCGCGGTGACGGTCTCCGTAAAGCCACCACAGTACACCTGTTCGTCAGAGCCGCTGCCGACCGCTGTAAAGGGAAGCACGACGAGGTTTTTCTGACTGGGAACGTTAGGACCAAAGCCTCTTCGCCCAGTTCCATGGCTATAGCGAAAAATCGCTATACTCAGCACCAACGCGCAGATCAGGATCCCTGTTGTTATTAGAAGGGCGCGATTTCGGATAGTTGAACTTCGAGTGGCAGCTGAACCCGCGGCGCTAATCGCAGCGACATTCTCTGCCCCCACTGGCGTCGCGCCGCGCCCGCCTGAATCGGTATCTCGATCTAGACGCCTCAGATCCGTGGCCATTTCCGAAGCGTGCTGGTAACGCAGTTTCCGGTCTTTCTCCAGAGCCTTGTTGATGATCCGTTCTAGTTCCGCGGGCACATCGACACTCAGGCGCAGTGGAGGAACCGGTGCCCGGTTCAGGATAGAGTCGAAAAGCACTCCTGTGCTTTCGCCACGGAACGGCAATATTCCAGTAGTCATCTCATAGAGCACTACTCCGAATGAGAATAAGTCGGTTCGGGCATCCAGGTCTTTGGCTCGGACCTGTTCAGGCGACATGTAAGCGATCGTGCCAACCGCAGAGCCGAGGCTAGTCAGGCGCTCGGCCAAGGTCAAGGTCGATTGCTCTGCCACCCCAGCCGCCCCAACCTTTCTGACTACGGGTATAACCATAGCCAAACCGAAATCGAGAATTTTGGCATGCCCGCGCTTGCTCACAAAGATGTTTGCTGGTTTGATGTCGCGGTGGATGATGCCTTCGATGTGGGCGGCATCGAGCCCGTCGGCAATTTCAATACCGAGCGACAAAACAGTTTCGACCCCCAGCGGTCTGCCTGCAATGCGGTGTTTCAGCGTCAGTCCATCCAGAAACTCCATCGCGATGAATGAACGACCATTGTGCTTGCCGATTTCGTAGATCGTGCAGATATTGGGGTGGTTCAGCGCAGAGGCCGCGCGCGCTTCTCGCCGAAAGCGTTCAAGAGCATAGGGGTCTTGCGCGACATCCTCGGGAAGAAACTTCAGTGCGACGAAGCGGCCAAGCTCAGTATCTTCGGCTTTGTAGACCACACCCATGCCGCCACCGCCTAGTTTCTCGATGATGCGGTAGTGCGAGATGGTCTGGTCGATCATGGCGCGAATCTTACGTCTGTGAAACAGGCAAGTCAACGAGAGCTGGCGACATTGAAGAGTTCTCAGAAAAGTTGCTGGCATGGAATCACCATCGCACTCGTTTTCTTCACCTTGGGCTTGCCACAAGACGTCGTGACTGGCTTGTCGGTCGTCGCGGGATCGGCGCGGCGCTTGCCAAAGCGGGGAACCGATTTGTGCGCCATCGTTCAGGACTTTCGAGCTCGCTATGTTATGGAAGGCAGTGTTCGGCCGGGTCGGGGCTAACTTGTGCCTCGCGGAGAAGTCCGTTGCGAAAGATTTCTCTGCGTAATGTGAGAATCGTCGGGCCATCGATTTGTCTCACTAAACATGCGAAAGCCGGAGCTCTTGGCTCCGGCTTCCTGCATTGGGTGCGCAGCTATTACTTAAGAGCGACGGTAACTTTTTCGTTGCCGTCCGGTGCTTTGGCGAGTTGCAGCTCTTTCTTCAGCTCCATTTCATGTTTGGAGGTCGGGACAACCATGCTACCTGCGCCGTAGCCCTTGCAAATCTCGGTCAGAAAGTAATGGCTACCTACGCGGTCGAACACCAGCTTGCTATCCGTGCTGCGAGGATCCTCGCTCCTGGCGATCGACATCGCGGCCTGCGCGGTCTCGGTGTTCTGGATACTAATCAAGTTCGGGCTTTGACTTAAGGCCTTGATTTCGTAGGTTCCGGCCGGGAGTTGTTTCGCCCCAACGTTGAAGGCGAACGGCACATTGGCTTTCGCATAGGACTGAGCATAAGCACCGGTGGCGTTGAGCATCAGGGACATGACCACCAGCGACAGGATCGTGATAAGGTTGCGTTTCATGACATCCTCCTTGGAGTTCCTTGCAGTGGAACCCTAAACTGAATTTTGTCTC
>Ga0187863_10001804_pt1 | contig 16776 bp, 18 predicted proteins | sample June2016WEW_11_1_FD_132975 | JGI IMG/M metagenome (GOLD analysis project Ga0187863, IMG submission 132975) | Peatland microbial communities from SPRUCE experiment site at the Marcell Experimental Forest, Minnesota, USA - June2016WEW_11_10 | ecosystem: Environmental > Terrestrial > Soil >... | reverse complement strand
TCAACCCGCTTCTTGGTGGAGGGGGTAGGATTCGAACCTACGAAGGCATAAGCCAGCAGATTTACAGTCTGCCCCCGTTGGCCGCTTGGGTACCCCTCCACAAAATGAGCCGCGTATTTTGCGTCTCACACCCGCGCGTGTCAATGTCAAACGAGCATCTCGGCGGAGCCGGAGCCGATGTGGCTTCGACGATCGCGCCGGCCGTTACCTCCGGGGATTGCTGCGGCGCCGCCGCGCCCCTCCAAAGCTACCGCATTGGATCTATCGTAAGATATAATTGACTATCTTACGATAGGTTTTACGATAACGCCAAGGAGGATTCATGCATTGCCATCAGCATTCGTCCTATTTTTTTGGCCGGCACCGCGGCGGCCGAGGCGGCAGAGGCCGCTTCGGCGGATGGTTCGCGGACGGCGGCGAACTAGGCGGCCGGGGTTTCGGCATGGGACGGAAGCTGGCGTCCGCCGATCTGCAGCTCTTGATTCTAAAGCTGCTCGCCGACAAGCCACGGCATGGTTACGAGATCATCAAGGCCCTGGAGGAGCGCTCCAAGGGCTTTTATGCCCCGAGTCCCGGGATGGTTTACCCCGCGCTCACCTATTTAGAGGAGATCGGGCATGCCACGGTCGAGACGGAGGGGACGCGCAAGCTCTACCGCATCACCGAGGCCGGCGGGCGTCACCTGGAGGAGCACCGGGCCGCTGCCGAAGCCTTGTTCGCCCAATTCGAGCGTGTCGGTGAGCGTATGGAAAGCCTGCGCCGCGCGATGCGCTCCGACGACGCCGGCGTGGAAGAGGCCATCGACGAGCAAGAACGCCACGGCTCGAAGCCTCTGATGCGTGCCCGGCGGGAGCTCAACGCGGCGCTGGCCGAGAAGTGGAGCAGCTCGCCCGAGGAGCAGGAGCGCATCGCCGAGATCCTGCGGCGAGCCGCCGAGGAGATCGGCGGAAAACGGACGCGCGGATGAGTCGCCGGTCGGACCCGGCAGAGAGAGTCAACCTCCGACCCGCCTCCTTGGCACTTGGGCTTGCTATGCTGCAAAGCTGGAAATTCAGCAGAACAGATAAAGACCGGTCCCTTTTGGCATAGATGAAATCCCCAGATTCGCCTCCCGCCGCGATGTTCACCAAGGTGCTGCGCGCCTTGGAGACCGGTGGAATCTCTTACTCCGACGTGCTCGCGCGCACCAGACGGCTGCTCGCCTCCGGCGCATCTGCGAAAGAGTTCTTGGCGGTCCTGAAGCGCCGGTCGTCCATCGAGCCGTTGCCCGAATACGCGCAGATGGAGGCGCTGCTGCTTGAGGCCGTCGGGCGCGACGCCGAGCAGAACCCCGATCCGCCGCCCGCTCCTGCGGCCGAAAGCGCGGCACCGGCCTCGACCGCCGCCGAGGGCAGCACCTCGGTGCCGCCTGCGGCGTCGCCCGACGTGTCGATGCCCTACCCGTCTTCCGAGAGTGCCACGCTCGAGGCGCTGACCCGCTCTTACGAGGAGGCCAGGGAAGCCGAGTGGGCGGCCGCCGAGCAGGCCAATCGGCTCACCGCGGACTTGGAGGCTGTCCGCAGCGCGCTGCGCGCCGAGCAGAGCAAGGTACGGGACATCGAGCGCACCCTGGCGGAGCGCGACGTGATGCTCGATCGATTTCGGCAGGCGCTGGACGAACGAGACGCCCGGATTGCTTCCCTGGTTAGTGAAAAGTCCGGTTTGCAGAATGCGATCGAGGCCGCAACGGGCGCCGTGACCGCGCTGGAGACAGAATTGCACGCGGTGCGTGCTCGCGCGGAGGCGGCCACTGAACGGGCCGATACACTCGCCGCCGACTTGGAGGCAGTCCGCAGCGCGCTGCGCGCCGAGCAGAGCAAGGTACGGGACATCGAGCGCACCCTGGCGGAGCGCAACGTGACGCTCGATCGATCTCAGCGGGCGCTGGGTGAACGAGACGCTCGGATTGCTTCCCTGGTCAGTGAAAAGTCCAGTTTGCAGAATGCGATCGAGGCCGCAACGGGCTCCGTGACCGCGCTGGAGACAGAATTGCGCGCGGTGCGTGCTCGCGCGGAGGCGGCCGGGTCCGAACTGAGGACCGCCCGCGAAGAGGCGGCAGCCCTCGATGCCGAGCTCAAGCGCAGCGCGGCGCGCCTCAAATCCGTCGAGTCGCGGGCAGCGGCAGTACCACCGCCAGCGCCGCATCCGCAGATGCACACTGATCCGCAGACGGAGCCGCCACCATCACCATCACCGCAGCCGCGGCCGCGGCCGAAAGCACCGTCCCCGCTGCTGCACCGCGGAGTCCCATGGTCGGATGCACCCCTCAGGGCCGTCGGCTGGGGTGCCGCGGCCGTGCTTATCGTCGTATTCATCTGGCTGTTGGTGCACCGATCACCCCCTCCGCCGCCGGCGGCTGCGGCATCCGCGGCGCTTCCCGCTCCCGGCACCGTGATTCGCGACTGCCCTGACTGTCCCGAGATGACGGTATTACCCGCGGGTCGTTTCAAACAAGGATCCGTGGGCGGATCCGCTTTCGGCCAGCCGCTGCATTGGGTGTTGATAGGCCACCCGATCGCCATGTCGACCAACCCGGTCACGCTGGAGGATTTCGGACAATTCGCGGCTGCAACCGGGCGGGATATGCAAGGCTGCGACACCTACGACGGCGAGTGGAAACAGCGTCCCGGCGACAGCTGGGAACGGCCGGGATTCGCACAAACAGGCACGCATCCCGTGACCTGCGTCTCGTGGAACGATGCCGAGGCCTACGCGAAATGGCTATCGGCCAAGACAGGGCATCGCTACCGGCTGCCGAGCGCCTCGGAGTGGGAATACGCAGCCCGTGCCGGCAACGAGGCCCCACAGCCCTGGAGGGCGGACGGGCAGGATGCGTGCGCGGACGCGAATGTGGCGGACGCGAGTGCGGCACACCACTATCCCGGGTGGGCGGTATTCCCTTGTGACGACGGCTATGTATACACGGCGCCCGTGGGCACGTTCAAAGCCAACTCGTTTGGTCTCAACGACATGTTGGGCAACGTCCTGCAATGGACCGAGGATTGCTGGTACGCGAATTATCTCGGCGCTCCAATCGACGGATCCGCACGCCGCGACGGCGATTGCTCGCTGCATGAGATTCGCGGGGGTTCGTGGTTCAGTAATCCGTCCTATGTGCGGGCAGATTACCGGGATCACTTTCCCGCCGACTATCGCACCAGCAGCGTCGGCATCCGCCTGGTCAGGGACATCTAGCCGTGATCGGCGCGCTCTTGCTGCTGCTGCTGCTATTCACGGCCTGCGTGCAGCCGGCGCAGGCCGCATCGGCTTCAGACGACCATTTTGCGGAAGCAGCGCGCACGCGCTACGCCGCGCTCTGCCGCGCGCGCAAAGATCTCGACTCCTGCTCCGATGCGGTTCGCTGGAATCCCGGTGATCCCGCGCTGGTCGTTGCTCTCGCGGATGCGCTGGCGCGCGCAGGGCGCTTGCCGGAGGCAATTCGCGACTATCGACGTGCCGAAGCGCTCGAACCGGCGATGCGCGGTCTCGACGCGAAAATCAATGCGGCGGAGACGAAGTTGACCGAACGGCGAGCGCCGAAAAAGCCGGTCGTGGATAGCGCTTCGGCCAATGAGGCGGCCGGGAAGCGCTATTCGAATGCTGATCCCGAGGCGCAATCGCACTGATCGAATCGAGCGCCCCATACCTTTAGTCCAAGGCGTCGAACAGGTGGCCGATGGAATGGATGCCCGCCGCGACCAGATCGAGGCCCCGCCAAGTGCCGCTGCCGGGCGCCTCGATGCCGGCCATGAACATGCGATCGCTCAGACCGGACACGGGCGAGACGGCTTTGCCCTCGTGGTGAATCTGCAAGGAGCATCGCATCCACCACCGCCTCGGGTGTCGGTCCGGGACGGCGCAAGTGATCTGGCGCACCTGCATGCGGACCCGCTGCAGCTCGGCGGCATTCAGGCTCCGAACGAACTGCTTTTCCCGTAGGAACTGGGAAAAGGGCGTGAACCGCCCATCACCGACCGAGCACCGGAAGTAAGAAAATCGGCCGGCTTTGCCCAAGTCGAAGCTCTGCACCAGGAACCCTTCGCACCGCGGGCATTCAAGCTGGGCCGCCCTGGGCCGGCGCCCATCGTCCTTGTGCGCATAGATTTCCTTGAACAGGCGGATGACGGCGACGGGTGCCAGCTGCACGCTCGCCAAGTGATCGAACCAGATGCCGGCGCAACCGAAGCACACATCCACCCGCACCTTCCCGTCATCGTGGCGTTCGAGCTCCAGCGGCTGCATCGCGCCGCGGCAGTTCGGGCAGAAGGTCTCGCCCGATGAGGCGCCACAGGCCACGGGGCTAATGCCTAGCGCCAAGCTCAGCCGGCACGAAGTCCTCGAACGCGGCTTTGCGCATGCGCTTCTATTGGCCCGGCTTGTTGTCCGGCTGAGGCGAGGGGGGACGCGGCGCAGGCTTGATCGACGGCCGCGGGGCCGGTCTCGTCGAAGGTTGCGCGGGCCGGCCGGAATTACCCGGCCCGCCCGGCCGTCCCGGCGGATTACCCGGATTCGTCGGCCGGTCCGGCCGCGGACCCGGAGTGGGCCTCGTCGGACGCGGCGGCGGTCTCGACGGAGGCGGGCGTCCCGGTCCCGGAGGCGGCGGACCGCCCGGGCCGCCGTGCGGCGGTCTGCCCGGCCCGTACGGAGGCCTCGGACGCGGCGGTGGCGGGCGGCGCGGGGGAGGCGGCCGATTGATCCAATAGGAGCGTCGCGCATACCACGGGCGGCCGACGTAGTACCGGCCCCAGTAGTCGCCGAGATTGAAGGCGATGACCCCGATCCCGAGCGCCGCACCGACGTCGAGTACCGGTACCCGCCGGTTCTGATAGTCGTAATACAGATAGCTGCCGTAGACCCAGCCGTGGTTGCCTTCCCAGTCCACGTCGCACCAGGTGAAATCGTCGAGACATCCGTTGACGGCCAACAGGCTGTTCGGAGGAATGCTCATGACGGTGGGATAGTCGGTGCTCGGCCCCGCTCGAAGATGTACTTCGCCTTGCGTGTAGGCGGTACCGGCGACGGCCGCGGAGCCGAACGCGGCGATCAGGGCGGCGAACAAGGCGACCGACAGCCGTTTCATGCTACGCCCGCCTTTCCCGCCGCGCGACGCTAAGCATAGTCGTCGATGAGGGACTTCGGAGGCCGCGGCGACTTGGTGTCTGGGGACTCTGCGACCGTGGGGGTTGCGCTTGGGCGCTTGTCGGCGGGCGGCTGTTGGTTCGAGCCATCCTTGCGACTGCGTTTGTCGGCGATCGGCAGGGCGGGATAAACACCCGAGTTACTCAGGCGATCAACTTCGCTCATGGGTGACCTCGCTTATTGGGTCGTGGGCGCGTCCTTCACTCCGGGCGGACTCGACGCAGCGGGTGAATCGCTCACCACCGCCGAGTCCTTGACCGCATCCGCCTTCGATGGATCCTTCACCAACACCGTCTTGCTCAACTCGGCGGGCTGCACGCGCCATAGTAGCCGATTCTCCGCGCCGCTCGCATCTGCAATCGCGACATCGGACGAGCCCGCCGGCGCAGCGGGCTGCTGCTCCGATCTCACCATGGTCGGATCGCCGGGAGCGACGGACTCGAGGACCAGGATCGCCACCCGGCGGTTCGCATTGCGCCCTTCCACCGTATCATTGGATTGACGCGGATGAAACTCGCCGAAGCCGACGATCTCGAGCCTCAATGGATCGATGCCTGCCTTGGTGAATTCGTGGACCACGCTCGCGGCACGCGCCGCCGACAACTCCCAGTTCGACGGGAAAGAGGCGGTCTTGATCGGCCGGTTGTCGGTGTGGCCCTCGACGCGGATGGGATTGGGGAAGGGTTTCAGGACATCGGCCAGCTTGTCGAGCACCGGCGCCGCCTGAGCCGAGAAGTCGCCCGCGCCGCTTGGGAACAGAATGTCGGTGTTGATTTCGATTTCCAGCCACATGCTCTCACGGCGAACCGTGACCAGCTTGGCATCGATCAGCGCCTGCATCGCATCCTGAACCTGGCGCTCCATGCGTATCAATGCGCCGGGAGCCTTGTTTCGATCCTGCGCGTCCTCCGCAGCGTCCGGGTCGCGCGGCGCCTGGTCGGCGTCGACCCCGCCCTTCTGGTCCCTGATCTTGATGAAAGCCGTCGGCTGTATGCCCACCAACGGCTTTTCTCCTCCCTTGCCCGGCTGCTTGTCGCCGATGTTCACCGGTTGAATGCTCTTCGGCGCGCCATGAAACGCCGCGATCAGCGAGTCCGACAGCACGCGGAACTTCCCTTCGTTCACCGACGACATGGCGTACATGACGGTGAAAAGCGCGAACAGCAGCGTTACGAGGTCGCCGTAGGGAATGGCCCAGGCCTCGGCGTTTACGTGCTCTTCATGCTTTTTCTTGCGGGCCATGAGGGCGGCTCAACGGTGGAAGTAGCCTTGAAGCTTCGATTCGATGTTGCGTGGGTTCTCGCCCTGCGCGATCGCGATGATTCCCTCGATGACCATTGTCCGGACCTGCGATTGCCCGTGAATCACCGATTTCAATTTGTTGCCCATCGGCAGAAACAGCAGGTTCGCGAAGGCAATGCCATAGATGGTGGCGACGAACGCGGCGGCGATGCCGTGACCCAGCTTCGACGGATCGGCAAGGTTCTGCATGACGGCCATGAGCCCCATGACGGCGCCGATGATGCCGAGCGTCGGCGAGTACACGCCCATGGCCTCGAATACCTTGGCAGCCTGGGTGTCGAAGTGCTCCATGGTGTCGAGCTCGATCTCCATGCTGGAACGGATCGCCTCGGGCTCGCCGCCGTCGACCAGCGACTGCAGGCCCTTTTTGAGGAACGCGTCCTTTTCCTGTTCGACCGCCGATTCGAGGCCGAGCAGACCCTGCTTGCGGGCGATGTTGCTCCACTCGACGATCTTCTCGATCACCGCGTTCGGATTGTTGACCGGCGGCATGAACACCCATTTGACGATGCTCCACGCCCGGATGAAGGTGGACATCGGCGTCTGGATCAGGCTCGCGGCCATGGTGCCCAGGACCACGATCACGAATGCAGCGCTGCCGACCAGCGCACCGGCGCTCGAGCCCTTCAGGATGGCTCCGCCGATGATGGCGATGAGGCCGAGCACGACGCCGATGATGGTCAGAATATCCATGAGTTAATCGGGCGAAAGCCACTCCGACAGCCGGGCCCGCAGGCGCACCAGGGCCTGTCCGTGTATCTGGCAGACCCGCGATTCGGAGACTTCCAGTACTTCGCCGATTTCGCGCAAGTTCATGTCCTCGTCGTAATACAGAGACAGCACGAGCCTCTCGCGCTCGGGCAGTCCGCCGATGGCAGCGGCCAGCGCGGTCCGAAAGCCCGCATCCTCGATGTAGTCGAAAGGGCCGGGCCCCTCGTCGCGCGCATGATCCGCGGGACTCGACTCGTCATCGTTCGAGCTCATCTGATCGAAGCTGAACACCCGGCAACTCGCCGCGTCCTGCACCAGCTTGTGGTAATCGTCGATGCCGATGCCGAGCGCTTGCGCGATGTCCACCGGACTCGCGTCCTGGCCTTTTTCGTTCTCGATCTTGCGGATCACCTCCGCCATCTCGCGCATGTTTCGGTGCACGGAGCGCGGGGTCCAGTCGGACTTTCGCACCTCATCGAGCATCGCCCCGCGGATGCGAATGCCCGCGTAGGTCTCGAAATTCGCGCCCTTGTCGGCCGAATAATGCTTGGCCGCGTCCAGCAGGCCGATCATCCCGGATTGAATCAGGTCATCCACCTCCACATTCGGCGGCATGCGGCTCACCAAGTGGTAGGCGATCCGTTTGACCAAATCCGCATGTTTCAGCACCAGCTCTTGCTGCGGAATCTGGTCGACCGGAAGCCCGTCGCCCGTCTGCGGCTTCGGACTCCGTTTCTGCGTATTTGAATACTGTGTGCTTGCTCTCATTGCAATGCCGCCGAAGGACCGATCCGGGCCCCCACCATGCGTTCAACGAAGAACTCCAGGTGACCTCGCGCACCTTGCGGCGCAGACCACTTATCGGCCTTCAGGGCGAGATTCTTGAGGGCCACGGATGAATTTGAGGCCGGATACGCATCGACCACGGCGGTCTGCCGCTGCACAGCACGCCGCAGATAGTCGTCAAACGGTACCGATCCGGCGAACTCGAGGCCGACATTGAGAAATCGGTCACAAACCCGGGAGATTTTCTGGAAGAGGGCCGGTCCCTCCCCCGATCGGCGGGTCTGGTTCGCCAGGATCTGGAAGCGCTGCACCCCGTGCTCCCGGCTCAGCACCTTGATGAGCGCATAGGCGTCCGTGATGGAGGCCGGCTCATCGCAGACCACGACCAGGACGTGATGAGCAGCCTGGCTGAACGTCATGACGCTGTCGTTGAGCCCCGCGGCCGTATCAACGACCAGGACTTCGACCTGGTGATACAGCTCGCTGAACGCTCGGATGATTCCGGCGTGCTCGGCCTGCGAGAGGTTCGCCATGCGCTTGATGCCGGAGGACGCCGGTACGATCTGCAGCCCATGAGGACCGGTCACGATCGCATCCTCGAGAGCGCACTCGCCGTTGATCACGTGGCCGAGATGAAATCTCGTCTGCACGCCCAAGACGACGTCCACGTTCGCGAGTCCAAGGTCCGCGTCCACCAACATCACATCCCGGCCCTGGGCCGCTATGGACACCGCAAGGTTGGTGGAGACGGTCGTCTTGCCCACCCCGCCCTTGCCGCCGGTCACCGCGATGACCTTTACCGGCCGCGAGGAATTGAGCTGTTCGAGCTGTTCGGCCTGAGTCTTGGAGAGTCGGATGTCACGCATGGGCTTGGGCTCGTCCGAAGTTGCGGGCGTAATAGGCGTCGTCGCGCCTGAGCGGCGCATGCTCCATGAGTTTGTGCGCGGCCCGCACCAGCCACACTCGCCGCGCATGGGCCGAGTGCAGATCCTCCGGCACGCGTTGGCCGTTGCAAAAATAGGCGATCTTGAGCTTGTGGCGAAGCGTGGTCGAAATGACCGCGCCCAGGCTCGCGGCCTCGTCCACTTTCGTGATGACGCAAGCAGCCGGGGATGCCGGGCCGAAGGCGCGAATGATCTGCTCCAACGCGTGACCCTCGCCGGGTGCCGGCAGCGTGAGCAGCACTTGCGCCCGGGCCGCCCCGAGCTGCAACGCCTCGAGCTGTTCGCTCAACCGGACATCTCTCGGCCCCATGCCGGCCGTATCGATCAGCACGAGGCGCTTCGATTTCAGCCGATCGAGCACCCGGCCCAGCTCCCGCCCCGAATTGGGGGCGTGCATGCTCGCGCCCAGAATGCGGGCGTAGGTCATCAGCTGCTCCCGCGCACCGATGCGGTAGGAATCGATGCTCACCAGCGCAAGACCGTCGCTCCCATGGCTCTTGCTCCAGCGCGCGGCAAGCTTCGCGATGGTCGTGGTCTTGCCCGCTCCCGTGGGCCCCACCAGGGCGAAAACGCCGCCGTTGACCGTGCTCAGCTGATCGACCACGGGCAGATGCCGCAGCAACAGCGCCATCGGCAGCTTCGAGATGTCTTTCAGGCCGGTGCGCGAGGGCGTCATCTCGGCCAGAGCCGCCGCGACATCCGGCGCGATATCCATCGCCGACAACTCCTCGAGGACGCGTGTCTTCAGGGGCTCGCGCACTCGCTTGTCGTTCCAGGAAATGTTCGCGAGGCCGTTCTCCAAGAGGTGGCGCAGGTCCTTGAGCTCTCGTTGCACGGTGGCGAAACCGCGATGTGAGTCCTGCGGGACTGCGACCGCGGCCAGCTCGCGCGCCACCACGGACGGAGCGCGCCGAGCGGGCCCGGCCTTCGCAGGCGGCGCCGGGTTCGCCGCGGCGGCACGCGGGCTCGGCGCGGCGGCGACGGCGCTGCGCGATACCGGAGGCGGTGCGCCTGGTGCACTCGTCACAGCCGCTTCCGCCGAGACGGCGCTCGCCATGGGCGCACTTGCCGTAGACGCACTTGCCGTAGACGCGTTCGCGGAGGCGGCGCGCACCGCGCCCGCGATCAGCGCCTCGTCGTAATCGACCGCGGCGATGACCTCGACGCCCTCGTCGATTCGGCGGCTCGAGAGGATCACGGCCTCCGGACCCTGTTCGAGCCGCACCTGATCGAGCGCCGCTCGCATGCTCGCGGCCATGTAACGCTTGATTTTCACGTCAACCTCCATGAGGCAACAAATTCAAAGGACCCGGGGACCACGGTTAGCGTCCCACCGCCGAAACCACACGGATTCGGCGGCTCTCGGGAATCTCGTTATAGGCGAGCACCGACAGCGTCGGGCTCGAATAGCGCATCAGGCGGGCGACCCAGGGCCGGATCTTCGGCGCGACCAGCAGCACCGCGGGCTCGCCGGCGGCCTCTTGCCGGCGCGTACGGTCGACCAGCGACTGCTGAATCTTGTCGGCGAGCCCCGGCTCGAATCCGGGCGAATCGCCCCCGCCCGACATGGAATCTTGCAGAACCTGCTCGAGCGACGGATCCAGCGTGATGACCGGCAACTCCTCGCGCAGCCCGCCGATGTTCTGCACGATGCTGCGTCCGAGAGCGACGCGCACCGCGGCGACCAGCGCTGCCGGATCCTGGGTCTTCGGCGCGAGTTCCGCCAACGTCTCGCAGATGGTGCGCAAGTTGCGGATCGGCACCCGCTCCAGGAGCAGGAGCTGCAGCACCTTGACCACCACGCTCATCGGCAACAGCTTCGGCACGAGGTCTTCGATCAGCTTGGGCGCGCTCTTGCCGAGCCGATTGAGCAGCTGCTGAACCTCCTCATGGCCCAGGAGTTCCTGCGCGTGCGATTGCAGCAGGTGGCTCAGGTGCGTGGCGATGACGCTGCTCGCGTCGACCACGGTGTAACCCTGGGCCTGCGCCTGATCGCGGCGCGATTTCTCGATCCAGAGCGCATCGAGGCCGAACGCGGGATCCTTGGTCGCGGAGCCTTGCAGGGTACCCGACACCTGACCGGGATTGATGGCGAGCTCCCGATCGGGAAATATCTCGGACTCGCCCACCGGCGCGCCCAAGATGGTGATGCGGTAAGAGTTCGGGCCGAGCTCCAGATTGTCTCGAATGTGCACGGGCTGCACGAGAAATCCGAGTTCCTCCGACAGCTTCTTGCGAACGCCCTTGATGCGCCCCATGAGCTCGCCGCCCTGCGCGCGATCCACGAGCGGGATCAAGCGATAGCCGACCTCGAGGCCGACGGCATCGACCGGCTCGACATCGTCCCAGGACAGCTCGCGCTGCTCGGCCGGCACCGTCGGGGGCTTCGCCGGCGCGGCCGCGGCGGCGGCCTTTTCCGCCGCCTTGCGCGAGCTCATGAAATAGGCGCCCGTGCCGCAGGCCGCCGCCATGATCAAGAACACGAGGTTCGGCATGCCCGGAATGATTCCGAGCAGACCGAGGATGCCGCCGGTCACGGCGAGAGCCCGAGGCTGTCCGAGGACCTGGGACATGATCTGCTGGCTCATGTCGTGAGCCTTCGACACGCGCGTCACCAGGATCGCAACCGCCACAGACAGGAGCAGCGCCGGGATCTGCGCCACCAGGCCGTCGCCGATGGTGAGCAGCGCATACGTGCGGCCCGCCTCCGAGATCGACATGCCGTGCTGAGCGGCGCCGATGATGATGCCGCCGAACAGGTTGATGAACACGATCAATATCCCGGCGATGGCGTCGCCGCGTACGAACTTGCTGGCGCCGTCCATCGCACCGTAGAAGTCCGCTTCCTCGCGGACCTCCTGCCTGCGCACGATCGCGTCGGCCTGGGTGATGAGGCCGCCGTTCAAATCGGCGTCGATGGCCATTTGCCTGCCCGGCATTGCATCCAGGGTGAACCGCGCGCTCACCTCGGCGATGCGGCCGGCGCCCTTGGTGATGACGACGAAATTGATGATCACCAACACGATGAACACCACCATGCCCACGGCGTAATTGCCGCCCACCACGAATTGCCCGAAGGCCGCGATCACGTGGCCGGCCGCGTGCGCGCCCGTGTGACCCCTGATCAGCACCACCCGGGTCGAGGCGACGTTGAGCCCGAGCCGAAGGAGCGTCGCTCCGAGCAGCACCGTCGGAAAGCTCGCGAACTCGAGCGCCCGGCGGACGTAGATCACCGCAAGCAAAATGACGAGCGACAGCGTGATGTTGAAGGTGAATAGCACGTCCAGCAGGAATGCCGGCAACGGCACCACCATCATGGCGAGCACGACCATCACCAGCACCGGCACTCCCAGGCCGTTGCGCGCGAACTCCGACATCATGTTCATCAGTCCGCGGCCGTTCATACGTCGGCGTACTCATCGCCCAGCTTGGGCTCGGGACGCGCCAGGCGCGCGGCGAGTGTCGGATTCAGGGTGCGGATCCTGAAGACGTACGAGAGGACCTGTGCGACGGCGAGATACAGCCCCGCCGGAATCTCCTGATCGAGATCGACGGATCGGTACAGCGCGCGGGCGAGCTTCGGCGACTCGAATATGGGGACCCGATGTTCCTCGGCGATGCGCCGGATGTTTTGCGCGACGAGATCGACGCCCTTCGCGAGTACCCGCGGGGCGCGCATGTTCTGGGGATCGTATTTCAACGCAACGGCAAAGTGCGTCGGGTTGACGATCACCACGTCGGCCGTCGGCACCTTGTGCATCATCCGCCGCCGCGCGATCGCCTGCTGCAGTCGGCGGATCCTCTGCTTGGTCTCCGGCCGGCCGTCGCTCTCCTTCGCCTCGTCGCGCACCTCCTGCCGGGTCATGCGCAGCATGCGCTTGAACTGAAACAGCTGTAACGGCACGTCGACGGCGGCGATCAGCGCAAGCGATGCGCACAGCCAGACGAACGCGACACTCATCAATCCGGCGCCCCGGCCGATCGCGGCGCTCGGTGACATGCGCCCCAGGGCGAGCGCTTGCGGGAACAGCCACGCCACGATGCCCGCCGCCACGCCCCCGACCACTGCGCATTTCAACAGCGCCTTGCCGAGCTCGGAGGCGCCGCGCAGCCCGAACAATCGCGTGAATCCGCTCAAGGGACTCATCCGCGTGAAGTCCGGGGTCATCGCCACGGGGCTGAAATTCCAACCGCCCATCGCCACTCCGGCGAGCATCACCACGACCATCAGCGCCGCAAAGATGGGCAGAACCGCGGAGAGTGCGAGCGTCGCCGCCTCGCGGAGGGAGGTAAACATCGCCTGCGTATCCTCCAGCTGCGCCACGTCGATGGACATGAAGCGGCGCACGAGCGCCGCCATCTTGGCGGCAAGGCCGGAACTCGTGGCGGAGAGCGCGACGCTGCCGGCGATCATCGCCGCGAACGTGTTGAGCTCGCGCGAACGGGGCACCTGGCCGCGCTCTCGCGCTTCCTGCAGTCGGCGTTGCGACGGCTCTTCGGTACGTTCGCCGCCCTGTTCGGCTTCCTCCGCCATCAGTGCACCGGCTGCGGCGCCGAGCCGACGAGATCGACGGCGGCGGAGAGCGCGCTGTGGATGAGACTCGAAATACCGGTCATCAGGCCGTCCAGGCCGACGATCAGCACGAGGAATCCGGACATCAGCGTGATGGTGAATCCCACCCCGAAGAGATTGAGTTGCGGCGCGGCGCGCGTGACCACGCCCAAGGCTAGATTCACCACGATCAAGGATACGACCGCGGGGAGCGCCACCAGAAGTCCCGTCTCGAATATCCGGGCGCCCCAGGCGCCCATCGACCACAGCAGGTGCTGGTCGATGTTGGCCCCGCCGATGGGCAAGCTCTTGAAACTCGTCGCCAATGCGCCGATCAAAACCAGGTGTCCGTCGACCGCGAGGTAGGCAAGCGTGCCCAGTATCATGAAAAACTGGCCCAGCACCGGCGTATCGCCGCCGTGCTGCGGGTCGATCAAAGTCGCAAAACCGAGGCCCATGGACATCGAAATGCTTTGACCCGCGAAGGTGAGCGCCTCGAAGGTCAATTGCACCACCATGCCGATGGCGACGCCGATCAGGATCTCTTGCGCGGCGGCCATGACGCCGGCGCCCGAGAAGATCGACAGGCCGGCCGGCACCGGGGCGAGCGGCGACAATATGAACGCGAGCGCGATCGAAAGCGCGATCTTCACCGGCGCGGGAATGGTCGATTCGCTGGCGATCGGGGCCGTCAAGACGAAGCCGCCGATCCTGAGCACGGGCCACCACAGGCGCGCCACCCAGCGGGACACATCGGCGGCATCGATCATGATCGGTTGAATGGCGGCCATGTATGCTCCGCTCAGCCGATCATGTTCGGAATGCTGGCGTACAGATCGCGCGTGAAATCGATCAGCACGCGCAGAATCCAGGGACCGCTGACGAACAATGCGAGCACCAGCACCAGCAGCTTCGGAATGAAGCTCAGCGTCGCCTCGTTGATTTGCGTCGCCGCCTGCAACATGCCGATCAGGAGTCCGGTGATGAGCGCCGTCACGAGCAGCGGGGCCGCCATCATCGCGGTGACGGTGAGCGTCGAGTGCGCGAGGTCCATCACATTCTCGGGCGTCATCGATGAAAGCTCCCGGCCAGGGTTCCGATCAACAGTGTCCAGCCGTCCACCACCACGAACAGCATGATCTTGAACGGCAACGATATGAGCGTCGGCGAGAGCATCATCATGCCCATGGACATGAGCACGCTCGCGACGACGAAATCGATCACCAGAAACGGAATGAACACCATGAAGCCGATCTGGAAGGCGGTCTTCAGCTCGCTGGTCATGAACGTCGGCACGACGACGCTCAACGGCACATCGTCCGGGCTCGCGAACTGCGTCCTGCCCGACAGCTTGGTGAAGAGCTGCAGGTCGTTCTCGCGGGTCTGCGCCAGCATGAATTTCTTGAGCGGTTGAATGGTGCGGTCGATCGCGACCTCTCCGGCCATCTGGCCGTCCAGATAGGGCTTGATGCCCCCCGCATACGCCTGATCGATGGTCGAACTCATGACGAAGAACGTCAGAAACAATGCGAGCCCGAGCAGGATCTGATTGGACGGCGTCGTCGACAACCCGAGGGCCTGGCGAAGCAGCGACAGCACGATGATGATCCGGGTGAACGCGGTCATCGCCAGCAGGATCGCCGGCAGCAGCGTCAGCACGGTCATCAGGATCAGGACTTGGAAGGTGAGCGAGTAGGTCTGCACGCCGTCGGCGGCCGACTTGATGGCGAGCGCCGGAAGCGTCGCCTGCGCCATGGCGGCGCCGGCCGGAATCGCCGCCAGCGCGAGCGTGATCACAACGGCGCGGGCCGGGCGTCCCAAGCTCACGGCGAACCGCCGGGCCGCTTCATGAGCTCGCGCAGCCGATCGGCGAACGCGGGGGAGCGGGATGAATCGCTCACCGTTATCGGCTTCGCGAGCGGCGTCAATCCCACGACGCCCCCCGCGCTGACGCCCACCAGCACCTGGGCATCGCCCACGCGCACCAGCACGATCCGCTCGCGAGGTCCGAGCGCGAGCTGGTCGATGACGCCGATGTCGCCGCGGCTGTGCGGAGTCCCGAGCTTCAGCCGCTTCACGATCCAGCTGATCGCGAAGATCAAGGCCACGATCGCGGCGAGGCTCAGGGTGAGCTGCGCGACGCTGCCCACGGACAAGGGAGATGCGGGCGTCGCGAGATTGGTCACCGAGCCTGCTCCATGCGTTCCGTCGGGCTCACCACGTCCGTAAGACGGATCCCGAATTTCTCGTTCACGACCACGACCTCGCCTCGCGCAATGCGCACACCATTCACGAGCACGTCGAGAGGCTCGCTCGCCAGGCGGTCGAGTTCCACGATTGCGCCGGGCGCGAGCTGCAGGAGCTCCCGCACCGGCATCCGCGCGCGGCCCACTTCCAGCGCCAGCGTGACGGCAACGTCCAGGATCAGATTGAGATTCATCTCCTGGCCCGCGCCGACGGCGGCATTCGGGCCCAGGTCGTTGAATTGGGCGCGCGCCGCGGGCGGCGCCTTGGGATCGGGAACACTCATGCGGGACCTCCGGGGATGATCTTGAGCGCGTTGCGGCCCTGGGAGACCCCGAAGCGGCCCCGGTGCAGCGGAACGTCGCCCACCAGCAAGGTGACGTCTTGCGGCGGCTCGATGGGAATGATGTCGCCGGGCGTCAGGCGAACGAGCTCGCCCAGGCTGATCTTCGCCTGCGCGAGAATGGCGCGAAGCTCGAGTTCGGCCTCCTGCAGTCCCACACCGAGCGCGGGCCCCCAGGGATCCTGCTTGCGCAGGACGGGCTTCCCGCCGTCCGAGGCAAGCGTCTCGCGGATCGGAGCGAGCAGCGCGTCGGGCAACAGCAAATCGATGAGGCCGCTTTGCGCGGCGAATTCCACGGTGAATCTCATGACGGTCAAAGACTCGTGCGGACCGCCGAGTTGCAGGAGTCTCGGGTTCACCTCCTGCTTCACGAGCTCGAGCTCGAGCGGCGTCACCGGCGCCCACGCGGCCGTGAGGTCGGGAGCCAGAGTGCGGATCATCAATGACAGAAACCGCAGCGCGGCGGGCGCAACGGCCGCGTGCCCCTCGGCCGCGGCGCGGCCCGACCCGCCGAAGAAGCCGTCCAACAGGGCGAGCAGGAGCTTGGGCTCCACCGAGACGAATGCAAATCCCGGCAGTGGCTTCAACCGCACCACGGCGACGCCGCCCGGCGTCGGGAGCGACGCCTGCAGGTCCGCGGCCTTGCTGCAGTCGGCGGAGGTAAACTCGACATTGGCGTCCCGGCTGAGCAAGCCCGATAGCGCGACTCGTGCACG
>Ga0187863_10001803_pt1 | contig 16786 bp, 14 predicted proteins | sample June2016WEW_11_1_FD_132975 | JGI IMG/M metagenome (GOLD analysis project Ga0187863, IMG submission 132975) | Peatland microbial communities from SPRUCE experiment site at the Marcell Experimental Forest, Minnesota, USA - June2016WEW_11_10 | ecosystem: Environmental > Terrestrial > Soil >... | reverse complement strand
GTTTGCATACGCCAACGCATTGTCCAATGCAATCTTTTCAGTGAGGAGGTAATTGGCCGCGTCGTCCCCACTCATCCAGGTGTACTGCGCGAGGTTGCGAAGTTGTTTCTTGAGGCTGGCTTGGACCACCTCGTGCACGTCCACGGAGACTTTGAACGGGGCGGCGATTTTCTCCCACTGCAGCTCGACTACCGCGGAATCAGGCTGCAGTTGGTCAAAGTCGTAGGTGAGCGCGTTGTGCATATCCGTCGGCTTCGGTTTCACGGTGACGCGGAGGGCATCTTCCGCCGGGTCGTAGGTGAAAGAACCCCAAGACGTGGAGTTCTTCGAGAAGATAATCGTCCATTCGTCGGCGTTCGGGATCATATGCAGCCCATAGGTTCCCTTGTCGAGGGGCTTGCCTTCAATCAGAACCGGATCGCTGAACGTGATCGTGGTATTTTCATTCGCGCCGGCGCGCCATACCTTGCCGTACGGAACCAGGGCACCCCAAATCTTGCGGTCGTTCACGAGCGGCCGGTGATAGTCGATGGTGACGTCGGTGATTCCGATCCTCTGTGAGACTTCGGCGCGTTGGCTGCCGAGAGGCAGATCGAGGACGAACGATTGAGCCGAGCTTACACCCGGCATGATGCCGGACACGGCTGCCATGAGCAGGCAGAACAGAAATCCTCGCAGAGTTGCTCGATTCATGTGGGAATGCCTCCCGTCAAAGTTTATATCGACGTGCATTATCAAGAGATTTGTTGAAACGGGCAACGCACCGTGACTACCACCCCTGATTGGCACGTTAGACGCGCCCGAATCGCGGCGGTGAGCAAAAGGTGACCACTTTGACGCTTCAGGAGGGCAGGCGGATTTCGACGTCCTGGCCTTCGAGAGCGGGACGGACGCGACGAATCACTTCGCTAGCCCACAGCTTTTGACTGAGGAAAACGAGCGAGGCATCCTCAAACCCGCAGACGGCGCAGAAAAAATAATTTTGGAAAGCGGCATGGTAAGCGTCCGCGCCACGGCGCGCCAGCTCTCCTTCGAGCACTGCATCGCCCTGCGCGACCAATGCTCCTGCGCGGGCACCGAAGGTTTCGCTCTGAAAGCGGTTGAGCAGAGATTCAAGTGCCGGGAGGTCGGGAGCGGGAATGACGATGGAGCGAGTGCCGGCTTCGCGATATTTGACTTGATGCTGGTTGCAATATTCACGCACGCGATCGAGATGGCTAAAAAAATCAAGGGCCCAGATTTCATCGGCCGCGGTTGCGCGGAGGACGCGGCTCCAGACCCGCGCTGCTTCGGGGCCTCGGACCGGCTCACGATTCTCATCAGCCTCGGTGAGTTCCAGTCCAACGGCGCGAACATCGGAACCTAGATCGAGAGGCTCGACATCCAGGAGGTACACCTAGTTGTCCTCGCCAGAGGGATGCGGGAATCTCTTCTGGTAGTCGGGAGCTTGCTTGCGGACTTCCAACCAATCGAAGAATGCGTCGGGGGTTTCAAGCCAGATTCCGAACCAATGCTCAATTTCCTCTTTTTCAGCGCGCTTGCGGGCATCCACTTTGTGGTTGCGCGCGATCATTTCCGCGCGGCGGCGGCCAAGGCGGGCGACTTCGCGGACACGTTCCACCGCATGCGAGTCGGACTCCAAGAGAAATTTCCGCAGCAATTCGTCGAGGCGAACCAGGCACATTTCGGCTTCATCAAGAGTGGAAAAGTGGAGCAAATCGCTGAATTCTTCTTCGTAGCGGCCTTCGGTATCCGAGCGGGTGGACCAGACGACCCGCATTCCCGCTTCTTCGAGTACGCTGACAATATAGTCGGCTGAGGTTTTCCCTTTTTCTCCGAGATGAACGATGAGCTGACGCCGGATCTGTTCTATTTCGGCAGGCGTGTAACGCGGCTTGGCCAAGCCCTGAGCGACTTCCAGAATCAGCGCTTTCTTGGTGGGAGAGCCGCCCTCATGACTCGCGGTGGGATTGCTTTCGGTCAAGAGGGACCTCGGCGTTTTGTCTTGGACGGTTCTGTCGTGACGCTGTCGCCTGCCAGCAGGTGACGGTAACGGGCTACGTTCCGATTGTGTTCGGCGAGAGTTTTGGCAAAAAAATGCCCGCCCTGATCGTTGGCGACAAAAAACAGGTACTCGGTTTGCGCCGGCGCGATGGCAGCGCGCAAGGATGCTTCTCCGGGATTTGCAATGGGTCCGGGCGGCAGGCCCGGATGCTCATAAGTGTTATACGGAGAATCTAAATGCAAGTCGGCGGGACGCACGTTTTTGGTGTGACGTCCTTCGAGTTCCAATGCGTATTGCACGGTGGGATCGCATTGCAGCGGCTGGCCGCGGCGAAGGCGGTTGTAAAACACACCGGCAACCATGGGACGTTCTTCCGACTTAGGAGTTTCGCGTTCGACGAGAGACGCGAGCGTGACGACCTGATAGAGGGCTAAGCCTTGCGGAAAACTCGTGGCGCCTGAAGGGTCGAGCGATTCCAGCTCGGCGCGAAAATTCTGGACCATTCTCTTAACAATCAGCTCGCAGGTAGTGTGGCGTGTGAATTGATAGGTGGAGGGAAAAAGAAATCCTTCGAGATTCGAAGCGTTGGGCGCCAAGTCCGAAATCAGAGAAGCATTCTTGGCCGCCTCCAGAAATCCATCCCGAGTGCAGACTCCCTGGCGGTCGAGTTCCGCCGCCATCTCATACATGTTCCACCCTTCAGGGATCGTTACGGTGCGAACGAAGATGCGGCCTCCGGCAATTTGCCAAAAGACTTCGCGCGAATCCAGAGGGCGATCGAAATAGTATTCACCGGCCTGAAGAGGCTTTCGAAAATGCCACATGCTAAAGATTTCGAAGGCAAGCTGGCTACGGATGACATCATTTCGCCGGAGGATGCTGGCTACTCCGAAGCGGGAGGTACCGTGGGGAACGTCCACAAAGACTTTCTCAGGACGATGGCCGCGATAAGGACGGCTGATTTGGGAATCGAGCCACCCAGCTGCGGCACCCAAAGCAGCGATCAGGAGAAGCGCGATGAGACCGAGTCGGCGCATTACGATTGGGTCCTCTCAACGGCGGGAACCAAGGACCGCTCGAGTTGTTTCTTATGTTCGAGGTAATCCCGCAAAAGAACGGCGGCAGCCACGTCGTCGATTGGAGCGCGTTTTCGTCGCGAGGAAGACTTCACTTCTGCCATGGTCTGCGCTGCCTCCCAGGAGGTTAGCCGCTCGTCCACGAGTTCTACTTCGATGCCGAGGTCTTTCCGCAATCGAGCCGCGAAAAGCGCCGCCTCCTCTGCCATGGGGCTGGATTGGCCGGTCATGTGCAAAGGATGGCCCACGAGGATACGCGCAACCGCATGCTTCCTGCAAATCTCGCGCAGACGGCGCAAATCGTTGCGTCGGTTGGTGCGCAGGAAGGTGGCGAGCGGCTGGGCGGTGAGGCCGAGTTCGTCAGAAAGTGCCAGACCGATTCTCTTGCGGCCATAATCAATCGCTAGGATACGGCGCGGTTTCGCTTCAGGTTCAATCGCCCGAGCAAGACCGGCGTCGAGTGTACGCGCAGATGGAGTCATTTTGGTTAGTCCATTATACGCGAGGGATGGGGATGGCCGAAGCGTGGCAGTGCATACAAAGAGGCCGGCTTTGATTCTCATCATTGGTAGTTGCCTATTTAGTATGAAGGGCGTATGAGCAGGAAGATGCGGTCTAGGCGAATTGTTGTGGCCTTAGTTTTTGTGCTGCTTGGCGCGAGGCAGGTTCTTGGTCAAGCGGACTCGTGTTTGCGTCGAAACGTTCCGGTGAACGTTCTGAACGACCAGGGCCAGATAGTTACGGGGCTTACGGAGAACAATTTCATAGGATCGATACGCCACCAACCGGTGAAGGTTCTTTCTGTCACGCAGGATGATTCGCCGCGACAGGTCGTTATTGTCCTGGACGGCAGCGGGAGCATGATCAGCGAACCAACCGCGTGGCGGCTATATTTGACGGTCGCGCGCAACCTCATCGCAGCGATGCCATCTGGGACACTCGCTGGACTTGTAGTCTTTTCCTCGAAAGTCGAAAAAAACATACCGCTGACCTCCAATAGGGGCATTTTGCAAGATGAGCTCACCAGCTTGGAGTCAGGGCTCAGGACTCTACCAAAAGGGCCTCGCCGAACGGCACTTCGGGATGCTCTGGTGATTGCGGCGTCTGGATTTGATCCCACTCAGCAGGGCGATGCGATATACGCAATTACAGACGGCGAAGATAATGCGAGCAAACTAGGCCAGAATTTGTTGCGAGAAAAACTCTTGAACAAAGTGATCCGGTTGTTCACTCTCTCGGTTGATTTCGGCGCTGGTCCCACGCGTGAGGAAAGACTGGGGCTCATGAGTCTTCCGGATCTCAGCAATGCAACGGGCGGTTATGCCGTGGACCTCCCTAGAAACGCAATCGGAGGGCCGCCGACTCTTGCAAACGGATCGGGCGAAGCCACTCCTGAGGGCGAGGTGTTGATGTTGCAGTTCAAGCAGATTTTTTCCTTTCAGAGAATGGAGATTGAACTCCCGAAGGCGTTGGACAAGTCGCAGGAATGGAACCTCAAAGTAACGGGCACGGAAGCGAAAGAGCTCACGGTCGTGTATCCACACGAGCTCGCGGCTTGCACCAAGCCGGTGCAAAGTTCTAGAGCAACGCGGTGAAGCGCCGCTAGTCTAGGGTTCGCGGCCGCGGTCGCTTTTTTCCCACAGCGGCCAGAAGCCGGCGCCTTTCATTTCCTTGCCGAGGCCGGTCTGCTTCAGCAATTCTTCGATTTGAGCGCGCGACTGGCGCGAGCCGATGCGCTCTTCGCCGTCCGCGAGGGCAAAGGCTGTCACCGCGGCGATTGCGGCATTGTGTTTTAGTCCTTTGAAGTCAATTTTGTCGAAGGTATCGGATGCCGCATGGTAGTTCAGCATGTAATTGGCCGGTTCCTGATTGGCCTCCAGCGTGGGCACGCCTTCGAGAATAAAATCGAAGTTGTCGGTGTCCATGCCAGCGTCGAGCGTGAAATCCATGGGGCCGAGAGGTTTCAGCGGTTCCAACGCTGTACGCACGGCAGCGACAACATCTTTGCGTCCACCCAAGGAATAGCCAGTAATGCGGCCAACTCCGGAGTCGAAAATGACGGCAGCGATCATGCGATCGAGTTCGGCGCGATGCGCGTGCGCATAGGCTGCGGAACCGAGCATTCCTTGCTCTTCTCCAGTGAAAAAGACGAAACGGATCGAACGTCGCGGGATGGCACCGGAGGCATGAATAATGCGCGCTGCGTCGATAATCATCGCGACGTTGCAGCCGTCGTCGAGCGCGCCAGTTCCCAAGTCCCATGAATCCAGATGCGCGCCGACCAACACGAATTCGTCGGGTTTTTCACGGCCGCGAATTTCGGCAACCACGTTTTCAGAATTCGCCGGGCCGCCGATGTGATTGGGCATGTCAAAATGCGCTTGCACTTTCTGTCCGGCAGCCAGAAATCTCGCTATGCGCTCAGCGTCTTCGCGCGCTAAGACAGCTTGGGGCAACGGTTCGAGCTCACCGTTGACGGCGCTCGTGTGGCGATAGAGCAGGAGATTGGGGCGCGTGGACATCCAGAATATTGCGGCAGCGCCAGCCTTCGTGGCACGATCGATAATTTCCTTGTCCAGGTTGTATTCGTTGACGAGGTCGTCCCAAGTGACCAGAAAGTTCGCATGGACCAAAACAATAGCGTCGCGCACCGATGCACCGGCCTTGGCGAAGCCATCGTCATTCCCTGCGCCCACGTCGATAATATTCGCCGTAATTCCGCCTGCCGGAGTCGCAGGAGACCATCCGATCGAAGCCATGCGAACGGGGAAAGGTTCGGGCGACAAAATTTCTATGTGGGAGTTACCTTCGCTCCAGCTAACGGGAATCGTGAATTTTTCGGTGTGCACTTCGTCAACGCCGGCGTGATGCAAGGCTTCGACTGCCCAGCCAACAGCGCGATCCGCTACGGGGGAACCAGTGACGCGCCCGCCGATCGTATCAGTGAGGTAACGCAAATTCTCTTCGAGGGGCGATGGGCCGAGCGCGCTCTGAATCATCGCAGGCGCCAAATCGCCGCAGGACTTCGCAACAGAACAAGAGCCCGTTCCGGTGGGAACTTGCAAAGGAGGCGGCTTCAGCGGAGGGATCTGAGCGAAGATGCCAAACGGGAAAAGAGCTATGGCTGAAAAAACCAAGATGAGCCTAAAAAATCTGTGCACGATTGAGTTCCTCTCCTGAATTCGCCCTAGGTGGATAGACGCCGGAGTTTAACGCAAAAATCCCGCTGAAGTTAGTGCTTGCTGCGAGCCCGGGCCTGGCTGTAAGTCAAGGGAGCTTTCATTTTCTATGATATATGGAGGCGCGATAAATCGAGTGACGGAACAATTTGCAGCATGAGAGAAGTTTCTACTTATGACGGAATACTCCAGAGATTGTAGGAGCGGAATATCTGTCTCATTTTGAGTCATTTAACTTAATCGGAGAATGGCACAACACCTGCCATGCCGTAGCTCTTATCCAAGTTTTGGTAGATCGGTTCTCAGGGCGATTGAATCAGGGCGATTGCCAGGAGAGCCGCCGCAAGTCCCGTAAAGCATTGGCAATAGCAAAAAAATCCAAACAAGTCTTAGCCAATTAGTCCTGGGCAAGCAGACGGGAAGGTTTTAGTGAAAAAGGTACGCGTATTTGCGAAGTTGATACAGCGTGAAAAAAAACAAATCTCCAATGAGGCTAAGGTCTTTGTTTTCTGTGAAACCACGACGGGAGTGGCGCAGTTCCGGACGGAGTCTAATGCGGACTCGGAATCGACCGTGGAGCGAGTGGCCGGGCTGTTGGCGATGCAATGCCTAGTCAGGGGCCAGAATCCGAATGATTTTCAAGTACTTGTTCCGGCGGAGAGGGATTTGATGGGGCGTCTTGTGTCCCGAGCGGAGGAACTTTTGGAGGAGGGGCGATCGATTGCGTGTCCTGCAACGTTAAGCCCACGCCAGAGGGAAGTGCTTCAATCCGTGCTTTCTAACCGGGCGAACAAGGAAATCGCTTGCAAACTGAATATTACGGTTCGCACGGTGAAATTCCACATTTCAACTCTACTGAGTAAGTTCGGAGTGGAAACACGATCTGAATTGGCTCGTAGGGCCGCGGGTTTCGCGCGTCCCGCCACACTCAACGCAGAGGCTGTGGCAGTAGAGAACACTTCAGGGGACCAAAGAAATTTGCGACTGGAGTCAGTTCCTGGCAAAAGACCGATCCAGATGACGAACAAAGGCAACAGCGTTCGCTTTCCCGGCAACGTCCTGATGGCTTAGTCGAGTTTCTGGTAATGCGCTGAGTTGAGTGGGAATGAAATTCCTGGTTCTATCGATTCTCAGCGGCCGAACGAATAGTATTCAAAACCCAGGGCCTTCATTTCAGCAGGATTCAGAAAGTTTCGAGCGTCGATGACCAAGGGCCGCGCCATTTCGTTGTAAACGCGCTTCCAGTCGAGATTTCGAAACTCATCCCATTCCGTGGCAACGATTGCGGCATCTGCGTCCTTTACCGCTTCGTAGGGATTTTTCGCAAGCAATATCTGCGGGAGTGCTTTGCCCGTCTTCTCCATCGCTTGCGGATCGAAGGCATGCAAAGTGGCGCCTTCGGCTATGAACCGCTTGGCTGCCTCAATAGCAGGCGAAAAACGAATGTCATCCGTATTTGGCTTGAAGGCCAAACCGAGAAGCCCGATTTTTTTCCCCTTAAGGACCCACAGGGCCTTGCGGGCTTTGGCCAGAAGCAACTCGACGCGCTGACGGTTCACTTGTTCTGCTGCCTTTAGCAAAGTGAAATCGATTCCGACGCGTTCGGCGAGTCGAATGAAAGCCTGCACGTCTTTGGGCAAGCAGAAACCGCCGAATCCAAGCCCGGCTTGCAAGAATTGAGGGCCGATTCGAGGATCCATTCCCACTGCCGCAGTGACTTCCTGGACGTCCGCGCCCAGCTGATCGCACATGTCTGCAAGAGCATTGGCAAAGGAAATTTTCACGGCGAGGAAAGAATTGGAGGCGTGTTTGATCAGCTCGGCGCTATTGACAGTAGTGGTGACAAAAACCGGTGCGGCGGAAGCGGGGCATTTATCTTGATGTGCGGGGCATTTAAACTTCCTATCCAGAATCGGCGCGTAGATTTCGCGAAGCTTTTTTGCGGCAGTGTCATCATCTACACCAATAACGATTCGATCAGGGTGAAGGAAATCGGTGACCGCGGTGCCTTCGCGGAGGAATTCGGGATTCGAAGCGACCGTAAAATTGGCGCCTGATTTCCGGCTGTAGACGCCGAGAGCGCGCTTTAGTTCCTGCCCTGTTTGTGCAGGCACCGTGCTCTTTTCCACAACCAATTTAGGGCTGCCACCCTCGGTGGCAATCATTCGCGCGACATTGTCAATCGCACTCAGGTCCGCATCGCCGTTTTCCAGAGGCGGAGTTCCCACGCAGATGAAGACGGCTTCGCTCGAACGCACGGCTTCACCCGGATTACTCATGAAGTGGAGCCGGCCTTCTCGAACGTTTTTCGCTACCAGAGCGTCCAGATGCGGCTCGTAAATGGGCAGCTTTCCCGCGCGGAGGGTTACGATCTTGGATTCATCATTATCAGTGCAAGTAACATCGTGCCCTATTTCCGCAAAGCAAGCTCCCGTAACCAAGCCAACATACCCACAACCAATCACCGAAATTCGCAAGATTCGGATCTCCCTAGCTTGGATTCCCCTGCCAACTCTGGCGCAAAACGCGCGGCGCCTGCCGCATGCCGCTTTATCAGTGAAACAGCCCTGTGACGAAAAGTCACGGGGATATGCCCTCTCGGATTCCTCTGAGTTACCTTGGCCTTCTAATTTGATGGGGCCGAGTCGGAGCGAATCCACAAGAATCCAGCAACCAAGAGCAAGAATGAAAGGAACAAGTTCCAAGTCGAGACAGGCCGGCCGCTGACCCATACGAGAATGAACTCAAGCAGAATGACCGGCAAAAGAAAATTCAAGGCAAAGGACACAAGGACACTCAGATTCGATCGCGTTGTAGGCCGCCCTGCGAGCCCGAGGATGATTCCAGCCGGGAAAAAGACGAGAACATAATAAATATCGTAGTAGCCTTCCAATTCCACGGGACGAACCTTTTCTAGCAAGCGCGCCAGGTCGGTGCCGGGACCTAGACGATAGGGGCGTTCGCTCTTCTTGCCATTAATATAAAGCGAAAGGTCAGCACCGTTATAGGAATAGAGAATGTCGCGCAGTTGGCTGTCAGTGAAGACGTTCGGGACGTACCAGGCGAGAATCGCTCGCCTAATGGAAAGAGGACTTCGAAACCAGAAAACGAGGTCGGATCCTTCCTGCCTGAGAGTCAAATCCGCGAACCAGGGCGAGCGCGAAATGGAAACGATATGTCCATTGCCAGAGTGGGGCTGTGCAGCGGCGCAGATAACATGAACGGAGAATCGATTTGTCTTCCGGATATCATCAACTAAATCTGCTACAGCAGCGGGAGTAGTGAGCCAAGATTTGCCGTCCAGGGCGAGTCCATTCGGATGCGGCGCGAGAGGGGCCGCGGGCGTCCACGAAAGGCTGGGAAGAAATCCTTTCAAATCCTGAAAAGGTGTCGCGCTTGAGAAATCATAATCGGCGCGCCAAGCGACCGGAGCTTCCAAGGAATCATCCCCGCCTGTCAAATGAATCGCCACAGCATCGGGGATAGCCTGATCTGCGATCTGCAATTTCTGAACGCGGCCTTGCCATGGGTTTTGCCCGGTGGCCTCATTACCCACTACGAGGAAAGCAGCCGGCTCCCAATTGCTCGGCCGCGTCTGCTTCTGCAATATGGCGGAAGTCACAAACCAAAACAGGAAATAAATGAAAAGAAAGACAGCGGTGCGTCTCAGCGTTAGCCGAGAGCGGAGCGCTATCTCAAGCCGAGAAAGGAGATCGATTATCAGCGCGCCCAGTGATTCGTAGAGGAGAAAACCGAGGATTGAACCAGTGGAATTAGTGAATACATCTTCCCATCCTGAATCGCGCATGGGGATATAAATCTGGGTAATCTCGATCGCGTAAGAAAGAATTGCACCCGCGGCAAATACCATTAGAAAAGATGCAGCACGAGATATTTTTCGCTCGCGTAACTTCTCCGCCAGGCCAAAACCGAAAGGAACGAAGAGCAAAACATTCAGAAAGGCATCCATGAATCCGGTCACTTTCGAGCCGTGACCCAAGAAAAACGGCGAAGCATCGCCTGCAAGTTTGGTCTGAAAATCAAACCGGAAGGGGAACAGCGTAAGAAAGAGAATTCCGGCAATTGCGGCGATCAGGAAGCGATTCGACCAGCCAGAGGAGCGGGAGGACGCTTTGGGCTCGATAGTTTGAATCTGCATTGCCCTGATGAAGGAGACCCTCGTTTCGTCCAAAAGTCTAGCATGAGTGCAGGTTTCGTCTAGCCTTCGCAGAAATCTTCGAGATGTCTATCTCAGGCATATAGGTAAGCAGCAAGCGACCGCACTAAGACTCCCCGCTAACTAGCTGTCAGGACAGGCTTAAGAGCACCTGTACCTCGGGCAGGTCAGGTCCCGTTTTGCCCAAGTGAACAGGCGAATCTTGCTGCTCTTTGTTGCTTCCTCTGACCAGTAGAGCCGCATGGCACATGCTTTCTAAACTGTATGCATCATGAAACCACACACACCAACCCAACCAGAACGAATTCACTCGCGCACGCTAGATGCGAGGTCTAGAGCAAGCCGTCCCGCCGGACCGCTTTCTTTTATGATCGTGCTGGCAGTCATCATCGCAATCCTGGGACTTTCCAGCTGCACCGGTTACACGAACGCCAAAACCACCTCGAAAACACCGGGGTCGGGCATGCTTTCGGCCAACCTTACAACCGTGAGCTTTGGAACGGTGGGAGTGGGCAAGAGTACGACACAAAGCGTGACGGTGACAAATACGGGAACTTCCACTGTGACCATCGATCAAACGGCTGTCACAGGCACGAGTTTCACGACGGGTGCCGGAACTCCTTCAGCGACGATCGCCCCGGGTCAGAGCAAAACTATCCAGATCCAGTTTGCGCCGCTCTCGCCAGGCTCCGCTGCAGGCGGCTTCACCCTGACAAGCAATGCCTCAAATTCACCATTAACTGTTGAACTTGTCGGGACGGGCGGACAAGCGGGGTTGGCAATTTCTCCGGCCAGCTTCAATTTTGGCAGCGTTCAGGTGGGCAGCACGGGGTCCGCGACAATTACCCTAACCAATTCCGGAAACGAGAGCGTATCGATCACCCAGGCAAGCGCCACGGGCACTGGCTTTAGCGCGAATGGATTATCCTCTGGTGCAACGATCGCGGCAGGACAAAGCACAACTTTTACAGCGCAGTTTGCGCCGACAACAGCCGGCAGCGCATCGGGCAGCATCTCGGTCGGGAGCAATGCTCCTAACTCTCCATTAACGATCGCGTTGAGCGGTAGCGGAAGCCAAGCACAAATCAGTGCAGTTCCGACTACGGCAGGTTTTGGAAACGTTTCGACGGGGACCAGCAATTCGCAAACAATCGAATTAATTAACAATGGCACGGCGAGCCTTGTGATATCGGGAGCAACCGTGAGCGGCGCGGGTTTCACTATGACGGGCCTTAGCACACCACTTACGATTCCGACCGGTTCGAATAAGACGTTTAACGCGGTTTTCACGCCTACTGCCGCAGGAGCCGTGACGGGTTCAATTTCACTTACCAGCAATGCGCCTAACTCGCCGTTCACGATCGCGTTGAGCGGGACCGGTGCGGCGGGAACGCATGTGCTGGCATTCAGCACGGCGAACCTGAGTTTCGGAAGCGTAAACGTAGGGAGCAATAGTGATTTGAGCGCGGCCTTAACTAACACTGGAAATTCGAGCGTTACAATCTCTGCAGCTAACATCTCAGGCGCAGGTTTCACGGTAAGCGGCGTCAGTTCGGGCGAGACTTTGAGTGCAGGCCAGTCCATTCCAGTTACAGTTCAGTTCGCACCGGCAACGGCGGGAGCTGTAAGCGGGAACGTCAGCTTGATTAGTAACGCCACGAATTCTCCGACCGCGATGACCTTGTCCGGCACCGGAGCGCAGCAGAGTACTCACACAGTGGGACTGACATGGACCGGCAGCACTTCGACAGTGATTGGCTACAATGTTTACCGCGGCACGGTCGCGGGTGGTCCGTATGGGTCAAAGCTAACGACATCACCTGTATCGTTGACCCAGTTTACTGATACGGGTCTGCAGTCCGGCCAGACTTACTACTATGTGGTCACGGCAGTGGATTCGGATAGCGTGGAAAGTGTGTTCTCGAACCAAGCAGCAGCAATTATCCCGTAGCCTTCGCAAATCGGAAGGCGCGAGAAGCTAGATACTGCGTAACAAAGAGTCACCGATGTCCAGAGTCCGCTGAGGCCAGAATAACGGCTGGCCCAGCGGACAGCTTCGCACACCTGTCCCGACAGTGTACCCACGACCAGTAGTTCCACATCGGTCCTTCGTCGCACAATGCGTGTGCACATGAAACATAATCCCATCCTGGAGCGTGCGGACGCGCGCGATATTTTTCGACCCGCAGCAAAACTCGCCACGATTGCCCTCAGGAACTTCGCTGTCCTGCTGATGATTTTCGGAACGGTAGTAACGTCCGGGTGCTTGGGGTTAACAGGCAAGCCAAGCTTAATACCGAGCATAGCGCTCGCAGTAACACCTAACCCCGTCGATTTCGGATCTGTGGTGGTCGGTTCCAGTGCCAATCAGACCTTGACTGTAACCAACAGCGGTCAGGGGAAATTTACACTGTCAACGGTTTCGGCCAGCGGGCCAGGATTTACCATCTCGGGGCTTTCAGCACCTCAGACATTGGCTTCCGGCCAAAGCGTAAGTCTTACTGTGGTATTTAAGCCGACTGCAGCAGGCCAGGAAAGCGGCAACATTTCGGTCGCAATCGGTACAGAAGGGCCTCAGTTGGCGGGCAGTCTGAAGGGGACGGGATCGACGACGGCCCTGAGCGTCGCTCCATCGGTCGTCAGCTTCGGCAATGTAAACGTCGGTAGCCCTGTTACCCAGTCGCTCCGCTTAACCAACAGCACTTCGGCGAGCGTAGCGATCAAGTCTGTCAGCGCTACTGGTACCGGGTTTGGCATCTCCGGGCTAACGACCCCGCAGACGCTTACTCCGAACGAATCCGTGAACTTCACGGCTGAGTTCAACCCGAAGACTGCAGGCAACGAGACTGGAGTGATTTCCATCGGCACGGCAGGTAGTCCACTGACAGTGGGCCTAAACGGAGCGGGAGTTTCCTCCGCTGCTGAGCTGGTCGCCAGCACCACGAGTCTGAGCTTCGGCAGCGTAACAATCGGCGACACGCCTACTCAGCAGGTAACATTGAAGAACACGGGAAATGCCAAGGCGGACATTTCGAGTGTATCGCTCACCGGTAGCAACTACACGGTAAGCGGGGTGACATCCAATTTAGTGCTAGCCCCCGATCAGAGCGCTACCCTTACGGTGGAGTTTGGTCCAAAGACTACCGGAAGTCTACCGGGCAAAGTGACGATTTCGAGCAACGCCGCAGGTTCTCCGCTGGTCATTCAACTTTCCGGCACCGGAGCAGAAAAGAACCAGACACAGTCGGTTGGGCTGAAGTGGGATCAAAGCACGTCCCGGGTGGCGGGTTATTTCGTCTATCGAAGCTCGAAACCAAGTGGTCCCTATGCGAAGCTGAATTCCGAGGCAAGTTCGGAAGCCAGTTATACCGACAGCAGCGTTGCTAGCGGGCAAATGTACTTCTACGTAGTAACCTCCGTTAATTCCGAAAACATCGAAAGCATTTTTTCGAACCAAGTCAGTGTTACTGTCCCATCGCAGTAGATTGCAAAATAAAACCTGAAAGAAATTTCCTGCCGCTGCGGGGCGTCTGTACCCGGGTGATTGCCGGCGACAATTCCAAGCAAGCGAGCGCCTTAGGACGAGCGGCGCGACCAAAACGAGTTCAGCAGTGGGCGAGGGGCAGGCCCGGAACTGGTACTCCTGAGAGGAATCAGAAGCGCCAAGATCAGCAGGGCCAGCAAGCAGTAATTCCAGCCAAAAAGAAAAAACAATGTGGGCGCGATGAAGAGGACTCCTACTATATTTCTAGCGAACACTTGGTTCCCTGAAACAGCCCCGATCCGGGAATCCATCACCATCGCAATGGGAAGAATCAAAAGAACCATATCGCAGATCGAGCCATGATAACTGACCAAAAGCGCAATCAAAATCGCGAGCGCGAAATTCGGAGGCCTGGTAGCGGCCCAAATGAAGAGGCCAAAGGCAAGGGCCGCGGTAACTGCGTGCAGCAAGTTCAGCGACAGGAACCGGTGACACAGTACAACCATTAAACACCACAGATTTGGAATCACGGCTGAATGGGCCGTGCCGTTCAGCGAGGGCGCGATCGGCGACAATTGGGTGGTCCACGTAAACGTATTCCGTAGATACGATTCGAATCCTGCCAAACCTGTCAACGCGGCGGAAATCGCCAAACAACCGGCAGACGCAGCGAGAAATCCGGTGACGATACGCCAACGTCGCCAAAACAAAAACAGGAGAGCGATGGGAATCGCAAATTCCGGGCGAAATAAAGTCATGCCGAGAAGCATTCCCGCCTTGAACTCATGCTCCTGATAAAAAGAAACAGCGGATGCCAGCACGAGAGTTAAGACCAGGATCGAATTGTGCCCGGCGATGAGAGACAGGCCTACCGGAAGGAAGCAGACGAAAACAGCTGATGGTAACCAGTACCATAGCTGGGCGAGCCTCGGGAGGTACGGTTGCAGCATTCGAATGCACAACGCAATCAGCGCCAGATTTACCGCAATGAAGATCCAATATGCATTTTGATACCTGAAAAACGAGAATGGAACGTAGAGAATTGTCTCGTATGAAAGGCGGTCGAACGGGGCGGTCGGGACCGGAGAATTCAGCCGGTCATCGGTGAGAGCTGTTTTATTGTCCTTGGTATAGAGCTGGTGCCCTTCACCTGCACGGATCTCTTGCGCTGCTGAGTACGAATTCAGGAAATCCGTCTGTCCGTTTAGCGCACTCCTGAAATTGAAAGCGACCACGGCGACCTGGATGATTAACAGAAATGCAGCAAGTGAAATAACAACTGGTTTCAGATGCCTTGCATACAATGTCATGGTAGACGATGCGCTCGGCTTGGCCGAAACGACGGAGTACGGTGGCGGAAATCCACGCGTTTTGAAAAATTTGCCGCTATCATCTGGGACAAAGGGTATCACGGCATCGTTGCGACGGGAGTTAGTGACGGCGGGAGTGTTGCTTTCCGAAAATATGGGTAAGAATCCGGCTGGATATGGAGTGCCAAGGCATAGGTGTAGGTCACGACTTGAGCAACATCAGCCGCATTCTCGAGGGACATCGAGTCATTAGCGATATACTTGACGCTGTCATAGAGACCCTTCGGCGATGTTACCTCCCATGATTAAGCGGTTTTTCGGCCTTCTCCGGGTTTTCGGCTTAATGAAAACCCTATCGGTTTGCGCGGCGATGGTAGACGACCATTATTTGCGGTTGTTTGACCGGAGGTATGGAATTCGGACTAGCGGACATGTCGAGCTTTCCGATACAAGTTTTGATCCTTCCAAGTTGCGCAACGCAACTTCGTACGGGCCAGTTAACGGATGGGCATTTCGGCGGCTTCTTCGGGAATTGGATTTATCCAAGTCGCTTCATTTCGCAGATCTAGGTTGCGGCCTTGCACGGCCCTGTATCATTGCAGCAGAGTATGGGTTCGAAAAAGTAACTGGGGTAGAGCTGGCTCCCGAGTTGTGCGCTACGGCCAGAAAGAATATCGAAAGTTGTGAGTTACCTTCGGCGCAAAAACAACGCATCAGCATAATTCAGGGCGACGTTCTCGACTATTGCAAGCGCTCTGAGGATGACTTGTTTTTTGTATTCCGGGCGTTCTCAATAGAATTCTTCACTGCAGTGCGGCTAATGCTGGCGGAGAGGGCGCTACAACAGAACAAAGTTCTTACGATGATCTACACGCAGCGTTTGAGCACGGACGAGAGTCTCGAAATACAATCACTTTCAGCCGATCGGGCGTATCGCAAGGTGTACGAGACGACGATATGGGGCCAAGAATTTCACGTTTATCAGTGCGGTAGGTCATCCTAGAGCATGTAGCGACTGAGGTTGGAGCGACAATCGCATTTCTGCTCCTGGCATCGGTGTTGCCGCTTGCTTCGGCGAGCCAAAGAAAAGAGAGGCAAAGATGAAAGGCGTGGTGCTTGCCGGCGGAACCGGCAGTAGGCTCAACCCTCTCACAAGGGTTACGAACAAACATCTCCTGCCCGTCTTTGACAAGCCGATGATTTATTACCCGATCCAGATCCTTGTGAACGCAGGAATCCATGAGATTCTCCTCGTCACGGGGGGGAACAATGCTGGAGATTTCCTGCGACTGCTCGGAAACGGCCGCGACTTTGGATTGAAGCACTTGAACTACACCTACCAGGAAGGGGAAGGGGGGATCGCAGAAGCGCTCGGTCTTGCTGAGTACTTCGCCGGCGGCGAGCCCATCTGTGTAGTGCTAGGGGACAACATCATAGAGAATAATGTTTGCAACGCCGTCGACAATTTTAGGAAGCAGAAAGAGGGAGCTAAGATTCTGCTGAAGGAAGTAACCGACGCTCAGCGCTTTGGGGTCGCGGAGATTCGCGGGGAGCG
>Ga0187863_10001801_pt1 | contig 16800 bp, 6 predicted proteins | sample June2016WEW_11_1_FD_132975 | JGI IMG/M metagenome (GOLD analysis project Ga0187863, IMG submission 132975) | Peatland microbial communities from SPRUCE experiment site at the Marcell Experimental Forest, Minnesota, USA - June2016WEW_11_10 | ecosystem: Environmental > Terrestrial > Soil >... | reverse complement strand
CTGATGGTCTGTGATCGAATTCGTCCTTGAACAACCTGCGCGCTCACATTGCGTCCTTCCTTGTTGTTTCATCATTCAGCACAGACTCACTCGTTTTGATCGAATCTCTGAGTCGACCGAACTGAAGTTCCAGATCAGCCATACGGGCAGCCACATCGTGCAGATCCCCCGCGTCGGCTGCCTTTTCCATTTCTGATGCCACATCTCCCCGTCCGGCCATCGGCGAATCCCAGGATCACGCCGCGTCGGAGAGCGCGGCTTTCTCCTTTTCCGCCGTGCGCGTGCGCAGATGATAGAAGCCGACCGCGATCAGGTTGCTCACCACGATCGTGCTGAGAATCTTGATGGCGTAGATGCGCGCGTTAACCACATTCACGAACGGATACGCGGAAATCAGCAGGCTGAATAACGTCGAAAGAAAGCCTGCAACCGATGTCCATTTGAGCCACGCGGGCAGCGACCGCCGCAGAGCGGCTGCTCCGAACAGCGGTACGGCAAACATGGCGAGATACGCGACCTCATAATGCGTCAGGCTGGCGCCTTGGAGCAGCTGGTAGGCTTCCTGCGCGTGCACGCCCGCGCTGCCAAGCAGAACCAGCGCGAAGACCAGCGCCGCAACACACGCAATCGAATTGGTCGGCGTGCGGCGGCGCGGATGGAGGCGCGTGAACCACTCAGGAACAAGATGGTTCCAGCCGGCTGCCATGGGGAGGCGCGTAACTCCCGTAAAGAGATAGCTGGTGGCGCCCAACAGTCGCAGCTGCAGCAGGAAGATCGCCAGGATAGCAGCGATGTTGCCGAGTCCGGTCGCGCCCAGGGTCAGGCGCATGACCTGCGGGATCGGCGCGATGAAGTCGATGCGGCTGCGTGGCACCAGCGCCACGATCGATGCCGTGCCGAGGATGAACATGGCGCAGATCACAGGCGAAGAGACGATGACCGACTGGCCGATGGAGCGGGCGGGGTCGCGGCTTTCTCCGGCCAGAATGGCGATGTACTCCAGTCCGCACAGGGCGCCGAAAAGCATCTGGCCAAACAGGGCAACGCTGCGCATATTCACCTGCGGCGCGGCAACCGAGAAGGGCGTGTAATGCACGGGCGCGTGGTGCGCCCAGGCCCACAGCGGCAGCAGGATGAGCGCGGCAAAGACGATCAGCATCGCGATGCCCCCGACGTTGTGGATCCACTTGCCGAGCTCGAGACCGCGCAGAGCCGCGAAGGTGATGGCGGCGATCAGGACCGTGACGATCGCCAGCGAGGCGATCCGACTCTCCGGGAGCCACGCGGCCGCGGGTCCAATCAGGTACGACAGCTCCGTGGGAATCGCATACAAGATCGTCGCCGTGACCGCGATGCCGTAGACCCAGAGATTCCACGCCGTGAGGAAGCCACCCAGATCGCCAAAAGCTTCGCGGGCCCAGACGTAAAGACCGCCCTCCAGAGGCATCCGACGGTTGAGGCAGATCACCGACGCCGCCATCGGCACATAGAAGAGCAGCATGGCCGCGACCCAGGTAAGGGACTGCGCGGGGCCCAGTCCCCCTGCGACGCCGACCCACGAGCTGCCGACGACGCAGAGGATCTGCGCCAGGACCAGGTCGCCGAGGCCGAGAGGCCGGTGCAGGCGATGCTCGGCGGGATCCTGCTGGGGCATGGTTCAGCCATGGTGGCACAAAAAGCTGAACCAGGTCCGGGAAAAATGCCCTCCCGCGCCGCGGGAGGTTTAGGTCCCTCTCAGTGCATTGACTCGCAGTGTAAGCTGGGCTATCCCATAAAGAGCCTGGTCGCTGCCCGTGCCGCCGTCTCCGGATTCGGCCACTCGACTGTTGGTTCGCTGGAAGGGCGGGGATCAGGAAGCCTGGGAACGCAATGACAAAACAACTTGCCGGTGAGCTCATCTCCGAGGCCGTCGCTCTGGTCATCATCATTTCCTTCGGCGATTCCGTGGCCGCCATGTATTCGCTATACGACCCCAGCCCCTATCAGAACGCCTACTGGGGCGTCTGCATCGCGTGGGGCCTGGCGGTCACCATCGCCATATACACCACGGGCTCCATCAGCGGATGCCACGCCAATCCGGCCGTGACTCTGGCCCTGGCCCTCTATCGCAAATTCTCCTGGAAAAAAGTCCTCCCCTACTGCCTCGCGCAAACCATCGGCGCATTTATCGGTGCCTGCATCGTCAGCCTGCTCTTCGCCCCCGTCATCGATCGATTCAACCTCGCCAATCACCTCACCCGCGCAGGCGGCGGCGCGGCCGGTGTCTTTTTTACGCATCCGGCCGTGGGCATCGCCACCATGCACGCTTTCGGCGATGAGATCGTCCTCACCGCCTTCCTCGTCTTCGGAATCTTCGCCATCACCGAGCAGTACAACGAGATGGCCCCCGGCGCCAACTCCGGCGCCCTCATCATCGGCTTCCTCGTCGCCGTCATCGGCGCCTCCATGGGCTACCTCGAAGCATGGGCCATCAACCCTGCCCGCGATTTCGGCCCCCGCCTCTTCTGCTTCTTCGCCGGCTGGGGCAGCTCCGCCTTGCCCTCCCCCGGAAGCTACTGGTGGGTTCCCATCGCCGGTCCCCTTCTCGGCGGAGCCGTGGGCGGCGCAGCCTACCAGCTGCTCATCCATCCCTTCCTGCCTGCGCGCAAGCGCGCATTGTCCGCGCCTGGGATCTGACCCTCTCGACCACCCCGCGGCCCAACCTGGTGCGTCACTTGTGCGTAACCTCCAGCTGCCCATTGACGGGTGCGGATCATGTGACCAGCGGCGGTTACGGAAATTAATCCACTCTTCACTCCGCGATGGTTATGATTTTTACCTGACTCTACCCAACGGATCGCTGTGAGATCTGCTCACTCCCCAGGAGCAATCTCCTCACTTTGCTCTCAACTGTTGGAGTGGTCCCGGGCCAATCTGCATCACGAGCTCCCGCTCCACGAGCTCTGGAGGACACACCATGACCGTCGCAAGGCCGAAGCAGTCCCTGCTCTTCGCTGCCCTTCTCACCTCAGCCCTGCTCGCTCTTCCTGGTCACAACGCCTCCGCCCAGCAGATCACCTACTACGACTTCAACACGCCTCAGGCCAATACCAGCCAGTACTCCTACGCGTGTTCCGCCACAGCCGTGAACAGCCCCCTCTTCTGTTTCAACGGAACCACCGGCGATCCATCTTTCCTCCTCGACACCTTTCCGGCCCCCATCGATCCCATCCTCACCGATAATCCCCCGGTATCCGGCTCCTGGTATGCCACCCAGATGACCCCCAGTGCCGGCGGCCAGTCTTCGAGCATGTGGTTTTCCGTGCCTCAGGTCGTCGCCAACGGATTCACCTCCTGGTTCGCTTTTAAGTTCACCCCCAACAGCAACAGCTACGCCACCGCCGACGGCCTCGCTTTCGTTATCCAGAACTCTCAGGGCGTCTACACTCCCTCCGACCCCATCGCCGGCTGCGTTGCGGCTGGCGCCGGTCCCACCGCCCTCGGCACCGGTGGCGGATGCCTCTCCTACGGCGGCATCGACAACAGCCTCGCCCTCGAATTCGATACCTACAACAACGGCGCCGGCTTTGACCCCGACGACCTCGGCGGTTCCTACAGCGACAACCACATCGCCCTCCAGAACTGCGGCGCCGGTGTCCCCAACTCCCCGGTTCACTACTCCTTCACCAATGCCAGCAGTCAGACCGAGAACTGCCAGGTCAGCCTCGGCGGACCCAGCAACACCACCGTTCCCACCCTCGTCTCCAATCCCCAGAGCAGCACCCCCGGCAACGGCACCGTCACCCTCGCCGATGGCAATGTCCATCAGGTCGTCGTCATCTACAGCGGCTCTGCTGAAACCACTCCCAATCTCCTCCAGGTCTACATCGATCCGCCCTACGTCCCAGGCACCCATACCCCGGCGTCGAACGCCGTGCCCGTCATCTCCGGCACCTACAACCTCGCCACCGCGCTCAACCTCATCAACAGCGGCACCGCCAACGACAGCGCGTACATCGGATTCACCTCCGCCACCGGCTCCGCCTTCGAAGAGCATGAGCTGATGGCCTGGACGTTCACCCCCCACGCCCAGGTCCAGCAAACCCAACCGGTCAACAGCAGCCCCAGCAGCCCCACCACCACCACCTTCTACTTCGGAACGCACAACTACTCCGTTACCTACCCGCCCAATACCGTTCCCGCCGGCACCGTCATGACCGTCATCGCCACACCCATTTCCCAGGCGGCCTTTGACCTGATCATCGCCGGCACTCCTTTCGCCGGCGCGATGTGCCAGGTCTATGACGACACCGGAAACAACTGCATCGTCTACAACGTCTCCTGCACGAACGCGGGCACCCCCGTCGCCTGCCCCGCCCCCAGCGGTGCCCCGCAGGATTGCGCTGCGGACCCCACCAATCCCGACTGCCTTACCCTTGTCACCTCTTACGACAATTCCACCCAGCCCACGACACCGGGATTCCTGCAGGGCGATCCCTTCTACGCCCCCGTCAGTTCAATCGTCAGCAGCGGGACCTCCGGCACGGTCAACTGCTCGGGCGAATGCGGCGTCACCACCGGCCAAGCCGTCAACATCGTTCAAAATAATGGCACTCCCATCGGCCAAGTCACCGTTGGCACGGTCGCTGCGACCAATCAGTTCCCTTTCAGCAGCACCGGGACGATTCCGCCCGAGCCCAACGGAGGTGTGTTCCTGACCTCTGCCAACGTCCAGAACATCTTCACCGGCTATTCCACCAACACGCTCGACGGCTCGACCACCGGAAGCACCCACACCTATTCCGATTTCATCTCCACCTCGCTGACGCCCGCCTTCATCGGAACCCAAACACAGCTGACCGCAAACAGCAACCCAGCGACCGTGAATCAATCCGATCTCCTGACGGCGACGATCTCAGTGCTTAACCCGTCTCTCATCCCCGCAACCGGTGCGGGCAGCGTAGCCACCGGCACAGTCACCTTCAGTGCCGGATTGGCCCCCATCTGCCAAAACGTCTCGCTTACCCCAACCAGCGCCTCCACCTACATGGCGACGTGCAGCTACACTCCCACCGCCGCGCCCTCCGTGTCGCTCACTGCCAGCTACACCGGAGATCCTTACTACACGCCCAGCACCTTCACTCTGAATCTGCCCGTCAATCCCGCCACCTATCTGTTGAACGTTGTTGCCGGATCGGGCGGCACGGTCACCGCGTCCAACGGTCAGCAACCGGCCCAGAGCATACAGTCCATTACTGCGACCCCCAGTACCGGCTACTACTTCAGCGGCTGGACCGGCAGCCTTGACATCGCCAATCCCGCCCTGGCCAGCACCACCGTGACCATGAATGGACCGGAAAACATCACGGCCAACTTCGCGCCCATCCCCGGCTACCTTGTTAACTCCGCCAGCGACGACCCGCCCGGCAACGCCGCCAACTGTCCTTCGCCCTCCAGTTGCACGCTGCGTGACGCCATCCTCACCGCCGAAGCCAACAACGGCGGCGCCGGAACCATCACCTTCAGCCCGGCAGCGTTTCCGCTCGACAGCTCGACGACCATCCCTCTCAGCACCAGCCCACTGCCCGCCCTCACCGGCAAAATCGACATCCAGGGCCCAGGCACGAATGTCGTCATCGTCTCCGGCAGCAACTCAACTGCAGTCGGCAGCATCTTCACTATCCCCTCCGGCGCCACCGTCGCCATCTCCGGCCTGACCATCGCCAACGGCAAAGCCTCTGACGGTGGCGGCATTGTCAACAACGGCGGCAATCTGACGGTCGCCAGCTGCATCTTGTCTGGCAATTTCGCCCAGGCTCTGGGCGCCGCCATTGATAACAACGCTGGCAGCCTGACGGTCAGCGACAGCACTTTCTCCTCCAACTCCACAAGCAACACGCCTCTTGCCGAAGGCGGCGGCATTTACAACGCACCTGGCGCCGCTCTGACGGTGAGTTACAGCACCTTCTCCTCCAATATTTCCGGTAATTATGGTGGTGCGATCGACACCTACGGGCCGGCGACGATCAGCAACAGCACTTTCTCCGGCAACCAGGCCTCTGTCTACGGTGGGGCCATCGTGAGCGAAAACCCCAACACGGTAACCGTCACCAACAGCATTTTCGCTGGCAATTCCGCATTTGAAGGCGCCGGCCTGTTGAATATTGGCGCTACTCTCAACGCCAACACCAACCTCTTCTACCAAAACCTTGACAATCTAACCGGCGGCAACGGCGCGGAAGACGACTGCCTCAACTGCACATCGAACACCAATGCAATCTACGGCCTCAGCCCCAATCTCGCCCCCCTCGCCTTCTACAAGGGCCCCACTCCCACCCTGCTCCCGCTCCCTGCAAGCGCAGCCATCTGCGCCGCCTCCTCTGCGCTCATTCCCGTCGGCATCACCAAAGATCAGCGCGGATTCCCCAACACCACCACCTACAACAGCACCGCCTGCTATGACCTCGGCGCGGTCCAGACCAACTACGCTCTCAGCTTCACCGGCGAACCGCCCGCGACCGGCACCCTCCCCGGCACGGCTATGTCACCAGCTCCAGCTGTCACCGTCACTGAGACCCACTCGGCTCTCACCACCGGCTCCATCAGCCTCACCGCAGCCGACGCCAACTCCGACCTCACCACCACCCCCGCCACGGCAACCACCACCGCCGGCGTCGCCACCTTCGGCAGCCTCATCTTCACCGGCGCCACTACCGGCGACAAGCTGACCGCCACCCTGGCCCTGAACCCCAATGACACCGCCATCAACCTCACGACGCAAAGCACCAGCTTCAGCGTCGGCGCGGCTACGCCCACCGTCACCTGGCCCACCGCCAGCGCCATCACCTACGGCCAGCCGCTTTCCGCCTCGAACCTCACCGGCGGATCCGCCTCGTTCAACAGCACCAACGTCCCCGGCTCCTTCGCGTTCGCCAGCCCAACCACCACGCCCACGGCCGGACTGCAGTCGGAAAGCGTGACCTTCACGCCGAGCACGTCGGCCTACAACAGCGTCACCAGCACCATCAACATTCAGGTCAACAAGGCGACGCCCACGGTCACGTGGCCCACCGCCACCGCCATCACCTTCGGGCAGATGCTGTCGGCCTCGACGCTGAATGGCGGATCGGCGGTTTCGCCGATTACCAGCGCCACAGTACCGGGCGGCTTCGCGTTCACGAATCCAACCCTCGAGCCGGCGGTGGGAACAGCTCCGCAGTCGGTGACCTTCACTCCGGGCGACACGACCGACTACGCCTCGGTGACCAGCACCGTCAGCGTGCAGGTGAATACGGCCACACCCACGGTCACCTGGCCCACGGCCAGCGCCATCACCTTCGGCCAGACCCTGGTTTCCTCGAATCTCACCGGAGGATCGGCTGTGGTGGGAAGCACGCCTGTGACCGGCGCCTTCGCCTTCACGACCCCGTCGACCGCCCCGAACGCCGGCACGCAGACCGAAAGCGTGACCTTTGCCCCGGGCAGTTCCTCCTATAACAGCGTAACCAGCACCGTCAGCGTACTGGTGAACAAGGCCACGCCCACCGTCACGTGGCCCACCGCCGGCTCCATCACGTATGGCCAAACCCTCGCCTCCTCGACTCTGATCGGGGGATCGGCTGTCGCGCCCTACACCAGTCTCGCGGTCACAGGTTCCTTCGCCTTCACAACCCCGCTGTCCGTGCCGAACGCCGGCACTGCCGCGCAATCCGTCACCTTCACTCCCGGCAGCGCCAACTACGCGCCAGTCACCAGCACCGTCAGCGTCACTGTGAACCAGGCGACGCCCACGGTCACGTGGCCAACGGCCAGCGCTATCACCTTCGGGGAAACATTGGCCTCCTCGACACTGAGCGGCGGATCGGCCAAGTCACCCATCACAGGGGCTGCAGTCTCTGGCGCCTTCACCTTCACGACGCCCACCACAGCACCGACAGCCACTGCGTTGCAGAGCGTCACCTTTACCCCCGCGCTCATCGCAGGTGTCGCGGACTATAAAACCGTGACGTCAACGGTGACCGTCACTCTGACGCCCGTCCCGCTGGTCGCCATCTCGCCCACCACTATTCCCTTCGGCACCAATATCTACCTCGGCACCATCCTCGCCAAAACTGTCACCATCACCAACACCGGCGACGCCAACCTGATCTTCAGCGGCGATCCCTTCATCGCCATCCTGTCAGGCGGCGACTCGAATGAGTTCGGCACCATCAACCTCTGCCCCACGACCCTGGCCGCCGGCAAGAGCTGCACCATGATCGTCGGCTTCGTCGCCGGGCCCTACTACACTCCGCAAACTGCGGAGCTCAAGATCACCGACAACGCGGCAGGCAGCCCGCAAATCGTGCAGGTCTCCGCCACCGTCATCGATCCTGTAGCTTCGTTCAGCGCAACCAGCCTCAGCTTCGGTACAGCCAAAACCAACTCCGGCACCGTGACCAAAATGGTCACCCTCAGCAACCCCGGCGGTACCGCGCTCTCCATTACCGGATACGCCTTCGCTGGTGCTGACCCGCACGACTTCTCAGAAACCAATGCCTGCCCGGCGTCTCTCGCACCCAAAAGCAATTGCGTTATCACCGTCACCTTCAAACCCACGGTCAAGGCTGCGCGAACCGCGACCCTGGTCGTAACCGACAACGCCTTCAACAGCCCGCAGTCCATCCCGCTTTCGGGTACGGGCAACTAATCCAGCGGCCGTTCGCAAAACGCAACTCGCGTCCGAAAAATGAAAATCCCGGTGGCCATCCACCGGGATTCTTGCTCCCCACGAACAGCCACCGGCTACAGGCTGTCTTACCGGCTGTTCTTCTGAGCGTCGCTGTAGACTTCCTTCAAATCCGCGCGCTCGAGGATCTTTGAAGAACCGTCTTCTTTGCTGACGCTGTTGAGAATGCTCACCACCTGGCGGTAGTGGATAGCAGCCTCGCTGCCCTTGCCGCTCTTCGCCTGCATCACGCCCTGGAGATATTCCGTTTTCGCCTGAAGAACGCGCAGCCCCAGATTTTCCGCTCGAGCCAACGTCAGGCCCAGCTCCTGTGTCGCAGCGCTGTTGTTCTTGCCGGCAATCTCTGCCTGCGCCAGATACACAGAGCACTCGACGGAAAGCGCCTTCAGTCCAGCCGCGTCTGCGCCCTGGACCAGCTTTCTCAATTCCGGAATCACAGCATTGGCATGGCCAAGCGCCAAATCAGCCTTGGCCCGATTGACTTCGAGGAGCAGCGTCGTTTCCCTGTCGGGTGTTTTCGATGCGATTCTCAGTGCACTGTCATACTGCTGCCGGGCATTCGCGTAGTCGCCCTGGTAAAAATAGAAGTCGCCGATCCAGTTCGTCGCGATCGCCGTCCAGGTGTCGTTCTTAATCTGACGCGCGATGGTTAATGCCTCATCCAGGCTTGCCCGTCCTTCTTGTCCGCGTCCCACCTGCGCCAGCAGATCGCCCCAGCCGCCAACCGACTCCACCGTCAGCCATGTCACTTCCTTCGTCTGGCGGACAATGCTCACTGCGTTCTTCATGGAATTGAGCGCGGCGCCATAGCGCCCCTGCGCGGCGAAGATTTTGGCCATTCCATCCGATTCGATTTCCACGCCCCGCTGATCGTTGGCGCTGCGATACGTTTCGATCGATTTCAGGTAGTCGGCAAGCGCCGTGTCATACTGTCCCAGCTTGGTATTCACTTCTGCCAGATCGTGCAGCGAATCGGCGATATCTTCGGGGACATTCAGCTTCTGCTGCAGTTCGTAAGCCTGTTCCAGCCAGGTGAGCGACTCCTGATACGCTCCCTGATCCATCTTGATGGAGCCGATGTTATGCAGGCACAGTGCCTGCCGGTCTTGATCCCCGAGCTGGCGCTCGATTTCGAGAGCCTCGGTAAAGTACTGCAGGGCCTGATCCGGCTTGCCGTGATCGTGATAGAAGGTTCCCGTATCGATGAGCTCGCCGCCGACGCCGGCTTGGTCGCCGATCGCACGGCTGATCGCCAGCGCCTGCTTAAATGCAGCCAGCGCCTCCTCCGATTTTCCCTGGTGGTTCTGGATTTGAGCGATTTCGTTGAGGCTGGCTGCCTCCCCGCGCTTGTCTCCGATCTGCTGCTTGATAGCCAGCGATTCCTGAAAATTGTGCAGCGCGTCATCCGGCCGGTTCAGGATGCTGTAGGCGACACCGGTCGCCTGCAGAATCGTCGCCTTCTCTTCCTGGTTATCCAGCTCCGTCGCCAGTGGCAGCGCGCGGCTCAGGAAATCCAGCCCTCCGTTCGGATCGCCGCTCTTTATGTCCACCCGCCCGCTGGCCAGCAGCGCCGCGACGTTCTTCGGATCGCTCGCCAGCACCGCCGCCAGCCTTTGCTTCGCCGCACTGAAGTCGTTGCTCTGCTCGTACAGCTTCGCCAGCGCAAACTGCACTTCCGTGTCTGAAGGATTCGCAGCCGCCAGCTGTTGGTACGCGTCAATCGCCTTTTGTGTGTTGTGGTTGATCTCGGCGTTGCTCGCCTCGATCAGATATCGCTCCTGCGCCGGCAGGCTCTCACCCAGTTCCATCGCCCTGCGTGATGCCGACTGCGCCAGCTCATCCTGTCCCAGATTCGAGTAAGTCTCCGCCAGCCTCGAATAGGCCAGAGCAAAATCCGGATCCGTGCTCGTCGCTGCCCGAAAGTCCTCGAGCGCCTTGATATTGTCGCCCGACTTTTCCAGCGCCACACCGTCTTCGTAAGACTTCAGCGCTGCCACCGACGTCGTCGACGGACGTTCCGCGTGCGCCTTCAGATCGTTCACCACCTTTGGATCGGTCGTCAGCTTCTCCCTCAGTTCACCCGCCAGTTTATCTACCGACGTCAGCAGGTCCTTCTCATCCGGTACATCCGTCGTCACCACCGAGCGCGTATCGTGCGCCAGGTCCATCACCGTCGTGGAGATCCGAATTTCGCTTCCGGCGCGGATAAACTGGCCAAAGATCACCGTCTGCGCGTTCGTGAACTCGGCGGCTCTCTTCAGCGTCGCTGCATCCACCTGCGAGTTAGCGGAAACGTGCAGATCGCCCAGCACCTGCTGCAATCGATCCGGAGAAACCATGCGCACCTGCGATGACGCGCCAATGTCGCTCCCCAGCATTTCCGCCAGGCTGCCGCCCAGCCAGTTCAGCGTCGTGTCTCCTGAAGCGTTATAGAAAGGCATAATGGCCAGCGAAATACTCGGCGCGCCCGCTACCGTTGACGCGGAGTGCGATCGGGTGAAATGCCGCACCGTCAGCGAAACCGTGGCCGCCACCGCGATCAGCAGTGCGCCTCCCCCAACCGCCAGCAGCCAGCGGCCGCTCATTCCCGTGGATGGCACATCCGCCGGGAAACGCAGACTTGCAGCCGCCGTCTTGCCGCGCCATGTTTCCAGATCCCTGAGAACCTCGCCGACGTTGCTGTATCGCTGCCCGACGTCGCTCTCCAGGCACTTGCCAATGATGTCGCTCAGCGCTCCGGGAATGTTCGGGTCCAGCTGCACGCACGGTACGGCCCGCTCCCGCGTCCGCTTCAGCAGGCTGGCGATCGCGCTTTCCGCCCTGAACGGCGTATTGCCGGTCAGCATTTCGTAGCCAATCAACCCCAGCGCAAAGATGTCCGACCGTTGATCCAGATCCTTTCCCAGCGCCTGTTCCGGAGACATATATTCCATCGTCCCCACCAGCGCGCCGGACTGCGTCATGCCGTCGCCTTCAATCGTCCGCGCCAGTCCAAAATCCATCACCACCACGCGGCCCGCATCTTCCCGCATCACGTTCTGCGGCTTCAGATCGCGGTGCAGAATGCCCACGCCGTGCGCGGCCTCCAGGGCGAAACAAATCTGCTGCAGAATGTCCACCGCCTCGTCCGACGCCAGTTTGCCCCGTTCTTCCAGAATCGACCGCAGGTCGCGTCCCGCAACCAGCTCCATGGTCACGAAGCGCATCCCCGAGTCTTCCGCCAGGTCGTACATCCGTACCACGTTCCGGTGCGTTACCTTATGCGAGAGCCGCAGCTCCTGCTTGAACCGGTCGACAATCGCCGCGTTGCGCGCCAACTCCGGCCGGATCACTTTCAGCGCCACCAGCCGATCCAATTCCCGGTCCTGCGCCTTATATACCGAGCCCATTCCGCCTGTGCCCAGCACGTTGAGAATTTCGTATCGCGCCGCAAGAACCGTTCCCGGCTCCAGCTCCGATTCGCTCCCGTTGCCTGCTGCGAGTGTTCGGCTGCCAGCCCGGCCGCCAGGCCGACTCGTAGAAACCGGCGGCGTCTCTGTCACCTCCGTGGGAGTATCCGAGCGCGAGGGGGGAACCAGCGTCTCCTCTGGACGCAGATTCTCGCTCGAACTGCTCACCCCGGCGGCGGTGCCAAATTGCGTAGGCATTTCACTTGCCGGTCGTTTGGGGCTCTCTGCCATGCCAATGCGATCCTGAGGAAGCCAAGTGCAGGCCAAATGAGGCGGACGGGGATTGATCTGGGGAGCCCCGGAGGCTTTGTGCACAAGAATATAACGTCCCATCCGCGCTGTCCTGCAATTTTGTCAGCGCCCATGCGGGAGACAAGGCGAGGAACGACCATTTTGATTTATCAACCGAATGTGCAGTTGCGATGGGTCATTTTGCGTAGTATGTTGGCAGGAACTGCCGGTAAGCAGAGGGCGTGGGGACGATTGTGTACCGGTTTCTCCGGTAACAGGCCTCCTGAACGCTCCACAGGCAGCTCATATCAGGAATCGCTTTTTCCGGGGTGCTTTCCTGAACTTGAAACGATTCCGTCGGTCTGGCCACCACTCCTGTAATACGCCAAACGATCATCGATAAAGTCATGTCCGAAACCGAAATGAACGGTTGTCTGACCGGGTATTATCGCTGCCCGGAAAAATACGTGCGCCTGGCCCTGCGGCAGCGCGGTCCCGTCGCTACCGGCTATTTTCTCTTCGGTGAAGACACTACCTGCTACGGAAATCTGAGCAGCAGCAAGCCGGCTGCGGGGCCCGAGCAACCCCTGCAGGACATCAGCGGCGAGGTGGAAACGGAGAACGGAACCGTCTACCTGCCCTTCGATCCGCGCGAGGTTATCGCCAATCTCTATCGCGAAATCTATGTAGAGGACTGGCGCTCCGGCTCCTCCTCGGCCGTCGCGAAGCTGTATTACTTTCTGCGCCCGGTTCTGCCTGTGGGTCTGCGCAAACACCTGCAGAAATTCCACCTCAGAAACTGGGCCAAACACCCCTTCCCACGCTGGCCGGTCGACTGTTCCGTCGACAATCTGCTGGAGAAGCTGTTGCTGCTCTCGCTCCGCGAATCGGGCGCGCGTCGCATCCCCTTCATCTGGTTCTGGCCCGAGGGAAAATCCGCCTGCGCCCTCATGACCCACGATATCGAGACCAGGACCGGAAGAGATTTCTGCTCCACCCTCATGGATATCGACGAATCCTATGGGATCAAAGCTTCCATGCAGGTCATTCCCGAGGAGCGCTACAGCGTCACTCCCGAGTTTCTTCACTCCCTGCGCTCCCGTGGTTTCGAAATCGTCATCCACGACCTCAACCACGACGGCCACCTCTACGAGAATCGCGAGCGGTTCCTCGAACGCGCCGAAAAAATCAACGCCTACGGCCGCCAGTACGGTGCTGAGGGCTTCCGCGCCGCCGTCCTCTATCGCAAACAGGTCTGGTACGACGCCCTCAAGTGCTCCTTCGACATGTCGGTCCCCAACGTCGCCCACCTCGATCCACAGCACGGCGGCTGTTGCACCGTCATGCCCTACTTCATCGGCGATATTGTCGAGATTCCTGTAACCACCGTTCAGGACTACACACTATTCCACATCCTGAACGACTACTCCATCGACGTATGGAAGCGTCAAACCACCATCATCGTCGCCAAACATGGCCTCATGAGCTTCATCATTCATCCCGACTACGTCATGGACGATCGTCAACGCGCCATCTTCGAAGCGCTCCTCAACCACCTCGTCGAGCTCCGTCGCGACCAGAATGTCTGGATCACCACTCCGGGCGAAGTCAATCGCTGGTGGCGCCAGCGTGCCCAGCTCCAGCTGGTCGAGAGAAACGGCGACTGGCAGATCGAAGGACCCGGCAGCGACCGCGCCTGCCTCGCCTGGGCCAGCGAAGTCGACGGCCGGCTTTCTCTTTCCCTTGATCCCCCATCGGTCACCACATCTCGCGCACCGGTGGCGTTTCAATCACCCGAAACTGGTATGTTTCCCTCGGCTGGCGCCAAATAATCTGGTGTCCGGCACTGCACGGTTCCCAGCAAGGCTAAGCTCTTGAACAGAAATTCAGACAGAAGTGCTCCCAGACAGTTTTTTTAGGGTTCGATCCTGATATTTAGCAAAATCGGATTCGTTCCGATGCGGCCATTCCCCAAAATCCATTCGTCCGGCCACGAAGCATGGAGAGGTTGTGAACGGTAACTCAGTCGATTGTGATGTCGCTATAGTCGGTGCAGGACCTTACGGCCTCTCTGCTGCCGCACACCTGCACGTCCTCGGTGTCGATACCCGCGTCTTCGGTGAGCCCATGCAGTTCTGGGCCACTGGCATGCCTCCAGGCATGCTCCTGCGCTCGCCCCGCCCAGCCTCTACCATCTCCGATCCCGGCGACAAATTCACCCTCGAAGCCTACGAAGAGGCCACCGGCACCAAACCCGTCAAGCGCGTCCTCGGCAAGACCTTCGTCAGCTACGGCCAATGGTTCCAGAAGCAGATGGGCGCCAATCACGACCGCCGCCACGTCACCAATCTGCGCCGCGAAGGCTCCCTCTTCAAGCTCACCCTCGAAGACGGCACTGTTGTCACCAGCAACCGCGTCGTCGTCGCCGCGGGCATCGGCCCCTTCAGCAAAAATCCCCAGGTCTTCTCCGATCTCTGCCCCTGCCGCGCCTCCCACTGCTACGATGGCAAACGCTTTGCTGAAATGGGCAAACGTGTCGCCGTCATCGGAGCCGGCCAGAGCGCCCTCGAATGCGGCGCACTTCTCCACGAAGCCGGCGTCGACGTCGAAATCATCGCCCGCATCCCCGTCCTGCGCTGGATCGGCATGCACCCCCGCCTCCACAATCTCGGCTTTATCTCCAAAACCCTCTACTCCAAACACGACATCGGCCCCATCGGCATCAGCCGCCTCGTCGCCTATCCCAACCTCCTCTACCACTTCCCCTTGGCCTCCCTGGACAAGCTCCGTACCCGCGCCGTCCGCTCCGCTGGCGCTCCCTGGCTCGTCGATCGCCTCAAGGACGTCAAAATCACCACCGGACGCAGCGTCGCCTCCGCGAAAGAAGTCGGCAGCGAAGTCGAGCTCAAACTCGACGACGGCACCGAGCGCCGCGTTGACCACGTCCTCTGCGGCACCGGCTATCGCGTCGACCTCGCCCGCTACGATTTCCTCGAGCCCGCGCTTCGCGACGATGTTCGCCAGCTCGACGGCTATCCCGACGTGACCGCCGGCTTCAACACCTCGGTCCCCGGCCTCCATTTCACCGGCGCTCCCGCCGCCCGCAAATTCGGCCCCCTCCTCTACTTCGTCACCGGAACTGAGTGGGCTTCGACCGAACTGGCCAACTGGTTCCGCCGTCACCGCAACTGAATCGGAGTCGCTCCCTCCCATGGGCACTGTGCTTCAATCGGAAGAAATGGTGAGCACCACAACCTCCGGCGCAACAGCAAGCGCTGTCACCGGTGCGCTCGTCGTTGGCGGCGACCACCCCGGCCTCGGTATCGTGCGCAGCCTCGGCCGCCACGGCATTCCCGTCTACGTCATCGACGACCAGCCCTGCATCTCCCGCCTCTCTCGCTACGCCACGCGCGTCATTACCGTTGACGACATCCTCGACGAGCGCAAGACCGTTGACGCCGTCCTCGAAGTCGGCCACCGCTTCAATCTTCGCAACTGGGTCCTCATTCCTACCCGTGACGAAACCGTTGCCGCCTTCTCCCGCTATCGCTCCGAGCTCGCTGACTTCTTCCGCGTCACCACCGGCGAGTGGGACAGCATCCAGTGGGCCTGGGATAAAGCAAAAACTTACGAGCTCGCTGAAACCCTCGGCATCCCCTGCCCCAAAACCTTCGTTCCGAAAAATGCCGGCGAGCTGCCCTCGCTCTATCCGCGTTTGCCTCTCGCCATCAAGCCCGCGGTCAAGGAAAACTTCTTCTACGCCACCGGCGCCAAAGCCTGGCGCGCCGATACTCCCGAGCAGCTCAACGAACTCTACGCGAGGGCCGCGAAACAAATTCGCGCCGAAGAAATTCTCATCCAGGAAATCATCCCCGGCGACGGTCTCCAGCAATATTCCTGGTGCGCCTTCGCCCGCAACGGCCGCCCCCACAGCACCCTCTCCGCCCGCCGCATGCGCCAGCATCCCCGCGAATTTGGCCGCGCCGCCACCTACGTCGAAACCATCGACGCCCCCGAAATCGACGACTACTCCGAGCGTTTCATCAAAGCCCTCAACTACCACGGCCTCGTCGAAATCGAATACAAACGCGACACCCGCGACGGCCAGTACAAGCTGCTCGATGTGAACGCCCGCGCGTGGGGCTTTCACGCCCTCGGCCGCGCCGCCGGCGTCGATTTCGCCTGGCTCCTCTACGCCGACCGCATGGGTCTGCCCATCGAGCCTGCCCACGCCAAACCCGGCGTTGGCTGGCTCCGCCTCCTCACCGACATCCCCACTGCCTTTTCCGATATGACCCACGGCTATCTCACCGTCGGCGAATACTTCCGCTCCCTCCGCGCCACCGGCATCGAATCCGTCTTCTCCTGGACCGATCCGCTCCCCTCCGTCTTTGACACAGCCATGGTGCCCTG
>Ga0187863_10001799_pt1 | contig 16812 bp, 18 predicted proteins | sample June2016WEW_11_1_FD_132975 | JGI IMG/M metagenome (GOLD analysis project Ga0187863, IMG submission 132975) | Peatland microbial communities from SPRUCE experiment site at the Marcell Experimental Forest, Minnesota, USA - June2016WEW_11_10 | ecosystem: Environmental > Terrestrial > Soil >... | reverse complement strand
GCCTGGCTGGGCAACTTCCGCCACCTTGTTGTCCGCTACGACCGCTCACTGCAAATCTACGAGGCCTTCTTCCACATCGCCTGCTTCATGATCGTACTCAGAAGGTTATGAAACAGCTTCTAAGTAGTTAGCCCTTGCGTTCCACAGTGTTATGCAATTCCTTGCGCAAATTCCCCTCGACGCATTCGTAACGCGTTGATTCTGCACAGCCACAGTTTGGCCCTTGATTTGCATTCTTGTTAGCAGCCTGCAATAACGCACGCTCAACGAGTGTGTTCGTGCGCGAGGTGAATTTGCTCAGAGGCGCCCACGGCGGCATCGGTTCGATCCACGGAAGCAGCCGCACTTGCCAAATGGCTGCGCGGCTAGGGATCGAGCTGACGGCATGTGGGAGCGCAACGAGAACTCACCTGGCAAATAGGGCGAGGGTGCTTGAATCCAATGGGGGCTGGGAAAAAGGGGGCTACTATGAAGAAATTCGGCTTGTGCATGGTTTTAAGCCTGTCGGCGCTTTGCTTGCTGACTATGGGCAGCCCGGTGAAGGCTTACGCGGATACGGTCAATCTGCAATTCGAATACGCCGGTCCGAATGTTACCCCGGATGGGTATTATTACGCCTATCCGTATTACTACTTCAGCGTCGCCGAAGGCCCCGGTAATACCCCGCTGATGTGCCTCAGCTACAACAACGATATCGAACCTGGAGAGACCTGGACGGCAACGGTCAAGCCGATCTCCGTGATGTCAACCATCGTGACACTCAACGGGACGACCCCGGAAACTTACCCCGAGAGCGATTGGGAGGAAGCGGCCTGGCTTTACAACGAATCCAATGTCAACGCGTCCGCCAACCCTGCCCTTGCCGTAGCCGACCAGTTGGCTGCTTGGTATGTGTTTTCTTCCGACGTGTCCCCCTACGACCTCGAAAACAGCGCTTCCGCTGCTGAGATGGCGGCGGCGGTGGCATTTGCCAACAACCCAAACGAGGCCGCCTTCTACTCGAAGATGGACATTCTTGTCCCGGTCGACAACAGCCAGGTGCCCTTCGGGGACGGGCCTCCACAGGTTCTCATCGGGTACGGGCCTTTTCCGACGCCTGAGCCCGGCAGTCTAATCCTGCTCGGCAGCGGCCTGCTGGCCTTCGCCGGCGGCCTTTACCGCAGACGGCGCGCCGCGTAACCATCTTCTGCTCAGCCTGTCCCGCCGCCTAGCGGCGGGCAGCCCCCTCTACTCGTCGTAGTGCAACAGGCTGAAGACGTCGTATTCCGCGAAGCGGCTTCGGCCCTTCAAAAAGTCCAGCTCGACGGCAAAGGCCAGCCCGGCAATCTCCCCGCCCAACTGCTTCACCAGCTTCACGGTGGCCTCCATAGTGCCTCCGGTGGCCAGCAGGTCGTCCACCAGAACCACGCGCTGCCCCGGCTGAATCGCGTCCAGGTGAATCTCCAGCGAGTCGGTGCCGTACTCCAGGTCATAGGTCACACGGGCCACGGGCGCGGGCAGTTTGCGCGGCTTGCGCACGGGCACAAATCCGGCGTTCAGCCGGTAGGCCAGCGCCGGCCCAAAGATGAATCCCCGCGCCTCGATGCCCAGCACCAGGTCGATCTTGCGCCCGATATAGTGGTCCGCCAGCGCGTCGATCAGCTTGGCAAAGCCCGCCTTATCCTTCAGCAGCGTGGTGATGTCATAAAACAGAATCCCCGGCTTGGGAAAATCCGGCACCGTGCGCACCAGCGCCTTCAGGGCTTCCACGTCGATGGGATTCGCAGTATCGATCGGATTGGTTTCTTCGGGCATTCGTCCGTCCCTTTCTCGATAAGACTCTTACTCGATTGCGGAAACAAAACCGGCGCGTCCGCGGTTCTCTTCCCTGCAAATTATAGCGGGGAGGGGCGGAGGCCGGGGATCGGCGATCGACGAGCAAACACATATCGCGCCAAAGCCGCCGGTCGCCGCGCCGCAACCGCCAGTCGACGCGCAGTCAGCGGCCGAGCCAAAAAGAAACTCCGCCGGTGATCGACCGGCCCGGCATGGCGACGCCATTGATCTCCTGATAGCCGGTATTACTCAGATTGCCCAGCCGAAGATAGGGGCGGAGCTTTCCCGAGTCATGAGTCAGCGAAGCATCCCACACGGGATAGGGATTGGCATTCCACGGAGCAATGCCAGGCTGCTGATAAGGTCTTGCGATGCGCACCGCATTGGTCAAGGAAAGATAGCGTCCCAGCAAGGCCGTCCATGCTGCATGGATATTCTCGACCGGATAGTTGAGGGCATACTCCGATTGCAAACCGTGCAACGAACCCTGCGCCCCGGCAAGCTCCGTCCACGCGATGCGGACCACCTGCGACTTGGCCGGCATCCAGGTCATGGATGACTCAAATCCCGCAAAGCGAAGGCCCCCGAGATTGGCCGCGTTCCAAGGCGATGCGGGCGAGGCGCGCAGATAGTCGATGGTATCGTGCTCGCGGGAATAAAACCCGGTCGCCAAAATCGATAGGCGGCTGGATGGAACCCAATCCACACCGCCGTCGCCGGACCACGCCGACTCGGGCTTGAGATCGGGATTGCCGATCGTGGTCGGATCGGAGTAATAAAGGTCGGTATAAGTCGGAATCCTGAATCCATAACCTCCGCCGGCCCTGAGCTTGAGCGAGTCCGCCAGCCGCAAACTCCCCGCCAGATGAGGAGCCAGCACCGACTGCGCGCCGCCGGAGAATAACTCCTCCCGGAGGCCGGCCGATAAGTTCCAGCGCTTTTTGGCGGGACGCAGATCCAGATCTGCGTAACCCGCGCCGCGATTGCGGGCATGCAGGCCGAGATTGTTGCTATGAATGCTGTCGCCGTCCGATTCCAGCCCGAAGAGGAGCAGGGATGTAGAAGCGACGGTAACGGTCCGCCGCAGAGACGCCTGCCAGGAGCCGTCGATGTGGTTGTTTTCATAAATGGACGGATCGCCGCGCAGCAGGACAAACTCATCCGTGTGCCGCCGGTAGCCGAAGGCCGCCACGGTGCGGCTGCCTAACTCCTGGCGGGCGGAGGCAAACCATCCCTTGGTCCGTTCCCAGGAGTTATAAGGTCCATAAAACTGGTTGGCCCCGAAGGAGCGGTCGCTGGCCGCGAAAAGAAGGTCCGAGACGCCCAGCCTCGAGCCGGCCCAGCTCTCCAGCGAGCTATCTTCGTTGCGGTAGTCGCGGTCGGTCATGAACCCGGTGGAGAAATTCCGGTCTGCCGTCAGGCGTCCGCTCCAGCGTTTGCGCGCCAGCGCGGCCAGCAGGGACTCCTCGTTCGCGCCAAAGCTGCCTTCGCCGGCGCGCAGCCGGAGCGAAGTTGCGGAGGGCGCGGCGGTGACGAAGTCGACCACGCCGCTGAGCGCATCTTCGCCGTGCAGCGTCGAGCCCGCGCCATGCAGAACCTGGATCGAATTCATCGCGTCGAGCGCGACAGGCAGGTCCAGATTGTGATGCGCGGTCTGGCTGTCGTCGATGCGGAAGCCGTTCAGCAGCACCAGCGTCTGCTCGAACGTGCCTCCGCGCAGAACCAGGTCCGCCTGCCCTCCGCCGGCGCCGCGCTGTTCGAGCGAGATCGACGAGTCCTGCCGCAGCAGCTCCTGCGGCGACTCCAGCGACAGGGTCTTCGTTCCCACCGGCAGCACCAGCACGGAAGCCGGCGACTCCGCCAGCGGCACCGGCGCCGGCGAGCCGAGAACCACCACGGTTTGCTGGACTGGAGGAACGCCGGCGTTTTGCGCGTAGACTGTCTGCGCACAGAGAGCTGCCGAGAGCCAGCCCGCAATCCAAATATGTTTTCTGGGAAGCACAATTCTGTTCGACGGCATCATGGGGAAGCCAATGCGATTATAGCGGGCGGCGCGCATCCATGGCGCGGCCGGAACCTCGCGCAAACGCGGTTATCGCATCTCCGGATGCTTGCCGCAGCAGCGGACCCCGCTGCCAGACAAAGTGGAGTCAGGCCATTTGCACCAAAGACCTACAGGCGGAGATTCTGATAAAGTGGCGCTCAAGGACTCCCTCATGCCCAAGTATCGATGTGTTGTGCGATTTTTCGCCGTAACTGCGGCCGGACTCGGCGCCCTGGCCTTCTGCGGCGCGCTGGCCTTGAATTTGTCCGCAATGACCCAGCAGCCCGCGTCCACGCAGCAACCCGCGACCGCTCAGCAGTCCGGCGCGGCTCAGCCGGCGCAAGGCACAACTCCGGACGCGGCCCAGGCGCCTGCTTCCGCTCCCGATCAAGCCCAGCAGCCGGCCCCGCCGCCACCCGCGCAGGAACCCGCAGCACAGACGCCCGCGGCCCCGGCTTCAGCAGCGCCAGCGCCAGCGCCAGCCGCGCCGCCACCCGCGCAGGAACCCGCAGCACAAACGCCCGCGGCCGCCAAGCCCAAGCCGGCGCATAAGGCCAAGTCCGGGTCGCCGCAAAGCGCCAAGCCCGAGACTTCCCAGGCGGGCGCTATCACCGAGGACGAACTCAAGCGGCAGTTGCTGGCCAAGCCGCTCTACCTGCGCGGCGGCTACCTGGACAATAACCTCACCTTCAACGAACATGGCGCGCTGATTGGCCACTCGCCACAGGGCTCCTACACGCTGAACGGGATCCAGATCGACAGAGTGCGCCTCGCCAAGCACAAGCTGGAGCTGGAAGGGTCGCGCTACGGGCTGCACTTTCTGGGCGCTCTGCCCAATGAAGACCCCACCAAGGCCGTCGACCGCGTGAAGATCACGCCAAACAAGAAGCTGGTCAGGATCACCATCGACCGCGAATTGGTAATATCGCCCAAGAAGGAGAAGAAGCGCGCCAGGCAGGAGAAGAAGAAGCCCGCCCCTGGAGTTCCGGCCGGGACTGCGCCCGCCGCCGCCGCGGCTGCTCCACCGCCTGCCCCAGCGGCTTCCGCCCAGGCGGCCTCCGCACCGGCCACCCAGCCGGATGAGATGAGCGAGGCCGATCAGGCCAAGGCCGAGATCGCCGCTGCCCCGCCGGAAGAACGCCCGGCCGATCCCAACAGTGTGACCACCACCCTCTCGCCGGCACACGCCGCCGGCGTGCTGCGGGAGGCCCTGGACCGCATCTTCGCGCCGGGAATTGACGACCGCCTCAAAGCCTCGATGCCCGACTTTTGGAAACTCTACTACCAGGCGGCCGCGGCCAATACCGATTACCGGCCCAGCGATCCCGCCATTCTGCGCCAGAATACGGTGGACAAGAAGGCCCGGCTGATTACCAACTTCGAGCCCGAGTCGAACGAGTACGCGCAGGCCAATGCCGTGGCCGGCATGGCGCTCTATCACACGGTGATCGGCACCGACGGCAAACCGGGAGAGATTGCGGTGGGCCGGCCCATCGGCTTTGGGCTGGACGAGAACGCCGTTGCGGCCATTCGCAAAGCCACCTTCGAGCCGGCCATCAAAGACGGCAAGCCGGTCCCCGTGCTGCTCGACCTGGTAGTGCAGTTCCGCATCTACTCGAAGCGGACCGCTGTCCGCTCGGACCCCAACAAGCCCGCGGATACGAATGCCGAGCCATCGCTGCCCGGACCTTACTCCGTCCAACGCCCGTAGGACAGGTTCTGATTTGCGCGGCTCGGCGAGAGGTTTGCCTGCGGTTCAGGGCGCGGATGCTAGACGGGACGAGCGGCGTCCGGCATCCGCAATACGGCCGTCTTACGCCGGTCTTACGGCCGTAAGACGCAGGCCGGACAGCCGTAAGACAACGTGAGACAAGGCGTCTTGCGTCCCGCAACTCCTGTCTTGCACGCTGTATCGCCGTCTCGCACCCGCCCAGGTTTCCTCAAATCGCTGCCACCTTATCCCCTAACGGCGGCTCCCACAGCTCCACGCGGTTGCCCTCCGGATCCCAGATCCAGGCGAATCTCCCATAGGGGTAGTCCTCGCGTTTGGGGTCGACGCGCACGCCCGCGGCAGCCAACTGGACGAGCAGCGCGTCCAGATCGTCCACCCGGAAGTTGACCATCGCTCGCTGCTCCCCGCCGCCGAAGTAGCCGGTGTCTTCGGGGAAGTGGGCAAAGACCGTCATCCCGGCCGATTCAGGCCCATCGAAAACCAGGGAACCGCCCTCTTCCGTCTTGATGCCGAGGTGGCTGGCATACCACGCGGCCAGGGTCTGCGGCTCCCGCGCCTTCAAAAACACTCCTCCTACGCCAACTGCTCTTGCCATCGCTACTCCTCCTGGTGGATGATCTCGTCGAGCTTGGGTTTGTGCTTGGCTTCGCGGCCGGTGCGCGGCTCGGTGTCGATCACCCGCGCCGGTTTGGGCTGGCCCACGCGCTCCCGGGCGTTGGCCTTGACCGCCTTGGTCGCGGAAAACTTCTCTGGCTTGCGTTTCCTCATGGCAAGGATGAGTATGGAATAAAATGCGCCGGAGCGGAAGAGCCCGGCTTTTCCCGCGGACAGGTCCTGGTCCGTGGGGTGGCATTCGGAGGGCCGCAAAGCCATGGAAGAACGGGAGTTTTTCAATGAGACCACGGAGCAGCGGTCGCATACCCTCATCTGCCCCAAGTGCGGCAAGGAGGGCGAGTACAAGGTCAACTGGGTGGTGCGGCGCAAGCGTGCCCAGTTGCCCCGCGGCGCCGACGAGCGTGATCGCGCCCGCTTTGCCAAGGCGCAGTCTTACATGGTGAGGCGCGATGACAAATTGTCCTGCGCCAACGTCCGCTGCCGCAAACCCTTTGAAATCACTCAGCTCCAGTCGCTGGCTTTTCTGTCGGAATAAGGCCGACGTGCGCAGTCGCGTTCTTCAAGGAGGAATCATGCACATTCCAGCCCGCTTCCCGGTCATGCGATCGGCCGTCCTGCTCGCGCTCGTCTCCTTGGCGCTGGGGCCGCAGCTCGCGGCTGGTCGCGCCCAAGGCATCCCGCCAGTCCCGGCCGGCGAGCTGAAGCCTATCCAGCTTCCCAAGCCCGAAATCACAGCAGGCATGCCGCTGATGCAGGCGCTGGCTCAGCGCAAGACCACGCGCGCCTTTCTGGACAAGCCGCTCCCCCCGCAGACGCTCTCCAACCTGCTGTGGGCGGCCTTTGGGGTCAACCGGCCTCGCGACGTGAAGCCGGGGCTGGGCCGGACGGCGCCTTCGGCCATGAACAGCCAGGACATCGAACTAGACGTGCTCCTTGCCGATGGAGTCTACGTCTACGAGGCTGAGCAAAACCTGCTGCGCCCGGTCCTGGCCGGAGACGCGCGCGCCAAGATCGGTACCGCGCCCGCCGCCCATGCCGCCGTCACCATCGTCTATGTGGCCGCAGTCAACGACGGCTCCGCCCAGGTGGACGTTGGGTTCATCGGCCAGAACGTCTATCTCTTCGCCGCATCCGAGGGGCTGAACGCCTGGTTTTATGCCCTCCACGGGCAGGATGCGGCCGCGATCCTGAATCTCCCCGCTGGCAAGCATGCGCTCTACGGGCAATCGGTCGGCTATCAGCCTATCGCGAAACCAGAGTGACTGTACCCCGAAATCAGAGGGTCAAGTCGACGCGACCACCTGGGAGCGGCGACCCTGCACGAAACTCGCCAGGGCACGCCTACTCTGGTTTCGCTCTAAGTAATCGCCTCGGCCTGCGCCGGCTGCGCGATTCAAGCCTGCTGAGATTCCCACGGGTCGAAGGTGCCAATATGCCAGATGTGCCCCTCGGGATCGGCGCAGCAGAATGCCTTGCCGCCATGCTCTTTCTCTTCGAGATCGATCACCATCCTGGCGCCGGCATTCCTGGCGCTGGCATAGATCGCATCGATATCGGTTACGACAAGATAGGAGGCTTGCGTCTCCGCTCCGCCGATCTCGTCCGGTTGCTTCAGCAGCTTCGACGCCGGCGTCCCGCTGCTGACCGAGCCGATCATGATCATGCCGTTGCCAAAGGTTAGTTGGGCGTGCATCACAACGCCGTCGGGGCTGGCATAGACGGCCTGCTTCTCAAACCCCAAGGCCCGGCAAAGCCATGCGATCATCTCCATCGCATTTCGATAACGGAGCCCTGGGATCACGGTCGATTTGCAGTTCTTCGCTAAAGTTGTCATGTCCGCAATTGTGCCATGGGCATTGTGACAATGCTTGGAAAAATCGGAACCAGGTCACTGGCCGCTTGTTTCTGTACCATCTCCGCGCCTCTCCTTTCGTCCGCCGTGGCGGATCCCCGGCGAATCGGGGTCCCTATCGAGCGACTTGTGCTCGATGGAGTGAGGGCGTAGGAACTTATAGAAGGGAAACACTGGACTCGGGGCGAGGGCGCAGCCCGGTGCTGCGAAGATTGACAGGCAAGGTTCGTACGCATAACCTGCAATTCTGGACGATCGGTAATGGAAGAGAGGTTTTCCGGCCCGGTAAGTGGGGCCGGGCAGCGAGGAGCGTGGAAGTGCCTGCCGGTTCAGCGTCATTGACCAGGAACCTTGAGGAGCCAGGCCGCTTCAGCCGTATGGCCCGGTGGTTCGCATTCGGATTCGGATGGCGCATCGCGCCCGCGCTACCCTGGATAGGCAGGTTGCTTGGCCCTGTAGTTGAGGAGCGTCTGGCTTTCTGGGGCCGGAATGGCTATCTTCCTCATCTGCGCCATCCGCGCACATTCAATGAGAAGATATGCAATCGCAAGCTCTTCAACCCAGTTCCACAGGCGGCGATGCTTGCCGATAAGCTCGCGGTACGGCAGTTTGTCGCCGACCGCGGCTTCCCGGACATATTGAATGAAATACTGCTGGTCACTAAGAACCCGGATGAGATTGACTTTTCAAAACTCCCGCAGCGTTTTGTTGTCAAGGCCACCCACGGCTCTGGATGGACCGTCATCGTCAAGGACAAGCAGAAGATTGTGCCCGAAGAGATCGTCGGCACATGCAAGAAATGGATGAATAGCGTCTATGGGGATTGGGCCAGGGAGCGCCACTACCGGGATATCCCGCCGGCGATCATTGTTGAGAGATTCCTCTTCGACGAGCAATATGAATTCCCGCTGGACTATAAGTTCTTTGTCTTTCACGGAAAGTGCCATTTTGTACACGTGGATTATGGGCGGTTTACCGAGCATACCCGGACGATCTACGACAGGAATTGGCAGCCGCAGGAGTTTTTCCTCAAGTATCCTCGGAAGATTGTCGATACGGAGAAGCCCTCCACGCTGGACCGAATGCTCGAAGTCGCCGAAGCACTGGCCCGCCATTTGGATTTCTGCCGCGTGGATTTGTATTCCGTGAACGACCGCGATGTCTATTTCGGCGAGATGACATTGACGCCGGGAGCTGGGTTGTCGCGCATCTCGCCGGTTTCGGCCGATTACCTGATGGGATCGCTCTGGTAAGGCAGACTGCCTGGCGGCAAGCGCGGCCGAGTCGCTCGAAGAACTGGCCCAGCTAACTGGCCGCCGCAAGCCCACCCCACCCGCACACTCAAGACCATGGCCAACTACGGACTGGTGCGCCAGGAACGCGCCCCGTGCGGACGCATCGCCGCGAAGGCGATTCATGATCGCATCGAGCTGGAGCTGCCGCTGGGGCAGAAAGATCACGCCGCATGACCCGCGACGCTGAAGTCTACGCGCGCGGCGAGGTCCGCCATCGGGATCACAAGACGACCGATCTCGCCGGCTGGCATCGTGTCTACATGAACCGGGAGCGCTTTGCGCGGCACGCGCCGCAGATTGCGTTTCTCGACTAACCCGGAGGCATCCCAGGTCCGGTCCGCCGCGGCGGACCGGACCTGGGGCGTCCGGTTGAGCGGTTTCGACAGAGGCTCGTTCCGCCCCTACGGGGCTGAAGATTCTGGGTGGGTCACATTCCCAGGACTGCGCTTCGCTTGTCCTGGGCTATTATCGATTTCCCCTACGGGGAAAAGAAGCGCGGTTTTCGATTGACGCGCCGGTAAATATCGCGTTGGCGCTGGGGCGGCGGGTTACGATCAGGCTGGACGATGCGGCGTGAAGCGTGCAGGTTTTTCCGCATCGCAGAACTGGTTAGAAGGTACACAACGCCAGCCAAACGAGAGAAACCATCGCGAAGCCTACAGCGAATAAACAAACGACCTCTGCCGACTGCCATTCTTTCAGGAGGCGTTCGCGCTTCTTAATCTCGTTCTTTATTTCCGTGTCAAGTTCGGTATCAGCGAGTCCATACTCTTTCGATAACTTCTCTTTATTAATGAAATTTCCGGTGTGAAGATCAACCGGATTACTGCTTGCCAATATGTTCTCGCCTTTGATCTTCTGATAATGACGCGCTGCTTCGTCCCAAATAACTTTTTTAGCTTGCAAGATGTAACACGGGTAACGATGACCACGATACAGCCCCGCCAACATTGCAAGTGTCAAAGAGACGAGTGAGCATCGTAACAGCCACTCAGGATGTAACGTTGAAGCATGACCGCCGAGGAACGAGACAATTGCTGCAATTACTGCACCCGCTCCAATCGTTAGCCTATCGAAATACGCTGTTCTTCCGTTCGCAGCATCAATCTGCCCCTGGTTGATGTCAGCTATGGCCTTGGTGAGGTTCGCGCTGGCGTTGTCGAGTAGAATTTTCAGTCGTTGACTTTCACCATCGTTCATGCACTTTGCTCCAGCAGTTGCAATTGCAAAACCTCACGCTGCCGACAGCCGCAATTCAACCTTTGAGCCGGTGGCCTCGGCGAAGCGAATCAGCGTCTTGGCGCTGGGTAGGGTCCGGCCGCTCTCCAGCCGGGCGATAGCCGACTGGCTGGTGCCCATGCGCTTGGCCAGTTCCACCTGCGAAAATCCGGAACGAAGACGCGCCTGGATCAGCTCCGTGGCAATCTCAAACTCCGGGCCGAGACGATCGTACTCCGCCTTGACTTCCGGATCCTTCAGCCACTCGTCCGCGATTTCTTTGAAGGGAATCGTCATAAAACCTCCTTTGCGCGCCTCGATGCGAGTTCGATTTCGCTACGCGGCGTCTGCTGCGTCTTCTTGATAAAAGCGCGAACAATAACAACCCTGCGGCCTATGGCTGTGACATAGATAGCCCGTGCAATGCCGTCCCTTCCAGTCACGCGCATTTCCCATAGCTTTCCTTCAAGGTGCTTGACATGAGGTTCTCGCAGCGTTTCAAGGCCAACCTGAGAGATCAGACGTTCCAGCCGAATCAGACGCGCCCGAATTTCCAAAGGGAGGGCATCGAGTTCACTGCGCACGGTGTCGTTCAGAACCTCTACTTGCCAGCACACGCTCCTAGTATATCTCAAATTTAAGATAAAGACGCGGTTTCTTTTACCTCCCCGTGCCTCCCACGGTCATCTTGTCCAGCTTGACGGTCGGCATGCCGACGCCGACGGGGACGGATTGGCCGTCTTTGCCGCAGGTGCCGATGCCCTCGTCGAGCTTGAGATCGTTGCCCACCATGGAGACATACTTGAGCGCCTCGGGGCCGTTGCCGATGAGCGTGGCGTCGCGGACCGGGGCGGTGATCCTGCCGTCTTCGATGAGGTAGGCTTCGGAGGCGGAGAAGACGAACTTGCCGTTGGTGATGTCCACCTGCCCGCCGCCAAAGTTGACCGCGTAGAGGCCGCGCTTGACGCTGCGCAGAATATCCTCGGGCGCGTCGTCGCCGGCCAGCATGTAAGTGTTGGTCATGCGCGGCATGGGGATGGACTGATAACTCTCACGGCGGCCCGAGCCGGTATTGGCCGCGCCGGTGAGCCGCGCGGAGAGCTTGTCGTTGAGGTAGCCGCGCAGCACGCCGCCCTCGATCAGGATGGTCTCCTGAGTCGCCGAGCCTTCGTCGTCCACGTTGAGCGAGCCGCGGCGGCCGGCGATGGTTCCGTTATCGACTACAGTAACCTTGGGGCTGGCGACCTTTTGCCCGATCAGCCCCGTGAAGGCCGAGGTCTTTTTGCGGTTGAAGTCGGCTTCGAGGCCGTGGCCCACCGCCTCGTGCAGCAGGATTCCCGGCCAGCCGGGGCCGAGCACCACTTCCATCTCGCCGGCCGGGGCGGCGATGGCGCCAAGCTGCAGAATCGCTCCGCGGGCGGCCTCGCGAGCCAGGGTCTCCGGGCTTTTCGACCCTGCAAATTGTTCCAGTCCGGCGCGGCCGCCGCCGCCCGCCGCGCCTTTGGTGGTGGTTTCGCCGTCCTTGGCGATGACGAAGACGTTCAGCCGGCAGAGGGGCTGGGTATCGCTGGCGAATGCGCCGTCGGAGGCGGCGATGAGGATGCGGCGCAGTTCCTCGGAGTAGCCTGCCCGCACCTGCACAATGCGTGGGTCGTAAGCGCGCGCGGCGCGGTCGGCGCGCAAGATCAGCTCGAGGCGCGCGGCCAGATCCAGGTCGAAACCGCCCAGCGGCACGGGATAGAGATCGGCGGCGGGCGCTTCGACGAATCCCTGCACCGTCTGTTTGGCCGGCGCGGAGGCGATGAGCGCGGCGGTGCGCGCGGCGTGGAGCAGCCGCACGGGGCTCAGATTGTCTGTGTAGGCGTAGCCGGTGCGCTCGCCGGAGAGGACGCGAATGCCGCAGCCGGCGCTGGTGCCCTGGCTGGCGGATTTGACGATCTGCTCGTCGACGCCCAGCGATGTGGCCATTACCGACTCGAAGTAGAGGTCGGCATAGTCGCCGCCGGCGGAGAGGGCCTCGCCCAGGCAGCGCTCCAGCAGCTGCTCGGTGATGCCGAACTTGTCAAAAAAATATCGCTTGTGACTGGCGCGGGGGGAAGCGGCCGGATTCGTCATTGTTCCTTTAGTTTACGCTGCTTTCCGGGTTCCAGGACGCCTGCCGCGGACCCGTTGCTTTCTTGATGCGGGGCGTTCGATCCTCTTCCGCTGCCGCCCTGCCTGTGCTACATTCTTCCCATGAAAAGGATTCTTGCCGCCGCCCTGATGTTGATGGTGTTTGCCAGCCCCGCGTTCGCCGCGAAGCGCCATCATCACCATTCGAGCCATCCAAGCCCTCGCGCAACCCACCATATTGCGCACCATAAGCCCCACCCCGCGACTCACCACCACGTCTGAGGCGATCCCCGCCCCGAGGCAGAGCGACCGCCGGGGCCAGGCCGCACTCGTGCCGGCCGGCAGGTTCAGCACGAACCCAGTGAGATTCAAGCCATGGCAGACCCCTTGGACGACCTCCGATATCCGATTGGCCGCTTCAGCCCGCCGGCCAGCAGCGCAGCCGGAGTGCGCGCCGCGCAGATTCAGACCGTGCGGCTGCTTCCCGAGCGCTTGTGCGCCGCCGTCAGCGGATTGAGCGACGCCCAGTTGGACACCCCTTACCGGGAAGGCGGCTGGACCGTCCGGCAGGTGGTGCACCATGTGGCCGACAGCCACGCCAACGCCTACATCCGCTGCAAGCTGGCGCTTACCGAGGATTGGCCCACCGTCAAGGGCTACGACGAGGCCGCCTGGGCCGAGCTGGCAGACAGCCGCCTGCTGCCCGTCGATGTTTCGCTGGCGCTGATTACGGCGCTGCACTACCGCTGGGCCGTGCTGCTGGAGTCGCTCTCCGATGAGGATTTCCAGAAGGGCTACGAGCACCCTGAGTATGGCAGCTCGACCCTGGTCAGGGCGCTGGCGATGTACGACTGGCACTCGCGCCACCACACCGCGCACATCACAAGCCTGCGCGCGCGGCAGGGCTGGTAGCCGCCCGGCATGGCCGCCGGTGAAACGGCTCCGTCTCCGCAGCGGCTGGCGCAAAGCATCGAAGAGTATCTCACTGATCACCCGGCAGCCGCGCTGCTTGAGGATGGGCGCGTCCTCTTCGACATGCGCACCGCCCACTACGCGGTGACCGAGCAGCATGGCCGCTGCCTGCTTCAGTTGTGGAGCGACGAGCGCAACCTGATGCGCACGGTGGTGGATCTCGAGGAGCGCGCGCAATGCCTGCGCCTGACCACCCGCCGCATGGGCGCCGCCAAGCCGCAGACCCTGGAGTTCGCAGCGGCGAACGACCGCCGTACGCCCACTGCCCGCGATGCGGCGCGAAGAAGCTACCAGAGAATGCTGGAGCGCGTGCTGACGCGCGGCTTCATCGGGTCCAAGGTGGACGGATTGCGCTCGGCGATGGACCTGGAGCACAGCTTTGGGCCGGCGTATGTGCGCGGGCGGCTGCTGCGCGGCGCGGCTGCCGACGCGGTAATCGGCGTCAGCGAGGCGGAGTCGGCGGCCACCGCGGCCGGCATTCTCACGCTGGGCATTCTCTGGCTGGATCATTGCCGGAATCGCGGAGACGGGCGGCGGCACTTTGGCGGGCTCAAGGTGATTGTGCCGGCCGGAGCCTGGCGGACCACGGCGGAACGCATGGCTTGGTTGAACCACGCCGCCGCCGACTTCGAGCTTTTCACCCTGGACGAGCGCAGCGAAGAGCTTGCGCCGGTGGACTTTCGCGACACCGGCAACCTGGAGTTCCGGCTGGTCCATGCCTTTTCAGCCGCGGCGGCCATCGAGCGCTGCCAGGCCGGGGTTGACCGGCTGCTGGCGCTGGTTCCCTCGGCAGCCAGGGAGCGGGTCGAGGTTCGGGCAGGCTCCGCGACCGAGGTGGGCCTGCTGCTGCATGGGTTGGAGTTCGCGCGCGTGCGCTGCGGGTTTGCGGCCAGCACATTCGCCCGCGAGGACCAGATCAGCTTTGGCGCGGGAGCCAACGAGACTCCGCTGACCGAAGATGACGAAGACCTTTGCCGCGACCTCTGCAAGCGGCTCTTCCTCAGCCGCCACGCCGACGGGACGCACACCGATCCGCTCTTCCGCCTGCAACCGGAGCGCTGGCTTGAGGCGCGGCTGCGGGGCGGAATCGCCGAATTGCTGCCGGGTTTGCGCGGGGATCTGCTGTATACGCAAGTGCCCGCGCTCTCGGTCGGCGACCGCGGCTTGCTGGATATGCTCACGCTCGACCGCAACGGGCAGCTGGCGGTGGTGGAACTCAAGGCCGACGAGGACCTGCACCTGCCCCTGCAAGCGCTGGACTACTGGATTCGGGTGCGCGCGCTGAACGACGACCGCCAGCCCGCCGCGGGCAACGCCGGCGGAAGGCCGCTATCGGCCTTCGAGCGCCAGGGATACTTCCCGGGAGCGGAGGTATCGCCGCTTCCGCCTCGGCTGCTGCTGGCCGGTCCGGCTTTGCGCATTCATCCCGCCAACGAGCCGGTGCTGCGCTACTTTTCGCCTCAAATCGAATGGGAACTGATCGCCCTCAGCGAGCACTGGCGGCGGGAGCTGAAGGTGGTCTTCCGGAAACGCAATGGAGACGGGCAAAGGCAAAGAATACTGTGACTGCACCGGATACGTCGCACCAAGATCGCATCCAACGGGCTATGGCCCCGAAACTCGAGCGCGGGTCTGAGCGGGCTTAAAAACGGCACAGCAGTATAATGAACATCCGATTGGTTTTTTGCGCAGGGTCATCCTTGGACCAACGGTCCGGATCGCGCAAGTAGGTTCTTTCTCAATTCAATCCCCGTAGGAGAACTTTACGCTCCATGAAGACTCCTTTGAAGTGTCTGACTCGCGCAACCTCTTATGCCGGCATACGACCTTTCACGCCCTGCGCTGGCGCTCGCCTGTTTGCATTTGCATGCGCCGTTCTGCTTCCAGGCTTGCCAATACTTGCCGCCGGCCAGGCACCCCCGGCTGCCACAACCGCAAAGGCCCCTCCACCGGACGTGATCGTCTTCAACAACGGTGATCAACTCACAGGCAAGTTCCTGCGCTCGGCCGGAGGCAATGCGGTCTTCCATAGCGACATCGCCGGGGACGTGAAGGTGAGCTGGGATAAGGTCAAGGAAATTCATTCAGGGTCGCAGTTTGTGGTTCTGCAAAAGGGATTTCACCCGGGACACAAAGCTCTACCCGCGCACCTGCCATCGGGAAGTCTGTCGGTGGAGAACAAGCAGATTGAGCTAACGCCCAGCGATGGCGCGCGCACTGAACCGATTCCGCTGGCAAACGTCGACTATGTCATCGATCGGCCAACCTTTGACAAAGCATTGCGCCATCAACCGGGATTCTTTTCGGCATGGACGGGCAATGCCTTGGGCGGAGCCACGATTGTGGAGGCAACTCAAAATACCTACACCTTCAATGGGGGCGTTGCTCTGGTGCGTGTGGTGCCTCCGCTGGCGTGGCTCGACCCACACGACCGCACGCTGCTCGGCATTCAGGGTTCCTTTGGAAAAATCACCGAGCCGGGCACACCCACAGAGAAGACGGCGATCTATCACGCCTACGCGGAGCGCGACGAGTACTTCTCGCCGCGAGTTTACGCGCTGGGTCAGGCGGCCTTCGACCACAACTTCTCGCAGAGCCTCGATCTACAGCAGGTTTACGGGGGCGGTCTGGGATGGACGGTTCTGAAGCAGGCGCATCAGACTTTGGATTTGAAGGCCACCGTTCAATATGAGCGGCAGAGCTTTCTAAATGCCACACCAATCTCTAACCTGGACTTGATCGGATCGACATTTGCTGCCAACTATGTTCGCAAGTTGCCCAAGGATATGGTCTTCAATCAGCAACTGGCGTATCTGCCGGCATGGGACAACATGCACGCCTATTCCGCGGCCGAGAACGACACGCTGGTCCTCCCGGTCTACAAGCGCCTTGGTTTATCGGTGGGTACTGTGGACACGTACTTGAACGATCCTCCGGCGACCACGCCGCCAACCAAGCCGAATTCGTTTCAGTTCACCTTCGGAGCTACTTACACGCTACCGGCGCCGCACTAGGGACAGGCTGGCTGCGCTCTCTAGGGAACCTCTGAAAAGCGCCGAGTTAGAAGAGTCCGTCGCCGGTATTTTTCTGCAAGGGCATGAAATCAGCGCATTTTCGTATGTCCGGCAGGTCGTTTAACCCGCCGGAAGCCGCCTGT
>Ga0187863_10001798_pt1 | contig 16817 bp, 11 predicted proteins | sample June2016WEW_11_1_FD_132975 | JGI IMG/M metagenome (GOLD analysis project Ga0187863, IMG submission 132975) | Peatland microbial communities from SPRUCE experiment site at the Marcell Experimental Forest, Minnesota, USA - June2016WEW_11_10 | ecosystem: Environmental > Terrestrial > Soil >... | reverse complement strand
GGCATTGGCCACGGCGACTGAGCAACCACAAAGACTCAACAAATCGTGATCGTTCTCCGCGTCGCCGATCCCCACCACGCTCTCGCTCGAAATCCCCAACTCCGACAACACCGCCGAAAGGCCTGTGCTCTTGTTGACCCCGCGCGGCAGGACCATTGCAGATTCATTGTTGAAAATCACTTGCAGGCCAAGGTTGAGCTCGCGGATCGCACGAAACACCTCGACATCATGAGGCTTCACCGTGGCCACGATGCACTTTCCTACAGAAAGCACAACCCCCTGTTTGCGCAGATCAGCGACAAGTTCGCCGGAGACGGCCGGGCATAAGAGTCGCTCTTCGCCTGTTCCGGGGTTATGAATCAGGGCGCCGTTCTCCGCTACAATCCAGTCAAAAAGATCGAGGCTCGAAAACACGGAGCGTAAGCTGGGAAGTTCGCGGCCGGTCACCAGGATCAGCTTTCTTCCCGATTCCCGCGCACGTTTTAGCCCGGCCAGCGTATCGCGGTCGACCCGCCCGTCCTGGGCCAGGGTCCCATCGTAATCCGAAGCTATCGCGCGAAATCGCAGCGTTTCTCCGCTCTAGTGTAAGTGGCCTTTCCTCTCGACAGCGTCGCACCGGAGGGGCGTTGAATTCCGCTTATCAGTATAGACAGAATATTTCTCACTTGGGTTTCTGCTCGCCGGCAGTCTCCACCTGCTGCGCATCAGACTCTTGCCAGCTGGGATTGGGGTTGTATTCCTTCATGTTTTTGGCGACAGCCTCGGTCTTTTTGCCGAGATCTTTCTCGTAAACCACTCCGTCCGCGCCGACGATGAACGTCATCACGCCCGACGACCTGTATTCCGCCGGATAGGCCACAATCGCGAAGCCCTCGCTCATTTTGCCATTCGCAATGTAACTCTTCGCCCCGCCCGGACCATTCTTCCCCTGGCGCGTCAGGATCAGGTAATAGTACCCGCGGTAAGGCGTGGAAGAGCCGTCCGCACTCTTGACATAACCCTTGGCGACCGCCGCCGCCACCAACGGCCCGATGGGACTCTGGGGCTCGCCATCTGCGGCCTTCCAGTAGAGCCCGTTGTGTTGTCCTTCATCGCTGAAGAATTTCTGCGCATACTCGTGCTGCGTGGCGTAATACTCCTTTTGCGCCGCCACCAGTTCCTGGCAAACTCGAATGGTCGATATTTCGTTCCGCCCGATTCGCCGGTACAAAATTTCTTTCTTCCCGGCCTCGGTGTCGAAGTACCACGAATCTCCTTTTTTCACCAGCGGTATGGGCCAGGGCCAGTTATGTGCCCCGATGTACAAAGCAGTGGTTCCGTCCGGTTCTTTCACCAGACGGTGCATTTCCTGGTATCTCTTGACGAAATTGGCGCGGCTCTGGGCATCCTCGATCTCATCTCCCGACGAGACGATTTGCTTTCCCTCAGGTCCAAGGATCTCGAGCATGGTTTTTTCGTCATTACTCTGCGTCGCCATGAAGAGTGCGTTGCTCGCATCTTCGGGTGACGAGAAGTTTTTCTCTCTCGCCTGCTGTGCCACGGAGGGCACCGAAAAGCCCCCCGCCACGAGGATTACAGTCGCGGCCAGCGTAGCGCGGCCTGCGTAGAAACGATTCACGCAACGGCATTTGTCGACTTTCAGCCCGGTCCACCGCATATGCCTTCTCTCCGTTTTCAAAGTTACAAACCAACTGGGACCATACCGAGACCTGGATTCCCGAGACCTGGATTACCGAAACCTGGATTACCGAAACTCGGATTACCGAGACTTGGACTACGAGACCTGGGCCTAGCGGCGTCCACCACCACCACCATGCCCCCCTCCACCGCCACCACCATGAAATCCTCCACCACCTCCAGCACGCGCGCCCATACTGGCGCTGCCACGTGAGGAATAGCTCCTGGTCTGTCCGCCGTGGTCGTAACCACTGTAGGCGCCGGACCGGACACCGCTCTGGCCGCGCGGCGCAGCGTAGCCTCGAGCTGCCTGCCTGTTTCCCTCGAAGGGCCTGGCAGTCGCCCCGGGGCGGCCGGAAACGCCGCCGCGCGCGCCGATGTTCCCGCCGGCTCTGTTCCCTGCATACCCGCGCCCGTCAGCTCCGCCGCGTTCGCCTCCTCGGGCAAAACTGCTCCGGTTGTAAAACGTTCTGCTCCCGGAGTAGTACCTGCCGTGGTTGAACACCGCGTAGTGGTTGTGCCAGTCAAATCCCCAGTGGCCCCAGCCCCATCCAAAGCCGCCATACCATCCGATTCCGAAGCCAGGCCCCCAAGACAGATACGGTCCGCCAAACCAGATTCCGGGGTACGGATACCATCCCGGCCACGCCACAACGGGCCCTCCGTAAACCAGCCACGGATCGTACGCTGGGACGTAAACCTCATCCGGGTCGGCAGGCTCAATGTCGATATTCGAGTCTTGCGTCGCCACGGTTTCCTGCGGCGTGCTCTTAAGGTTGCCAGCGTCTTGCGCCCGCTTGCGCATGACCTGCACGGCATCCATCACATCCTGCTGCTGGTTGTAGTAGGCATCGCCCAGAGACGACGCCCAAGAGAGGTTCTTGTCCATGTTTCCCAGGACGGATGGAAACGCCACCAGCGCCTTCACGCTCGGGTCCCAGGGTTGTTGGTCCACCGCTTTACCCAAAGCGTCGCCCTTCAGATCAGGGTTCGCTTGCACCCATCGGTCGGCCTCCACAACTTGTTCGGGAAACGTGGACGCCGCCAGAATTTGCGCCACCAGCGAATCTGGATAGAGCGCGATCGGAGCGACCAACTGCTGCAACTGCTCGGGAGTCTGTTGCGTGTAGGGCGGTGCTGCCGCGTCCTGGGCTGGGGCTTGTGTGTCTTGTGCTGGCGCTGGAGCTTGCGCATCCTGCGAGGCCGACACCCTGTGCGTACAAGCCGCGAAGAACAGAACCAGCAACATCAGCGAAATCGAAGCCTGCTTGCGCTGTTGACGACTTGAAAACGCTGCGGCCCGTTCGAAAATATTCATATTCCTGAGCCTCCATTGCAAAATCTTACAGGACCCGGCGCGATGAGCGCCAGAGTTCCAAACATTCATTCCCCAACCGCAGGATCCGCTCGAGCGTCGCGGAATACGCCCGAAAACAGGATGAACGGCAGATGGGGAAATCGTTCCTTGATATGGCAGGCCGCATTGCCGCGGTCCGAATTGCGAGGGCCCAAGGCTTGAGGAGAGTCGTCGATGCAGAACAAGGTAGGGGGAAGGCTGGGGGACGGCAAGTCCATGGCCACATCTCCTCTGGGAGATACAAGCTGGCTTTGGCTCGGCGTGGAGCGACCCTGTTGACGCGAACCCACTACAAGCCCAACCATGGCCGGACAGCCGGTTTGAGCTGAAGCAGCACTCCGCGCTACTACGGCCATATTGATAAAACTAATGGACGAAACAACACTTGTCTGTTCAAAATTGACCACTTCCCGGAAAAGCTCAGGATGGCTTTGATTTGCGGCGCGTCTCTTATTCAGACTGTTTGTACTCTGTCTCAGGCAAGACCCCTCAAGAACTCTTTTCGACAATCCCCTGTAGAGCTGCCCGGTAGCCACGGCTGCAGGAAAGTTCTCTCCCGTTTTTCAGAACCACCACATATTCTCCGCTGTTGACCGGGATCAGCTCTTTGATCTTGCGAACATTCACGATCGTTGAGCGATGGATACGGACAAAGTGATTCGCATCCAACCGTTCGGAAATCCGGCTGATCGTCTCGCGGAAAAGATACGATTCCTTGCCTACGTTCAAACGCACATAATTGGCGGCAGCTTCCACCCACTCAATGTTGTCCAGGTCCAGAAACACGACCCGGCCGTTGGCCCTGATCACGAGGCGGCTGTCCGTCTCCGCGGCCGCGGGCGGCGGGACCGACCTGACCTGCGACAACAGGTTCAGAATCCGGTGCGTGATCTCGTGGTCGCGCTGTTTGCGTAATTCGGTCCGCGCTCTCTCTACCGCGTGGTGTAGCCTTTCCTGATCGAACGGCTTCAGTAGATAGTCAAGAGCGTTGGCCTCAAATGCGCGAATTGCGTACTGATCGTAGGCGGACGTAAAAATAACCACCGGCATCTCTTCCGCAGAAATTTCGTTCAACACCTGAAAGCCGTCGAGGTCCGGCATCTGGATATCGAGCAGCAGCATGTCAGGACGGAAACTGCGAATCGCCGACACGGCTTGCCGGCCATCCTGGCATTCCGCCACCACTTTCACCTGTGGTTCCGACTCCAGCAGGATCAGCAGTTTCTGGCGCGCCAGCCGTTCGTCGTCAGCGATAACAGTACGCACAACTGTGTCCAGCGCCTGATGTTGCGGCAACGCGACAACTGAATCCGGGATCATTGGTCACTCCCATTCGTCGAACTGTTGAATAGACGTGACAGCGTGAGAATGGTTGTTAAAGGCACTTGTCTTAAAGTTGTCAACTCATCGAGCAGAGTGGGCTTGCGGTCCCAGGCAACACTTGCCTCGTCCCGCCGAGTGGTGTCGCCGTCCCACTGCGGCGGAAAGATGAGATTCGTGAGCGTTCTCATCAAGAGACTCGTGTTATGTATGTCTAATTCTGCGAGAGAGGACTTTTTGTTGATCAGTTATCTCGAACTCGGCGATGGAGATCTCCAGGAGCGCAAGCCTGCTCCGGCGTCGATTTCTTCCGCTTCGCCGTACATAACAAGACGCCTCAACATCATTTGTATGATCGTCGCCGGATACCGGTGATGCGTCACAAGAGCCGGATAGTGTTCTTGTATTCGCGCCGAAATTTGTCTCAGAGTTTGGGGCTCTGAAGTTTCTCTCAACAACGCACGGCAGGCATCGGTGAGCCCTCGGCTGCGGCGGCGTTTGACTGGCTCTGCCTTTAACAAGCCCTGCAGTTCTTGCCCCACCACATCCGGGCCAAAGACCTCTGCCAGCCCTGCGATCGTGTTCTTGATTAATCCGATTCTTTTTGCGATTGCTACTTGCTCCGTCCTCAGATTCAGCAACTCGCGCTGAATCCGTCCGACGACTTGCTCCACATCCTCAAATGCGCTGCCGAAAGCCTGCGCGGCACCCACATGCTCAGAGGCGCTCGAAGATCCCGTGGATACGCTTTGTGTGCCCATGCCTGAGTGACAATCGCTAAGTGACAGAGTCAAACAAGCAATTGTTACCACGTCTTAGCTGCAGAAGAAATGATGGCGGGACGAGCACTCGGAAAATTCTAACAACCAGCTACTAGCGGGGGACAGGAAAGAAAGGTAAGTCGGGCATTATAAGTCTCAGCCGCTAGAATGTAGTTTTCCGGCCCGTTGGGCGCTGATTTCTGCAAGAGTCTGGGACCAACCGTTGTGTTTTAGGGATAAGTTGCACTTGTAGAGAGATTAGGAATCTACCTGTTTTATTTCTTCGATCTTTGATTGCTCTCTGCCGCGAGTTGGTCCATCATGGAAACCGCGTCGTCAATAGAAAATGATGTAAATGCGTTGTAGAAGGATGAACCTGCGCTGGCTGGTCGATGTACAAATATATTGCGAAGCACTTCGCTGAGGGAATCCCTGACATGAAGACCAATTGCGAAGCTTGTGGTCTAGCTTTGCCGGCTGAGCGCACGGCATACGTGTGCTCTTACGAATGCACGTTCTGCCCGGTCTGCACCTCGAACATGCACGGGATTTGTCTGCACTGCGGAGGCGAACTGGTCCGCCGGCCACGGCGCACGGTGCCGGTCGATGACGAAGGAACAAACAACGATATCCCCGGCGCTGTTCGCCCCTGGATTATCTGGGCGCTGAGTTTTGGTGTGTGGACTTTTGTTGCTTGGGCCTACGCCCTTACGATCTTCGAGCTGTATCGTTCGACGGGTCAGAGTATGAAGTTCACAGCGGTGCTGGGAATGCTATCCAGCCAGATACTCACCTATATTCCCCTGACTCCTTTTGTTTTCGCGCTGGCGAATCGTTACCAGTTGCAACGCAGTAACTGGGCAAGAAATTCCTTGATTCTTCTCGCGGGTGGATTGGCATTCACCGTCGCGCAGGTGGCGCTGCGGGGCATGACTCCATATGCCTATTGGGACCCCCGCGCCCACCGCTGGGTTTCCGCCGTCTGGGACTCGCAAGCTCACGCATTCCGAATCCAGTGGTTCATGTTCCGGAGCCTGTTTCTCGGGACTGTGGTCGACGATATTGTCACCACTTACTTTCCGATTGTCCTGATTGCGCACGTGGCGTCCTACTATCAGAGGTTCCGCGAACGAGAACTGCGCACCTCACAATTGCAGGGACAACTTGAGAAAGCGCGTCTGCAATCGCTAAAGAGCCAGTTACAGCCGCATTTTCTTTTCAACACGCTCAACTCCATTTCCGCGTTGATGTTGACCAACGTCGAAGCCGCCGATCGAATGATCACGCGGCTGGGCGACCTGCTCAGGATCAGCCTTGAAACCGCCGGCACTCAAATGACCACGCTGAGCCGCGAACTGGAGTTCGTGAATTGCTACATCGAGATTGAAAAGGTGCGATTCGAAGAAAGACTCAAGGTGAGTATCGACGTCGCTCCGGAGACGCTCGATGCCAGCGTCCCGCATTTGTTGCTGCAGCCCCTGGTGGACAACGCCATCAAGCACGGAATTTCCAGGTTATTGTCGGGAGGAGAGATTCACATTTCCGTTACGCAGGATGATGCCGATCTCCACATCGAGGTACGAGACAACGGGCCCGGATTTCGGGAGCCAGCCCACTCTTCTTCGGGCGGCTTGGGCTTGAGAATCACACGCGAGCGGCTGGAGACAATTTACGGCCAGGACCAGAGCGTTGAAGTGCTAAGCCTGCCCCAAGGCGGAGTCGCCGCGCGGATATGTATTCCGCTTCGCATGGCCTCAGCCGGAAGCGACCAGCATCCACTCGCGGAGGCGTCATTCACTCCAACCTAGCAACTGGCGCTCAAAATCAAAGCTGATGCGTTTTGGTCGAAGGCAGGAAAGGCCCATCAGTCCATCCAGGTCGGTTGCAAAATCCTGCTGACTCGTTACCACCGACGCTCGCTGCGGCCCAACCTCGAGTGCTCCAATTGTGGCCTGAGGAAGAACTACGGCGCCGAAGCGCACGTTCCCGGAAGCATTGTGCCCGGTGCCGACGACGCTGGTCGAGACATAATCCATACCGCGCAGGCGGCTCTCAAACAGCACTAACTGCGGAGTTCCAGTATCCACCAGCAAGTGCAACTGCCGCCCGCCGCTTTTCAGGTTGACCGTAATGAACTGTTCACTCGAAGCAAACTCCACCGTGTGATGTTCTCTCGAAGCGGCTCCAAAAATGATGCGCCGTTTTGCGTAATCTACGGTGAAGTTGGTTGCGCCCAGCACGTCGAGTCCAATCACGGCGTCAATGCGGGTTCCCAATCCGTGGCTGATTGCGGAAAAATCCGCGACCATCACCGGTAGATTCTGCCGCCGCAGTGGACCGCACTGAAGCTCGGGAAGCGTCACCTTTTCTGACGCCACACTCTTGTTGAACAGTGACAGATCTCGCGAGGCGCCCCGCAGTCCCAGCTTTGCCGAAACGTTCCGGTCGATCATGCTCGGATTGGAGCCCGTATCGAGCAGCAGGTTTTGGTGCTCCAGGTTGCCGATTCGCCCGTCCACGACAATCAAGTAGTCCTGGTAGGCCTTAAAAGGAATCTCTACGACTGTGCGCGGAGGGTTGGGAGTTCGCACCGTGAGATCGCCGGCGTAGCTGATCGCGCACAGGCTGCAGTTCAGAACGGCCAGCAGCATCAGCCGCGCCAGCGTTCGACCTACGGCGGAGAGCCCTCGGAAGTAGCAAATTCCCTTCGAAGCTGCTGGCCGAGCGCGCGGGCATTCACGTCTTTCCGGGCCCAGACTGCCGATACCGCCCACGCGCTGCGCCATGCGGAACAGACTTCGGGGCGGGAGTCAGGTATGTGAGCCTTGGGATGTGTCACCGAGTTACCGGGATGAAGACCCACGATACCCCAGCCGCGGCAACAGGAGGTACAAGCGACACTAAGCGGCTACAGCTGCATTTTTATTGGCTTATGAGGTTACTTAGATGACTTAGCTGACTTAGCTGACTTAGCTGACTTCTACCCAGAACCAGAGCCTTCCGCATCGGGTACGCTCGGCCCGCCTTCGCGATCGGCCGCCCACAGCCAGGATCGTTGTCCGCGATCTGCAGACGCTACCGTAGCTTCGCCGTACTCCACGAGCCGGCCCAAAATCGTATTGATCGTCGCCATCGGATCTTTGTGGCGGGCCAGCAAAGCGGGAACGGTTTTCTGAATCTCATCGCAAACTTCGCGAGCACTCATTGCCCGCTCCGCCTCCATGAGTACTCTGCGGCAGGCCCGGGTGATGCCGGGCTGCCGGGAACTGCTCTTGCGATCAACCAGCTCCAGGAGAGCGGCATCCAAAATGCCATCGCCGAACAGATTCGCCAATCCCACGATCGTTTGCTTCACGGTGCCAATGCGCTTGGTAACCTCCGACCGCTCCTCGATCAACAGCCGCAACTCCTGCTCCGCCCTCCGTATCACATCCTGCACGTGACGGTTTGCGCCCGGTGCACTCGCTGCTGGCTTCTCCGTGGTGGGTCCGTGATCCATCGCAGCTTACATAACACTCTTGTCATCCCATTAAGAAGACGCGGGGATTGACACCACGCGAGCCGGGACCAGCAAACCTGCACCGTCCACGAAACTCGCCGAAAGCGTGTGGGAAAGGCCAATCATTTCTGATTGGCCTGGTGGAAACGAAAGCCCGGACTCTGAAGCGCGCTTAGTAAACTACTTTCAACCCGAAGTAAACGCAGCGTGTACCACCGGGGCAAGCCAGGTTGGCATCGGATTGCACGGTGGGGTCCGCGAAGGCCGCACCTGCACCCGCGGAACCCGCACTTTCGATAAACGTTGCAATGCCGGGGATGGTGTTGCCGTAGTTCGGATGGTTGAAGACATTATTCATGGTCATGTGCCACTGCAAGGTCGCACGTTCCCAGAATTTAAAGTTCTTGAACAACGTGAAGTTGCCGAGATCGGTATGGTAGTCGCGAACGCTGTTACGCCGAACGTCGCCGAACGGGACTCCGAAGACCGTCTCGGCTTCTCCTCCGTTCGCGATGAACCGAACCTGGCTGTTAGTAACCTGCGTTACTGTTCCATTGTTGATGCCGTTCAGGCTGACCAAGGTAGTTGGAGTCAGGCTGCAACCCGCTCCGAAGGCAATGCAGGCGTCACCAGCAAAAATCCCGACTTGAGTCGCGGGAGCGTGCGTGCTTCCTACGAAGGGTCGCACTACATCGGGAACCAAGTTGTTGAAGGCTTCGTCAAAAGCCAGATCCTGAATCCCAGAGGTCGCCGAGTTGATGAAAAACTGTTGCGGCGTATAGTTCTGGCCAGACTGAAGGATGTAGGTTCCCGACAGCGCCCAGCCCCCGGCGATATGTCCCAAAAGCCCGCGCTGCGAACGCATCACCGGAATATCTTCGATGAACGATAGAGTCCAGGTCTGCGGGAAGTCGATTCCCGACAGAGAGTACTCACCTCCCTTCGCGTTGAGCGGGTTCTGCGCATAGGTTTCACTGTTGCCGCCGGCGAACGAATTAAAAATCTCGCTGGTGTTGTCCATCGTCTTACTCCACGTATAACTGGTCCGCAGAGTCAGCTGGCGGAAAATGTTACTGGTACGGAATTCCGTCTGCAGTCCGTTGTAGTTGGAATAGCCACTATTGGCGACCTCCAACTGGATCCCAGTGTTGCAGTTGACCCGTCCCACTGCCGCCGGCACCGCCGCGCTGGCTGTCGGGCAGGGCGTATCGCCGCCGGGAATATAACTCGGGAAGGCTGACGCCAGCCCTTGAATATAAGGATTGACGTTGATGCTTTGGAACAGGTTCTGGCCATGATTGCCTACGTACCGCACTTCGAAAGCAGCATCTTTTGTAATGTTGCGCTGGATGCCCAACGACCACTCATGGACTCTATCCGGACTAAGGTGCGGGTTAAGGGTGACTTCAGGAGAGTTTCGCGGGTCGAGCTTGCCAACCGGGAGCAGGTTGGCGTAAGCCGCACGAACTGATGGCCCTAGGGGAGATGCGGGGATACCCGGAAGTCCGGCTCCCGCAAAAGTCTGCCCCAACACCACGGGCGCTGTGGTGGCGTCGTTCAGGAAAATGTTATAGAAGGCGGGGTCGTAAGTGAGTCGATAGCCCCCGCGCACAACCGTGTTGCCGTTACGAGACAACGGTGTGTCGGGTGACCATGCGAATCCTACGCTTGGACCGAACAAGTCGTGAATCGCTGGGAGCGATGGAGAGGTAGTAGCAGAAAGCGGCAAAGAAGAAAGCCATACCGGGTCGCTTCCAGTTTGCTGAGCCACGGTTTCCTGATGGAATAAGTTGGCTGGCTGCCCGAGGTAAGTCCACGTTAGTCCCAGGTTTAAAGTCAGATTGTGCCGAACCTTCCAGTCATCTCCAACATACAGGAAGGTATCCCACTCCTTGAACGGATACTCTGGGCTGCCTTCATCGAGAGTCGTGTTCGAAGGCGTGTTTGCCGCGTAGGCACCCCAATCGCTAAAAGCGTAGGTGCCGTTATACCCGGGAAGAAAAACATTGGGAGATCTCTGGTTAGTGATGTTGGCGCCCCATTTCAACTGGTGTTGTCCCTTGGTGTAGCTGAAATTGTCTTGCAGCTGATAGGAGTTGACGATTCTGCCCTCTGGGAAGTTCGAACCCGGCCCAAAACCCAGAAGGGTGGAAGTGGTGAAACCAATCGATGTCATGGTATTCGCAACGTCGTTCATTAACGGGACCGAGCCCACCGTGTTGCCGCCGAACTGCACCGCGTTGCGCGAGTAACCCACGCGAAATTCGTTGAGCATTCGGTTGTTAAAGGTGTGCGTCCACCCGACCAGGAAGGACTGACCGAGCGAGGGAACGTTGACTGGATACCCCGCGGGATTGCTGGTGGCGCTCGTAGCCACGTTGAAGAAATTTTCTCTTTGGTATAGGTACCGGACATAAAAAGAGTCGGAGTCAGTGGCGTGCACGTCCAGTCGCGTGATCCAATCGTAGATGTGAAAGCCGTTGGGGAGAAGTCGCTGAATGCCGGCCAGTTGATATCCGCATGCCGGATCGCCACTTGTCGGATCAGTGGCGTTATTCACTGGCGCATTGTCGAAATACGCAGTCACCGGAGTGCCTGAAACCGTGGGCGATCCACCGACGGCGTAAGGACCAAAATTGGAGAGCGCTGTGACGCTGGTGCTTCCAGGAAAGCACCCCGCCAGTGTTCCAATTCCGTTGGGAGTCGGCGTCAAGAGGCCGGTACTGAAGAACGCGCTCGAAGAATCGATTTGATTATCAAATCCGCCGAAGATAAACACCTTGTTCTTCAGCAGTGGGCCGCCGATGCTTCCACCCGTGAATTCCTGGTTGAAGCGCGGAGGCTTAGTGATGCCCTCAAAGTCTTTTTCGATGTTCGTAAGGCTGGTCAAGACGGAGTTAGTTTCGTCTCCGAACACGGTTCCGTGCCAGCGATTGGTGCCGTTCTTAGTCACCACATTGATCACCGATCCTGAGTTCCGGCCGTATTCGGGACCGAAGTTGCTGGTGGTGGCCTGATATTCATTCACGAAGTCTACGTCGCTGACGAACAAGGCAGGGCCAGCCACAGAATTGTCATTATTGTTCTGCCCGTCAATCTGCTGGTCATTGTTGCGGCCGCGAATTCCGTTCACCGTGAATCCCACTCCATTGGTGTTGGCAAAATTGTTGTCGCGGCTGGCGGCCACGCCCGGCAGAGTTAGAGCAATGAAATCCGCACCTTCGTTCTCGGCAACTCCCGCGAAGGTTTGTAGAGCTTCGCCTGTAATGGCAGTGCTCACTTGTGCCTGTGCCGATTCCACCAACGGCGCTGCCGAGGAAACTTCGACAGACTCTGTGGTTTGGCCAACCTCCAGCTTGAATGGTCCAACCGTGTGCTCGATATTCGCGTCCACCGAGATGCCCGTAGATTTCAGGCTGCGAAAGCCAGGCTTGCTAATTTCCAGGTCGTACCGCCCCACCGAAAGGAAAGTAAAACGAAAGGCTCCGGCAGTCGATGTCGTCGCCTGTTGCTTTGCGCTGTTGCCTTCGTTGATGAGCGTTACGGTCGCGTCAGATACAACGGCGCCGGTAGGGTCCACAACCGTGCCGCTAACAGACCCCGTGGTTACCTGGGCTACCGCGGTGGTAGAAAAAATTGCCGCTCCCACGACGATTAGCGATACGACCCTGAAAAAATAACTGACTTGCATGTATCTCCTCCTGCAGAGCTGAACATCAGGTGAACCTCAACAGTACGGGCTGGAAAATGTGCAATGCAGTGACGTCAAGCCACTCCACGACCAACACAGCGGAACCGTCACCCATCTCCCGAGCAGAAAGAGCATGTCACCACCCACGCCCGCGCACCTGCGCTCGCCTTGGTACAAGTGCACTCGTCGATGGGATGAAGTTTGTTTGGATTTACATGAAGAGCCAGTTCTGGGCAGACTGGAAAAAGTGACTCATGTGCAGACTGAGCGAGCATCTCTCCAATTCCGTAGAGGCAGCGCGACCATTACTATGAGAATTGGAAATACGGAGCGGTTTGCACATTGACACTCAGTGGCTGTGCAGCGAAGCCATACAAAAAAACCGTGGCGCGGGAGCGCCACGGCCTGACCGTGTAATTGCCTTTCGCTAGAACCTGATACTCAAGCCAAATTCAAACTGCCGCGGAGCGCCCAGCGCGTAGGTCCCCGACTGGAAGCTTGCCCGGTAGGGCAAAATAGTTTGTTGCGTCACGCCGCCCACCGAGCTTGCCGCCAGCGGAGTCACGGCACAGTTTCCGAGCGCGACACAGCCTGGGTTCGATGGTCCCAGAGTTCCCACGGCAGTTCCCGGCAGGTTGCCCGGAAGGAATGAATTGGCAAAGTTGAACAAGTTGAAGATACTGGCACTCGGTTCTATGCTCAGGTGCTCGCCGATTTTGATTGGCCACGCCCCCTTCAAGTCCATCGACTTCAGCCACGGAAATTCAACCGCGCCGGGAGGAACCAATCCCAGAGCGGGCATCACCCAGCCCATCGCTGACATGTCGGCGCTGGTCATCACTCCCCCGTTCACCACCGCCGTCCCAGCCGGTGTCAGCGTGCCCGAAAACGTGTTGTTGTAATGAGTTATAAAACTCTGCAAATTGCCGATGTTAATGCCGCGCTCGAATGATCCGTTGATGGTGCCGGGAACGGGCAGGCCGGCTTCTCCAGAGCCAATGCCGGCTCCCAACCAATCCGTGGCAAAAATTTCTCCACCGCTTGTCAGCTGGGGCAGCGCCAGGTTCTGCGCCAGAGGACTGTAGAAGTGCCCGATCAAACTGAGCTTCGTAAAGAACGGCAGATCGAAGGTTCCGCCGAACGAGATCTGATGCGTGCGGTCCAGCGCGTTCGGTCCGGTGAACTGGTCGGGATTGTCATTGTTGATCGCCACATTGACAAAGTCTCCATCCTGCACCGGGCTCACGTACCGTGAAAGCGAGTAGGAGACCTGGAAGTTGGCAGACTTCACGCCGCGCATGGGATTTTTTATCTGCTGAATCAGTTTGACCTGCAACCCGCTGTAGACGGAACGGCCAACTGGCTGAAGTAAATCGAGCGTGCCCAGCGCGCCATCGTTAACGCCGGTGTAGCCGTCGGTACCCGGAAACGCGCAGGTGGGGCAGTGCCCGCCGCCGGCCACTGCGTTGTTGGAGTCGAGGCCGGCTTGCGAATATGCGCTCTGCGCGCCCGCCTGCCCGAGATGGTTAATCATGCAGGTCGCTTCACCTGGTCCCTTGGCACATCCGTTCGCAACCTGCGCGCCGTCGCGCGCCGCGATGGCGTTGGCGAGATTGAAGGAGCGCGCCGATCCGCTGTGATTCGCGTCAACCACCAGCAGGAAATGCTCACCCACGTTGCGGATGTAGTCGGCGCTCAGCACCGTCCCCGGCCGGAATTCATGCTGAAAACCCAGATTCAACTCCCACGAGCGGGGCGTCCGGTAGTTGGGGGCGAATATGTCAAACCCGTTCACGTTCGAGGCGTTGAGCGCCGAGCCAACAAAATTTGGATTGGGTTGCAGCCCGATGTTAGAAGCCGCGGCGGCCTCGAAGGCTTTGCTCAACGCCAGAATTTGCGGAGCCACCGTCGAGATCGTCCCGCCACAGAAATTGGGACTCACCTGAGTAGTGCTGATTACGGTCCCGGCTCCGCCCGCCACGGTACTGCCAATCGGTCCGGGAGCCGCCGGCCAGTTAAACGGCGCGGCTCCCCCGCCGGCACACACCAACGGAGTGTCCGAGAAGATGCCTTCCGGAATTCTTGCCGGACTATCGAACAGCACGTTATTCCAGATGGAGTTCTCAAAGAACAAGCCGCCTCCGCCGCGAATCACAGTCTTGCCGGTGCCAGTCGCGTCCCAGGCAAAACCCACCTGCGGACCGAAATTGTCCCCAGGAGTACGCACGCGGTTGCCCAGTCCCGCGCCCCATTGGTTGAGAGCTGGCAACGGACCCAGGTCACTATCTACCCGGCCAGTGTCACGCACATAGTGCAGGCCCAGTGCCAGCGTGAAGCGGGGAACCACCTTCCACGCATCGCCAACATAGGCTTCGAACCGGTTATCGGGTCCCAAGCCGCCACCCGGGAAGCCGAACGCAGCCTTCGCCGTGGAGAAGCCGATGCCGTTCCCCAGGAAGACCCAATCCGCGGGATACGAAGTTGGATCAGACGACGTTCCAGTAAACGTTGTGCCGGCTTGCGGATAAGTAAAGAAAGCCGCCAGCCCGCCACCCTGAAGATGATTGAACGTCGCGCCGTAGCGCAGAATATGTTTGCCGATGATTTTGCTGCCGTCGTATTTAACCTGGTGGTCGGTTTGAATTGTCTGTTGCGGTGCCAGCAGATTGGGTCCGCCGCAGTAGGCGCCGCCCTTGCTGATGACACAACTCCCGGCGGTCGACGCCCCGATATTAATCCCTAACCCAGGAATGGGATTATCTGGGCCGGCGGCAATGGCCGAGGTGCCGTCTCCAATCCCGTTGCGAAACTTCAGGTATTCCAGACGGATGCTGTGGGAATATGCACCCGTGTTGAAATCGATTCCACCCGCATGCGTCGCCGTATGATCCGCGTTCTTGAATCCCTGCAGCGAGCTCGCTGAACCGTAAGGGCGAATGTCGCTGTTCTGATCGAAATTGAAACGATAGAAAGCCCGCGTATTGCCCTTGATGTTCCAATCCACCCGCTCATCCGACATAAATTCCCGGTAGGGTTCCACCAGAGTAGTATTCAGCGTATTAAAGGGAGCGCTGAAAGGCTGCGCCGCCGTCAGGTCCTGCTTGGTGCGTTCGCCGTCAAGAAACCAGAACAGCTTGTCCTTGATAATTGCGCCTCCCAGATTGCCGCCGAACTGCTCACGCTGGAATGGCGGAGCAGTGGGACCGGGCAGGGCTGCCGCCGTCTGGTTTCCGCGGAAAAGTCCAAATGCCTCGCCGTGCATCCTGTTCGCACCGGAACGGGTTGTGACGTTCACAGCTCCGGAGGAGGTCAGTTCGGTGGAGAGATCAAGCGAAGACTGCGAAAGCTGAAATTCCTGGATGGCGCTGGCTGGGATGTTCTGAGTCGTGGTGCCGACCGTCTCGTCACTGACGTCGACTCCATCCACCTCAATTCTCGCGGTGCGTCCAAAGCGGCCTTCGAACGAGATTGAAGAGAAACCATTCTTGGTCGGGTCGAAAGTGCTGCCCTCCTGAATTTGGACGCCGGGCTCGAGCTGCGCGAGATCTAGAAAATTGCGCCCGTTGACGGGAAGATTCTCGATCTGGTCCAGAGTGATCGTGCCTTGCACCGTGGCCTGCTCCGTATTGACGCCGACGGTGCCTCCCTGAACCTCAACCACCTGGCTCTCCTGCCCAATCTCCATCTGCAGGTTCGCGGTTGAGGTGTTGCCGACCTGAACGGTGACTGCCAAATTCATCGTCTTGAAGCCCTTGCCCTCCACGCGCACGATGTAGTCCCCGGGCTGGATTGGACCTGATGAGTAGCTCCCTGCCGACGAAGCGTTGAGATGAAACACGGCTGCCGTCGCCTTGTTGGTGATCATCACTCTGGCGCCTGCGACCACCGCGCCGGTTTGATCGGTCACGGTGCCTTGGATACTGCCCGTCCCGGTGGTCGATTGCGCCCAGGCGGCGGAAGAGAGAAAAAGCAAGATCCCGACGATACATAAAGGCGCTAGGCGCCAAGCCTTGATGCTGCTTCGTGAGGATCGTGCACAAGATACAGTCTTCATCATCGTCTTCTCTCCTTGTAGTGTTTCTGCCCTTCGCCAAAACAGCATGTAGATATGCCTCATCACATTGGTGAACCCGATGCGGCAGCGCAAACAGCTGGCCAGCGTGAACAGGAGTGAAGAAAACAGGGACGAGTCGAGTCTGAATGAATACGAATGATCCTCGGCGAGCAACGAATGCACGTCGGCATGGAGACCCAGGCGAGTGAAACAAATTGGTTCACATATGATTGTCCGTATAAGTTGCGCTCACACCTTCGGATTTCAGTAGAGTTCGCGGCATATGGGCTGCTGGATTGACCGCCGCTCGGCTCACGGAGACAAGAAGGTTCCAGAGCCGCTTGTCAGTGCCCCGTGGTCCTCCACTATCATTTATGATTGGTTTGGCCGTGGCTCAGTATGACTTTCTCTGCGTACTCTGCGGCCTTACTTCGCGCACTCAGCGGTTAAAGTCTTTT
>Ga0187863_10001795_pt1 | contig 16836 bp, 16 predicted proteins | sample June2016WEW_11_1_FD_132975 | JGI IMG/M metagenome (GOLD analysis project Ga0187863, IMG submission 132975) | Peatland microbial communities from SPRUCE experiment site at the Marcell Experimental Forest, Minnesota, USA - June2016WEW_11_10 | ecosystem: Environmental > Terrestrial > Soil >... | reverse complement strand
GCTTCGATTGCATTCGCTTTTCCGGCGGTTACAGCCGGTTTTCTCAGGCGCCCGGTCGGACCGCAATCCCGGAGTATAACATGAGGTCGGCAGGGGACTGCGCTCAGCGCTGCGGTGGCGGGTTTTCTCCCGTGAGCATCTGGAGATAGTCGATTTCCCCGGTCAACTCCGGCTCCGGGACGCGGTCGAGAAACTGCCGGACGCGCGGCTGTTGGCTGTCGCGCAGCTCCTGGGGCGTCCCGGCGGCAACAATGTTGCCCTTGTCGACCAGAATCATGCGGTCGGCAATCAGAAAGGCGCTGGCGAGTTCGTGCGTAACCACCACGATCGTCATCCGAAAGACCTTTTTCACTTTCAGGATGAGTTCATCGATTCCCGCGGCGATGATGGGGTCAAGCCCAGCGGAAGGCTCGTCGAAAAACAGGATCTCCGGATCCATGGCCATGGCCCGCGCGATGGCGGCGCGCTTTTTCATTCCGCCGCTCAATTGCGCCGGCATGTAATTTTCGAAACCCGAAAGGCCCACCTGATCGAGCTTCAGGCGCACCATGATTTCAATGGTCGATTCATCGAGGCTGGTGTGTTCGTGCAGGGGCAGTGCGACGTTTTCACCCACCGTCAGAGCGCCGAACAGGGCGCCGCCCTGAAACGACATGCCCATCTTTTTTCGCAGCGTGTCGCGCTGGGCGTCGGTCAGGGCGGCAAAATTTTTGTCGCCCATCCAAATTTCGCCGCCCGTCGGTTTTTCCAAACCCACGAGGGTCCGCAGCAGCGTGCTTTTGCCCGACCCCGAACCGCCGAGAATCACCATCGTCTCGCCCGCGGGCACCTCGAAACTAATGCTGTGCAGAATTTCACGCTCGCCGTAATTGACCCGGAGGTTCCGCACCCGGATGCTGGGGCCGGAGGGCGTTGCGGAGGAATCGTCTGGCAGACGGGCGTTTTTGGGCATCGATCTATCAACTCGCCGTGAAATAGAAGATAGCGGTGAAAATCAGGTCGACCACGATGACCAGAAAAATCGACTTCACAACCGCCGACGTGGTCGACCGGCCCACTTCCTCTGAACCCAAACCGGTAGCGAAGCCTTCACGGCACCCGACGGCCGTGATGACGATCCCGAACATCAGGCTTTTGATCAATCCGGTGACGATGTCGCGGCGAACGAGCGCATCCAAGGTGGCGCGAAAATAGCTGCTCCACGTGAAGCCGGCGCTCATCACACCAAAAAATCCCCCGCCGAGAACTCCCATGAAATCGGACCAGGTCGTTAGGCACGGCATCATCAGGATCATGGCCAGAAACTTCGGCGCTACCAGGAAATGAACCGGCTCGACGGCCATTGTTTCAAGCGCGTCGATCTCTTCATTGACTTTCATGGTGCCGATTTCGGCGGCGAAGGAGGAACCCGATCTTCCGATCACCATGATGGCCGTCATCAACGGCCCCAATTCACGGGTTATGACGATGGCCACAGCGGCTGCGACCAGTTGCATGGCACCCAACTTACGCAGTTGATACGCGCCCTGCAGGGCCAGAATCGTTCCCACAAAAAAAGAGATCAAAGAAACGATGGGGACAGCCTCGACGCCAACGGACATGGCCTGATGGAGCGCGCGGCTCAAGCGCAGCTTGCGGCCACGGAATGGTTCGATGAAGACAGACCGGGCCGCGCCGCCGATAAGCTGGGCGAGGCTTCCCACGTAGGCTAAACCCTCGATGGTGGCTTCACCGATATTGTAAGTCAGCGCCATTTTGATCTGCCGTCTGGTGAGCGCCATCTGAGCGCGCTGCGATGGGCGTCGCCCCTTAAAACGCTAGCCCGTTGCGGCGGTATTGTCGCCAGCGCGCAGGGCTTCCTCTTCGTTGTTGTGCACTTCGAAGACTTTGATGAGCCTGGTCAGCTCCAGGACTTCGCGCGTCGTCCGGCTCAAACCGTAGAGAGCGAATCCCCTCTTCAAATCCCGGGACGTTTTAAGCCCCTCGACCAGGGAAGCAACTCCGGCACTGTCGATGTACTTCACTTTTTCCAGGTTCACGATTACGCGAGGGGCGTGTTTTTCTTTCAGGAGGCTAAGCAATACGCGGCGCACTTCCGGCGAATTATACAAAGTGATATCGCCGACGATATCGACGATCGTGGCGTTTCCGGCTTGACGCGTGGACACGTCCATTAGGGATCCCTTTTAGAACGGCACCAGTGTTTTGACAGAGATTCCGCTGGGATGCAACCGGTTTTGGAGCGGCTGGTAACACCTCCCGCCCGAAGATGAACCGCCGGTGAGTCGCAAAGGCCCAAAGCCTTTCAGCTGCGGTGGTCGAGCGGAATATAGCTGCGTAAATCGTAGCCCGTGTAGACCTGGCGCGGGCGGGCGATCTTCTGCTCGGGATCAAGCAGCATCTCCTCCCATTGCGCAATCCACCCCGAAGTGCGCGGAATGGCGAAGAGCACCGGGAACATGGTCACAGGGAAACCCATGGATTGATAGATGAGGCCGGTGTAGAAATCGACGTTGGGGTAGAGCTTCCGCCTGACAAAGTATTCGTCCTCGAGCGCGATTCGTTCGCATTCCAGAGCGATATCGATCAGCGGATTGCGGCCCATGATGTCGAAAACTTCGTAGGCCATGCGCTTCACAATCTTGGCGCGCGGATCGTAATTCTTGTAGACGCGGTGGCCGAAGCCCATCAGAAGCTTTTCGCCGGCCTTCACCTTCTTGATGTAGGCTGGAACGTTGTTCACCGAGCCGATGTCGAGCAGCATCCGTAGTACCTGTTCATTCGCGCCGCCGTGAAGCGGGCCATAGAGCGCCGCGGTGGCCGCGGCGATCGCACAGTAAGGATCGGCATGCGAGCTCCCCACGCCCCGCATCGCGGTTGACGAGCAGTTCTGCTCGTGATCGGCGTGCAGGATAAACAGCACGTCGAGCGCCCGCTCCAGGGTTGGATTGGGACGGTATTTGAGTTCGCTCGTGCGGAACAGCATGTTCAGGAAATTGCCGCAGTAGGTCAGCTCATTGTCTGGATAGACGAAAGGCATTCCGAGGCTATGCCGGTAAGCGAAGGCGGCCAGGGTCGGCATCTTGCCGATGAGGCGGTAGGTCTGTTTGCGGCGGGAATCGGTGTTGAAGATGTCCTTGGATTCGGGATAGAAAGTCGACAGCGCTGCCACCGTCGAGATCATCATGCCCATGGGATGGGCATCGTAGTGAAAGCCGTCCAGAAACTTCTTGATGCTCTCGTGAATAAAGGTGTGATGCGTGATGTGATAGGACCAGTCGGCCAGCTGGGACTGGGAGGGAAGCTCGCCGTAGAGAATCAGGTACGCCGTTTCGAGGTAGCTGCTTTTGTCGGCTAACTCCTCAATCGAGTAGCCGCGGTAGCGCAGAATTCCCAGGTCGCCGTCGATATAGGTAATCTTGCTCGTGCAAGACGCCGTGTTGGAGAACGACGGGTCGTAACTCATCATCCCGAAATCCACATCGTTCACCTTGATCTGCCGCAGGTCGATGGGACGGATGGTGTCGTTTTTGACCGGGATTTCGTATTGTTTGCCGGTACGGTTATCGGTGATCGTGAGCGTGTCGCGGCGGGCTCCGGTCGCCGTGCCGTTCACAACTGTGTCTGCTTTGGGCGGGTTCATTCCTGATCCCTTCGAGATTTGTGTGTAAACTGCAGTATACCGGACCCCCTAATCTATACCAAGAAGCGCTCTTTACGGAGCCTTTTTCGCCGGTCCTGTGGTCGTAAGGCCTGGCCGATTTTCCCAGGCAAGGCCCGTCGCGCCGCCACTCAGCAACAGTGGCACTCCCGTTCGCTTATCCGATAAGATGAGACCGAAACCAAGGAGCCGTGGAATGTCTTTTCTTCCCGGAGTCGATTTCCTCGACTTCGATTCCCTGCTGAGCGATGAGGAAAAGCTGGCGAGACAAAGCTCGCGGCAGTTCGCCGACCAGGAGATTCTGCCGATCATCGAGCAACACAACCGCGACGGGAAGTTCCCCTTCCAGATTGTGCCGAAGATGGCAGAGCTTGGTTTTTTCGGCGCAAACCTAAAGGGCTATGGCTGCGCGGGAATGTCGAACGTGGAATACGGGCTGGTGATGCAGGAAATTGAGCGCGGCGACTCGGCCATTCGCAGCTTTGTTTCGGTGCAGTCGGCGCTTGTGATGTATCCGATCTACACATTCGGATCGGAAGCGCAGAAAGAGAAATGGCTTCCCCTGCTGCAGCAGGGCCAAGCCATCGGCTGTTTTGGGCTGACTGAGCCGCAATTTGGTTCCAATCCGGGAGGCATGCTCACACGGGCGGTGAAACAAGGCTCCGGCTATGTTTTAAACGGCGAAAAGATGTGGATCACCAACGGTTCGATCGCCGACGTGGCGCTGATTTGGGCGAAATGCGAAGACGACAAGGTGCGCGGCTTTCTTGTTGAAAAAGGCACGCCCGGATTCAAGGCCCAGGACATTCATGGCAAACAGTCCCTGCGCGCATCGGTTACCTCCAGCCTGGCGTTGTGCGACTGTAGGATTCGGGCCGAGAATCTGCTGCCCGGAGTTGCCGGGCTGAAGGGTCCGCTCTCCTGCCTGGACCAGGCGCGGTATGGCATCGGATGGGGCACGATTGGCGCAGCCATGGCGTGTTATCAGACCGCGCTGGACTATGCGAAGCAGAGGAGGCAATTCGAGAATCGCCCCATCGCGTCGCATCAGCTGGTGCAAGAAAAGCTCGTTTGGATGATTACCGAAATCACCAAGGCGCAGTTCCTGATGCTGCAGGTAGGCCGGTTAAAGGATACGGAGCGAGTCCACCCTTCCCACATCTCGATGGCGAAGATGAACAACGTCTGGATGGCACGTGAGACGGCAAGAAAGGCGCGGGAAATTTTGGGTGCAAATGGAGTGGTCGACGATTACCCGGTGATGCGCCACATGGCCAACCTCGAGTCGGTCTATACCTACGAGGGGACCGACGACATACACAAGCTGATCATCGGTGAACGCATTACCGGGATTGCCGCTTACCTTTCGTGAGCGGCTCGGAAGCAGCGGCGGGTGCGGCGCAACAGCAGAGAGGGGAGCCAAGGGCTAACACCTGTTCTCCAATTTTTCCTTCGGCTCTTTGTTCGGATGGCTTTTCTGACGCCGTCCATCGGAAGATCGACTTTCCCGAGACCGGCAATGGACACACCGTGCTTTCCAGGCTGGCTAGCTCTGCCGCTCGCCAAAGTAGGCTCGCAAGATGGACGCAGTGGGCCGAGTTGGAATCAGGCGCGGAGCGCAAGGACCCGGATAGATTTCAGTTATCCGGGCCCGGCCCCTCAATCCCGAGTGCCCTGCTGCAGCCCTAATTGTGAGTGCTAGCGGTGAATGGTTGCCGCCGACGGCGGCCCGGCATGTTGTTGGCGACGTGGCATGTTGCTGGGCATACGCTCTGCCGTCTGAGGCGGAAGTGGCCGCATCTGATTGGTGCTGACGTGGTCACTGATTGCCTGCAGTCTTTTCAGAATGCCTTGCCACTGCGTCCAGTCCAATTGCCGCAAAAACGGCCTAAGACCCTGAATGAACGGATCCTCGAGCACCGTTTCTCCGTTTGTCTCGGGGACAAAGAAGCGGTTCAGACCGACGCCTAGAGCTTCGGCAATCTTTTCAAGCGTGCCGAGGCTGGGTGTCATCTGTCCGCTTTCGATCCGCGACAAATACGAACGGGAGACGCGCGAGCGTGCCTGAAGCTGGCTCTGCGTCATGCCGCGCGATTCCCTCAACTGCCGGATTCGCTGTCCGATATTTTCGACGGTATCTCGATTCGGCCAGCTCTCAAACAGTTGACGGTCGTCCCCCGGTAAATCTTGCGGAGACGGCGTCGGAATGACGAACGTCACCGTCGGGGGTAGCAAACGCAGACAGCGACGGCAATTGCCGGTGCGTGTGCGATATTGCACCAATCCACATACTTGACAACGGATTACTTCACGGTCCATTTCCATGCTTGTTGCAACGGCTTCTTTTTCCGCCACCGGGTCTCCTCGCAGACTATTCCGGCAATGCGAAGGGGAGGAACGTCACTGAACGTAACTACAAGGGAAGGCAGGAACTGGCGCGCGAGTGATTGTCTACAGTGTGCCAATTCTTGTCAAGGTATTTTTGTTTTCCCCCTCGAAAATGAGCCAGTCTACCGCTACAACTATAGTGTTACAAATGGTACGGATGTCATTTGTTGCGGAGGCAGCAACGCTCCAAATTATTTGAAAATGACAATGTTCGTCACGAGAATTCGCCGCGTTGGGTCCAAAAATGACATTTTGTGCCGCTTTGTGCTGCACATTTTCACCAGTGCACTTGCAGGGCCAATCGGGCGAAAAGGGCCATTTATTTCTGTGGGTTCATGTGGTGGTAACCGGTTGCGCCTGGACCCCGGATGACTATTTTAAACATAGACCGGATCACTGATTTCAAACATAGAGAGGACCGATGCCTGTTCGAGAGGATGGCTGGAAGCTTCTTTGTGAGTATACGCAGGGAGAGAGTTTGCGAAAGCATGCGCTGGCCGTGGAGTCCTGCATGCGCGCCTACGCGCGAAAGCTTGGATGCGATGAGGAACTATGGGGACTGGCGGGACTGCTGCACGACTTCGATTACGAACGCTGGCCCAACGATGCGCATCATCCGGAAAGGGAGCATCCCTACGAAGGCTCCCAAATTTTGAGAAAGAATGGTTATCCGGAAGATCTGATCCACGCGATCCTGGGCCACGCGCATTATTCCGGTGTCTCCCGAACCTCTCTGTTCGATCATGCGCTGTTTGCTTGCGACGAGCTGTCCGGCTTTCTTACGGCCTGCGCGCTTGTCAAACCCAGCAAGAGCATCCACGACGTCGAAGTAGCTTCCGTCAAGAAAAAGCTGAAGGACAAGGCGTTCGCCCGCGGCGTTTGCCGCGACGATGTAACCAAAGGCGCCGAAGAACTGGGAGTGCCGCTCGAAGAGCACATCAGCTTCTGTATCGCAGCAATGCGTGGCGTCGCTGCAAAGCTGGGTCTTTCCGGAACGACCTAGAAAAGAAACCGTACTTGAACCAACGCTTTCTTCGGCCTCCGAGAAAATTTCCACAGCAGGTGATTGACGGGCGCACGCTTTAGGTTGCGCGGTTCATGTTACAATCACGCGATTTCGATGAAACGCGCGGGCGAATTTCTAGGAAAAGTTGTCGGAAAACTCGAGCGGCCCGAGGTTTCTCTCGCCTGGCTCGCAGGTTCATGGGCGACCGTCGTGGGGAAAACGCTGGCGGCGCACACAAGACCGGTGCGATACCAGGCCGGTTGCCTGGAGGTGGCCGCCGATGGAAAGGGATGGCGCAAGCAGCTGGAGGACATGAAACGTGAATTCCGCGCACGTGTGAACGAAGCCTGGGGTGCGAATCTGATCCGCGAGATTCGATTCGTTGCCGCCAAGCCTGGTCCCAAGCGTGTGCCTCGAGAATTCGACAACGAACACACCCCTTTCGTCCGCCGCCGAAAAGTCTAGCGCCACGCCCGTTCAGAGCTCAATCGAAATGTCGATTGCCAGAATCGAGCTGTAAGACAGCTGTAAAACATGATGTTCCATGTTTGCGGACCGCACAAAATGGAACCTTGCGTCCAATCGCCTGAGCGCAGCTCTGGCTGCCCACAGAGCCAGAGGGCAGGCGGCGATCGATCTGACCGGCTCCAATCCCACCGACGCCGGGTTCGTCTACGATGGGGAGGCAATTCTTGAGGCCCTCGGCCATCCGGATGCTCTGAAATACGAACCCGATCCGCGGGGCTTGCAGGTCGCCCGGCGTGCGGTCGCCCAATACTATTCGCATCGGGTGCCGGAAATTCCCATTGACAACATCCTGCTTACCACGAGCACGAGCGAAGCCTATTCCTTTATCTTCCGCACGCTATGCAATCCTGGCGACGAAATCCTGGTGCCCGCCCCGAGCTACCCTCTGTTTGATTTCCTTGCCGACATCCAGGACGTAAGGCTTCTGCCCTACCCCTTGTTCTACGATCACGGCTGGCACATCGATTTCCATGTATTGAAGCAGACGGTGACCGCTCGGTCGCGCGGCGTGATCGTTGTTCATCCCAACAATCCGACCGGGCATTTCACCAAGGCCCGCGAGCTGCGAGAACTCAACGTGATCTGTGCAACTCGAGATATGGCGCTCATCGCGGATGAGGTGTTTCTCGATTTCGGTCTGGGGGAGAGTCGGTCGGCTACTTTTGCCGCCAATCGCGACGTGCTGACCTTTACGCTGAGCGGCCTGTCCAAAAGCTGTGGCCTGCCTCAAATGAAAATGGCCTGGATCGTTGCGAGCGGCCCGGAGCCGCTGAAAGCGGAGGCCATGGCCCGCCTCGACGTGATTGCCGATACATACCTTTCCATGAACGCTCCCGTGCAACTCGCGACGCCTGCTTTTTTACAACAGCGCCAGAGTTTTCAGGGGCAGTTGATGGCGCGCGTGCGGGTAAATCTGGCCGAACTCGACCGGCAACTGGCTGCACAGCCTTCTTGCAGCCGCTTAGTCATGGAGGGCGGCTGGTACGCCGTGCTACGCATCCCCGCGACCCGGAGCGACGAAGATTTCGCGATCGAATTGCTGGCCGCGCAGAGCGTCTACATTCACCCCGGGCACTTTTATAATTTTCCAGCCGAGGGACATCTGGTCGCCAGTCTGATTACGCGGCCTCAGGAATTTGCAGAAGGAATCAGGCGGTTGCTCCGGCTGTTTTGATCCAGGCAGGTTGACGCCGTTCAACTGTCTGAAACGAATCAGTAACATAACTTTAACAATTGCCCATGGTCGGCTCCGCTACAATCCTCAAGCCATGCCAAACGAGAACCTTCAGATCGTCACCTCTCCGGGCTCGCGTGACGGTTCCAAAATACTCCGCATCAAGGGCCCTCTGAATATCCACACGATTTTTGAGTTCCAAAATGCCTTGCGCGCGGAGAGTTCCTCCACGTTGATTATCGACTTCGCGGAAGTACCCTTTATTGACTCGACCGGACTGGGCGCCATGGTCGGAGCCCACCTCGCTGCGCAAAAAGTGAATCGCAAGATCGTCTTCGCGGCCATGAACTCACAGGTGAAGGCGTTGCTCGACATGACGCACGTCTCCCAGTTTTTCAACACCTACCCGACCATCGACGACGCCGAGACAGCGGTGCGGTGACCTGTTGGGGTGTTGGGCGGCCTCCTCTGAAGCCGCTTTTGACTGCGTCAATTAGAACCAACACTGGTTGGCAATCTTCCCCATGGTGGCAAAGTTGGAAACAATTCCTACATGCGGCGGCGCGGCATGCCCGGCTGTATGCGATAGAATGTCGGTACCATGGAGACGGTGCATCGGGCGACGATGAAGATTGGCGGCGGCAAGCTATTCGGCCGCCTGGTTTTTGCTTTCCTTATCGTTTGCTCGATTGCCCTAGGCTCCGCCGTGGGGCTCCTGTTTGTCTACACGAGTGACCTTCCGGAGGTCCGCGCACTCGAGGACTATCATCCGAACGTCGTCACCGAACTCTATGCCGATGACGGACAGTCGATTGGCACGTTTGCCGTGCAGCGGCGCATTCTGCTCACCTACAGCCAGATTCCCCCGATCCTCAAGGATGCAATTTTCACCACCGAGGACCAGCATTTCGAGGAGCATTGGGGCGTTGATTTCCCTCGCGTGCTCGAAGCTGCCTGGCACGACATCGCGCATCACCGCATCGCCGAGGGTGCCAGCACTCTGACGATGCAGCTTGCCGGGGGCCTGTTCCTGAACCGCTCGGACCGCAGTTTCCACCGGAAGATCGAAGAGACGATTCTCGCGTTGCAGATCGAGCGTCATTACACAAAGGAGCAGATCTTCACGATGTACTGCAACCAGATTTATCTGGGGGCGGGGAACTACGGGTTCGAGGCCGCGTCGGAATACTACTTCAGCGTGCCGGTCGGCAAATTGACGGTCGCCCAGGCGGCTACCTTGGCTGCCATCATTCGCGGGCCGGTGTATTCTCCGACCACGCACCCGGAACGCGCGCTGGCGCGCCGCAACCTGGTGCTGGCCCTGATGTCGCATGACGGCAAAGTGACGCGAGCACAGGCAGAAGCGGCCACCAAGGAGCCGCTCGGACTGCACATTTCATCATCCCGGAACGACTTCGCATCGTACTTCGTCGAGGACATCCGGCAATACCTCGAGCACACCTACGGAACCGCCGCAGTCCACGAGCAGGGTTTGCGCGTCTACACAACTTTGAACTTTGCCGCGCAAAAGGCCGCCGAGAAGGCCGTCCGTGACGGCTTGCATGCCTACGATCGCCGGCACGGCTGGCGCGGCAAGCTCCCTAACATTTTGAGCGATCACCTGGGCACGCCCGACAAATATCAGAATGATGATTGGCGCAACGGGATCGAGAAGGGCGACTACGTCACCGGGCTTGTCACCGCCGTTGAGCCCAAGTTCGCCTCGATCAAGCTGGGCGCATATCGCGCCCTGCTGACGCCGGCCGATTTTGCCTGGACGGGCCACAAGTCCCCAGCTGAACTGCTCAAGACAGGCGACCTTGTCGTCGTGTCGGTGAAGGAACTCTCGGGTACGACGGCCGAGGTTCAGCTTGAACAGCAGCCTGGTGCGCAGGCCGCCCTGGTCGCGATCGACAATTCCACCGGCGAGATCAAGGCCATGGTGGGCGGCTACGACTTCGGCGAATCAAAATTCAACCGCGCGACCCAGGCGATGCGTCAAACGGGCAGCTCCTTCAAGGTATACGTGTACGCTGAGGCTCTCGATCAGGGGGCGTCGCCCTTTGACACCATCGTCGACGCGCCTGTTTCATTCCACAGCGGCGGTCTGATCTATTCCCCGCACAATTATGACGAGAAATTCGAGGGGCGCATCACTTTGCGCCGGGCGCTTGCCGATTCGCGGAATGTTCCGGCGGTTCGGCTGCTCGACCAAGTGGGTATTGAGAACGTCATCGATCTGGCCAGGAAGTTTGGGGTCCGCAGCCCGTTGCCCCCCTACCTTCCACTGGCCCTCGGCGCGGCCGATCTCACGCTGATCGAACACACCTCGGCGTTCACGGTTTTCCCCGATGACGGCATTCACATCGACCCGCATTACATTCGCCGCGTCACAACCTATGACGGAGCGGTTCTCGAAGAACCTCGCCCGAGCGTCACCGACGTCATCCCGCCCGATGTCGCTCGCACGATGGTTGCCATGCTGGAGGAGGTTGTGCGATTCGGGACAGGTGTTCGCGCGAAGGAACTCGGCCGGCCTTCGGGAGGCAAGACCGGGACAACAAACGATTTCACCGATGCCTGGTACATGGGCTTCACTCCCCAATTGACAGCCGGCGTTTGGGTAGGCAACGACGACAAACGCGTCTCTCTCGGCAAGAAAGAAACGGGCGCGCGCGCCGCGCTGCCGATCTGGCTTGAATTCATGCAGGAGGCGACCAAGGACACTCCGATTGAGAGTTTTCCGAATGTTGTGCCGCTCGAACAACTGGCGGCAGGGAAGGAATTGCAGGTGGATACCGCCGATACGGCGCCACCGGCTGATGCCGCCGAGCAAGGACTTACCGAGACCAAAGCGCCAGCGAAGCCAGCGCCTTCTGCGATCGGTCCAAAGCCGAGCGCTACGCCTGCCTCGCCGACCCATTCCGGTAAAAAGGCGGTTGCGCCATCGCCTCAGAAGATATCGATTCCCGCACCGATTCGGGGCGGTGTTCAGCGCATTGCACAAGCCCACTAGAACCAACTTCAGAAATACCTCGGTGGGCCGCCACGCTCCCTCCCGGGGGGGGGTTGAAGCCCCGGAATCGACGAGGCTTTTCGGGCACAGCCATGCCCATTGTGAGATTGGCGGATTGCCCCTCGGGTTTTGCAGCAGCCTTTAGCGAGTCGTCCCTCGGGAACAACCGCAAGGGGAAGCTATCTCTTCCGGAAGGGGTCCCACCCGAGGGACTGCAAGGGTTGTCGGCGACCATCAGACGACATGATAACCACATTCTTGTTACGGGTGATCTCGCCGATCGGGGTCAGCGCGGGAAACGCCGGTGCCTTGCACAGGAGCTTGAGCTTTTCAGGCGGCACCGTAAAGAGCAGTTCGTAGTCTTCCCCGCCGTGCAGCGCCATTTGGAGCTGGTCCAAGCTGCGCTTTGGCAGCACCTTGCGGGCCTCGGGGGGAATTTCCACACAGGGGATATTGCGGGCATCGAGCCGCGCCCCAACGCCACTCGCCTGGCACAAACGCCGGAGATCGGTCGAGAGACCGTCTGAGATGTCCATCATCGCCGACGCAACCCGCTTTTGCGCGAGCCAAGCACCGAGTTCGACTCGGATTGCAGGATAGAACAGATGAGGTTCCAAGGGTCGGTTGGGCCGTTTTTTTTTGCCGCGCCCGCTTTGGATCAGTTGCAAACCCAATTGAGCGCGTCCCAGTGTTCCACTCAAATATATAAGATCGCCGGGTTTGGCTCCCGAGCGGGTTACTGCGAGTCCGCGGGGAAGTTCCCCGAGGACGGTGATGCTAATCGAAACCGCCGGAAATTTCGTCGTGTCTCCGCCTGCCAGCTGCATCCCCAATCGCCGGGCAGCCCGTCCCATTCCTTCCAGGAATCGGTCGAGCCACGCCGCCGTTCGGCTGGCTGGCAGAGCCAATGTCAGGAGGAAAAATCGCGGTGTAGCTCCCATGGCTACCACGTCGCTTGTGGCGCGGACAAGAGACGTGTAGCCTACCAAATCCGCCGGATGCCCATTCAGCAAGAAATGGACACCCTCGAGAAACGCGTCACAGCTGATCACCCATTCGGTTCCACTGGCTGGTGTGATTACAGCGGAGTCGTCTCCGATGCCCAAACGCAGCCTACTTTTAGTCGATAGACCGGTGTGGGGCGCTATTCTAGACGGGATCGCATGGGCAATCCGATCGACCAGTTGATCTTCGCTGTCCATCGTCTGTACTTTTGTCCAGTTGTCCCACGCCGTACGATTAGGCTAGGATTTTTGAACAGGCGCGCCAGTTCTCAAGTATAGATTGCGCCGGTTGAAGAAGCGAGGAATGGCGAGCCTACGCAAAATGGTAGATTTGGAGTTGACGCCTAGGGGCGCAGTCGTTACAATCCCCCGTCGGGTTTCGAACCAGGGCTCTCGGTTCAGACTCTTGTACAGGTCAATCTAGGCCCGGAAACTTCGGTCTAGAAGATCGGCTAGCCGCAGGAAGTCGCGCGGCGCTCCGTCAGCCGAAATAGTTTCATTCGGACGAAAAGACGACGAAAAAAACCATGAAGGGCAAATCGTATACATTTTTTATTGCCTCAAGCGCCTCCGGTGGCATGCGCCGGGTACGCATTCCGTTCTACGTCCTTCATGGCCTTGCATTGCTTGCGGTTGTAGGCGGAATCACCACCGTGGCCGGAATGGGTTCGTATTCGCGCATGCTTTGGAAAGCCGCCAATTACAACTCTCTGCGCCGCGACCAGGATAATCTGAAACATCAATTCGTGCAGCTGCAGACGCAGGTGAAAGATACCAACCAGCGTCTGTCTTCCTTGCAGTCGCTCGCGGGCGAGGTAGCCGTTGCTTATGGGATTAACCGCTTTCGGCAAACCCCTTTCGGCCTGGCGGACGCCTCTGCTGAACCTGACAAGCAGTTTGAGCAGTCGGTGGATGAATTCAGCTACCTCGCAAACAATGTCTCTTTGGCAAGCCTGCCCGACAACGGAATCCGGCTCCTGCCCCCGGCTCAGTTCACAAGTTTAGGAATCGTGCCTACGCTCTGGCCCGTCGTGGGAGAGATCACGGGACACTTTGGCGAACGTCTTGATCCGTTCAGCGGTGAGGGCGCCTTCCACGCCGGCATGGATATCGCTTCCCACTACGGGGACACGGTACGCGCCACTGCCGATGGCATCGTATCCGAAGCCGGCGGTGAGCGATCGGGTTATGGACGACTGATTGTGATTGACCACGGTTTTGGCGTGAGCACGTGGTATGGCCACCTTTCGGCTTTCAAGACCCAAGTTGGCATGCACGTGAAGGCCGGGGATGTGATCGGGCTCGAAGGCAAGAGCGGCCGTTCCACGGGTCCCCATCTTCATTATGAAGTGCGCATCTACAACACGCCCGTCAATCCCTGGCGTTACCTTAAAAACATCAATCCGACGGCCACCGTCGCCAGCACATCGACCACCCGCACCGCCGGCGATTAATCGCCGTTTGGCGTCCTTCGCTAGTACCAATCTGCGTTTCCCGACCAGCCGCAAGACTTGTCCTATTTGACGGGATCCCCCTGGGCATGCGGTGCCTCGGCCGAACCAAGCATTGCAGGCGTAACGTCAAGAGCCATCCGCACCCACCGATCCTGATGGCTGATCCTTGCCTTCTGTAGGAGCGCATCGAGAAAGGCGGCCTGCTCGGAGGTAAGCTGAGAACGCGTCTTGGAGTCGGACAAGGCCATCGAAGCACCCATGCGCGAAATCTCCAAAAGGGTGGCAATCATGAGGGCGTTCCTCACAGACGTTGATTCACCATCGAGCGCTACTTTCAGCATGTCCCCTTGCGGCTGCGCGGCCAGGGTAAGACTCCGCAAGCTTCGCGCGAGGTTTTCAATCTGAGGCGAATTATGAAATCCTGCATAGAGACTATCCGGCAGTCTATCCATCCGGACCAGGGCAAACAGCGGGGCGCCGGCGACGCGATCAAGACGAGACTGAAAGGCAGGATCGCGCGTAGTCGGGCGCGCGTTCACCAGGAGCTTTGTTGATCTGCTGCCGCTGGTAATCGCAATTCTTGACGGCGACAAGAACTCGAAGGAAACCGAAGGCTTCCCGGGAACTTCGTAGATCGTTTGTGTGCCGCGGGCCTGTGCCTTTCCCGATTTTAGTGCGTAGGCACGAATTCGTCCCTGGTCGAAGCGACCGTCGGCGACGACGAAGGCACGATTGTCTGCCAAGCTGTCCTGGACGCCCTCCCCAAGGGTATCGAACCAGAAGGCTATTGCCGCTCGGTCCAGGTCGCGCGTGTAGTCGAAGCCGGTCTCGTGAACAAACTGCTGATAGTCGTGGTCCTGTGCGGCGTTGCCTCCCGACAGCCCCAAGAGCGCGGCGAGCGAGGACTGCACCTTTCGCAGCGATTCAACATCTATATAGGCAACAGCGGGAGCGTCTCCCGGGAGTTCATCGAGTACGCCGAGCACACGTCGTGTCTGTTGGGGGGATGCCGGATACGTCGCAGGTCCTGCGTTGCTTGTGGCTGTCGATGTGCGACGTTCCGCATAGCGCAGGTAGAGTCCTATTCCGGCGGCAGCCACCAAGGCGAGTGCTGCGACCGCGATCCATGCGCGCTTTGCGGAGGATAATGGCAAGAGCTGCTTGCTTCCTTCGAATTTGGTTAACCGATTCCGGCTCCTCTAGGGTACCGGAAAAATTGGGGCGTGGAGCGACATTCGCCGTTTGGAGGGGGGCGTGCAACCACGGGTGACAAGGATGCGTCGAATGCCCCAGCGACACGTGTTGTTTCTTCTCAAGAACGCGGCGAGTTTGCCGCAGAGGTGAGAAACCCGAGCCCCATGGCCGCCCGGAAATCTTTCGTCTTGGGAATCGTGGCGCTTGCGTTGGGAATTGCGGTGTTCGGGCAGAAGCCCCCGCAACCGGCAGCCGGTGCGCCCCTGCCGCCCGGGGCGCCCACAGTTGACCAGATCATCGATCACTATCAGCGGGCCGTCGGAGGACGCGCCGCCTGGCGAAAGCTCACGTCGCGATCATCGATGGGAACCGTGGAAATACCATCCATGAATCTGTCCGGCACCGTCGTGATTCATGAGAAGGCTCCGGACAAAATCCTTACCATTATTATTATCGCCGGCTCGGCTTTTCGCCAGGGATTTGACGGGAGCGTGGGGTGGGCGGAGGATCCACAAGATGGGCTCCGCGAGCAGGCGGGTGCTGAACTTGCGGAAACGAAGCGTCAAGCGGATTTCTACAGCCCCTTCGATCTGCGGGAACATTACGCAAAGTTGGTTTCTCTGGGCTCAGAAAGAATGGGTGAGCGTGAGGTCTACGTTCTGGAAGCAACCCTGCCGGACGGAGGGCAGCCGGAAAAACTATACTTCGATGCGGAATCGGGACTGCCCGCGCGTATCGTCAACCAGCGCCACACAGCGGAAGGCGCCTCGGAGTTTCGTGAGGAATTTTCCGATTACAGAGATGTGGACGGAGCGAAGTTGCCCTTCACCATTTTTCAGGCGGGCGGCGGCTCTGAGTTCACCGTCAGGATCAGCGAGGTTCGCCACAACATCACCTTTGAGGATAGCGAATTTGCCAAGCCTGCTGTACAATAAGACATACGCATGCTTCGATAGTGTTCGATCGCAGAGGATAAGTGCCTTGCTGGCAAAGGATTTGCTGGCGCGGAAAACCTTGCTTGCAATTTGATTGCCTGTGTGATAATTTCGCTCGGTTTGAGCAGGGCTGGCGTAGCTCAGTTGGTAGAGCATCTGATTTGTAATCAGAGGGTCGGGGGTTCAAATCCCTCCGCCAGCTGAGTTCTGAGGGACCGGAATTTCGAAGTCTGGGGATGCGGACGGATTCCTCGCGACAAAAGCGCTGGGGCTGGTGTCTGTGGACACGAGCCTTTTCTGCATTTCAGAGTAACCCCGTACAGCAGTCCGGTTCAGATCTGGCTATGCTTGTGGGACGTGACCGTTGTGTCCCGAATCGTTTCGCCGGACGGGTGGGTGAGTGGCTAAAACCAGCAGACTGTAAATCTGCCGCTCCTTGCGGGCTACGGAGGTTCGAATCCTCCCCCGTCCACCAG
>Ga0187863_10001794_pt1 | contig 16837 bp, 13 predicted proteins | sample June2016WEW_11_1_FD_132975 | JGI IMG/M metagenome (GOLD analysis project Ga0187863, IMG submission 132975) | Peatland microbial communities from SPRUCE experiment site at the Marcell Experimental Forest, Minnesota, USA - June2016WEW_11_10 | ecosystem: Environmental > Terrestrial > Soil >... | reverse complement strand
GTCGGACGCCATTGGAATAATTACCTGCCGCGAAAATCGCCTTTCGAGAGTCCTCGTGCCCAGGGGGGAATCAACGATGTGACAGCTTACCAAAGGTTGGCGAGTGACGTCGACAATGCCAGGGGCGGCGGTACGCAAGGAAGTTTCAAATTTTGCCAACACCGCCATGGTGATCCAAGTGTGGGGCCTGATTCGGTTTGGAGTGAATGGTCGGCAAACGGGAAGTTATCCACAAACGGGCTTCGGGGAGATCCGGACCGGTGCCGCGCGCCTGATTCCTCACATCCTCCAAGCCGACCGCTGGCCCGGAATGATTTCCTGTCACCCCGTGATTCGGGGGCAATCGCCACGGCCTCAGGAATCGCCACATCCTGGCGAAGGATCCCTCAGGTAGTTCTGAAATCGCAAGAGTCGAACACAGGTTTGGCCGTGACGGGCAACTCTTACCCAATCCGGTAAGGGAAGGTTTTTCTTGGCGTCAGCTATAGAACTGCCGTCACGCTCGTTCCTGCGGCGGCAAAGACGTCGGCGGCCTCCTGCTCCGCGATGGGAATGAATGCTTGCACGACACCGGGATCAAACTGGGTTCCATTGCTGCGTAGCAAGCGCGCGATCGCTTCGGAGTGCGGAAGTCCTTGCCGGTAGCAGCGATTCGAGACCATCGCATCGAAGGCATCGATGACGGAAATGATCCGGGAAACCAGTGGAATGTCATTCCCTGTGAGTCCAGCCGGATAGCCCGTTCCATCCATACTTTCGTGATGATGTAAGGCGTAGAGACTTGCCTCTTCGAGCCCAGGGAACAGCCGCAGGATGGACCAACTGTACTCCGGATGTCGATTAATAAGAGAGCGTTCCTCGGGCGTGAGGGGCCCGGCTTTTTTCAGAATAGCGTCCGGCACTCCGATCTTGCCAATGTCATGCAGTAACGCGGCCACCTCCACCTGGTAAAGACGTTCTTCCGGGATGTCCATCTTCCGCGCCACCCGCAGCGCCCATTCCGCGAGTCGGGTGCTGTGCACCCCGGTGTTGATGTCCTTCAGGTCGAGTAACTGGTTAAAGGCGCAAACCAGAGAGTTGCGGAAAGCGAGATGCTCTTCTTCCAGTTCCTTGATGCGGAGCACCAACCCGGAAACATCGAGGGCCGGATTTGGGGTTGCCGCCATTCGTCACCATCCCACTTTCTTGTACTCGATTTCTTTTACAAGAGACCGCAGGCCCGAACTGCCTGGTAGGTATCCAGCCGTCCGAATCCTAGATTCAGATTGCCGATGAAATCTGCATCAGCCAAACCAAGCGGAACCGTCCAAACCGGGCAGTTGCTGTTGGTGCCCAACATGAGAGCCGCCGTGCCCGCCACGAACGGAGTGCTGAATGACGTACCCCAGCCCGCCGCCCAGGTTCCCCACGGATAAGTCGTGACTACGCCCTCCCCCGGCGCAGCCATGAACACTGGAGGTGTGCCGTAATTCGTAAACGTGGACTGAACATCGGTATTCGAGGTCGACGCGACGTCGATGACTCCGGGAAGGCCGCCCGGATAAACCATTGTGTCCTCGCTGTCGTTGCCTGCGGACGCGACGGAAAGCACACCGTGGCTGTTCGAATACTTGATAGCGGTCGCGAGTTCTGCCGAGTAACTCGTGTAATTGAAGCTCATGCTCATTACATTGGCGCCATTGGCTACGGCATAGTAGATGGCGCGCAGGATGTTGGAGTCATACGCGGCGCCGTCCGCGGTGAACGCCTTGAGCGGCATAATCTTTGCCTCGGGCGCGACCAGGTGCACGATGCCGGCGGTCATGGTTCCATGTCCAAAGTCTGAATATGAGGCGCCATCCAGAACTGCGACCGTGCGCTGATCAAGCACGGCGACCGTTCGCTGATCCAGTGTTGCAGGTTGCGCCTCACTCATATTGGGGGCGGCTGGAGCGCCGTTCATTTCCGAACCGCCGCTGGTATTGGTTGTGAAATCGTAGCCGTTGACCAGAACACTTTGTAAAACGGGGTTGGTCGGATCGACGCCGGTATCGATCACCGCGACGGTCGTTCCAGCACCCGCCACGTTAAATGTTGACTGCGTTTGGGCCGTGCGCACCAGTTGATTCGCGGGCTGCGCCAGATAACCCTGCCAAACCGTCGCGCCGTAGTAAGGGGCGGGCGTCTCGTCCGTTAAATACGAAGGTGTGGAGCTTGCGTTCGGTTGCTGCGGAGCCACGACCTGATCGATCTCCACATCAACGATGCCGAGCTGAAGACTGATATCGAGCAGGCCCGTAACCGGGTTGAGAATGGCGGGGAGGGTCACCAGGAACAACTGCCCGTTGGGGTCCCCGAGACCTTCTACGACAGTGCAGCCGGTCAACAAGCAGACCAGTTTGATACCCGGCAGTCCCAGCGAGTCACGCACAATCAGACGAGTTTGTGCTTGCGCCGCCGGAGCGCAAAAAACAGTCAGCAACAGCAACAGGCAAGCGATCATGCCCGCTCGCCGAGCCCTTAAGTTTGACTTCATTTCACCCATAGTTTTCCCCATTTGAAGCCCATCCCCTAGTGCGAGTTTAGAGTGGAAGCTGGTTGCTTGCCACTTACAGCCGTACTCTCTCCGCAGTAACTCGTTCTGTGTTCTTTGGTAAGTCATATTGGTTACCTTTGTTTCGGGTTCGTCAGCGGAATCCGCACAGTATTGCGGCCCGCCGCCTTAACCGATAGCCACAAATGGTCTTTCGCTTCAAACTCAATATAGAACTCTCCCAGAGCGCTGACCGTGGTCGTCGCTAATAACTGCTCCTGTTCGGTCGATAACTCGATACTCGGGTTGTTCTGCAATGCTCGCGCTGCTTGCTTGTCGAGCACTTGTCCCACCAGGTGAACTGCCTTGGACTGGGGCCGATGAGCGAAACGCAAATCCACGGTCAAACCTTCTGCTTCGTAAACTACCTGCCGAAGATTAAGGGCGACGCTGCGCACGCCAGCCAATAGGGGCTGGGCGAAACTGTCGAAAACGAGGCTAGCCAGAGTCCGCGGTTGGGCAGGCTTGCTGGCGAAACCCAACTTGACCAGACGCACCAGATTCTCCGGCGGAGCATACGCGACTTCGTCAGTTGCAATCCTTCGCACACGGCTCCATGCTTCTTGGGCCGCCTGGCATTTCGAGCAACCTCGGGCAAGGTGTGCCTTGATGTCGCGGCTGATTTCCGGTCCGCTGACTCCGCGAACAAAATCGGCCAAAGGTTGTTCTGAAAAATGCTCCATCTTGTCCTCACAAGCTTCGGGGGGTTCTACTACAAAAGGGATGGCAGAGGGTTAAAAAATGCAGTCTGCGAGCAATATAATTGCTAGTCCATTAACCCTTTCCTATCAATAAGAAAGGAGCCCAATGGTAGGGGTGGGGACGGCGCTCCCGCAGGCTGATCGATGCGGTTTGCATGGCTTTCGCCATTGAGCGCCCTCGCTCGAGCTGGGTATAGAACTCGATCATGAATTCCTTCGTGCTGTCGTCATCAACATCCCATAGGCTCAAGACCAGGGACTGCGCTCCGGCCTGCAACAAGCCTCGGACCAAACCCACCAGTTCGTCGCCGGGCGTGATCACATTTAATCCGGTGGCGCATCCGCTCAGCACGACTAACTCGGCCGGCAATTGGAGGTGGGCCATGTCGTACAGACTGAGATGGGACGTTCCCAGGCGAATCGAGGAGAACATAGGGTTGTCCTGACGAAAGTATCCATGCGTCGCAATGTGTACTGTCTTGCTCTGCGGCCCGTAGGTTCGCAGCACGTCTTCGGTGGCATCGTCGCCCAGAAATAGTTTGGCTTTCGGCAAGATGTGAGCGAGCGCATCCACCTCGGCGCGAATGGCGGGCGTCCGTTCATCCGGCACGCCGAGAATTAGAGAATAGCCAGCGGTATCGATATTGACCGGTTTCGTTTGGCAGTGTGCATAAATGCTGGCACTCGGTGCGTAGGAAATAGAAAACCGGTCGATCAGATAAGTTTCGCCGTCGTGCAGAGCGTGAAAGGGGACGTAGTGCAGCAGCCCATGCTGCACGAAAACAATGTGCCGGGCATCGAGCAGATGGCGGATGGGAGCGACTAGCTCCCGATACAGGCTCTTGAGGTGCGCCTCGGTCGATTCCAGCAGGGGCTGGCGGAAGGCGGTTACATACTGGGGATCGAGGCGGAATTTCGACATCTGAAATTGCAGAAGCTGCAACAGCTTTTTGATTCGTGACTGCAACGTGATAGGACAGATGTAAAGCTGGTCGCGGGTTAGTACGGCTGCGACAATGCGGTCGTGCGCGCAAAAGAACTCCACCAATGCGGTATCGGCAGGAAGCGCGGAGCGTATCTCCTCCAGTGATATGCTGGCGGGAACTTGCAGCCCTGCTTCGTTCGCTTCCGCAACCGTGGCTTCTTTGACCGCCCGCATCAGGTCGGACTCGCGCGATCGAGCCTGTTGCTCGAGGTGCTGGACCCGCTCTCGCGAACGTTCCTCCGGCCGCAGTTGTTCGCGCTCGATCAGGTTGTAATACCAATTCAGCTCTTCGCGAAGATTGCGGATCGAACGCACCAGTTCGCTTTGTCCAGGATCGGCGGCCGTCGGAACGTGTACCGGTTGGTTGAGAAGATCCATAAGGGTTCGCGATTTCGCTTGTTCGATGTAGGCGAACGCTTCTTCGAAACTGTTCTGGCGGCGCAGGCAAATATCGACCAGGCTCTCGTAAACTTCAAGTTTGTTCTCGAAGAACGCGATCTTCAGCTCTTCTCCGCGAAGGCTGCTCCGCAAGCGCTCAACGGCCACGCGCGCACGGCAGTACGACTCGTAGGCCGCATCTTCGTTTCCGGTTACACGCTCCACTTCGCCCATCAGAAACTCGGCCTGATAGAGGAGGGTGGGCGAATCCCAATTCGCCAGTTCGGTTAGCGCTATCCCGCAGTGTTGTTTTGCGAGTTTAGCGTCACCCAGGCGCAACGCAACCCTCGCCGACATGAGACCGGCCAGCACTGCCTTACCGCGCATCGGCGATGCTCGAAAAAACTCGAGCGCCGCCGCGCAAAGCCGCTGCGCCTCAAACAGTCTCCCCTCCTTGAAAAGGACGAGGGCTTCGTACAGGTCAATCAGCGAAGGCCACACCTGGTTGTGGTCGCGCACAAACATTTCTTTTGACTGCGCAAACAGCTTGACTGCCTCAAACGGCTGCCCCTGGCGGCTGGCGGCAATGGCGGCGAAGCCCAACGCTTTTGCAGCTTCATAACCAAAGCCGAGTTCGTGAAAGGCTTCGTTCGCCGCTCTTCCCAGTTCGCCAGCCTCGGCGCTCAGATTTAATTCCAGATAGATTTCAGAAAGGTCAAGATTGCAGAGCGCCAGTTGATAGGCATCGTTCGCTTTCTTGGCGCTGATGGACGCATCCCGAAGCATTTGAATCGAACGCCCGTACTCCCCGCGCAAGAAATACAGGTAGGCGATGTTGTAGTCGGCATAGGCGACCAGGATCGGCATCTCCTTCTGCTCGCAGTGCCGGCGCGCTACCTGGTGCAGTTCCAGTGCCTTGGGAAAATCGTTCAGGGAGATGTGACATAGCGACAAGTTGCTCAGGACGGCCGCCAGCCCTTCAGCATCATCATGAGCCAGCATCTGCTGGTACGCGCGCTCGTAGAATGCGAGCGCTTCGGTGAAGCGATCCTGCCGGTGATAAATGTTCCCGATGTTGATTTCCAATCGAGCCAGGCGGCGGGTGTTCCCTTGTTGTCGAAAGATCGCTCCCGCTCGTTCTCCGGCTGCGAGCGCCTCATCGTACCGGCCCAGCAATAGCAACGGCTGAATGGATCCGCTCAGAGTCCGGGCAAGTTCAGCTTTTTCGCCGGTTTGGTCAAACAAAGCGACTGCCCGCTCGTGCAACTGGACCGCTTCCGCGTGCTCGTCGAGCGCGTACATCGCATTCGCTTTTGCGCGCAGACTTCGGGCCAGCAGGCTTGGAGTGCCCAGCGTTTGGGCAACATCCAGGGCTGCATCCGCTATGTATTTGGCGCGCTGCGTGTCGACGCGAACCTCTTGCCACACTTTCTCGCTGAGCGTGCTTACGATTTCATCCCATGTAATTGCCGGATGTTGCCTGACCAACTGCGCCCGGCTCGAAGCATCGTCAAGCGCGAGCAAGCGTTTGATGATGGCGTCTGCCTCGGTCTTCCGAACCGCCTGGACGCTCATAGGGACTAGAAACCTCTCTTCTTCAGCTGCTTTTTGAGATAAGCCAGGCAGCGGCCTCGGATTGCTCCGATCGACCCGGTCGCCATACCTAACTCCTCCGCAATGTCTTCGTAGGGCCGCGGAGGAATTTCAAAAAAAAGCAGCCGGACCATCCGCTCACACTTTTCGGGTAACTCCGCGATGGCATCGCGCAAGATCTGTTCTTGTTCGAGTTGCGCCAGCAAGTGCTCGGGAAGTTCGTTCGCGCTGCTGGCGGGGAGCGCGCTGTCACTGCCTGCGCCCTCGGGGGCAAGTTCAACCAACCTGTCAGCGGCGCGCTGGTAATGGAGGCATTTGTGATAACAGGTCTGCATCAGCCATTTCGGCAGGGCTCGTTGTTCGCGGAGGCGGGGCAGCTCGGAAAGCAGGTCCACACAAACAGACTGAAAGATGTCGCCCGCATCCTGATACATGCCGAGCTTGATCGGAATCGAGTAGATGAGGTTCTTGTACTTGTCGATCAGCGTCGACCAGGCTTCCTGGTCGCCCTTCAGGCAACGGCCAATCAGCCGTTCATCGGAAGAATCCGCCGGCTGTTCCTTCTGCCTTCCTGCTGCCGTTCCTGTCATTGTAGTTCCAGTCAGCGAACTCCCGCGCTCTCCTGAGCCGGACCGCGAACGTAAAGTTCGTCCGCATTCCACAGCGTGTAAGGATCAAGCACTGCCGGATGGAAGTTGCCGACCCGCGAATCCGCGCCGGCAAGGATGTTGGGCGTTCCCAGAAAGATGAAAGGCAGATTTTGCGCGATCAGTTCTTGAGCGCGATCGTATAACTGCTTGCGCTTGGCATAGTCGAGCGTGACCATCTGTTGTTGCATTAATTGATCAAGTTCACGCTCCCAATCGGAAGCGGGTTGAACCTCGCCCAGGTGCCACAGGTGCGAGGTCCCAGCGGAGGCCCAGACGTTCATCTCCGGATTTGGATCCGCATCTCCGCCGCCCAGCCCCATAACTGCGGCGTCGTAATCAAAGCTCTGAAACACGCGGTCGATCATCGCTCGAAATTCAAGTGGAACCACATGAATCTGCATTCCGAGGTGTGAGAGGTCGTCCTGCAGCAGGGTTGCCATTTTCATGCGCTGGCTGTTCGAGGAACTGGTAATGACCGAAAATTCGACCGGTCGCCCCGCCGCATCCAGCAACTGGCCAGCGGAGTTCCATGAATATCCCGCTGACTTCAGGATCTGACGCGCGGTTTCGACGGAGCGTGGCGGATGCGGGATGTTCTGGTTGATCCAAAGTTTGTTCCCCGGTCCCACATTGCCCCACAAAGCAGCGCCGCGGGCTCCATAGACCAGGCGCACGATGGAATCGCGATCCACCGCCGCCGAAATCGCCTGGCGGAATCTCAGGTCGCGAAACCACGCCTGCTTGCGGGCAACCTGGTCGAGCCTCTTTCCGCTGAGGTCGTTCAGGTTAAACAACAAAAAGTTGTATTCGAGGCTCGGACCCATATCCGCCAACTGCGAACCGGCGTGGGATTTTTCCCGCGAAAGCAGGTTGTAATTTTCCGCGCTCAGGCGGCTTACGATGTCGGTCTCACCTGCCTCGAAGCGCATCACTTGCGCGTCTTCGCTGCCGACGAACAAAAACACGAGCTCGTCCAGATAAGGCAGCCGCTGGTTCTCGCGGTCAACCTTCCAGTAATAAGGATTGCGTTCCACAACTATGCGCTGTCCAGGAACGTATTGCTTCAGGCGAAACGGGCCCAATCCAGCGATTTCTGCGGGTTGCACATTCAGGGACCACGCCTGTGCGAAATGGCCGTCGCGATATTGTTTTTCCAGCAGATGCTTCGGCAGCATCGCCAGTCCATCGAACAATCTTTCTGCGGCTGCATAAGGGCGCGGCAACACGAACTGCACCGTGTATTGATCCAGTTTGGTAACGACCATGGGCTTGCCGTCGATGATCAGCAGATCTCGCTGCGGGGAGTCCACCGCTTCATCCATATAAACGCTGAAGGAAAAAACCACATCGTCCGCATCGAACAGGTGCCCATCGGAGAACCGGATTCCCTTGCGGAGTTGGAGCGTAAACGCGCGGCCATCAGGAGATATTTTCCACGATTTAGCGAGGGCGGGCTCGGTCTGCTGCGTCGATCGGTTGATCTCGATCAGATCACCCATAAGACGCCCAATCACCTCGCGTGAAACCGCATCCGTAACAGTAACCGGGTTGAGCGTCTTAGGTTCGGAGCGTTGTCCAATCGTCAAGTGTCCGCCGTAGTGGCCGGAAACGTCAGCCATGCGCGCCATTTCTTCGCCTGGCTTGGCCGCATCCGGAACGGGCGCCGCGGCAAAGCATGCTCCGGTGAGCAGGCACACGTGTAGGGTTAGGCGGATGAGCTTCATTAAGACCCCTTACCCCACAGAACATTTTTCTAGGTTGAATGAGATTTTAACTGGGAATGAAGTACATCGGCGAGGTAACTATAGAGTACGGAAGTAACGATAACGGCGCAGGCCGGGGCCCACAGCCAGCCATAGGAAATCAGGACGCTGTATTGCTGCAACGTACTTAGCATGTTGCCCCAACTCGGTACCGGCTCACTGACTCCAAGGCCGAAGAAAGAGAGTGTTACTTCGGCGGCAATATATTTCGGAACCAACAATGCCGCCTGAGTGAGCAGCACGCCAAAGGTTTCAGGCAGAATGTGCCGTCGCAGAAGGTAAACGTCGGATCCGCCAAAGCCGCGAGCCGCGAGAACGTAATTCCGGTTTCGCGAGCTGAGCACCAATCCCCGCACCAGCCGGGCGGGACGGGCCCAGCCAATTAGACCGATCACGCCGGTCAGAAGAAAGAAGGTGCGGAGCGTGCTCAGATGCAGCGGCAAGAATGCCCGAACTCCGAGGAGGAAATAGAGCCAGGGTAACGAGAGAAACAGCTCGGTCACGCCCATCAGCGTCTCGTCAACCCATCGCCCATAGTAGCCCGCGATGATCCCGAGAACACTTCCGGTCAGCAGCGCGATGAAAGTGGCGGTGAGTCCGGCGGCAACCGAAATCTGGCCACCAAACAGAACGCGGGAAAATTCATCGCGCCCGTAGCCATCGGTTCCGAAGAGCAGGACTCTACCCGGTTCGATAGCTCCGAACCAATGCACATTCGTTTCAAAAACACCGAATAACTTGTAACGCGGTCCCTGTACAACAAAATGCACCGGATATTCGTGGCTGCGGTCTTCTTCATAGCTGCCGGAGTAATTGCCATCCAGCACGCTCGTCCATGCGTACACGAACGGGCGCAGATGGAACCCTGAATCATCCTCGAAATGCAGTCGCGTGGGCGGAGCATACGGCAGCTCGCGGTCCTGGGTGGTGGGATCGTACGGCGCAAAGAAACCAGCGGACAGCAGGACGAGATGCAATCCGACAAGCACGGCAACTAAGATGGCGGTCTTAGCTCGCATCCGTCCTGTCTCCGTCTCCGTCTCTGCGAATGCGTGGGTCTAAGGCGAGCAGCATTACGTCGGCGACGAAATTCCCTCCCACCATGAATAGGGCCGAAAATATGATTCCCCCGATGACCAGATATAAGTCGCGGGATAGCGTCGCTTCCAGAAGCAGCGGACCCAGGCCGGGCCAACCGCAAACCATCTCGACCATCAGGGATCCACTGAGGAGCCCAGCCAGAGAAAATCCCAGAAGGGAAACTGCGGGATTTGCGGCCACCGGCAGCACGTGCCGGAAGAGGAGTCGGGTCGGGCTGGTTCCGAATCCGCGCGCGACTTCTATGTAGCGAGCGCCCAGAACCTCAAGAACACTGGCGCGAACGTGCCTGACAATTACGGCAGTTTCGCAAAGCACAAGGATGGACACCGGCAGCGCCAAGTGGAGTATGACATCCTGCAATTTCGCCCCGGCAGAGAAGACCTCGAAATCGGCGGACACCATTCCGCCGACGGGCAGGATTCGCCAACGAACGACGATCGCGAGCAGCGCCACGGCAATCACCAACTCCGGAACGGAAACGAAAAATGCGCTCGCGAGGCTTACCGTCTTATCCAGCAACCCACCACGCCGGGCAGCCGTCCACACGCCCAATGGCACCGCGATCATCCAGGTCAGAAGCAACGCCGTGGTCGTAAGCAGCAGTGTATTTTTCGCGCGACTCCACAGCAGCGGCGTCACCGGAGTGCTGTACGCGATGGAATATCCAAGGTCGGCGTGCAGGGCGGACTTCATCCAGCGCCCGTATCTCACTATAAGCGGCTGGTCCAACCCGTAGCGGGAGCGGAGAGCCGCGATGGTTTGCGGCGAAATCTGCGGGTTCAGCCGCATTTCGTCAAAAAAACTTCCCGGCGCCATTTCAGTCAACAGGAAACAGAGTGCCGACACCCCGATCAGTAAAAGAATCGCACGCACCAGCCTGCGTCCGATGTAATTCACGCCGACTCCCCCGTGATCGCCGTGAGGTTCGATGCGGCTGCCTTCGCCGAGGCCAGCAGTTTCTGCGTTGCCGGATGGTTAGGACTCGAGATGATCTGCCCGGTTGGGCCCACTTCCACCGTCCGCCCTCCGGACATAACTCCGATCACGTCCGCCAACCGCGCCACCAGCGCTAGATCGTGAGAGATCAGAAGATAAGTCAGCGAGTGCGCTGCTTGCAGGTCGAGCAGCAGGTTGGCAATTTGCGCTTGGGTAGATACGTCCAGTCCGGAAAGTGCTTCATCCAGAACCAGAAGCCGCGGGCGCAAGGTGAGTGCTCGCGCGAGCGCAAGCCGCTGGCGCTGGCCGCCGCTGAAGTGAAGGCTCGATCGGTGCACCCAATCGGGAGAAAGCCCAACTTCCACCATCAGGGCGCAGGCGAGATCGTGACGACTCTGTCGATTGTGGCCACCTTGGTCGCTGTTTCCGCGTTGATGATCGATCAGCAGAGGCTCCTCGATGACGTCCAGTGCCGAAAAGCGTGGGTTCATCGAGGTAACCGCATCCTGGAACACCATCTGGATGCCGGAGCGAAAGGGAGCCAGTTCGCGCGAATGGAGTTGTGCCAAGTCCGTTCCCTCGAACAGTACTTGGCCCGAGTCCGGCCTCTCCAGGCGGGTCACGCATCGTGCCACCGTGGACTTTCCCGATCCCGACTCTCCGACCAGCGCCAGTGTTTGCCCGCGTTGGATCTCGAAATCGACGCGGGTCGCCGCGGACACGAGCGTGCGTTTCCGCCAGAGACCACCCCGGACGTATTGCTTGGACAGTCCGTTCACTCGTAGCATGCGCTCAATGGGCGCTTGGTCAGTCAATGAAGATGAATAGGTCGCCAAGTTACTCCCCATATTTGAAACAGTTCACGGGTCGTGAGGGCTCGGGTATAAACTCAGGCGGATATCGGCATGAACAGACTTCCATCCGTTCGGAGCAGCGCGGCTCAAACCGGCATCCGATCGGGATGCAGGTCGGATCGGGGGATTCACCCTCGATCGCTGGAAGCCGGACCCGCGCACGCGATTCCGTGACCACCGAAGAGGTCGCGATCCGCACCAGCCCCTGCGTATAAGGGTGCAAGGGCCGCCCGAGAATCTCGGCGCTGGCACCGACCTCCACGATGCGGCCGGCATACATCACTGCGATGCGATCGGCGAATCCGGCAAACAATGCGGGATCGTGGCTGATTACCAGAATCGCCGTCCCGTGTTGCTGTCGAATCTGCGACAGAAGCGCGATAATCTCCGCTTGGAGGGTCGCGTCGAGTTTGCTAGTAGGTTCGTCGGCGATCAAGAGCGCTGGCCGGCACGCAACCGCCTGCGCAAAAGCGATCCGCTGGCGCTGCCCGCCGCTGAGTTGATGGGGATAGGCGGAGTAGATTTCCTGTGGGAGATCGAAACCAACCTCTTGAAGCAATTCCATGACTCGGGTCCGGCGTTGCCTGGCATTGAGTGGCAAGTGCGCGCACAACACTTCGCCGACCTGCGAACCGACCGTCATCACAGGATTGAGCGCTAGAGCCGGATCCTGCGGGATCAGAGATATTTCCCGACCGCGAATGTAACGCAGTTCCGGCTGGGACAGATTCAACAAGTCGCGACCGCGAACCAGAATCGTCCCCCGCTCGCATCTCGCGTGCGGCGCGAGCAACCGGAGCAGTGCGCTAGCCAGCGTGCTTTTCCCGCAACCCGACTCTCCCAGTATCCCGACAATTTCTCCGGCGCGAACATCAATACTGACGCCATCCAGGGCGCGAATCACGTCGCCGGGTCCACCATAGTACGTAACCGCCAGATCCCGGACTTGGACAAAATACTCTCTTGGACCATCCACTAGGCAGCAACTCCGCTGGTCAGATCTTACCCACAACAGTCGGACTCGGATAGCGTGCTGGGCGACCACGCCCAAAGTTCGTAAACTCTACGCACACGCACGCAATCATTGTGTAGCGCTGAGTCATGGCTCGCTTGGCGGCTTGAGTGGGGCTTCCCTATTGAGATTGAGAAGTTCGAGAATTCGGCGGAGTAGATCGGCCACGTAGGGCAGTGGCTCGCGGTCGAGAAGCCTTTTCCCAGGCCGCGAAGGCACGGTGATGAAGAAGGCCGAATATCGCCCAAGGCGGCCAACAGTGAATCTTGGCACTCTTCGGTCAGGCTTGGCCCTCTTCAGTCAATCTCAACCGAGGCAGTGCAAATTTTGCAGTGAATACAAGAATTCATATACACGTCTTGGATGAAGGGATGACTAAGAAGATACAGGCGTCAATGATTCTGGGCGTGTAGTCGGCCAAACGGAAGTTATTCAGAAACGGGTTTCGCGGAAGTCAGCGACCGCGGTTCCGGGCGGTTTGTCGGCAAACGGGAAGTTATCCAGAAACGGGCTTAGGGGAGATCAACGGATCACTGCATGATTTCCCCGAAGCGGACTTCGGGACAACGTCGTCGGAGTCCGCGTTTCACAGTTCACAGTGACAAGGCTCATTGCACCCCGCGGTGCCGGCAGGTGCTAGTCTGGCGTAGCAGCCCATGAACAACCGTGAAATCCAGACAGCTTGGAAGTATCACGATGGCACGAAGCACTCCTACTGGAGTATTCGTAACCATCCTCACTTCCTAGACTGGGCGAATCGGCCGGCGCCTTTCAAAATCTATCCAAAGATAGAACCTCTTGCATTGCCGCGGGACGTGCCGCAAGCAGGAGTGGCCGCGCTCTCGGCAATCTCAGAACCGGTGCCTTCGTCGCAAGCTGATTCGGTTCCAAGCCTCAAGGATCTAGCGCGCCTGCTTTATTTCTCGGCAGGGATTACCAAAGAGCGTGCATATCCAAGTGGAGAAATCTACTTTCGCGCCGCAGCTTGCACGGGAGCTCTCTACGAGATCGAACTGTACATTGTGACGTGTGATCTCCCGGGCTTGGATGCGGGCGTGTATCACTTCAATCCGGCGGATGTGTCTCTACGGCTTCTGCGAAAAGGTGATTTTCGCGGAAACCTGGCTCAGGCGACGGCGATGGGAATCGCGGTGGCTCTTGCGCCCGCGACGATCATCTGCACCGGAACGTACTGGCGGAACGCCTGGAAGTACCAGGCGCGCACCTATCGCCATTTCGGTTGGGACAACGGAACGCTGCTGGCGAATATGCTGGCCGTTTCTGCGGCTTCCGGGCTGCCGGCCGAGGTCGTGCTCGGGTTCGTGGATGCCGAGGTGAATCGCCTCCTCGATCTGGATACGCGGCGTGAGGTTGCCTTGTGCCTCGTACCGATCGGGCGCACAGCGGAGAGTTCGCTGCCAGAACCGAGAGAGGCTCCGGCGCTTGGCCTAGAGACGGTGCAGCTTTCACAGCACGAGGTCGAATACCCCGCCATGCTTGAGATGCACGACGCGTCTTCGCTTCAGTCCGTAGAGGAAGTAACTCAGTGGCGGGGGAAGCCACCGCTCTTTCCATCTTCCGCTCCGGCGGGCGAGGCAGTTCGCCTCCAGCGCCTGTCGGAAAAAGAACAACCGAAGGACACGATCGAGCAGGTGATCCTGCGCCGCGGCTCTACCCGAACGTTCGATAAGGCGGCATCCATCACACTGGCAGAACTTTCCACGATTTTGGACTACGCCACGCGCGGACTTCCGGCTGACTTCCTTAAGCCTCCGGGCGCGCAGCTCAACGATCTTTACCTGATCGTACATGCAGTCCAGGGGCTCAAGCCGGGAGCTTACTTCTTCGGGCGTGAGCGGAACACTCTAGAGCTTTTGAAAGAGGGGAAATTCCGTGCCGAGGCCCATCATCTTGGTCTGGAGCAGGAACTGCCGGCGGACGCCTGCGTGGACATCTTCTTTCTCGCCGATTTAGAAGGCATTCTCGAGCGATACGGGAACCGCGGCTACCGGGCCGTCCAGCTAGAGGCGGGCGCAATCGGCGGCCGGCTCTACCTTGCTGCGTATGCTCAGCACCTGGGTGCGACCGGGCTGACCTTCTTTGACGATGATGTGATTAACTTTTTTTCACCGCACGCAAAAGACAAGAGCGCCATCTTCCTCCTCGCGATTGGCAAGCCGCTGAAACGCAACCGCCAGTAGGGTCGACTCCTGGCTGGTCGGACAGCGGGAAGCTATCCAGAAACGGGTGTCGCGGAAGTCAGCGGCCGCGGTTCCGCGGTTTGCCGTTGTATAGGCACAATAATATAGGCACAAATCGGACGGGCGTCGTATGTTACATGCGCTGGAGTGGCTGTTACCTGCGATATCGGGTCTGATATCGCTTTCCTGCGGCAATAGCTCGGAGGCAGCATGAATGGGGCCGCCGATTCTGAGTTTTATTGGACTCAGACCTGGTTTCGATCCGCCTGCAAGATTTTACCCATTCTAAAAAGAAGCGAAAGCCGAGTACGCGAAGCTGCTATAGCAGGACGCAACAACCCCTGCCGACCTTTCCCCCGGTTTGCCAACAAAGTAGAGTCCCATCCTCGACGGGATCGACCTCTAAGCGCTGGCAATCGGACCGTAGATGGTAGGCATGAGAAATCTCACCTGAGTGAACCCTAACCACCCCGTCGAACCGGTTCAGGCGCGATTCGCTTTACGTTACAGTTTCGATCGCTGAAGGACACATGTTGCGGGCGGGTCCTTTGCGAGTGTGGGCATGACATACAGGTTTGGTCGCCCGGCTGGGCTCCGAAGCTCGGGTAGCGAGGGCGCTTTCTCTTCCAGAACCGAAGGCTTATGACGTCGTCCACGGAGCAACGGATGGCGTTCGGGACTGAGAACAGTAAGCCGGTGACCGAGCTCGATGTCCTCTGGATTGCCGCCGGCCTGGGCTGTGATGGGGACACTATTGCCATGACCGCAGCCACCCAGCCCAGCATTGAAGATATCCTTCTCGGGCAAATTCCCATCCGGGTGCCATGGAGTTTCAGACTCCGTCAGAGTTCCGGGTCCCGGACTCCATCGAGATGGTTAGCGTCTGGTCATTCGTCTTCTACTCATGCGTTGACGGGATGCGTAGGCTGCCACCTTGAGGCGGTTCCCGCACAGTCGCATGCTGCACCAGCGTCGCGTCCCCTTCTTGCTGGTGTCGTGGAAGTGCAGTACGCAGTGATCGCATTTGCGGACGCGGCGCCGATCGACATCAGAGAACAACCTCGCCGTGCTATGCGCCAGGGGCGCGAACAAGTCTTCTGGTTGGCCAGCGTCGAACCAAAGCTCTGTAGCGGACGAACTTCCGGCCGTCTTCAGCTTGGCACGCATGGGATGCTCCGCCATTATTCTGTTTAGTTCAGCTACGGTGGAGTGATGAACTGCACCGCTGTATTCCCAAGCGAGGATCTCCCTCCTCAGCGTCTCCCTCAATCGACGCATGGCCTCTACCGTCCGCTGAGCTCGAATGGACTTCCCCCACTTTCGCTGAAGGTAGACTGCGTCGCGAGCAGTTATTAGCTCAGCTGCTTGAAACCAACCTAAGAGCGCACTGAAATTAGTGAGCAATTCCTTGGGTTCACCGTTCTGGGCAGGACGCGTGTTTAGGAAATCAAGAGCCAACTGGTTGCCAACGAACAGAAAGCCGCCTTCCCCATCAGAAGTGTGAATTTTCTTAGCCGAGGCCATTATAAGCTTCGTACAATTATACACCGTTAATGAAACTTTTTATCGGTTATGCAATCTGATGCTAAGAACGTCCAAGTGTTTGCCTGAAACGGTGCCAATGCAAGCTTTAACGGTACGGGGCCATTTGTGGTCCAGCCAAGGCAACAGACTTCGGGAGCGTCCGGATTAAACGACTCGAAGAAGGAATAAGAAATCAATGAAATCAGTACGGAGATGCGTTCTTGGAATTGGAATAGGAGTTCTTATGATGACTGCTTTAACGGCCTCAGCTTTTGCCAGCGACACCAGTAACGATACGACCCGGGTGCGCTATAAGACTCATCGGGTTGACGGCCTCAACCTCTTTTACCGGGAAGCGGGATCGCCGTCGCAGCCGACCATCGTTCTTTTGCACGGCTTTCCTTCGTCTTCTCATATGTATCGCGACCTGATTCCGAAACTCGCGGTGAACTACCACGTGATCGCGGCCGACATGCCGGGCTTTGGTTATAGCGATCAGCCCACCGTCGAGGAGTTCGATTACACCTTTGACCACCTGGCCAACGTGATGGATCACTTCCTGGATTC
>Ga0187863_10001793_pt1 | contig 16839 bp, 11 predicted proteins | sample June2016WEW_11_1_FD_132975 | JGI IMG/M metagenome (GOLD analysis project Ga0187863, IMG submission 132975) | Peatland microbial communities from SPRUCE experiment site at the Marcell Experimental Forest, Minnesota, USA - June2016WEW_11_10 | ecosystem: Environmental > Terrestrial > Soil >... | reverse complement strand
CTCGTTTCTTTGCTATATCGCGTTGATTGCGATCATGGCCGGAAGCTTGGCGTACACGCCGGTCTTTGACGCCGGCTTGGAAAAGTTGGGCCGCTTCCTGACGGTAACCAGCCTCGTGATCGTCGCCCCGTTTTTCATTCTGACTACTCCGCAAGCTCTCAAGCGATTCTTCGCCGGTTTCGCCGTCATTGCGTTCGTGATATGCGGCTATTCGCTCACGCAACTTGGCGGCTCCGAGCGTCTAGTGACGCCGAGTAGCAACACCATCGGTCTGGGTCACGTTGCGTGTTCTTTGATCCTGCTGATTTGGTTCTTGTGCATGCCCGCGCTTTCTTTCTCCAAGCGGATACTGATGTATCCCTTGCTCGCCGTGCCGCTCATGGCCTTGATCGGTTCCGGATCGCGCGGCGCGGCCATAGCACTCGGCGCAACCATCCTCCTGAGCCTGTTTTTGTATCGTCAGTTCGCGGCAGATCTGCTGTGTTTGATCGTCGTGGGATTTGTAGCGATGCCGTTCCTTAAGATACCCGAAGCCTCCTTCGAATACCTTGGAACGCTGACGAATTCTCGCAGTGTGGATAGCCTGTTGAGTTTTCGCGCCGAACTTCTTGGCTACGGTTGGCAGCTTCTTCAACAACATCCCTTGCTCGGCGTCGGTATCCAGGGTTTCCGCTATCACTCGCTCAATGCAGGTCTTTACAACTGGCCGCACAACATATTTCTCGAGATAGCGTGTGAACTTGGAATTCCCGCGATGATAATCGTGTGCGTTATTTTTGGGAGTGCTGTCAGGGAATCGTTCCACCAGATGCAAGACCGCTTGTCGCCGTACTTGACCTTTTCCTACGTGACGGCGGCGCTACTGCTCGTCGGCATTGTGAACTCACTGAACACCGGAGACATTAATTCGGATCGCTCGACGTGGCTTTTTATAAGTCTAGTTTTCGTGGCCGGAAACCTGCGAATCCGAGCCGCTAGTCCGCCCGAAATGCTATCTCAATCCGGCGCACACAGTGCGGACCCAAAATGACGGCGCCTGCACCCGCCCTAATTTCCACAGCCGATAAAGTGGAAAGCAAAACCGGCATAACACTGTGCCACTTTTCTACCGCTCATACGCAATTGAAAAGCCGATCGTTTCATCGCGAATGCCTGCCGCTCGCCTCGGCAGGCATGAACGTCCGGTACGTCACGCCCGCGGATATCCAAGGACGGCGTAACGGTGTCGATTTCGTGACTCTGCAAAGAACTCAAAGCCGGATGCGATCTCTGCTTGCCCCTGCCCCGCTCATTCGGGTTCTTCTGGCACAGAATGCAAACCTCTATCATTTTCAAGATCCGGAACTGCTCCCGCTGGCTCTGGCGCTGAAATTAATTTTTCATAAACGCATTGTCTATGATGCCTATGAAGATTTCCCCTCGATGGCGCTGAACAAAAGTTCGTTCCCTCCTGTCCTTAGATTGCCCGCGGCCAAGGCAGTCGCGGCGCTGGAACACCTGGGAGCTTACTGCTTCGATGGCGTGATGACTGCAGACCCGCTCACGTTGCGCCGTTTCGCGCACACAGGAAAGAGCCGTAAGCTCGTCTTCTTCAATTTCCCAAATCTCGATCTGTTTCCGCCTCCTCGACCCAAAACCAAACAATTTGACGTTGTTTATCGTGGCGGACTCTCAGCGCGCACGGGCGTTTTGGTGCTTCTGGAAGCGATGCGGTTGCTCGCGGATGGCGGAAACCCGGCAAGGCTTTTGTTGATCGGGTATTTCGACGACGTCGTATTCGAAAGCGAGTTGCGCAAACGCATTCGCCACCTCGGTCTTTCGGCAAATGTTGAACTGCGGGGACGCATGGAGCACGAAGATATGGCTGAAGCGCTGAGCCAAGCCCGCGTCGGCGTCAGCCCGCTGCAGGACATTCCAAAATTTCGGCTGAATATTCCCGTCAAAATCTTCGAGTATTGGGCTTGTGGTTTGCCGGTAGTAGCGAGTGACCTGCCGCCGATCCGGCCGTTCTTCAGGAACGTCGGCGGCGGGTTCCTCTACAAACCCACCGATGCCGCTGAGCTTGCTCAATCCATCCGCTGGTTGCTAGACCATTCTGACACCGCTACCCGCATGGGCCGGAACGGACGATCGGCAATCGTGCGGAGGTTTAATAATCACAACGAAATTCACAAGCTTCGTGAGTTTTTTACGCGCGTAACAGCAACGCCGTAGATCTGGTCGGTCAGGAGTGTATGCCGGTGCTCGAACCTCTCATGCGGGCAAACATTGGACGGCTGCAAACGGTTTATGACCGGCTGCCTTCCCCCGCACGCACTCTTATAACCAGCGCGCGCGGCTGGTTCCTTTCGCGCATTCGCTACGCGCCAGAAACTTTTTCGTTTCTTGAACAGCTTCGCGCGCACGAAACATGGACGCCTGAAGACATTGCTTCATTTCAAATTCATGCCCTCCGGGAAACCATCTCGCACGCGCGTGCAACGGTGCCTTACTACGCCGATTATCCGCGAATCCAGATTCGCGACTTTGAAAGTTTGCGGCTTCTGCCCGTTATCACTCGCGAACGCGTTCGTGAGAACCGCGAACACTTTCTCTCGCGCGACATACTGCCGCATCAGCGCATCGTCGCCGGGACTACCGGCACAACTGGCGGCAATCTGAAAGTCGCCTACACAGAAAAACTCGCTAGGGAAAACTGGGCCTTCTTACTTCGACAACGAGCCTGGGCCGGAGTGAACCCACGACAACCGCGAATAACACTTTTTGGAGCGCGCGTGGTTCCCACCATCCGGACCACTCCTCCTTATTGGACTTATAATCTTCCCGAGCGTCAGGTTCTTTTCAGCATTTTCCATCTCTCCCAGAACACTGCTCCCCATTACATAAAGTGCCTGCGCGAGCACCAAGGCGCCGTGCTTGAGGGTTTCCCGTCAGTGCTCAGCATCTTGGCGGACCTCGTCTTGAGTCATGGTCAAACAATTCCCATGCGCGCCGTTTTCACCACCGGCGAACCGCTTTATCCAGCAGCCCGCGACAAAATTGAATCCGCGTTTCTGGCACACACATTCGATAGCTACGGCATGACGGAATATTGCGGCCTGATCCAACAATGCGAAGAAGGTGAGATGCACCTGGCACCGGAGTACGGTTTTTTGGAAATACTGGACGAGAACAACGATCCCGTCGCGGGAGATACGGAAGGATATTTTGTTTGGACCGGCTTTTTAAATCGCGCGATGCCCTTGGTGCGATATCGAATTGGCGACCGGGGACGATGGAAGCTGGGGCCTCCTTGCCAATGTGGCCGGGCATTCCCCCGGGTAACTCCTACCATTACGCGCGAAAGCGAAATCCTTCGTTGCGCGGACGGTCGAATATTTTCGCCACGTGCGCTAAACCAGTATCTCAAGGGAGCTACCTCGCTGCGATTCTGTCAGTTCGTCCACGACCGTACGGAACGCGTAGTCGTTCGAGCCGTCGCTGGCAACGGCCATGCTGCCCAGGAAATGATGAATATTCGCGAAGAACTGCAACACCTGCTGGGCGAATCCATGCGCGTCACCGCTGAGATCGCCACAGAGCCGTTGGTTTTTCCGGGCGGGAAAATTCCTCTCATCGTCAATCGGGTCGCGCAATGACGGAAAAACGCTTGATCGTCAACGCCGACGATTTCGGCATGAGCCGCGGGATATCCGACGGTATTCTTCTCGCGCATCGCTTTGGGTTCCTTACCAGCGCGTCCTTAATGGTCAACATGCCCGCAACTGATTATGCCGTCGAACGCCTTGCATCCGCGCCCGCCCTCAGCATCGGAGTCCATCTGAATATCTGCCGGGGTAAGCCAATCTCGCCCGCTCATGATGTTCCCAGTCTGGTGGATGCAAGCGGTGATTTTCACCCACCGCCCGTCATGATTCGCAAACTCTGGCTCTGGCAAATATCCACACGGGAACTAGAAGCGGAATTCCGTGCGCAAATTCGCTGGATGACATACAGAGGCATCCATCCCACTCACGCCGATTCCCACCATCACATGCATATTTATCCGGCGGCCACGGCCGCCTTTGCGCGTTCTGCTACGGCCGAAGGCATCCCATGCGTCCGTGCGTCGCGCTTCAGTTGTTGGCCGACAAATCGCGTTTTGGGTGGACCTCACGAAGGAGGAATCGTCCGTCGGCTGCTCGTGCAAAGCTACCGCGGTGTGTTACAGCGTACGCTTTTTCGCAGGTTTCATTCGGCGGACAGCCGCATTTCGTTTCCTCGCGAAGCCAGGCGGGATTCCACAAATCTCGGTGCGCTTTGGAAAACCACATTTGAAAACCTGCCAACCGGAACATTCGAACTCGCATGCCATCCGGGCTTCTCTGAACGCGGCTTCTCTGAGTCCGATGCAATTCATCGCCAGCGCGAAGATGAACTGGACTGGTTAACGAATCCGGAAATGCGCGCGGTGATTCAGAAAAGCGGAATTCACTTGATTTCGTATCGTCAACTGTCTCCCGGCAATATCGCCGCTCGGGCGGAAGACAACCACGCAGTAACGCGAGTCGCTTAGACAATGACGCAGCTGTTCTGGTTTTCTGCGGCGGTTGTCATCTACGTCTATTTTGGCTATCCGCTCTTTCTTAAACTTCACTTTCTTAGAGGTTCCAAACCCTGGCATCGAGGTCACGCCCAGCCGTTGATCAGCGTGATCGTCGCCGCTCACAATGAAGAGTCGGTCATCGAATCGAAAATCAAGAATCTGCTTTCGTCCGGCTATCCGCGCGAACGCGTCGAAGTTTTGATTGGCAGTGATGGCTCTTCGGACAGCACCGAGGACATCGTTCGCAAATTCGTCGCCGACGGTGTAGGCCTGATTTCATTTCCACACCACCAGGGCAAGAGCGCGATACAAAACGGGCTTGTCGCGAAAGCTTCGGGCTCTATTCTGGTTTTTACTGATGCGGATTGCATCGTGCCGGTATATGCGCTGTCCTGTCTCGTTGAGAATTTTGCCGACGAGCGAATCGGTCTCGTCACGGGAATCCCTCGGTATCAGAATGATCCGGAGACCAGCGTGGCAAAGAACGAAAGCGTTTATCTCCGCTACGAAACATGGTTGCGAGCGGAGGAGAGCAAGTGTGGGTTGCTGACGATGGCTTCCGGCTCGCTGTTTGCCATGCGCCGCTCCCTATGGAAGCCACTCGACCCAAATGTGGGTGACGATTTCGCTCTGCCGCTACAGGTTGCGCTGAAGGGCATGAGAACCGTCTTGGATTCCCGCGCGCTAGTTTTCACTCGATTGACGCAGAATCGGCCCGGCTCCATGTACGACTTGAAAGTCCGAGTTATCAGCAAGGATTTCCGCGCTCTTATGGCAAACCCCGGAATACTAAATCCTTTTCGTTACGGTGCAGTCGCCATCAGCCTGTGGTCGCACAAACTTCTGCGATGGCTTGTTCCGTACTTTCTCTTGACCCTATTCGCATCAAACACTTTCCTCCGCCACGTTCCCTTTTATCGCGTTGCTCTTCTGTTGCAGTTAATCTTTTACGGAACAGCGTTAGTCGGGCTGTGCCGCCGCAGTCATGCGCTCCCCTTTCCCTTCTCCATTCCGATGTCGTTTTGCATTGTGAATTTCGCAGCACTTATCGGAATTGCAAAGTCCATGATCGGCCGCAAATCAGGCAGGTGGAAGCCGGTCCGAAAGCAGTCGCCGGCTGTCTGAAGCAAACGACAGAGCAGAGAATTGAAACCTAGATGACAGATCGAAACTTAGTCCTCTGGAATTCCGGCGACCCTGAACAAATCGTCACGAAAATCGCCATCACCGGCGATTTTCTTCCGGCCGGCAATCTGACGCTCCCCGCCGGCGCCGGTTGGCGCGAGATGGCGCAGAGCCTTGCCGACTACTTTGACGACGTAGCCGCAACTTTCGTAAATCTCGAATGTGCGGTCGCAGACGAAACGCTTCGTCCACGCCCTCTTGTAGGAATTGGGCAAACCGTTCTCGCATATGCAGATTCACTAACATATCTGCAATCAATCCGCGCCCACGCAGTAGGAATAGCAAATAATCATAGCTACGATTTCGGCGATGAGGGTGTGACACAGACGCGGCAGGCGGTCTCGAAACATGGAATGATTCCGCTTGGCGCCGGCCGCACCGCAAGAGAATCGCCTGAGGTTTTCATCTGGCAAGGCCCAAATAAACTCCGTGTAGGCTTCTGGGCTGCGGCGAAAGCCACCCACGACGTCGCCTCGGCCCAAGCTCCCGGAGTCGAGCCCGCTACTCCAAAGCGCGCGTTGGAAGCCGCCCAAGAAATGAAACGCCGTGGCGCAACTTTCTGTATCGCCTTACTACACGCTGGCGTTTTGAGAACTAACCGGCCTGACCCGGAAGATCTTCGCCTAATGGATCTTTTGGCGAAATGCGGTTTTAATATTGTGGCCGCCTCGCACAGCCACTGCATTAGCGGCTATGGCCGGATCGGCTTGGCTCGAGACAACCCATCATTCAGCTTTTACGGTCTGGGGAGTGTGGTTTCCGGTTATATCGCTTCTCCACTCGAACGCGAGGGTCTGATCGCCGTCGCAGGATTCAATCGCAACAGCAAATTCATTCAGCTGGAAATCCGTCCCGTGCTTCTCGATGAAAACGGCTTCGGCACAATACCCGACACAATCATGGGCCACAGAATTCTGAACCGGTTTCGGGAGCTCTCCGAAGAAATCGCAGACGGCTCCTACGAGAAAATGTTCTACCGAGATCTGTCGCCGGGACTGTTACGGCTTTATATAAGGGACGCGCGCGCCGCATTTCAGCACCGGGGCGTTCGCGGCCTGGCGATTAAGATGAGCCGCATTCGCCTCCGCCACGTGCGACGGCTGGTGCGTAAAGCTACTGGATAAATCAAGTTGCTACGCCCCGAAGCAATTGCTTTTATTTCAACATTAATCCTTATCCCGATTATCAGTCGAATTTGTGTTCGCTGGAGGCTATACGATTCCGTTGGCGCCCTTAAAATTCATTCAAAACCGATCCCGCGATTGGGTGGCGTCGCGATCACTCTAGCGTTTGCCGCAGGGATAGGCTTTTCCGGTCATCTTTCTCAAACGCATGTCTGGCCTTTCTTTGCGGCGCTATTCTTGATCTGGACAGCGGGGCTCGCTGACGACATATGGCATCTTTCACCGATGCTGCGATTTGCAGCTCAAATCGGCGGAGGAATTTTGCTGTGGTCAGGAGGTTGCCGATTGCCGTGGCTCCCGCCGGGCTCGGCGAACCTGGCCGCCGTTTGCCTTTTGACAGTACTTTTCATCAATTGCTTCAACTTCCTCGATGGGTCCGACGGTCTATGCGCCGGGGTCGCAGGAATCATCGCCGCTGCATATCTCATGTTCCCCGGTTTCACACTCAGCCTTGTAGGAACGACAGTGGCGTGGAGTTTACTGGGCGTCTGCTTTGGATTCTTGGTCTCCAACTTCCCTCCTGCGGGCATCTTCATGGGGGATTCGGGGAGCACCGTCCTGGGATTTGGCATCGCGTTTCTTGCATTTGATTTCTATCGCGCGAACGCACTGGGCGAGCATCGCCTTGCGCTTGCTTTCCCGCTGCTGACGGCCGCGCTGCCGTTACTGGATGGAATCCTCGCAGTCCTCCGCCGGCTGCACTCAAGGCATTCGCTTTCACTCGGGGATCGTCGGCATTTCTACGACTTATTGTTGGGGCTGATGTGGTCGCCGCGAAGGGTAGCGCTGACGACTTACGCGCTGACCACAGGGATGTGCATCATTGCATGGCTTGTTCTTAGAAGCGATTTCACACCGGCTTTTTTGCTGTGCGCCGCCACTATCGGTGCATTAGTGGTCGCCGCCCTCCGGCTCGGATCTCTTCGAATGAACGAAAAGCTAGGCCCTCACTTCGATCAGCGCAACATGGAAGATGGCGGCAGGAGTTTGCGAAACGTTCTTAGGTCTGACTAATGATGATCGCACGCGTACCGCGCCGGCTACGATCCTTCGGCGTGGATTGTTTTTGAATGTTTCCCAGCGCAACCAGCAATCTGCGCAGCTTGGCTCGCTCCTCGAGGTCCATTTCCACCACCTCGAACGCGCGCGCCTGCGTGTTCGCATCGCGAACGATGGTTTGGGCTTTCACCGGCTTTTGTCCGGTGTTCAGTTTCATGTTCACCAGGCTGCCAGGATGCAAACTCTGGTCGCAGATTGCAACACCACCGCCCAAAGTCAGTTCCGGAATATCCAACCTGCAATTTTCCTTCAGATTTGTGGTCATGCCCGACACAGCGTGTTCCAGCCGCAAGCGCGGGTAACGTCGTTGCCGTATTGCCGAAGAATTTGGATCCGCGTCGAGCGGCTCAATCGAAAGTTCCGCAACACTTAGCCCGCTTCGCGGAATGAAATCGCGTATCCATTCAGGGTCAATCTTCTCCATCGCCTGCGCCGCCACGAGTCTCAATTCGCTCGGATTGGCCCAGCGAAATGCTTTGCGGGCCTCGGCAATTTTTCGCAGCACAACTTCCGCGCCCCCGGTGCGAAGTCGGCCAAGCGCTTCAATCGCTTTTAACCGCAGGTATCCCGTGCCGTCTTTTGGCAAATCGCCTTCGGCCAGGCGCAATAAACGCATGTCCGACCCCTGCTCTCCGCTCATTCCAATCTCATCGATCGCGAGCGGGCGGATCAGGGCGTCGAGGCTGTCGAATATCGTCAGGAGCAATCGGCCTCTCTCAGACCCGCCGCTGGAAGAAATCTGCCGCACCATTCTGTCGTGAGTCGTGCGTTTCCATTCGGACATTCGTCCTGGAAGCACTTCCACTACCAAGTCCGCGTCCAGACGCGTCAGAATGCCGATCGCTTCAGTCACTTCTGCGGCGCCGCCCTTGCGAAGTTGTTCACGTAAATGCTGTAGTCCTTCCGGCCCTAGCACTTCCATCATCGAAATCAATAAATCGCAATCTTCGCGAAAACCGGAACGGCTGAATCGACCGGCCAAATGTTCGGATGCCGGCGCCGGCATGCGTCGCAGAAGATCCGCCAACCCGCTCGGAACGTTCCCCGCCTTCAGCGCTTCTTCGATGAACTCCGGCAAGCGGTTCTCGATTGCAATCCTCGGACGCAGATTGTTCCCCAGACCGGGCCGCTCGGTTTCCACATATTCCACTAATTCGACAGCGCGCTGGATCGCCGGGTACGATCGCTTATTCGCCGCTTCCTGCGACAGGCGAACGAATGCCGCGCCTACGAGGCTTTGCAGTTCGGAATCCCGCTCTTCGGCGAGTTGAACGCCCACCTTGCGGATTGTCTCTACCAGCAACCGCTCATCGCTCTTCGCGTAGAGGCTTGCCAGTTCGGAAAGACCCATGGAAGTTTGGCGCCGCTGCTCGGGCGATTTGTTCGTGACGCAGTTCGCATAATTGCGCAGAGTATTTTCTGCCGCTTCCTTTTCACCGCGCTCCATCAATCCGTCCACGTATTCTCGAATCTTCACGGGAGGAACGCACCAAGCCTCGGAAGATTCAAGCACGGCTTTCTTCTTTTCGTCTCCTACCTGAGCCCAAAACTGTTGCGCCAGAAGGTCCACGTGAGACTGCACTTCAATTCCGTGGCGACTCATCTTCTCTTCATACACGCCCAGAATCTTTCGCAAGCCGTCTAGCTCCAGGCTCATTTCGTCTAACACTTGCCGGACTGCGTTTACTTCAATGTCGCCTTTCTCGTAGCTTTCCAGCGCGAAACGGATGGCGATATGTTCCGCAAGTTTCATCAGAGTCGGCTTGTCTGACGTTTCCGATGGCGCTTGCGCTGCGAGCGCCGACAATGCCTGGCTCACCGTAAAGCGAGCGCGCCGCGGCAAAGTGGATAGGCGCGATTGAAACGAAGCGGGATCAATTCTGTCCTTTGACGAGTCCGTCGTCCGGGCAATCTGCGCAAGCACCTGCAAAATTCCCTTTAGTTCGTCTTCATGCAGCGTCATGAGCCCGGTTTCGACAGCCATTGAACCAGGTCCTCCGCGCGCAGGACGGCTGCCGCGAATTCCGGCCGTCGCGTTTCCCCATCGGCTCACTTCGCCGGGTTCCGCTCCGCCCGCTTCGGGTACTTTCCAAATGTTTGGGCCGGATCCACCTGTGTTTCGGGCACCCGCGCCACGGTTCCCGCCTCCGCCCTGTCCCGCTGGAACGCTGCCAACAGAACCGGAAGGCGAAGAACTCAATCCACTGCTTCTATCGCTTCGGCCTGGACCACCGGGCCCGGAGCCTGCTCCGCCAGAACCTGTGCCACGCGTCGAACCGATGTCACTTCCGCCCCGCGCAGCATGTCCCGGAGCTACCGGGATTGCTTCCCCGCTGAGGCCACGCGCGTTCGATCCGGATTCCGTCGAATTTTCTTTGTTGAGCCAAAATCCGCCGGCATTGGGATCAAGAGGAGTACCCTCTTCGCTGCCTCCAACAATATTCCAACTGCCGAAGTCGCTTGAGCGGCTTTCGCTCGCGAAATTTGATCCGTGAACAGGAACTCCGCCGCTGATGCGCGCCCCCGATCCTTGTCCCTCGCTCGACGATTGCTTCGAACTGTCTTTGTTAAACCAAAAACCGCCGGCGTCCGGTTCCAAAGCTGCTCCACCGCCATCGCCGCCGACAATATTCCACGTTCCGGAGCCAGACGATCCGCCGCTCCCGGCTCCGCCTTCCGAACCGCCCACGGAACTGACCGGACCTGACATGCGAACACCATCAGCACCCGGCTCACCGTGACCTGCAGGAATCCCTCGAATTATTTCCGATGAGTCGCCTGCGTAATATCCGGGACCACCGCCATATCCGCTCGTGCCCCGCCCGTCTCCTCCGCGCGACTCGGAACCGCCGCCGCGACCGGAACCAGACCCCTCGAAACCATTTCCGGAGCCGCTGCCGCCGCTCCCATCGCCATTGCCGGAACCACTGCCGCCGCTGCCGTCTCCGCCTGATCCGCTACCGCCATTGCCGTCGCCGGAACCGTCCCCGCCCAGGCCGCCAGCCCTCGGCCCGCTCCCAGACCCAGACCCTTTTGTTCCTTCCGCGGCAATGATCAACTGCAAAAGTCTCTCAGGATCGTTGAAGAGTTCGTCGGATTTTTCGGAATTCAAACCCAGCGTGCGCGCAGCAAGTTGCGCGGCAATGGTGGATTTGGCGACTGCGGAGTCAGCCGGCACAAAACACACTTCGTTCACGTGGATGTGCGGATCGCCTTGCAACGCAGTTTTCAATTGTTCGGCTAGTTGCACCGGCTTTGCGCCAGTGCCGGTGGGAAAGGCCCGCACGAACCGTGCCAGACTTGCTTGTGTTACCTTCGGGGAAAAGTGAATACTGGCGATGCCCGCGGATGAAAGCATCTTTGCAAAACTCTTCTCCGCCGCTGCCGATTCCAATGGTGTGCCATCGAGCAGAAGTTGGTCCCCTGACACGCCCAGCAGCACGCCGGCTTCATTCTCCGAGCCTGAGCCGAGCGCGATGCGCAGCTCGCCCCAGCCGGTTTCGAACTGCTTTACCGTGCGCGGGTGACCAAAATCGTACATCCGCGCGAATTTCAATAAAATATTGAGGCTGCGCACGAAAGCGCGGGCCGCTGCGGGCCGAGTGTTGGAATTTGTGGCCATAGATATGGGGCTAGAACCCCGCCTCTACTGGAAAGTATGTAGGTTAGGGACTGGCGCTGCAATGGTACGGGTGTCGTGATTGGTACTAACCGTTGGGCTATAAATATCGTAGGTGAGAGGTAATAGGAAGAATCTAGCGCCTGCGCCGTCTCTTCAACCACCCTTCTAACTCCTTGATATCACTAAGGATAGTTAAAGCTCCCAGCTCGCGGAGTCGGGTACCACGCTGGCGGCGTTCTTCGCTCCGGCGAGGCAGAATACCCACAAACGGCATTTTCGCAGCCTGAGCGGCAAGGGCATCATCCACATTGTCGCCCACGTACAGCGCGTTCCCCGGATCGCGGCCATTCAAAATCTGCAGCAGACCATCTGGAGCCGGCTTTGGCCGCTTCACATTTTCTACGCTGACTATCCCATGGAAAAAAACCCGGCATCTGCAGCGATCCAAAGTGTAATCAAGTTCCCGTCGGATCCGCCCGGTAAAGATATAGAGCTCCGCAAGTTTTGAAAGGCGCCGCAAATTCGCAGTCGGCAGCAGCCATTTTTCTCGCGTCACATTTCCTTTGCCGTTCTTACCCCAGTAAATTTCCACAAACTTGCCCTTCACTTCGTCGTAATCGATCTTCTTTCCGAGCGCATTTACCCAAGCTGTAGACAGTTTCCAGTCGTCATTGAACCCCGGGCGATTTTTCCAGCGATGGAGTTCCCGGCGAGTGACTCTCTTGCCCACAAAGAATTTCACAGTTTCAAGCGTTGTGCGTTGAAACGACCCTCGCGTGTCCACCAGAACGCCGTCCACGTCGAAAATAATCACAGCGGGCTGGAATGTCATGGACTGGGAGTGTGGAATATCAAGTTCGATTTACTGATATGCGACTCGTTCAGGAAGTCGATCCATCTGATTCGCCGGAAGATGCCGCTCGCCCGATGTCGTGGCCGCCGGAATCGGATTCGTCGGAATCCGGCTCGTTCTCGGTGTCGAGCGAATCAGAGGACCAGGCCTCTCCCGCCTTTGCAGAGGTCAAGACCGGCTCGTCGAGTCCGTGAGCGGGTGCGGCACTTTCCGCGGAAGGTTTTGCTGCGGACCCGCTTGTGCTGGAAAGCTCAGGAACGAGTGTTGACGCTGCCGCCGCATTCAACGCGTCCAGCCTCGCGCCAAGCACTTCAGTCAATAAATCGATAATCAATTTCGCGCCGCGCCCGTCCGAATCTTTTGCCGGGTTGTAAGCAGTTACTTCCATCGCCGCAAGATGTTTCTGCTGCAGGAACACTAGAAGAGCCTCGCGAACCTCTTCGAGAGCCAAGCCGCCGGCGCCGGGATAATTTGTCGCCTGAAAGTCTGCGATCACGTCCACATCGATGTGCAACAAGAATTCGTAACCATTTCCGCGAATTCGATCGACCGCTTCTTGTGCCGCCGCTTTTGCGTCCATGCGCTTCACGTCTTTCGCCAGGTATCGCCGGAGCGGCGATCGCCTCAGCAACTCCTCTTCGGCCGGATCGAGGCGCTCCACTCCAAACAGCGCGAGATCTGGCTCGCGCACTAAAGGCGGCTCACCCCAAAATCGCACGAGCTCCGGAGCGCCGCGCGCAGTCAAATGCGAAACAACCATGCCATCTAGGCAGCCCGATGGCGTCGTAGCCGGCGTGTTCAAATCGGCATCGCGGTCCATATAAATCATGCCCACATGGCGAAAATAGCGGCGCACGCCTGCTACTGTCGCGAGCGCGATAGAGCAATCCCCTCCTAGAATCAGTGGAAGCGCGCCGGATTTAACGGCCAGCTCGACGCGGGGCTTCAGCGCCTCGATTGCGGCAAGTACTCTCGGAAGATTGCGTGCACGGGGACTGTCGTTGTCGGGTTTGTATTGCTGGGCAGGATCATCGCCAAGATCACTTACCACGTAACCAATCGAGTTTAATCTCTCGGTTAATCCCGCTGCACGCAATGCAGCAGGCCCTCCCTCATGCCCGAGCGACATTGCGGCCGCGCTTGTGGGCGCGCCGAGGAGTGCGATCTTATTCGGCTGGCGGACTACTTTAACCGCCACTCAAGAGCTCCTTAAATTTTTCTTGCCGGCATCCGGTCGTCGACGGACTACTGCGCCACCGGATTCTGCCGCGCTGCAAGTTCCGGCGGCAACGTAAAGCGCACGTCTTCGCGAATTAGGTCGAGATCGCGGTGATTCGTAAATCCGAAATTCGAGAGCCGCTGGCTCACTTGCTCCACCAGAATCTCCGGAGCCGACGCGCCGGCCGTCAATCCCAGAGTGGTCACCCCTGTGAGCCAGGAAGCGTCTATATCGTTCGAGTCTTCGATCAAACGCGCCGCCACGCCCGCGCGCTTCGCCACTTCCACAAGCCGGTTCGAATTCGAGCTGTTCGCCGAGCCCACCACAAAAATCAATTCCACTTCGCGCGTCAACGCTTCTACTGCTTCTTGACGATTTTGCGTCGCGTAGCAGATGTCGTCCGAAGCAGGTCCGACGATAGCCGGGAACCGCTGGCGCAGGCGCGCAACTATTTCCTGCGTGTCGTAGAGCGACAGGGTCGTCTGCGTCAGGAATGCCAGGCGATTCGGGTCCTGCACTTCGAGTCGGTCCACTTCCTCGACGCTGCCGACAACCAGGGTCTGCTCCGGAGCTTCACCCGACGTTCCGACGATTTCCTGATGATCGCGATGGCCGATCAGAATCAGCGTGCGCCCTTCACGCGCAAATTTCAGAGCTTCCAAGTGCACCTTCGTCACCAGCGGGCAAGTCGCATCAATGACGCGCAACTGCCGCTCCTGCGCTTCCGTGCGGACCCGCGGTGGCACTCCGTGAGCGCTGAAAACAAGCACAGCGCCGACCGGAACTTCATCGATCGATTCCACGAAGATTGCGCCCCGGCGCCGCAGCTGATCTACCACGTAGCGGTTATGAACGATTTCATGATGGACGTAAACCGGGCGGCCGTAAGCTTCGAGCGCGAGCTCTACGATGTCCACTGCGCGAACCACGCCCGCACAGAATCCGCGCGGCCGGACGCGCACCAGCGTCTTGCCCCCATTCGTCGTGCCTTGTATATTCGTTAAGGTCAATTAACTCTCCGCAAAGAGTCTTATTTTACCTGAACTGGCCCTTCCCTTCCACTTCGTTCCTTCGCCGAGTTCCTCATGGATGGTCGAAGCCCAGCCGGCCTCCAATGCCAAAATGTCCAATCAATCCATATAGTTGGAAAGGATAAAACGCTCCTAGCCCGGGGAAGGTGCCGGAGATCAAAATGTCGCTAGAATTACGATGAGGACTTGCCGGGTATTTTCACGCCGGCAGCGAATGGCTATTTGAGCAGACTTTGCGAGGTAACCCGCAGGACAGGCCGCAGACGGCGGATGAAATTGCATCCGCGGCCCTGTTTCTAGTGCCGAACTAACTAAACGCGATTACTGTGCAGACTCTGACCGTGGATGGCGGAATGACTTTCTACTGAGCTCGTCCACCATGTTGTATCCCCGGCGCGCCGAACGCGCGATCACGCGAATTCCTGTTTCCGTCAAATCCAACCCCCGCTCGCCGATTGCTCCCAGAAGATAAGCGGTTCCGCCAATAACCAGCAGTGCGCCAAACGCAACACCGAACAACAGCTCAGCAGCGAGCAATTCGCGCACAAAATAGATTTGCAAGAAGAAGAAAATTCCGATCGCAACTAGCATCCACTTGCGTAGTTTCGCCTTTTCGATAGCCCCGACTGCAAATGCATTCAGTCTTTCCAGGATGATTTTCATTAGCCCTCGTTTGCCTCATTCGTGTAGAAGCAAGCAGAAGACCAAAACGAACGCCCCATAACTCGTTGAAAACCCGCCAGTGTCGGGGAATCAGGAGGTCAAATCGAGGGAAAAGAGAAAAGGGTTTCCGTAACGTGAACAAGTGCGGATTTGATACAAGGTCTCCTACGCGGACGTTTTTTGTTGCCCCTTTTCGGCTACAGGCTATTTCACTTGCGTTTTGTTTCGCCTGAAGCGAATCGGTTTTTCAGGCTTAACGCCCTTCGAACGGATAGCGATCCTGGGCCAGCACCGCGGTCGCAACACGCGCTCTTAACGCGATCGTGTCGATAGGAGCATGCTTTGCGAAACGCCGCAGCACCGCGAGCTGTGTTATCAGCGTGTCACCGGCAACCGTCGCGGCTAATGCTGTGCGAGCTTGTTTCTCCACGCGGTCCATCGCGTCATATATAAACGCTCGGGCTGCGTCGCACATAACGCTCGCGGATTCTCCTCGCGCTGCCGACGCCTTCTGCGCCCTGCGGAGCGAAGATTCCATGGCATACACATCCATCACCACATTGGCCAGCGCTGCCATCACTTCCTGCTCGTCGGCAAGTTTTTCGCGGAATTTCTGCACCGCGGTTCCCGCCGCAAGAAGGAAAATTTTCTTCGCCTGCGCCAGTGAGCGCTCTTCTTCAGCAAAAGCTCCGCTTTCAGACTCCTCATACGATGGACCTGCCAGCACTTCGTCCGCCAGCTTCATCGCTGCCGGAATCAAAGGCAAAATGCCCGCCATCGAACGCTTCATCAGCATTTGAATGATCAGCATGCGATTGATTTCGTTCGTCCCTTCGAAGATACGGTTCACTCGGCTGTCACGGTAAGCGCGTGCCACTGGGTAGTCTTCGTGAAAACCATAGCCTCCGAAGATTTGAACGCCCTCATCGACGCAGAAGTCCAGCGTCTCGCTGCCGACCACTTTGCTTATGGAACTTTCGATCGCGTACTCCTCGAGAACTTGCATAGCCTGCTGCGTTTTGTCCGTGCCAGAGTTCGGGTTTGCGACGGCGGCTTCCACCATCCCCGCGGACCGGTACATCATGGACTCCAGGGCGTATAACCGAATCGCCATTTCTCCGAGCTTGGCCTTGATCAGGCCGAAGTCGCAAAGCCGCTTACCAAACGCCATTCGCTCCTTGGAATATTTCGAGGATGCTTCCAGCACTTTCTTCGACCCGCCCAGGCACGACGCACCGAGCGAAAAACGCCCCACGTTTAACGTGTTGAACGCGACGATATGCCCGCGCCCCGCTTCATGCAGGAGGTTTTCCTTGGGAACCGGAGTGTTCTCGAAAAATATCGGCACAGTAGAACTGCCGCGGATGCCCATTTTCTTTTCTTCCGCTCCCACCGAAAAACCGGGGGCTCCGCGTTCCACGATGAAGCAGGAGAATTT
>Ga0187863_10001785_pt1 | contig 16884 bp, 14 predicted proteins | sample June2016WEW_11_1_FD_132975 | JGI IMG/M metagenome (GOLD analysis project Ga0187863, IMG submission 132975) | Peatland microbial communities from SPRUCE experiment site at the Marcell Experimental Forest, Minnesota, USA - June2016WEW_11_10 | ecosystem: Environmental > Terrestrial > Soil >... | reverse complement strand
GCCATAGGAACCGCATAACTCGTGCCAGGCTCGGCACGGAGTTTAATAAGCCATATGGTTCAAAAGCTTAGGTCTCGCCGCGGCCCCCCAAGACCGGGCCTCAAATTTGCTCCAAGTATAATTTTCTCATACAGAGCAGGCCGCGGTCGTCACGAATACCTCAAATATTCAATCGCTTACTGGATTTGGCCGGTGCATATCTTCGCCAACCGATAATCCGACGAAAGCGCGAAGTTGGGCGCGCAGCGGCCGGCGAGCCTTTGCATTTCGACATAACAGGGATGCTATTGGGCTCAGGGGTTCTGAGCCCGAACGATCCAGACAGCGGAGGGCACCAGAACACCACCGGGCGTGAGGTATTTCGACAGAAGGTCTCGCACGGCACCGGCGACTTTGCCCGAAAGCTCCGGATGCTCGCGAAGTGCCGCGCCTAATGGCCCCAGCCTCAGTGCGAGCTTCAACGACTGTTCAAGGTCACCGCCGCCGATGCGCGCGTCGAATGGCTCAGTCGTCACCAAAGCAAACCCCGCGTCGCTCAGGATCGAGCGCACGCGGCCAGCGTCGGCAAAGGCAAACGGCCCAGGCGCCGTCGGATCGGGCGGCGCAACAGGCGGTATGAATGGAAGCGCCGCTTGCAGCGGCGCCAGCATCCACGGGTTCTCGGCGAGAGGTCGCCAACAGACGAAGACCAGACGGCCGCCGCGCTTCAAGGATGCGCCGATATTCCTAAATGCCGCCACCGGATCGCTGAAGAACATCACGCCGAAGCGGGAGAATGCCGCGTCGAAAACGCCGCGGCCGATGTCGCCGTTTTGTGCGTCCAGTTGCCGGAAGTCCACGCGCAAGTTTGCCGCCGGGCGCGGCCGCTGGCGAGCGACCTCGAGCATGGGCCTCGAAAGATCGATGCCGACCACCGATCCACTCGGCGCTACGCGGGCGGCCAGCGTCAGCGAAGTTTGCCCGCAACCGCAGCCGATATCGATGATGCGCTCGCCCGGGACCGGCTGCAATACATCGATGCCCGCCAGACCCAACGGTTCAATCTGACGGTCCAGCGGCTCCTGAAACTGCGCCCAGGTTTCGCCGGCAGCGGCATTCCAATATTCGCTTTGCGCGGCGTTCGCGGACGGTTCCGGAATCTGAGACATTGCGACTCGGCGCTCCGACCAAACGCTTCGTCTCAATCAGCGTGCGGCAACGAAGCGTCCGCGAGCGCGTCGTCGATGAGCTGGCGACAGGCGATCAGGTCGTCGAGCACGGTCTGTAGTTTGCGCCGACCCTCGGTGTTCACGTTGAGCCGCGGCGGCGCCGGCTGGTGAGCCGGTCTGCCAGGGCGCGGTGCCGCGGTCACCGGAACGGCCGGCTCTTCGTCCGCGCTGGTTGCAGCATGTGGCTCCGCTCCGTCGTCCCCTACCCTATCTTCCTCGATCTCCGGCGGCGGCGGTTCGGCGCCGGCACGCCAAACGTTCTGAACGAACGTCAGACCTTGCTCGCGCAGGATGCGCTGCACGCCGCGAATGGTATAGCCCTCGCCGTACAGCAAGTGGCGCACGCCACGCAGCAGGTCGACGTCGTCCGGGCGGTAATAGCGCCGCCCGCCGCCTCGTTTCAGCGGCCGGATTTGCGCGAAGCGGCTCTCCCAGAACCGCAACACGTGCTGAGGAACGTTGATCTCCTCGGCGACTTCGCTGATCGTGCGGAACGCGTCCGGCGCTTTGTCCAATGCTTTGTTCTCCGCCGGCGCAGGCTAGCCGAGTTCGCCGGCGCTTTCCTTGCCGCCATTCGGCCCGGAATTGATCCGCTGCTTGAGGATGGCGGACGGCTTGAACACCATGACCCGGCGCGGCGAGATCGGCACTTCCTTGCCGGTCTTGGGATTGCGGCCGATGCGCTGCCCCTTCTTGCGCACCACGAACGAGCCGAACGACGACAGCTTCACCGTCTCGCCCCGTTCCAAGCAGTCGGTGATCTCCTTGAGAACCAATTCGACGAGCGTAGCGGATTCCGTGCGCGACAGGCCGACTTTCTGATAGACCGCCTCGCACAAATCCGCGCGCGTGATCGTCTTTCTCGCCATCGCCAGCCCCACTCTCGGCGATCGATACCAATCGATCATCGTATCGTACTGAATTATCAACGATATTCACTTCTCACCCGACGGTCAACGGGCTTCCGCACCGATCTCACCAGCGCAGCAGGGCCGCCCCCCAGGTGAAACCGCCGCCCATGGCCTCGAGCAGCAACAGATCGCCGCGCTTGATGCGGCGGTCGGCGACGGCATCGGCCAGCGCCAGCGGGATCGAGGCCGCCGATGTGTTGCCGTGGCGGTCGACGGTGGTGACCACTTTGTCCGGCGGGATGCCGAGCTTGTGCGCCGAGCCGTCGATGATCCGTTTGTTGGCTTGATGCGGAATGAACCAGTCGATGTCGGCGACCGTCATGCCGGTTACTTTGAACGCATCCTCGACCACGTCGGTGATCATCGCCACGGCGTGACGAAAAACCTCGCGGCCTTCCATGCGCAGATGGCCGACCGTGCCGGTCGACGAGGGTCCGCCGTCGACATAGAGCTTCGATTTGTAACGGCCGTCGGAACGCAGGCGCACCGTGAGAATGCCGCGGTCCTCGCGCGCGCCCGGCTGCTCCTGCGCTTCGAGCACGACGCCGCCGGCGCCGTCGCCGAACAGCACGCAGGTGCCGCGATCGGTCCAGTCGAGGATGCGCGAGAACGTCTCCGATCCGATCACCAGCGCGCGGCAGAACGCGCCCGACCGCAGCAGCGCGTCGGCGGTCGCCAGCGCAAACACGAATCCGGAGCACACCGCCTGCACGTCGAAGGCGGCGCCGTGGGTGATGCCGAGATCGGCCTGCACCGCGACGGCGCTGGCCGGGAAAGTGTTATCGGGCGTCGAGGTCGCCAGCACGATGAGATCGATCGCCTGCGCATCGAGCTTGGCATGGGCGAGCGCGGCGCGCGCCGCGTGCGTCGCCATGTGCGAGGTCAATTCGCCGGGCGCGGCGATGCGGCGCTCATGGATGCCGGTGCGCTGCACGATCCAATCGTCGGACGTGTCGACCTTGCGCGCGAGTTCGGCGTTGGTGAGGATTTGGCTCGGCAGATAGCTGCCGCAGCCCAGCACAACGGAGCGGCGCACCGTCATGACGCGGCTCCGCGCAGCGCTTGCTGCCGCTCGCCGTGCAAGCGGCCGAGCGCCGCCGTGATCTTGCCGAGCAGTTCGTCACGCACCACGCCATGGCCGAGCTCGATCGCCGCGGCAAAACCTTCGGCGTCGGTGCCGCCGTGGCTTTTGATGACGATGCCGTTCAGCCCGAGAAAAACCCCGCCATTGGCGCGGCGCGGGTCCATGCGTTCGCGCACTTGGCGGAACGCCGAACGCGCGAAAAAATACCCGATGCGGGCGCTGAGCGAGCGGGTCATCGCACCCCGCAGATATTGGGCCATCTGCCGGGCGGTGCCTTCGGCGGTCTTGAGCGCGATGTTACCGGCAAAGCCTTCGGTGACGACGACATCGACCTTGCCCGTGCCAATGTCGTCGCCTTCGACGAATCCCACATAGTCGAGGTCGGGCCATTGTTCCTCGCGCAAGATGCGGCCGGCTTCACGCACCTGTTCAAGACCCTTGACCTCCTCCACCCCGATATTGAGCAACCCGACCGTCGCCCGTTTCAACCCGTACAAGATGCGCGCCGTGGCCGCACCCATGACCGCGAGGTCGACCAGGTGCTCGGCATCGGCGCCGATCGAGGCGCCGACGTCGAGCACGATCGATTCGCCGCGCAAGGTCGGCCACAGCGCCGCGATGGCGGGGCGTGTGATCCCGGGCAGCATTTTGAGCCCGAATTTCGACATCGCCATCAGCGCGCCGGTGTTGCCCGCCGATACGGCCATGTCGGCTTCCTGCTTTTTGACTGATTCGATCGCCAGCCACATCGAAGATTTCCGGCGGCCATAGCGCAGCGCCTGGCTCGGCTTGTCCTCCATCCGCACCGCGATCTCGCTGTGCACAAGCCGCGAAACGGATTTGAGTGCCGGGCGTGCGGCAATGAGCGGAGCGACCACCGACGTATTGCCGAAGAACAAAAACTCGCTGTCGGGATGTCGCGCCAACGCCAGATCCGCGCCGGCGACGACCACGGCAGGGCCATGATCTCCCCCCATCGCATCGAGAGCAATGCGGACCGTGTGCGACATGGGCGACCGGCTCCTAGCCCGCGATCCAATTCAACCGAATCGGCTCATGGCCTAGGTATTTTTGTTTAAGCATGATCCTTTCCGAAAACCGGTTGCCACCCCGAATAAAGTCCGGGGCAAGCTCTTTCGGGATCACGCTCCTGGTCCGAACATGGGGGAGGCGAGACCGCAAGGGACAATAGCGGTTCGGCATCCAGACACAACTGCGATCAGTGGTCATCCGGACCCTTCCTGAGCGATGCGAGCGCGGCGAACGGGGTTTCGCCCGGCTTGGCGTCCGGCGGCGGCTGGAACACCGCTCCGGGCTTGCGGGGATAGGGATCAAGCCCGAGGATGAGGAACTCGATGGCGAGCGCGCCGAGATCGACCAGCCCGCCGATCAGCGGCTCCGTCTCATCCGCGCTCTCGCCACGCGTGCGGACTTCTCCGTCTTCCCGCTCCGCGGCCGGTTGCGGCACGAACAGGAGGTCGATCGCTTCCTCGACCTCATTGACGAGCGGATCGAGCGTGACGACGCAGATCTGACCGACCGTGGCCGAAACCCTCCCGGCCACGTGCAAGCCGCCGGTTCCACGCCGCGTGACGTCGAAATTTGCCCGCAGGCGCGGCAGATCGCGCAAGCCCGCCATGCGCGCCACTGCGGCGCGGACCTGCGCATCCGCCACCAGGTCGAAGCGTGCCCCGGTCTCGGCGACATCTTCGACCGCGACGGGGACCTGCCAGGGCGTCGGAGCATATTTCTCGGAGCGCCGCTCACGCATGTGCAAAGGCCTCGGGGTTGGGGAAGACCAGCTGGCCCGCGACGATCACGTCCTCCTCCACGGTATCGAGCAACTTTGCCGCCGCGCGCGCATAGCGCGCCAGCCGGGCCGCCCCGTCGCCGATACCGGCGGCCCCAAAGATATTGCGTGCCAGCGCCTTCTCAAGTTCCCGGTCGTCGGCGGCGGCGAACGCTTCGCGATAGGCCGCCTGCCGGCCATAGAACGCCTCGCCGAAGCGGCGCATCTCCCGCGGCACGGCGAGGTCACCCACGCCCATCTCTCGCAGGTTATCGTCCAGATCGCGGCAGAAGGCGTCGAACAGCCCCTGCCCTAACGTTCGCTCAAGACTGCGTCCCCGATTGGGTTCCGCATGGCGTCCGGGCCCCAGTCGAGGCTCGTGATCCCGGCCCAACCGCGCCAAAACCAGCACGAGATGCAGGACGATCAGGTCAAATCGGCCCTGGACGGTATCGGGGACGCCATAACCGGCGTAAAACGCCGGCGTGCGCGCCTGCGCCACGATCATGCCATAGAGCGCGTGGATGCTGCGGCTGTGGGGATTGCGCCGAAACGCCGGTAAGATCATAGAGATAGCTCGCCGCCCTCATCCGCCCGCATACCACTCAGCGGCGGCAAATTGCCAATTGCGGGTTTCGGGGGTACGGCAGGCGGCTGTCGGACGCAAGGTGGATGTCGAAATGCGCAGGGGCCGGGTGCAAAGCGGGGGAACGCGCGCCGCAGCGTCTTATGCGCTGATTGTCGCGCTCGCTCTGGCGCTGGGCGGCTGCTTCGGCGAGACGTTCCAGCGCGGCTATGTGCTTCCCGAAGGCGCGCTCGAGCAAATCCGGCTTGGCGCATCGCAGGAGCAGGTGCTGATCGTGCTCGGCACGCCCTCGACCGTCGCCACCGTTTCCGGCGAAGCGTTCTACTACATCTCGCAGCGCGCCGAGCGGGCGATCTCGTTCATGCCCGCCAAGATCACCGACCAGCGTGTCATCGCCATCTATTTCGACAAGGACCGGCGAGTCGAACGGGTCGCCTCTTACGGCATCAAGGACGGCAAGGTGTTCGATTACATCAGCCGCACGACGCCGACGGCCGGCTCGGACACCAGTTTGATCAAGGCGCTGTTCCAAAACCTTGGCAACGCCCACATCGGCCTGCCGTTCTGAGCGGCCGGCGAGGATTCGCGACCGCGCGTCATCATCAGATCGGAACAACCAAACAAATCCAGTCACGATGCTGGATTGCTTCGGCACGGCGCCATTTTTTGACGCGCGCGCCGCGCGACAAGGAATGCGGCGCCTTTCTCAATGCGCCAAGATCGCGAGCAGCAACAGCGCCACGATATTGGTGATCTTGATCATCGGATTGACCGCCGGGCCGGCCGTATCCTTGTAGGGATCGCCGACCGTATCGCCGGTCACGGCGGCCTTGTGGGCCTCGGAGCCCTTGCCGCCGAAATGGCCGTCCTCGATGTACTTCTTGGCGTTGTCCCAGGCGCCGCCGCCCGAGGTCATCGAGATGGCGACGAAAAGCCCGGTAACGATCACGCCGAGCAGCATCGCCCCGAGTGCCGAGAACGCCGCAGATTTGCCTTGGGCGCCGCCGCCGGCGACGAAATAGATGATGAAATAGCCGACGATCGGCGACAGCACCGGGAGGAGCGACGGCACGATCATTTCCTTGATCGCCGCCCGCGTGAGCATATCGACGGCACGGCCGTAGTCGGGCTTGTCCGTGCCCTGCATGATGCCCGGATTCTCGCGGAATTGGCGCCGCACCTCTTCGACGATCGAGGACGCCGCGCGCCCGACTGCCGTCATGCCCATCGCGCCGAACATGTACGGCAACAGGCCGCCGAACAGCAGCCCGGCCACGACATAAGGATTGACCAGAGAAAAATCGGGCATGACGCCTTGGAAATAGGGGTGCTTGTCGGCGCCGGCGATGAAGAACTTGAGGTCCTGGTTATAGGCTGCGAACAGCACCAGCGCGCCGAGACCGGCCGAGCCGATGGCGTAGCCCTTGGTCACCGCCTTGGTGGTGTTGCCGACGGCGTCGAGCGCATCGGTCGATTTGCGCACTTCTTTCGGCAGGCCGGCCATTTCGGCGATGCCGCCGGCGTTGTCGGTGACCGGCCCGAATGCATCGAGCGCGACAACGATACCGGCGAGCGCCAGCATGGTCGTCACCGCGATGGCGATGCCGAACAGCCCGGCCAGGTTATAGCTCACCAGGATGCCGGCGATGATGACCAGCGCCGGACCGGCGGTTGCTTCCATCGACACGGCAAGGCCTTGGATCACATTGGTGCCGTGGCCGGTCACCGAGGCTTTGGCGATCGACTGCACCGGCCGATAGTTGGTGCCGGTATAGTACTCGGTGATGACGATGATCAGTCCCGTCACGACGAGGCCGGTGACGCCGCAATAGAACAGCTCCGCGCCCGAATAGGTCGCCCCCTGAAGCTGGCCGAAGCCGATGAGGTAGTGCGTCACCCCGGCGATGCCGATGAGCGACAGAATCGCGGTGGCGATCATCCCCTTGTACAGCGCGCCCATGATCGACTGGCTGGCGCCGAGCCGCACGAAGAACGTGCCGATGATCGAGGCGATGATGCAGACGCCGCCGATGGCGAGCGGAAACGTCATCATCCGCATCACCATGTCCGCTGAGACCGAACCGAAGAAGATGGCGGCCAGAACCATGGTCGCGACAGTGGTAACGGCATAGGTCTCGAACAGGTCGGCCGCCATGCCGGCGCAGTCGCCGACATTGTCGCCGACGTTGTCGGCGATGGTGGCCGGATTGCGTGGATCGTCTTCCGGAATGCCGGCCTCGACCTTGCCGACGAGATCGCCGCCGACATCGGCGCCCTTGGTGAAAATCCCGCCGCCCAATCGCGCGAAGATGGAGATCAGCGAGGCGCCGAAGCCGAGCGCCACCATGGAATCGACGACGACGCGATCGTTCGGCGCAAAATGCAGCGTGCCGGTGAGGAAGCCGAAATAAAGCGTCACGCCCAGCAAAGCTAAGCCCGCCACGAGGAGCCCGGTGATGGCGCCGGCGCGGAACGCCAGTTCGAGCCCGCCGGCGAGCGAGCCGATGGCGGCCTGCGCGGTGCGCACATTGGCGCGCACGGACACGTTCATCCCGATGAAACCCGCGGAACCGGACAGGATGGCGCCGACCGCAAAGCCGACGGCGACGAGCCAGCCGAGGAGATAGCCGACGATGAGGAAGATCACGATGCCGACGATGGCGATCGTGGTGTATTGCCGCCGCAGATAGGCCTGGGCGCCCTCGCGCACCGCCGCGGATATTTCCTGCATCTTGGCGCTGCCGGGATCGGCCCGCATCACCGAAAAGGTGGCCCAGATGGCGTAAAGGAGGGCGAGCACGCCGCAGAGAACGATGAGCCACAAAGTCGTCATGGAAAACCCCGGTTGATGGATGCGGCCGGAGTTGAAACCGGCCCGGAAGGAGAGCGCCCGCGCGAAACACGCGTCCAGCCCAAACGGCGCGGACATTGCCAAAAATGCCCGGGGGGCGCAACGGCGGTGAGCGATTTTACGCACGCTCCATAGTGGAGGGCTGTGCGCCGGTCGAGCGGCGGTAAACCCTGTCCTTCCACCACCAGTACCGGGACGTATTCGGGTTCGCGGCCGATCAAACCACGCCGAGATGGCGGATGGGGCGCCCCGGCGCGATGGCTTCCGCGGCGGCCATGATGGCATGGGTGTCGATGCCATAGTGACGGTAGAGCTCCGCGATCGAGCCGGTTTGGCCGAAATGCTCGACGCCGAGCGGTCGCACACGATGGCCCTGCACCGCACCCAGCCAAGCCAGCGCCGCCGGATGGCCGTCCAGCACGCTGACGATGCCGCAATGTGGCGGCAAGCCGCCGAACAGGCGCTCGATATGGGAACGGGCATGCACAAGCCCGCGCTCGCGCGCTCGCCACGCAGCCGTCCAGCCGGCATTGAGGCGGTCGGCGGAGGTCACCGCGAGCAGCCCTACATCTCGGCGGTCCTCCGCCATCAGTCCGACCGCCTGGATCGCCTCGGGCACGACCGCGCCGGTGTAAGCGACCACGACCTGGCAGTTGGGCCCGGGCTTGCGCAGCCAGTAGGCGCCGTCGACGATCGCTTGGCGTAACTCCGCAGGCATCTCGCGCTTGATCTGCTCGATTGGCCGGGTGGAGAGCCGCAAATAGACCGAGCCGCCGGTCTCATCGCGCAGCCAGTTGCGCTCGGAGAGCTCGCCGCCACCGTCCCTCTGGATGTAATCCAACGCGAAGGCGACAATGACGGCCAATTCGTCGACGAAGGCCGGCTCGAACGCGGCGAGACCGTCCTGACCTATCCCGATCAGCGGCTCGACAATCGACTGATGCGCGCCGCCTTCCGGCGCCAGCGTGATGCCTGAGGGCGTGGCGACCAGGATGAAGCGGGCGTCCTGATAGCAGGCATAGTTCAGCGCATCGAGGCCGCGGGCGATGAACGGGTCATAGAGCGTTCCGATCGGCAACAGCCGCTCGCCGTTGATGGCGTGCGAGAGGCCGAGCGCCGAGAGCAAGGCGAACAGATTCATCTCGGCGATGCCGAGCTCGATATGTTGGCCCGCGGGCGAGAACTCCCAGCTGAAGGTGGACGGAATGCGCTCGCTCTTGAACGTGTCGGCGAGCGCTTCGCGCGCGAACAGTTTGCGGCGATTGACCCAAGGGCCGAGGCTGGTCGACACGGTGACGTCGGGCGACGCGGTGACGATGCGCGCGGCAAGCGGCGTCGTACCGCGCGCGAGCTCGTTGAGCAGCGCGCCAAAGCCGAGCTGCGTCGACGTCTGCCATTGGATCGTCACCGCAAGCTCCGCCGGCACGTCGACCCGCGGCGCCTGCAGGCGGCGTTCGCCGCCGCTTGCAAACGGCACGCGGTCGACGAAGGCCTGGATGTTTTCCGCCGGCTGCTGCAAGCCCTCGAAGCGATCCCATTCTTGACCCGGCCGGATGTTCATCGCGGCGCGGAGGGTTTCCATCTGCGCCGGCGTCATCAGCCCGGCGTGGTTGTCCTTGTGCCCGGCGAACGGCAGACCGTAGCCTTTGATCGTATAGGCGATGAAGCAAACCGGCCGGTCGTGATCGATGCCGTCGAAGGCGTCGATGATCGCGGCGAGGTCGTGGCCGCCGAGATTGTTCATCAGCCGCGCCAACTCCTTGTCGCTGCGCCGCTCGATCAGTTGCATCACCGGCCCCTGGTCGCCGATCTCGTCGAGCAAGCGCTTGCGCCAAGCGGCGCCGCCCTGGAACACCAGTGCGGAATAGAGCTGGTTCGGGCAGCGATCGATCCACTGGCGCAACAGCTCACCGCCGGGCTCGGCGAAGGCCGCTTGCTGCAACGAGCCGTATTTCACCACCACCACGTCCCAGCCGAAGTTGCGGAACAGGTTCTGGTAGCGCTCCCACAGGCCTTCGCGCACCACCGCATCGAGGCTCTGCCGGTTGTAGTCGACGATCCACCAGCAATTGCGCAGACCCTGTTTCCAGCCTTCGAGGATCGCTTCAAAGATGTTGCCCTCGTCGAGTTCGGCGTCGCCAAGGAGCGCGATCATGCGGCCTTCCGGCCGACTTCTGCCCCAGCCGTGGGCGCGCACGTAGTCCTGGGTCAGCGACGAGAACAGCGTCTGCGCAACGCCTAAGCCCACCGAGCCGGTCGAGAAATCGACGTCGTCGGCATCTTTGGTGCGCGACGGATAGGATTGCGCGCCCTTATAGCCGCGGAAATTTTCCAGCTTGTCGCGGCTTTGGCGGCCGAGCAGATATTGGATGGCATGAAAGTTGGGCGCGGCGTGCGGCTTGACCGCGACGCGATCGGCCGGCCGCAGGCTGTGGAAATAAAGCGCAGTCATGATGGTGGCGAGCGACGCCGAGGAGGCCTGGTGCCCGCCCACTTTAAGTCCGTCGGTGTTTTCCCGCACATGGTTGGCGTGGTGGATGGTCCAGCTCGCCAGCCACAGCACCTTGCGCTCGAGCTCAGCGAGGATCAGCAGGTCGCGCGTAAGCGAGGGGGACGGCATCATGTGTTTCGTCAGCGTTTCCCTCGCCCGTCAGACCAGCGTCGGCCGCCGCGCCAGCGTGCCCCATGCAAGCAGCAGCCCGGCCACGACGACGACCGGAAAGACCACCTCATTGACCGCCGTCCAGCCGTAGCTCGCCAGCAAAGCGCCGGACGAGAACGAGCCGACCGCCATCGAGCCGAATATCAGAAAGTCGTTGAACGCCTGGACCTTGTTGCGTTCGCGCGGGCCGTGACATTCGGTGACCAGCATGGTCGCGCCGACGAAGGCGAAGTTCCAACCGATGCCGAGAAGCGCCAGCGCCGCCCAGAAATTCCACAGCGCGATGCCGAGCACGCCGATCGTGGCGGCGGCGGCGATCAGCAGCAATCCGGTGGCGACGACGGCCCGCAGCCCGAAGCGGGCGATCAGCGCACCGGTGAAGAAGCTCGGGGCATACATGCCGATCACGTGCCATTGAATTCCCAACGCGGCTTCACCGACCGAATGGTGACACATCACCATGGCGAGCGGAGCCGCGGTCATCATCATGTTCATCACGACATAGCTGGCGACGCCGCAGGCGACGGCGATGATAAATCGCGGCTTGCCGATGATTTCGGCAAGCGGCCGCCCCTCGCCGAGCGGCCCCGTGACGGCGGGCGGCGGCAGCTTGAGCAAGCTCAGCACTGCGCCGGCGAGCACGGCGCAGGCCGATTGCGCCAGAAAAGTTCCCGCGAACAAATAGGCGGGCCAAATATCCTTGGTGAGGATGACGAGCTGCGGCCCGATCACTGCGGCAAACATGCCGCCGGCCAGCACCCAGGCCACCGCCTTGGCGCGAAATTGCATGCTCGCGGTGTCGGCCGCCGCAAACCGATAGGATTGGTGCGCCGCCGCGTAAAGACCGGCGCAGAAGGTACCTATGAGCAGCAGCGCGAACGATCCCCGCAGCATGGCTGCGAACGAGATGATGCCCGCGAGCGCGCCGCAAGCCGATCCGATCTGCAAAGCAGAGCGGCGGCCGTAGGCTTTGGCCAGCATGCCGACGGGGAGCGTCCCGATCCACATGCCGACCGCCATCAGGGTGATGGGCAGCATCGCCAGCGTCGGATCGGGCGCCAGTATCGCGCCGGCGATGCCGCCGGTCGCTACGATCACCGTGGAGTTGCCGCCAGCAAGCGCCTGCGCCGCGGCAAGCACCAGCGCGTTGCGGGCTGCAAGCCGGTCGTCGGTGACCTCGGCGCTCGGTTCGGCGATGACCGCCATGGGGCATGTTCCGTCTGAGACAACCTTTTAGCGGGCGAACCGGCGCGCTGCCAGGGCGTGTCTTTGTAAATCCAACCGTGATTTGCAGCGCAACATCGCCGTAGAGTCACCAGTCGTCGGAACAAACGGCCGCTCCGTCCGTAGCGCCAGCTAAAACTGCAGCGCGCCGGGGTGCCGGATCGTCACCGAGCGCACCTCATCGACCGTGCGCGCGCCGAGTTGTGCGAGCGTTCCTTGCGTCTCCTCGATCAAAAGGTCGATGACGTGCCCGGGGCCGTCCTCGCCGAGCGCACCGAGACCCCACAAGAACGCTTTGCCGGCAAAAGCCGCCGTGGCTCCAAGCGCATAGGCGCGCACCACGTCGCTGCCGCTGCGCACACCGGAATCCATCATGACGGTTGCCCTGCCGCCGACTTGCCGGACGATGGCGGGAAGCACGTCGATCGCCGCCGGCAGCGCTTCGATCTGTCGCCCGCCGTGATTGGAAACGAACATGCCGTCGACTCCGAGCGATACCGCCTTTTCGGCATCCTGCGGGTGCATGATGCCTTTGACGACCAACGTTCCCTTCCAGCGGTCGCGGTACATCTTCACCTCGTCCCAGGTGAAGGCCCCGCCCATCTCGCGCCGGGCGAAACCGAAGATCTCCGCAAGCGAGGCGTTGTCGCCGGCATAGGAGCGCAGACTGGCAAAACGCGGGATGCCGTTTTTCCAGAGCGCCACGATCCAAGCCGGCGCCCGCGCGATCTGCATCAGGATGCCGGGCTCAAGACGGAACGCGCCGGCGATGCCGGTTGCCGCCTCGCGGGGCCGCGTGGTGCGCACCGGCAGATCGAGCGTCAGCACCAGCGTGCGGCAGCCGGCGGCTTCGGCGCGCCGCACCAGGTCGAGGCCGATCGCATGGCCGTTCCGAGCGAAGCGATAAAGTTGAAACCAGAAGACGTCGGGGGCGACCTCGGCGATCTGTTCGATCGTGGCGCCACCGGCAGTGCCGAGTGTGTAAGGAATGCGCGCGTGTTGGGCGGCGCGGGCAAGATGCAGATCGGCGCCGGGCCACACGATCGCCGGCCCGCCCATCGGCGCCACCCCAATCGGGGCGCAATAGCGCCGGCCGAACAGCTCGACATCGCAGGACGGCAGCGACGGCATGACGCCATAGCGCGGCACCAGCTCGATGGCGGCGAGCGCCGCCCAATTGCGGCGGATCCCGGCATCGTCGTTGCCGGCGCCGCCGTCGGCATATTCGAAGGCAAAATGCGGAATGCGGCGGCGCGCACGCCGCCGCAGATAGTCGATGCTCGGATAATGCCGATGCAGCTCCGCATAACGCGGGTTGCCGCTATGGCCCGCAAACAGCCTGTGCTGCGCTGTGACGGCGGCGGCCCGGTCGTGCATGGGGCTTCCCTATGGGCGGAGTCGTTGCGAGAGCCTCCATTATAGCCCGTTCGATGGCGATGCTATTATCGGAAAATCTTCGGGCCTGCCGGTAGCGGCCTTGTATTTTCAACGCCGCGACGTGCGCGCCAGGTTGGCGAGTTCCTTGACGGTTGAACTTTGCGCGGCCGCCTTGAAAAGCGTGTCCATGGCCTCGCCGATCTCCGAGGAGCGGTTCGACAAGTCCGCGGCAAAGCCAAGCACCACATTGGTCGCGTCCTGCGTCCAGCGGATCGTATCCTGCATCGTCTTCAAGGCATCGGTGACCGTCGTCGCGTTCAACGAGGCGCTGTTCGCGTTCTTGGCGATTTCATTGGTGGCGTGCGCCTGATGCATGATCATTTCGGCGAGCGAGCTGGACACTCCGGAAATCTCCGTGATCGATTGATTGGTCGATGTGATTTCGCTCATCGACCGTCGCATGGCTTCCTGAATCACGGAGATCTGCTTGCCGACGTCGTCGGTGGCCTTGGCCGTCTGCACGGCGAGCGACTTGACTTCCGAAGCAACCACGGCGAACCCGCGGCCGGCGTCGCCGGCTCGCGCCGCTTCGATCGTCGCATTCAATGCCAGGAGATTCGTTTGCGCTGCGATGTTCGAGATCAGATTGACGACCGAGCCGATCTTCTCGACCGCTTCCGAAAGCGAGCGAATGTTGGTATCGGTGCGCGCCGAATGCGACACGGCCCTTTGCGCCGTCTCGGCGCTTCCCATGACCTGCCCATGTATTTCCTCGATCGAGGCGTTGAGCTCGTCGGTGGCGGCGGCGATGCTGCCGATCCGGGACGCGGTATCCTCGGCGGCGTGGGCCGCCATATCGGTTTGGCCCGACGCGGTCTTACCCAGCTCGGCGAGACGGTCCGACGTCGAACTGATCGACTTGGCTACATTGGCGATGATCTCGCGCACCCCGTCGACCGAACGGGCAAAGCTCTTGATGGAATTTCCCAGCTCTTCTGAACGGGCCTTGGCTTGTTGGACTTCCATGCTGTTGTGACACGCCACCGCATTGGCGGCGTCCAGCATGAAAATGCGGGTCGCCGCGTTCAACAGGCGAAGGCCTTTGCGCGGCGAGAATCGATGATGCTCGTAAATGCATTTGCTCAAGTCGTTCAGCAGCGCAATCGCGCTGGCGCTACGCGATCTCATGTCCAGGCCGGATTTGGCTTCGAACGTCGCGCGATCGTAGGCGTCTTTGACCCACTCCTCGTCGAACGGATTATTCAATAGCCTTTCCGTGAAATACTTGAAGGTGTCGGTATAGGACTTGCGGCCCTCTTCCATCTTTTTGCGGTATAGCGGAGCTACCTTGAGGATATGCGCCAGGAAGGTCGCAATAATCGAATCGAGACGAGGGGCAAGCAGCCGCCAGATTTCCGCCCGCAGCTCGACGACTACGTCGTCAATTTCGTAGATTCCGAGGCGAACTTGAAAACCGGGCTCGACGGCCATGGCCGCTTCCAAAACGCAGTGAAGGTGAAAGACTAGCGCGCGGTACTTAACGCATCATTTACCGGCGGTGCCGGCAAGCCGCCGCTTGGCGTGGCGGCAGCTCACACTCCGCAAGCGCAGCTCGATCGCTCAGCGCGGGTCGTAGGCCCAGGTCATGTAGATGCCGCCCCAGGTGAAGCCACCGCCAAAGGCCGCCAGCAGCAGCCGATCACCGGCTTTGAGCTTGCTTTCGTATTCCCACAGGCACAGCGGGATCGTTGCCGCTGTAGTGTTGCCATATTTGTGGATCGTCACCATCACCCGCTCCGGCGGCAGCCCGACGCGCTCGGCTGTGGCTTCGATGATGCGCCGGTTGGCCTGGTGCGGCACCAGCCAATCGATCATGTCCTTGGTCAGGTGGTTACGCCGCATCAATTCGGTTGCGACTTCGGCCATGCGCGCGATGGCGAACTTGTAGACCGCGGCGCCTTCCTGGTGGACGTAGTGCAGGCGCTTGGCGACGGTTTCGGCCGTCGGCGGCATGCGGCTGCCGCCCGCCTTCTGATGCAAGTGTTTCATGCCGGCGCCATCGGAGGCGATCAGCGCGTCGATAATGCCGTACTTTTTGTTCGGCTCGACCAGCACCGCGCCGGCGCCGTCGCCAAACAGCACGCAGGTGGCTCGGTCGGTATAGTCGATGACCGCTGACATCTTGTCGGCGCCGACCACCACGATCTTGCGACAGGTGCCTCGCTCGATGAACTGCGCGGCAATGGTGAGCGAATAGACAAAGCCGGAACACGCCGCCTGCACGTCGAAGCTGCCGATGTTGCGAATATCCGCCATGTCGCAGATGAGATTGGCGGTCGAGGGAAACACGAAGTCGGGGGTCGTCGTGGCGCAGATCAGAAGATCGACGTCGCCCGGTGCGGTGCCGGTCTTCTGCAGCAGACCGCGCACGGCCTCGGCGCCCATATGCGAGGTGCCGAGGCCCTTGCCCTTGAGAATATGCCGTTCCTTTATTCCGGTGCGCTCGACGATCCACTGGTCGGTGGTGTCGACCATGCGCGCCAATTCGGCATTGGTCAGCACGTCGGGCGGCACGTAACAATGCACCCCGGTAATCGCGGCGTGGACTGCGGATTTTTGCTGCTTGGACGTCTTCGTCATGCGCCCGTGAACCGTGGGGATTGCTCGAACACGGTGGCTCTCGTTAGCAGGATGCTTAAGCCATGCATAGCGCCACGTCGACAATACGCCATTAGCCTTCACCGGTGGCGGCGGCGAGATTGCGACGGCCGCAGCGCGCCATATCGAGCACGGTTGCCGCGGCCTTGGCGCTCGGCGCCGCGGCGCCGGGCGCCATGATGCGATCGAGCCTGCCGAAAGCCTCGACCTGCCGCAACCGCTGCGGCGTCTCGGACAGGAGCGGAATCAGCGCGTCGGCGAGCCGCTGCGGCGTGCAATCGCGCTGCAGGAATTCCGGAATATCGTTCTCGCCCAGCACCAGATTGGCGAGGATCACGCTGTGCAGCGTTGCTCGAAATCCCATGATCCGCAGCGCCAACTCTTCAAACAGCGGCAACCAGTAGGCGGCAACAGTGGGGACGCCGGCCAGCGCCAGCTCGAGCGTCACCGTGCCGGATGCCGCAAGCGCGGCGCGCGCCGTGCGAAAGGCCGCCCACTTCGCCGCGGGCTCGACCACAATGCGCGGCATCACGG
>Ga0187863_10001779_pt1 | contig 16919 bp, 7 predicted proteins | sample June2016WEW_11_1_FD_132975 | JGI IMG/M metagenome (GOLD analysis project Ga0187863, IMG submission 132975) | Peatland microbial communities from SPRUCE experiment site at the Marcell Experimental Forest, Minnesota, USA - June2016WEW_11_10 | ecosystem: Environmental > Terrestrial > Soil >... | reverse complement strand
CGATCCCAATAGTGACCGCGATCTTTGGATTCCCGCCGAAACCTGGGCCGCCACCGTCGATCCGGGGGAACTCACCTCGACGACTTTCCGCTGGTTCAATCTCATCGGACGTCTCGCGCCCCACGCAACAGTCGCACAGGCGAACGATCAGGTCGCAACCATTATACAGGCTCTCGCGGCCGCTGATCCCGCCAACAGTCGTGGACGCAGCGCACGCGTCGTCTCTGATCTGAACTACCGGCTTCAGAACGCGGGCACCACGGGAATCGTCCTCTTCGCCATCGTCGGCGGCGTGGTCCTGCTGTGCACGGTCAACGTCGCGCACCTCCTGCTCGCGCGCGCGCTCAGTCGCGGTCCCGAGGTTGCCCTGCGTTTATCCCTCGGCGCCACCCGGTGGGCCGTCGCCCGCCAGCTGCTCATGGAGAACCTCTTGCTCTGCGCCTTCGGTTGGATCGCTGGGCTCGCGTTCGCGGCGGGAATTGCAACCGTGCTGCCGCGCCTGCTGGTCTCCGGCCCGGCAATGCTCGTCTCTCTCGACACGCCGCCGCATTTCCAACTCGATTGGCGTGTCTTCTTCCTTGGGGGCCTCCTCGCGCTTGTCACAATGCTGCTGCTCGCACTGGTCCCACTCGCACAGGTGGCAAAGCCGCAGCTCGTTCCGGTCCTTCGATCGGCCTCCTCGCAACGCACCGACGATCGCAACCCCCGGGCCCGTCGGTTCGCCGTCTGGCTCCAGATCGGCATCTCCTTTGCGCTTCTCGTCTCTACAGGGACACTGGTGCAGAGCTTCCTCAATACCCGCACGCAGTCAATCGGACTGACGCGCAACCAGGTGCTCGTCGCCTTTACTCAAGATCCGGACGACGCAATCCGCCAGACGATTCTTACGAATTTGCGCGCGTTGCCGGGCGTGCGCAGCGTGGCCTACGGGATTCGCTCGCCCCTCATGCCTTCTGAGAATGGCATCGCAGAGAAAGTCCTGCTGCCCAGCCATCCTGAACTTATAGATCCGGTTGAGATCAAATTCAACGCGGTAAGCCCGGGCTTCCTCGATGTCACGGGGACACGCATAGTACGCGGGCGCGGCTTTACCCAAGCAGATGATGCCGATGGCCCGGCTTCGGTCCTGATCAACCACTCCATGGCCCAGAAATACTGGCCCGTGCGCGACCCCATCGGACAGATTGTGCATCTGGCTGACGGTCATCTGGACGCGCGCATCATCGGCGTAACCGAAGACGCGCCTATCAGCCAGATCGGCGAGATACCGGAACCGTATCTTTACATTCCGTTTCATCAGTACCAGGCGCGGCTGTCGAACATGGGCGAGATCACCTTCGTGATCGGCACCGGCCAGAACGCCATGTCCTTAGCCCAGGATGCGCGGCAGGTTCTGATTCACATCAATCCGCTGCTCGATCCCATGTTCGTCACTTCGCTTCCCGAGCTTATCCGCTACTCCGCCGGCAACTATCAAATGTTGGCCGAATTGGTTAGCGCACTCGGCATCATCGGCCTGTTTCTGACCATCGTCGGCTTGTATGGATTCCTCGCCTTCCGCATAACCCAACGCCGACGCGAGATCGGCATCCGCATGGCCCTCGGTGCATCGCGCGATGCGACTGCTCTTCTGGTGGTGCGCGATACCGTGAGGATGGTCGCCATCGGACTCGCCATCGGCTTCGTATTGGCTATGGCCGCCACCCGCCTCGAGACGTCTGTCCTTTTTGGCGTGCGCCCCCTCGATGCGTTCTCGCTGCTTGCCGCATTTTCTCTGCTGGGCGTCGCAACACTGGGGGCCAGCTGGGCGCCGGCCCGCCGCGCCGCTTCCATCGAGCCCATGCAGGCACTGAGGTCCGAATAGCCATGAGACGAGACGTACGCACCGGAGAAGAATCGCGATGAATCAGCTGGCTCAAAACATTCGCTTCGCGTGGCGCCAGTTGCGCAAGTCACCCGGCTTTACGCTCACCGTGATTGTCACGCTTGCCCTCGGCATCGGCGCCAACGCCGCGGTTTTCACGCTCTTCGATGAAGTGCTCCTCCGCATGCTCCCCGTTCAGCGCCCCTCCGAACTCGTCCGCTTCGAATGGACCGGCAGCTTCTCCGGCTCTGCCTCCAGCTTTGGCGGCGATATGCACAATTATTTCTCCTATCCCATGTACAAGGATCTGCGCGACCAAAACCAGGCCTTTGACGCCATCGCGGCAGCCGACCGCGCCAATGTCGGCGTTTCCTGGCGCAACACGGCCAAGAATAAAGACGCGGAAGTCGTCACCGGCAACTACTTTCAGCTTCTTGGTCTCAAGCCTACGTTGGGACGCCTGCTCATGCCACAGGACGATACCGCAAAAAATGCGAATCCGGTGCTCGTCCTCAGCTACAGCTATTGGAAAACTCGTTTCGGCGCCGCGCCCGACATCGCCGGCCAGACTGTGCTCGTCAACGGCCATCCTTTCACCGTGTTGGGCGTCGCCCCCAGAAACTTCGACTCGGCGATCGGCGGCTATCGGCCCGGTCTGTTCTTGCCCGTCAGCATGGTTGAGGTCGTGATGCCCTGGATGGTCCCACGCGATGATCTGAACAATCATCAATCTCTGTGGCTCACGCTCATCGCGCGCCTCAACCCCGGAGTCACGAAGGCACAGGCCGAAGCGAGCCTGGGACCGATGTGGCATACGCTGCGCGCGCACGAGCTGACCCTCTACAAGACCACGACAGCGCACTTCCGCAAAGAGTTTCTCGACAACTCGCATCTCAAAGTGCTCGACGATTCCACCGGCTATTCGCCCGGACGCGTGGAACTCAGGACGCCGCTCATCATCCTGATGAGCATGGCCGGCCTGATCGTGGCAATGTGTGTCATCAATGTGGCCACCCTGTTGCTGCTGCGCGCCGCTGGCCGCGCGCGCGAAATGTCGATGCGTTATGCGCTGGGCGCAAAGCGCGGCCGCATTGTGGCCCAACTGCTGGTCGAAGGCGCAATGCTCGGAATTGCCGGAACCGCTGCTGGATTGGCGCTGGCGCCCGCGGTCGTCACTGCGCTTGTGCGCCTCATGACCGGCGCCGATCCGGGCAATGAGCCCTACTCGACCGCGATCGACGCGCGCATTCTTTTCTTCACTCTCGCCGTCGCGCTGGTCTCGAGCCTGCTCTTCAGCATCGCGCCCGTACTGCACTTTCTACGTCCCGACCTCGCCGCGGCTCTGCGCCAAAACGCAGGCACTGCTTCCAAAGGCTCGCTGCGTTTCCGCAAGATGGCAGTCGGCGTCCAAATTGCGATCAGCGTCATGCTCCTTGCCGGAGGCGGTCTCTTCGTGCGCACCCTCGACAGCCTGCGCCATCAGGCCGTCGGCTTTGATACCACTAAGCTACTGACGTTTTCGCTCGATCCCTCCAGCTCCGGCTATGGGGAAGATCGTGCGCCGCAAATCGTCACCAACGCAATCGACGCGCTCCGCGCGATTCCGGGTGTCGTCTCGGTCGGCGCCACGAACGACCCCGAACTGGCCGGAAACTCCGAGCACTCCTCGTTCACGCTGCAGGGATACACGCCTGCCGAAGATGAGGTTCTGCACTTCGAAGATGTCCGCCTGGCGCCAGGCTACTTCGCCACATTGCGGCAGCCGATTCTGGTGGGCAGGGAATTCACCGCCGCGGACACCAAGGGTCAAACTCCTGTCGCCATCGTCAATCTGAGCCTCGCACAGCGCTACTACGGTTCGGCGCAGAAAGCGCTGGGCCGGGTTCTCGCCGAAGGCCGCGGCCCCGACCTCAAGCCGGATACAACCATCGTCGGCGTGGTCGGCGACGTGAAGCATGAGAACCTGCGCACGGAGATGGGGCCTGCGGTTTACCGCCCATTCCTGCAGCAAAAGCATTCGCTCGGCATGCAGATGTACGTGCGAACAACAGCGGATCCGGCTGGCGTAAAAGGCGCAATTCTGCAGACGATCCAGCGCCTCGATCAGACGCTGGTTGTCGATGGCCTTAGGACCATGGACGAGCAAATCGACGATAACGCCTCTGACAATCGCGCCCTCGCGTTTCTCGCCATCGGGTTTTCGGCGTTGGCCATGCTGCTCGCCGCGGTCGGTCTATACGGCGTGCTCGCCTACTCCACCGAACAGCGCACCCGCGAAATCGGCGTGCGCCTTGCCCTTGGCTCACCTCGTTCTCAGGTAGTAATGCTGATCTCGCGCGAAATGCTCATCATTGCTTTTATCGCTATGGTCGTTGCGTTGCCGTCCACAGTCGCGTTGGCTCGTTTATTCAGCAGCCAACTCTACGGCGTCTCTGCGTTCGATCCAATCACGCTCATGGGAGCGGTGCTCATCACCGCTTTCATGGTCGCGCTCGCCGCGGCTCTTCCAGCGCGCCGTGCCGCAGGTGTCGAACCGATGCAGGCGTTGCGTACCGAATAGCCTGAAGGATAAGGAGGGTCCGAGATGCAAACGATGCTTCGCAATCTGCAGTACGCGTTTCGACAGTTGCGCAAGTCGCCGGTCTTTTCCATCACCGCCGCGCTCACGCTGGCCCTCGGCATCGGCGCCAACACCGCCATCTTCACTGTTGTCTACGCAACGCTTCTCGCCCCCATGCCCTATCCACAGCCCGACCAACTCGTCATGGTCTGGTCGAAGATTCAGGGCGATCGCAATGTGATCGCCGCGCAAGACTTTGTAGATTGGAAGAATCAGAACACAGTCTTTCAGGACCTGAACGCATTCAGCGGTGGGAGTTTCAATCTCGCCAGTAAGGATCAGCCCGAATATGTCCAGGGCCAGGCCACCACTCCGGGTATGTACCGGATGATGGGCTCACCGTTTCAGTATGGCCGCGATTTTCTCCCCGAAGAAGGCAAAGCAGGAAGGGAACACGTCGTCATCCTGATGAACAAGCTTTGGAAGCGGCTTGGTTCCGATCCCAAGATCATCGGTAAGTCGCTTCAGATTGACGGGACTCCCTACACAGTCGTGGGGGTCATGGCACCCGGCCAGTCGGATCGCCTTGACCAGTCGCTGGTGGTGCCGCTGGTCTTCAAGCCCGATCAGTTAAATCACGACTTCCACTGGCTCCTGGCAATGGGCAGGCTAAAGCCCGGCGTCACCATCAAGCAGGCGCAAGCCAACATGGATGAGGTCACCGCAAATATTGCCAAGGCCTTTCCAAAAAGCAACAAGGGCTGGGGTGCATTTGTCGAGCCGCTGAAGAACGACTTCATGCCCAAGGAGCGAATCCAGACGCTGAAACTCCTGCTCGGCGCCGTGGGCTTTGTTCTCCTGATCGCTTGCGCGAACGTGGCCAACCTCTTGCTCGCCAAAGGAACCTCACGTCAGAAGGAAATCGCCATTCGTATTTCGCTCGGCGCCGCACGAAAAACCATCTTCGCCCAATTCCTGACCGAGAACCTGCTGCTCGCCCTCGTCGGAGGATTGCTCGGCGTTGCTGTGGGCGCAGCTTCGCTGCATTGGCTCGTTGTGTCCATGCCGCCCAATACGCTTCCATCGGAAGCCGACCTCACTTTAAATCTTCCTATCCTGCTCTTTACCTTTGGAGCATCAACTCTGGCCGGACTTCTCTTCGGCTGCGCGCCCGCATGGTATGCAACCCGCGTCGATCCCGGTGATGCACTCAAAGAGGGTGGACGATCCGGAACCGGCGCGGGCCGTCATCGCCTCCGCAAGGTGCTTGTGGTCGGCGAATTTGCCCTCGCCCTTGCGCTACTCACAGGCGCAGGTCTTGCCATTCACAGTTTCTGGAATCTCACCCAGGTCGATCTCGGCGTCCGCACGGAGCATGTCCAGACATTCTTTTTGCCCGTACCCGACGCGCGCCCCAAGGACCCTGCCCAGATAACCGGCTACTACCAGCAAATGCTCACGAGCTTGAAAGCGGTGCCGGGAGTTCTCAGTGCCTCGGCGTCTGTCGGATTGCCGCTCCGTGGTCCGGGCTTTGGAATGCCCTTCACCATCGCGGGGCAGCCGGAGTTTGCTGATCCTTCCCAACGGCCCGGCGCCGCATTCGGAATGGTTACACCTGACTACTTCAAGACCTACGGCATTCAGGTGGTGCGCGGCCGCTCCTTTGATGAACACGACACAGCGGCCAATGTGAAAGTGGCCGTCGTCAACGAGGAGTTCGTGCAGAAGTACCTCAAAGGGAAAGACCCGCTCCAACAGCGCATCAATGTTGAGGAATTGATCCCCGGCGTCACCAAACTGGGGCCCTACATCACATGGCAGATCGTCGGTGTCTTTCACAACGTACGCGCCGGTGGCTTCCGCCAGGACTTCCCGGAGATCGACATTCCTTTCTGGCAGATTCCATGGCCGTCTGCCAACATCGGCGTACGTACTTCGGGAGATCCCGCAGCCATGATGACCAGCATTGCGGCCGCAGTCCACGCCGTCGATCCACAGATCGCACTAGCGGAGCCGCGCACGCTGGACGACGTCAAAAACCTCATGCTCGGCGACGACCGCTTCACCATGACTCTATATCTTGCCTTCGCAGTCGTGGCGCTCCTGCTTGCGGGTATCGGAATCTACGGCGTGATGGCTTTCACCGTGGCCCAGCGCGAGCACGAGATAGGGCTGCGCATGGCGCTAGGAGCCAGCCGCGGGAACGTGGTGAACCTGGTCCTCAAAGAAGCTCTCATACTCGCGCTGGTGGGTCTGGGACTGGGCCTCGTCGGCGCATACTTCGTCGGGCGCGCCATGCAAAGCACGCTCTATGGCGTGGGCGCGCTTGACTTCACCGCAGTTGGCGCCGTCGCGCTCGTCTTGCTCAGCGCGTCCCTGCTTGCCAGTTGGATTCCGGCTCGGCGTGCCGCGGGGGTTCCGCCCATGCGCGCGCTGCGCACAGAGTAACGTCGAATAAGAAGTTTGGAATTGGGATTGGAGTAATCATCATGATCGAACTGAAGAATATCGAACGTAGTTACAGAACTGGGCACACCGAAACCTGGGTGTTGCGCCGCGTAGGGCTCACCATTCGCGAAGGCGAATTCGTCACCGTCATGGGTCCGTCCGGGGCAGGGAAGTCGTCGCTGCTGAATGTCCTCGCTCTTCTCGACGACGGTTGGCTGGGCGAATACTGGTTCGACGAAACGCCGGCCCACAAGCTGAATCGCAAACAGCGCGCCGATCTTGCGCGCCAGCGCATCGGCATGGTCTTTCAGAGCTATCACCTCCTCGACGACCTGACCGTCGCGGAAAACATCGACCTGCCGCTCTCCTACAAGAATCTCCCATCGAAGGAACGGGCCGGCATGGTCGCCGACATTCTTGACCGATTCCAGATCGTCGCCAAGAAGGATCTATTCCCGAACCAGCTTTCCGGAGGCCAGCAGCAGTTGGTCGGCATCGCACGCGCCGTGGTCCACGCGCCTTCGCTGCTCCTTGCCGACGAGCCGACTGGCAACCTCCATTCCACGCAGGCGCGCGAGATTATGGAGCTCTTCCGCGAACTCAACCGCCAGGGCACAACCATCGTTCAGGTGACGCACTCGGAAGAGAACGCGCGCTACGGATCGCGCATCCTCGAGCTGCGCGACGGATGGCTCACGCGCGACGAATCAGTGCCGCAGGCTAATTCCGCGGAGGTCGGCGCTCAGTGAATTCTTCTCAGGGGAAATACAAAGTGAACGCTCTGAAAATTCGCACTCGTATCCAATCTGTTGCCGCGATTCTCTTGCTGCAGGTCAACATGGCGTTCGCCGTCGAACCCGCGCAAGCGCAAGCCACTCCTGCGGATTCGCAAACAACGCAGCCCGCGCCCGAAGCCCCAGCACCGACGACTGGTTCGCCGGCGTCCGGTCCCACCCTGGCTCAAACCATGCAGCAGCAGCAACAGACGTCGTTCGCTCCGCAGCATGTGTTTTACGTGCCGCTGCCCCATTCACGAAATCCGCTCGCGCCGTACAGGCCCAGTACCGTGCCTCAGCTTGATCTCTCCAATTCGCCACGCCTGCAGAATCTCATCCGCGATGGCAAACTCTACATTTCTTTGCCGGACGCGATCGCGCTTGCCATTGAGGACAACCTCGACTTGGCCTCGTTCCGCTACAACCTGCCCACAGCACTCACCGATCTCGCTCGCACCAAGGCTGGTTACTCGGCCCTCGGCGTCAACACCAGCGTTACCAGCCCACAGGGCGCGTCCTCAGGGTCCGGGCTTGCCGGCGGCGGGGGAGTATCTTCCTCCGGAGCCGGGGCAGCCGGTGCCGGTGGTCTGGTGACATCCACCCTGGGTGAGGGCACCTTTGTGAATCCCTTTGACCCCATACTCACGGTCAAAGGCTATGTCGATCACACCAAAACCCAGGAACTGAATACGGTTCTTGTCGGCGTTCCTCTTCTCGAGAACAACACGATCGGCTACACCACGCAGTTCACGGAATATTTTCCTTCCGGTACAGGCATTCAGTGGGCCATCAATGGACTGCGTCAAACGTCGAACAGCCCACTCAACATCGTGGACCCGCAAATTCAGCTGTTCTGGCAGGCTGTGGTAACCCAGCCCCTGCTGGCCGGTTTTGGTTTCGGCACGAACGAGAGATATATTCGCATCGCAAAGAGGAACCTCCAGATCACCGACTACGCCTTCAAGGCACAGGTCATAGCCACGGTTACTGGAGTCGAGGACATCTATTGGGACCTGGTGAACGCCTACCAGAACGAGCAGATCGAAGAGCGCTCCCTCGGCTTCGCGAACCAAACTCTCTCCGACGATCAAAAGCAGCTCCAGCTCCAGGCCATCCCGGCCCTGCAAGTGATGACCGATCAGTCCGCCGTTGCTGCCGCCGAGGGCAATCTTACCGTCTCGCGTGCTAATCTGCGAGCCGCTGAATTGAACTTGAAGAACGCGCTCACCAAGGCCGACGATCCGGCCATCGACGAAATGCCAGTCATTCCCCTGGATACCAAAGGCGCGCCTGATCCAAACGAAACCAAGTCCATTCAAGATCTCATTGCCGAGGCCGAGAAGAACCGCCCCGATGTTGCCCAGGACCAGATCGGCATGCAAATCGCTCGGGAGAATCTGAAAGCCATCAATAACTCCTTGTTGCCTTCGCTCAACGCCTACGGCGCGTTTAGCGGAACTGGACTCGGCGGTCCGCTGAACCCGAACTGCAACCAAAACGAAGGCCCTGGCTACTGCTCCAGCACCCTCCCCAGCAACACACCTGGTGTCCTGAAAGATGCCTTCAACTACTCAGCGCCCGAATACCAGGTCGGCTTCACTCTCAACATCACGATTCGCAACCGCCAGGCCAAGGCCGATCAGTTCCGCGCTGTCCTCGCGTTTCGCCAAAGCCAGATCGCCTACGAGCAGCAAAAGAAGAACATTCTGTTCGATGTCCGGGACTCGAGATTTGCCCTTGAGCAGGCGCAAGCCAGTGTCGACGCCGCGCTGAAGGCCCGCGATCTGGCACAGAAAACCTTCGACATCGTCAAGCAAGAACAGGTGCTCGGCGCCAAATCCAGCGTAGACACATTGAATGCTGAAAGCGCCCTCGCCGTGGCTGAGTCCGCTCTCGACGTTGCAGCGACTAACTACGAAAAGAAAAAGGTCGACATTGACCGCGCCATCGGAGAAACCCTCGAGCGCACGGGCGTCTCTATCGACGACGCGAAATCAGGCGTGGTGACGCGTGCACCGTAGAATCAACGGAAGGGCCCGGTCTGCCACCGCAGATCATCATCGAGCAGCCTGACTCGACTTCACGGAGGTTGAGGAACAAGAAAACACGGAACCGGATGGAAAACACATGACAGACTCTCGCAAGCCAGCAAAGATCCGGGTTCTCGTCGCCGATGATCAGCCGCATATCCTCGAAGCCGTAGAATTGTTGCTTCAGCCGCAGGGCATCCAGGTGGACACTGCGCGCTCGCCGCAACTCCTGCTCGAAGCCCTTGGCCAAAGCGACTACGACGTCCTGCTCATCGACTTGAACTACACGCGCGACACCACCTCCGGCAAGGAGGGCCTCGATCTTCTTGCGCGCCTCCAGGAGATAGATCCACGCATGCCGGTGATCGTGATGACCGCGTGGGGCAACATCGATCTCGCTGTCGAAAGCATCAAGCGCGGCGCTCGCGACTTTATTCAGAAGCCATGGGAAAACGATCGCCTGATCTCGCTCATCCGCGTCCACGCTGAGCTGCATCAGGCTCTGCGCCGCGCGCGCCAGCTTGAATTGGAGAACCGCTTGCTCCGCGCCGAAGGCATGCCTGAGTTCATTGCCGGTGCGCCCAATATGCAGCCGGTCCTTGAGCTCATCGCGCAGGTTGGTCCCTCCGATGCCAACGTCCTCATCACCGGCGAACACGGTACAGGTAAAGAGATCGTGGCCAAGCTGCTCCATGCCGCCTCGCCACGATCGCGCATGCCACTCGTCGCGGTCAACGCCGGCGGCTTACCGGAAGGCACATTCGAGAGTGAAATATTCGGTCATGTGAAAGGCGCGTTCACCGATGCCCGCACCGATCGTGTCGGCCGTTTCGAACTCGCCAACGGCGGCACGCTCTTTCTCGACGAAATCGCCAATGTCCCGATCCGTCAGCAAGCCAAGTTGCTCCGCGTGCTTGAAACCGGCGAACTCGAACGCGTTGGTTCCTCGCAAACTCGTCGAGTCGATGTGCGGGTACTCTCAGCCACCAATGCGCTGCTGCATGAAGAAGCAGCCGCCGGCAATTTTCGCGAAGATCTGCTCTTCCGCATCAATACCGTCGAGATCCATCTGCCCGCGTTGCGCGACCGGCGAGAAGATATTCCGCTCCTCGCCATGCACTTTCTGCAAAGGAACCGCACCCGCTATCGCAAGCAGGTCACCGGCTTTTCTGCCGCCGCCATGCAGCAGATGATGCAATACCAATGGCCGGGGAATGTCCGCGAACTCGAGCACGCCATCGAGCGAGCCGTATTGCTTTGCCGTGGTGAGGAGATTGAACCATCGAATCTCGCTGTCGCCGCAGCGCGTTCCAATACCCCGTCCTTTGACAACATGAGCATCGACGAGGTTGAGTCTCTTCTCATCCGCAAGGTACTGCGCCGCTGCGACGGCAACATCTCTCAGGCTTCTGAAGCGCTCGGACTCAGCCGCGCCGCCCTTTACCGCCGCATCGAAAAATATGGCCTATGAAAGCGAGCTGAGGACACGGCACAACCGGAGGCGCCGCCGCTCGGCGGTACGCCGGGCGTGGTTCTATTGCCTGCTTCTTTCGCTCCCCGCTCTGATTTTTGCTGGAATTCTTCTCTACCAGCACAACGTCTCTGCCGCGCCGGCAATTCTGGTTGCGACCTGCCTGCTCATCTATTTGCTCTTCATCGCCGCCACCATGATCGAAAGCCTCGTTCGCCCTCTGCAAACGCTCTCCAACGTGGTGTCGTCGTTGCGGGAAGGCGATTATTCCTTTCGCGCCCGCGGAGCCGGTTCCCACGATGCCCTCGGTGAGTTAGCCGCGGAGATCAATGCGCTCGCCGATCTCTTGCAGCGCCAGCGCGTGCGCTCCCTCGAAGCAACTGCGTTGCTCGCTCGCATTCTTGAAGTGATGCATTCGCCGATCTTCGCCTTCGATCGCGAAAACGTGCTGCAGCTCGTCAATGAAGCCGGAGTCCAACTGCTCGGCGTCCCGCACGCCCGTTGCTTCGGACGCACCGCACGCGAATTGGGCCTTGAAGGCCTGCTCGCGTCGCCCGATCAGAGCATTCACTCGTTCGGTTCCAAGCCCAACCGCTGGCTTCTGCGCAAGGCTGCTTTCCGGCAGGACGGCGCGCCCCACACTCTCCTCTTGCTCGCCGACGTCAGCCAGCCTTTGCGCGAAGAAGAACAGGCCGCGTGGAAGCGCCTCATCCGCGTTCTGGGTCACGAGCTTTCCAATTCTCTCGCGCCCATCAAATCCATCGCCGGCAGTCTGCTGGCCCGCGCGGATCAGATCCAGGGCGACACCGATACAGTCCGCGATTTCAGGCGTGGCCTCGGCGTCGTCGAGAGCCGAGCCGACTCCCTCCATCGCTTTGTGCAGTCCTACCGCATCCTCGCGCAGTTGCCACCCCCGCATCTCAAGCCGGTGCAAATAGCGCCATTGCTCGAGCGCGTCGCTCTGCTCGAGCAGCGTGTCCCCGTTCAGCTCGAAACCGGCCCCCCTGCGATACTGCATGCGGACCCCGACCAGTTAGAACAAATGTTCATCAACCTGCTCACCAACGCGGTCGATGCCTCGCTGTCGAACGGCGCAAATCCGGTGCGCATCGGATGGCGCGCCGTGGAGTCAGCTATCGAGGTTTTCATTGAAGACCGGGGCCTGGGAATCGCCAACAGCGAGAACCTGTTTGTGCCGTTCTACACAACCAAGCCAACCGGCAGCGGTGTAGGCCTCGCCCTCGCACAGCAAATCGCGCGCGCCCACGGAGGAGAAATTCGCCTTGTCAATCGGGAAGATAACGAGGGAGCTCGCGCCACCGTCCGGTTGCCTTTAGCCTGATCTCGATCTACCAGTTGAAGCCCTTGTTCGCGTACCATCTCCGTGCCCCATCCATTCGCCTTTTCTCTGGCGAATGGGTGGGATAACACAACCCTCCATAATCCTGTTCATAGGGAGCCCCCTGAACGCAGTGAAGAGGAGTTGAAGAACCTGCTTTTCGGGTGGCAGCGAAAGGGAGGGAAAGCTCCAACCCCAAAATACGAAATCAGGCGGTCTGAAACCTAGCCGACGCGTGGCATCTTCGCCCGGCGCGCATCGATTTCCGTTGCCACCACGCGGTTGCGTCCGCTGTTCTTGGCTTTGTAAAGAGCCTCATCGGCCTCACGAATTAGCTCTTCGTGTCCGGCCGGGAAGCCCGAAGCCACACCAAAGCTTGCCGTCAAAGGAATCACTGTCTCGCCTTCTCGTACGCAGGCTTCCTGAATTGCAATTCTCAACTCTTCGGCGCGTTGCCGCGCATGCATGAATCCGGAACCGGGCAGGATGAGCAGAAACTCTTCTCCACCATAGCGACCGACCCAATCGTAGGTTCGAACCATGCGATGGAAGATCGCGCTGGCCTCTTTCAACACCTGGTCGCCTGCAGGGTGGCCGAACGTATCGTTGATCCGCTTGAAGTAGTCCAGATCGGCCAGGATGATGCTCACCGGTAGGCCCTCACGGCGCGAACGGTCGACCTCGATCCGTAAACGCTCCACGATGATGCGGTGATTCCATAATCCTGTGAGGTCGTCGTGTTCAGCGTAGTGGCGCATCTGCTCTCGCGTGCGCATCAACTCGCCTTTTTCTTTCTCGAGATCAATCGTACGCAGTTTCACTGCAGCTTCAAGATGCTTCTTCTGCATGACCAGTGCGCCGACACGATGCCTCCACGTCCCCACCAGCACAACCAACGCAATGAGTCCCAGCGTAATCTGCAATTCGCGGGATTGCCACCAGCGCGGAACGATCCGAAACGAATAGGTCGCGGTCGGCGAAATCAAATGTCCCGTCTGGTCCACTTCTGCCACTTGAAACTGGTAGTCTCCCGGCGAAAGATGCTGGAAGTGGACGTCCATGTCGCGCGTCTCTTCCCACTCCGACCCTTGGCCGCCGAGCAGCCGGTAGCGAATGCCCGCATCCTGCGTTCCGCGGAATGAAAGCAGCGCCATCGAGATATCCAGGGAATGACTGGAACTCCATCCCACGGCCGATCCATTGCCCAGCATCGTCGATCCATACGTCACCTGCGAAAAAGCAGGCGCCTGCGGCATCCCTGTCGGTGCGTCCTGGGGAGTGATCAAATGACTCAGCCCACCCGACGTCCCAATCCAGATGCTGTGATCCGTATCCTCTGCAAGAGCGAAGCTGTCAGTATCGTTCCAGATCAGGCCGTCGTCCTGCGTATAGCTGCGCCACGCGCGGCCGTCGAAAACCGTCAGTCCTGCATCTTGCCCCACCCAGAGCCATCCCCGCTGATCCACCATCAACGAGACCACTTGCTGTGACAGCAGGGGAGGCCGGGCGATATGCTTCACCTCGGTCACACGATAGCCATCCACTTTCAGACGCATCAGCTCTTGCGAAGATCCTGCAGCCCAAACATACCCATCGTGGTCTATTGCAATCGTGTCTGGATTGGCGCCCGACGAGGCTAGGTCGATGCGGTGCCAGCCCTTGTCGTCCCGCAAGAATAGCCCCTGGTCCGCGGCGGCCCAGATGCGCTTTTTCCCATCGAGACTGAGGCTCGAAAAGCGCTGATGAACGTTGCCGAACGCGGTGTCTTCCACCAGGCTGGGCTCGCTGCGCGTCCAATTCGAGTCCAGTTTGTAGAGCCCGGTATCGGTCGCTGCCCATACGTCCTGGTGCCCGTCAATAAGTACGCTGTAAATCTCGGGAAGCTTCCACTGCCGCCCGACCAGCGAATTAGGATCGATCCGGACCAGCGCGCCCGCCGCGCTGCCCACCCAGATCGCTCCATCCGCGGCTTCGTTCAACGCGCCGGCGCGATCCGTCACGATACCGGGCTGCCGCCAGGCCTTGGGATTCGGTTGCCCCGCCGCAATCCAGTTCAGCCCGGATTCGGTGCCGATCCACAACCGGCCTTTCCGGTCGCGCAGCGCCGCCCAAACCAGGTCGTCGCTTAGGCCATCCGCCGCCGTATACCCTTCCCACCGGTCTTGGCCGACCCAGCGCTTCAGTCCGTGCCCCACAACACTGATCCAGACCGACCCCTCGCGATCGACAAAGAGATCCTGGACTTCAAATCGAGAAAGCCCGTTGTGCTCCGTCACCATGCGCCAATGACCTTGCTCCCACATGCCAAGCGACGGTCCTTGCGGAGTCAGAATTCTGCCCTGGGCATCCTCGGCCAGCGTGGGATACGCCTCCGATGCGAGAGAACCAGGAAGATCGTGCTGCTCGAAGCGGAGCTTCGCCGGATCGATCTCTCCCGCGTGCACGTCGCCCCTGATCCAGATGCGGCCGCCGCGCGTCAGCAGCAGGTTGCTCCATTCCTCTTTTGGGAGGCCAAGCGTAGAGCCAAGCCGGCTGGTCTTTTCGTTGTCGCGCCGGCAAAGATCTGAATCGCAGCCGTACCAGAGCGCCCCATCGGGTCCGAACAGCACGCTTACGGGATTCCCGTCGAGGTGCAATGGTTCCGCAATCCATTGTTCCGTCTTTGAACGGCGCAACCGAATCGCTCCGGCCTTTGTCAGGGCAATGACTTCGTCGACCTTGTTCGAGGCGAAGATCGTTCCCGCCCGCGGCAGATATTGAACTCCGGGAGTGGAAGGCTGCACCTGTGCAAACCGGCCGTCTTTCTGCTCAAAGAAAAAGCCCGTCGAGGCAGCCACCCACAAGGTCCCGTCCATCCCGACATAGAGATCCTGGATCATCCGCTCGGGCAGCCCTTGCGCCACTCCAAAACTCTGAAATTGGCTTCCGTCGTATCGGTAAAGCCCGTTCTGCGTTCCTACCCATAGAAACCCTGTTCGATCTTGTGCAAGGCTCTGGATATTCAGATTGCCCAGTCCCTGGGTGTACTCGCGAAAACTGTAGCGCTGGGCCTGGCAGGTCACCGCCAACACACAAAGGGTGGCGAGGCCGCTGATCAGCAGCCGGAGTGTTCCCCCAGGTTTGAATGACCTACGCAATAACTTCCCCTCTGGCTGCCTTTCTCGCACGGCCGCCGTTGTGCAGGGTGCCTACCTCGCCAATCGGAAACGTCCGATATTCTCATCGGCACCGTTCGATTGGTCATGCGTGGCGCAATTACCAGTGGAATTACTATAGAGATTACTCTTGGAACGCGAAATCACACAAAGGTCGAAAGCGATAGTTCATTGGTGCTGTGCGTTCTTAGAGTTAGGGACAGGTTACCGGTGCGCATCAAAGGCAGAATTTACTTGGATTCTGGAGGCTTTTTGTCTCAAAAAGCGGTCAGCTTTGAGAGAACCATAGATCCCGGTGCCTGCAAGTTAAATACTCAATCGCTTTTTCCAAATCGGAGAAGCCGAAGCGCCGCAGGCCTTGAAAGCCCGGGCCGAAGCGCCGCAAGCGTTCACCCTTGTGGAAATCGAGGTCGACCGTGAACCGGCTTCGCGTTTTTCATTAAACGAGGGGGAATGAAAAGGCCTTCGAGGAGAACGAAAGGGACTTTTAGTCGCAAACAAGAGCGGTTTCCGGAAAACCAGACGCATCTCCCGGTTCCTCTTCACTGCCCAATGTCGAGCCAGTTTCCTGCTGCGCCAGGAAAAATGCGTCCACCTGGCCGAGTACTTCCGCACCGGTCCGCGCCTGATAAATGGCCGCACGCAGCTTCGCCCCACCCGGAACACCGTGGGTAAACCAGGAGGCAAACTGCTTCATCTTGCCCGCGGTTTCGCCCATGCGCGCAGCCTTCACCGGGGTCCCCCACAACGGGTCCTTGTTGTTGGGGTGGTTGGGCAACGCCTGGCTCGCCTCAGCCTCCGCCAGCAGCATCTGGAAATAAGTCCGGATCAAGCGATACCGATCCTCCACCGTTGGGCGCTCATAGCTCCCGGTAGCGGTATATTGAGCGATCTGCCTGAAAATCCAAGGGTTTGCCGGAGCCGCACGCCCGATCATCACGCCATCGCATCCGGTCTGGGCTACCATCGCCGCCGCATCTTCCGGCGTGCGAATATCGCCGTTCCCGGTTACAGGAATTCCCACTGCCTGTTTCACCGCGGCAATCCATTCCCACTGCGCCTGCCCGCTGTATCCTTGTTCGCGGGTCCGTGCATGAAGCGCCAATCCGTTTAGCCCCTCGGCCTCCGCCATCCGCGCCAGCTCCACGCAAACAATCTGCTCGTCGTTCCACCCCATCCGGAACTTCACGGTGAAGGGAATTGTCACCGCCGAGCGAATCGCTCGAAATATCTCGCCAATCTTGGGCAGGTCCCTCAGCAACCCCGAACCGCCATT
>Ga0187863_10001777_pt1 | contig 16929 bp, 17 predicted proteins | sample June2016WEW_11_1_FD_132975 | JGI IMG/M metagenome (GOLD analysis project Ga0187863, IMG submission 132975) | Peatland microbial communities from SPRUCE experiment site at the Marcell Experimental Forest, Minnesota, USA - June2016WEW_11_10 | ecosystem: Environmental > Terrestrial > Soil >... | reverse complement strand
CTTGCTGCTTGACGTACCTGCTCCAGCGCACTGGGCGCGTCGATCCGGCTCTGTATCCGGGACGCGTTTTGCTGGGGCAGGTTCCCTTTGGTCAGACCGATCGGCAGGCGTGACCCCCCCGTCTCAAAGATTTGCGTATCGAATCTCATGCCCGTTGAAGTCCAACTGCAATCGCACTATTGACTTCCCGGAACCTAGTAATCGAATAGGCTCACGTTTGGAGCTGCAACGCCCGCATCACCACTTCGCTGCCCTGTTTTCCTTTCGAACTCGCGCATAGCAGCGAACGTCTTGATCAGTTAGCTGGCAAAGGCCGGTCTCGTCTTTAACCGTGTTGCGCACTCGCTTCGCTAGGACGAATCGACGGCCTGATTTGGACTTAACGACCTTCGGCGGCTCAGTAGCGACTCTGATCACCATGCTGCGAGTTCAATTACTCGTTCCGCATGCACAGTGGAATCACTCGGACTTTAGCGCCTTACGAAGTGACCGCAACAAACTCTCGGCTTCATCGAGCTTCTTCAAAACGGTTTCGTCCCCTTTTAGCTCTTGTAAAGTCGTCCAAGGCACGATTTTCATCGCCTCAACGGCAGCCACCAATTCACTTAGAGGTTCATCGTCGCGTCTTTTCTCAGCCTGACGAATTTGGAGTTGAGCGGATTCAAGGTCGCCAGAATCGCTAAGAAAGTGGGCCCGGGCGACGGGATCAGGAAGGATCGTCCTGAGTTTCCGCAGGTCCTTGGAGTTAGTGATACGTTTTTCGTTCACCTTCTTGACCACAGCGTCAATCACCGTCGGAACCAGAAGTTTCTTGCTTACGCCCATGAGTTCACGCGCCCAGGTAATGGCGGCACTAGGATCACGGAGAGACTCAAATCTCTCTGAAACCTCGTAGACCTCGACGAGCTTATCGAGCTCACGGACCGTGATGCCCAAGATGTTGGCGGCGCTGGGTCGCCCCACCAAGTCAACTAGACGGTAGGCGACCATCTCCTTTTCCCGGGCGTCCCACTCCTTTCGCTGGCGATGGATATATATCCAGACACGGAGCCTCTCGTCTTCCGTCAACGTTCTGTCTGTAATCTCTACGGGAATCTGACGATATTGTTCTCGTCCTTGTTCGACGAGAATTCGAGAATTCGTCCACCGCCGGTCGCCATCGATGATTAGGTACTTCCCAGGCAGATCAGGGTGTGGTTCGACCAGCAGCGGCTCGAATATCCCCTCATTTGCTTCAATCTGACGCTGAAGTTCATCGTCTTCCTTCGGCCCAAGTCGCGGTTGCTTTGGATTCGGAACGATCTCATCGAGATCAACCGTCGCGCGATAGGTCCGCAACACGGTCCGGTCCAATCGCCGCTCTTGCAATTCGACAGGTCCCGAATGACCATTTGCCGGCATACTGGTGATCATGTTAGGACGATTCACGCGGCCGCATCTTTCGACGAAGTGCCGATGATGAGATTAACCTGATTCTCAAGGTCCGCCTTGGCCTTCTGAATCCCGCGGATCGCTTCGCCCTCTCTTTTCCAATGGTTTTCGTGCCATTTCACTTCTTTCTGCTGCTCTTCCAGAAGGTCGTCGCCTCGTTCGTCGATCCGTGAGAGCAGAGAACCGCACCGCTCTGAAATAATGAATTCATAAAGTGCAGCCGTCTTGCTGTCCCGCTCGATATCGCTTACGCGCTGTGCGTGCAGTTGCACTAAATGCTGTCGGATCATCGTCGCAATCAGTACAACTCGCGCCGGGTTGGCCAGCACCACGCCGTCGTGCAGGTGCAACTGGCGCGTACCTTGCGGGAACTTGCGTGTGGAAAGAATGGCGTGCTCGGCCCGAGCAGCGAGTTGGTCGGCTCGAAGTTTGGTGACATGCTCCCATCGGAATTGATTGTGGTTCTTCGAGTCGTAGATGATCGTTCCGCACTTCTTTCCACTCAGCATTACGATTTGGATGATATCCGCTCCAGGCGTGCCCTTCGGGATGCGCTGAATATCATCGCCTGGGAACTCCTTCTTCAGCGCATCGCACAAGTTAATCTCTGCTCCTTCGCCAAGCTCCTCGGCGGTTTTATTCTCCAATGCTCGCTGTAGGTCATTCACTTTGTTGGTGAGCTTCTGGTTTTCCTCGAAAGCTCGTGCCTTCTCGGCATTGACTGCGTCGTCCTTTGCCTTGTCCAAGACTTCTCGTTGAACTTTCAAGCTCGCTTCCATCGACGCGTTAAACTGATCCGTCTGCGTGGCGAGCTTCGCCTCTGCCTCCTCGGCCTTTGCGTTGGCCGCGGTAACCGCACTTTCCTGCGCCGTTAAGGTTTCGCGGAACCGGGCTTCGCTTTCTTGTGTAACGACCTGCCGGACACGCAGCAGCTCCGCCGCATTTTCTTGCTTCACCGTCTCAATTTCAGCCTCTTTCGTGTGTCGCAGCTCTTCGAGCTGAGCGGTTAGAGCACTTTCTTTTTGTTCGGCTGCAACTCGGGCTGCGTCAGATTCCCGCTGCGCTTTTTCGATCTCGGCGATCCGCGAGGCCACGGCGGATTCCGCGTTTTTCTTCGCTTCGTCTCTGATCGCCTGCTCTCGTTGTTTGGCTTCAGCCTCTATGGCCTCGATCCTTTTGGTGCTGCTCTCCCGTAGCTCAAGGATCTGGGCCTGCTGAGCTGCCGACGCCTGCTCGGCCGTTGTCCGAGCTGCTTGCGCTTCGCTCAGTTCTCGCTGCCATCCGGCTACCAGAGCGGCCCGGGTCTGCTCGGCTTCCGCCAGTCGTTCGTTAATTCGTTTGTCGGCCGCTCTCTGCGCCTCATCTCGTGCACGCGCTTCGCGCCGAGCACTCTCCTGCCGCTCGGCTTCGAGGGCCGCTTTGGCTTTGCTCTCAGCCTGCGCTTTCTCCGTCGCGTGCTGCGTTTCGAGCTGAGCGGTGATCGCCTGCATCTGCTCGCGCTCACGCGAGGCGATTCTTCCGCCAATTTCCTCAAGTTTCTCCGGAGGAATTTCTTGACCGCAAGCCGGACAGCTCTTGTCGTTGAAGTCGAAATGAGACGGAAATCCCGAGAAATCTGATGTCTGGGAAGACTGTGAAACCATTTATCACCTCAGTTATAGGTCCTATTTTGTCCTTTTATATCCCAATGTCAATCAAAATCGCGATATTTTTCAGGCATGTCTCGGACTTTTCATTTGCTATTCGCGAATAACGAATGCATACTCTCGTTATGTATTTGAAACCCCAAGACGTCGTTGTTCTCATAAAGCTCTTGGAATACGGAGAGAAACGACCTCCATACGCTCGAATTGCCCGCGACCTCTTCTTGAGTGTTTCCGAGGTTCACGCTGCTGTTCAACGATCTAAGAGGGCTCGCTTGCTGACTGGAACTGAGCCCCACGTTATTCCTAATAAGTCTGCCCTAGAAGAGTTTCTGATTCACGGCCTGAAGTATGCCTTTCCGCCAGAGCGCGGCGAACTCACGCGGGGAGTACCCACCGGATACGCTGCCGAACCGCTCAAAAGCCACATTTCTGCCGGGGCCGATGATCCACCTGTTTGGCCTTTTGCTGAGGGCAATACGCGAGGCTATTCGTTTGCTCCACTCTATAAGACCGTTCCGCAGGCGGCCCTGCGCGATCCGTATCTCTATGAGATGCTCGCGCTAATCGACGCCCTTCGCGATGGCAGGACTCGCGAACGGCATATCGCCGAAGAGGAGATCAAAACCAGAATACAATCACCGCAACATGCCGAACTCAAACATTGAGCTTCTCAAAGAAGTCGCCAAGCGTCTTGGACCTCTCCTGAGTGAAGTTGTTTTTGTCGGCGGCTGTACGACGGGTTTGTTTATCACCGATGCCGCGGCGGCGGAAGTTCGTCCAACGTTCGACGTGGACGTCATCGCTGAAATCACCTCCTATGCCGACTACGCCACTTTTTCGGAACGTTTGCGAGCTCTGGGTTTCCGAGAGGATACAAGCAAGGGCGCGCCCCTTTGCCGCTGGCTGATTGACGACATGAAATTGGACGTTATGCCGATTGAAAAAAAAATCCTTGGATTCACAAATCGCTGGTATCGAGCTGCTATGGACGCCGCACAACAAATCGACCTCGAACCGGGCCTCCGCATTCGTGTCGTCACGGCCCCCTATTTTGTCGCCACAAAGCTGGAAGCATTCAGAGGACGCGGACGAGGCGATTACACAAGTAGCCATGACCTTGAAGATCTGCTGGCCGTTGTTGACGGCCGGGGTGAGATCGTCGCCGAGATAGCCGGTGCAGGCGACTTGAAATCCTACATCGCCACGGAATTTCAGACTTTACTCGAAACTCCTGCCTTCATCGATGCCTTGCCAGGCTATCTATTGCCGGATGCCGGTAGCCAGAGCCGTCTTTCAATTCTAGTAAGTAGACTCAAAGAAATCTCCACATAGAGCGCGCCCACAAGCAGAGCGCCCTGCTGATCAGGCAGGGGCTTCCGGAAGTATGACCGTCAAGAACTGTCTCAAAATAGGGGTTCATTCCATCTGCGGGATGCGGCGGGGTATATCATTCGTTTATCGCGTGTGCGTTTGAATATATGCAACCACGTGGGATACGGATGGGTCACCAGCCCAGCCTGAAATTCAGACAGCAATGAGCTCCACCCGTTGGCCTTGGTATTCGTCAGTCATGTCGTCGAAGTACACGAAGGCGTATCCCGTGTACTGAACATGCTTCGACGGATTCGTGCTGATCACGATGCTCCATACCAACGGACAGACCTCGGGGCCGGCGAAGAATTGTATCCGCGCTTCGATTCCCTTTCCATCGCTCTCTGCGCTGAGCAGATGGCACCATTTGTTCAATCGGGCGCCTCGCCGTTGCAGATCTCTAAGAAATGGCGCATTCACGCGCCGGACCACTTGCCGATCGGTCTTACCTTGATAAATGAACCGCTTGACGCAGTCGAATTCCGGTTCGAATCCCGAAAAGTTCGGAAAGTATTTCAAGAAAAAGTGAAACCCGACTTTTGCGATCGCGCGAACATATTTCTCGGACATCTCCACCTTCATTTCGCCGTCAATTTTGGCGCCGGGAACTAACTGCGCGACCTCTAGATCTTTGCCCGCCGGAGCCAGCACGTCGGTCAGTGCCTTCATCTCCGCATGTTCCCCGTCACTATTCCCGAAAACCACGATCTCCTCTCCGGTGACTCCTTTCTGTTTGAGGATTTCCCTAATTCGTTCTACGGTCCACTTACCTGGTCGAAAGGGAAGTCTGAGAGTTTTGCCATCCTTCGAAATGAAAACGAGTTGGCTCATCGGGGCGCACCCGAGGTTCCCGCGATTCGCCGGATCGGGAGCCAACTCCCAGAGAATCTCGAAGTCGTGCCCAGGATGTTTTCCCAACATCGACAACGGCGGGATGCCGAACGTCGGCTCGTAGAAAATGTTTTTCCCTTTGTGATTTTTCCTTCCCACACGACCGACCATCTCTCGAAAGAAAGCTTCCGGGCTGTTGTGCGCAAACACGTCTTCGAGTCGCGAGCAAACGTTCTGACAGTCATTGCAGATTCGATCTACAAGCCGCTCGTCGTTTTGGAAGTTTCCGAGCGCGCGAGGCAAGTAGTGTTCGTTCTGCGAGAGAGGAGCCTTGCCGCCGCACAATTCTGCGGGTGTTGTATAAACACATGGCACTTCGAGCCTCCGTCCGTTCACAGTTAGTGCAAGGTAGGATATCGCGAGAGGTGTGTGGAAACACAGGATGTGTTAAACGGCTTACGGAAGTTCCATTGGCTCGGTTGTGCGAGGGTCACAATGCCCACAGCCTATATCAGGGGCGAGGGTAACAGAAGCTCCCTCCGATAGACACCTGAGCAATGACCCGAACGTGTTGCTTTTTCAAGGCGTGCCGGGCAGTTCTCATACAGATCTCGAATCTCAAAACATGATAAAGAAGCGGTAACACCTGCGCGAAAGGGGATGTCCCTTTGGAATTCCGTCAAGTGAACTGGAGCACTGCGGAAAAACTGGACGACGAACCGAGGGTCCGGACTCTATGGTGGACAAATCGCTGCTTAGGTCTTCGCTCTTACCCTCGGAGCGATGCGAATGTCCGATATGTTCACCCGCTGATTCAGCAGGTGCAGACGAAGGTCGTTGAATACCGGTGCCGTTTTCTTGAGGTCCGAGATCGTCAGTATCAATGCGAAAGGCACTCCTATCGCCGGGAATACATCTTCTGCTCGAACGATCGATTCAACGCCCAGCCGCCAATTTGATGACGTGCCCTTACCTCTCGGAAATAGGCCCTGATAGCACTTAATCGGCCACCACTTCAGTCCGTGTTCGATCAGCTCGTGCTCAAACTGGGCATCCGGTCCCTCCCCGGGCAGATGCGCTTGCTTCGTTCGATTCTTGAAACTCTTTCCTTCTTCCTGTCCGAGATGGGCGTCAACGTTGACCCGAACAAATTCGGCGCCGAATGCCCGATTGAGCGGCGGTCGACAGACCAATGTCATTCGCGCCTCGCCCCGGCAGGCTCCGGTCTCTCGGTTCACCAATCCTTGAGGCCACGCAAAATCGAATTGCAACCGTTGCCGGGAGAGTAAGACATCTGCAAAAACTAACGTGATGCAATGATCGGGCGTATCGAGCATGGCCGTACTGCTGTTCGGCATCCCAAATCCGGCAAACTGCCGAGCGACTTCCCGTAGCTCCTTGGAACCGAGTGCAGGAGGCAAATCACAGCTGTGAATCAGCATCCCAATCAGCGTCTCGCGGGTCATCGGTGTTGCCACGTGCGCTTCGAGCGACGCCAAGGATTTGGCGACTAAGGGAGCTGCGTAACTCGTGCCGTGACCATGGGTGACGACGCCCGCGCTGTCCCACGCCTTTAATCCTGTCACAGTCGTACCCCTCGGCCGCGCACCACCAAAATGCCCAACATCCGGTTTCACCCCAACGCGAAGTCCCGGCCCTCTTCTCGAATACGCCGCAGGAACGCCCTCCAGTCCAGGGGCGCATCCGGGCGGGTTCAGCGCGCCCACCGCGATCGAGCGACTACTTTCCGAGGGTTGCAAAACCGTCTCACGACACCTCCGAGCGGCCAGATACTTCAAAACGTCTTGCGGATTCTTTTGCCATTCCTGCCGGCAGTCAGGCCCGTCGAGATTTCCAGCCGAGATCACGAAAACCACGTCATTCGCATCCGCAATGCGATCGAGCAGGCTCGCGATGATTCCATAATCATCGTCCTGGACGGGATCCTGTAAATTCAAACTCATGTTGAAAACACGTATCCCATGTTCCTTCTTGGCAGCAGCTACGCCCGATGAGATTTCACGGATAAAGTCTCCGAGCCCTTTGGGATAGTAGTTTGCGAAGGTCTCGGGCTTGGCCGCATCTGGAAAGACACTAATGTCGAATAAACGGCATCCATCCTCTTCGCCACAAACCCGCTCCCCATTCAGTTGCTTCGCCGCGACCAGCAACCCGCCAATAAACGTTCCGTGATCGCGGTCCTGGTGGTCCGGCGCCAGCACTCCATGTGAGCCGAGGATCCACGGGCCTAGGAGCGGCGCAATCCCGCCATCAATGATTCCAATCTTCGGATAGTTGTAGGTCGAGCTCGGGGTTGGCGGAGTCTCCTCGGAACTCCCAACGGCCTTGTCTACCCGCGCCGCCACTACAATTGGGGGCAACAGGATTCGTCTCACGTACGCGTGTGAATCGAGCAACGACAGCAGTTTCTCATGATCGCCCGCCGACCGATTAAAAACACCATCACGTCCTGTCTCGACCAGCTTTATCCCAAAGACGTTTGCCGGCGTGTCCGAAGCTGCGACCCCGGAGTCCAGCACGAATGTCTCCGCAGCGAGTTTACTATCGGCGACACTGCCTCGAATTTCCCGAAGAACACGATCAAAGTACTGAACGACACCTGGGTTTGTCGCTGGAGGCGGGGCGAAAACCTCGACCAGATACGCACCAGACGTTCGAGGATCGGAAAGCCAACCGACGGCTTGGTTGACACTGAAAGTTCTTTTGTCGGCGGGCGTTGGGAGTGCAATGCTCTCGACTGCGCCTACGTCACTCCGCTGATCGGAAGGGGCTGCATAAACTACATCGCTCTTTTTGCTTTTGCGCCAGTGAGTTGCATTTTCGGCTTTGGCGATCTCCGTTTCAAGCTCCGGAAGATCCCCCGCAGCGACGAGATAAAACAGCTCGCCGATCCCTGACACTGCTATACAAGGCCGTTTGTTGGGCGGGAACAACACGCGGTTGGGCCGATGACTCTTGGCCCACGCTTCTCGTCTCATTTTGACCTTGAGGACGCCCGACGCGACTCCAGACCTCTCGAAGGAGCTCTTGATACCTTCCACCTGATCGAGGAGCCTGTCACGATGCTCTGCAAATTCCCGATCGCGATCTTCGAAAAAATCTTTCGCCGGCCCCCATCGTCCTGGTTCCGGAACAACGAAGTAATCCCTCGTATTCAAGACGATCTGCACGGGATTGTTAGGCATTTGCGGCAGATCGCCTCATGCGGCCCGAATCGGCTTTCATCCAGCGGCTTATGGTGGCCTGATCCTTGCCCAGAAAATCTCCTACCTCACCTTGGGTTACGGAAATCTCTTTGTGAGAAAGCAGCATTCGCGCAATTTCTTGCGGCTCCTCGAGAAGGAGGGCAACACCGACCTCTTTGTTGGCCGTCGCATGCGTGATCGCGTAAGCCCGCAAGGCATCAATAAAGTTGTTGTCGCTTCCTCCGTGGATCGCGATAAACCTTTTCACGCTTCTGGCCATCGCTTCCAGATCCCCACCGGTCATGCCTTCCGAGATTGTCGCGACGACACGAAGCGTGGAGTCCTCGACAGCAACGGGTTCCAGATACTGTCGTAAAATTTCCCGCCTCTCGCCATACTCTGGCACAGGAACGTGGATTCGCACTTCAAAACGCCTCCACACCGCTGGATCGAGCAGCCCCTCATGATTTGTGATGGCTACCGTGAATCCAGTTGTCGCCCGTCGATCCAGATTCTGAAGGACCGCATTTACGACGCGCTTGATTTCCCCGACCTCCTGCGGGTCGTCCCGGAGTTTCGCGAGCGCGTCAAATTCGTCCAGCAGAAGCACACAGCGATAGCGGTTCGCAAAATCGAACAGGGAACCGATGTTGCGAGCGGTCGTCCCCAGAAAGGAGCTGATTAACCCGTCAAGACGAGCTATGACGAGCGGTAGGCCCAATCGTTCCGCAAGCCAATACCCCAGTTTCGTTTTCCCCGTTCCGGGTTTTCCAAACAGCATGCACGCCCGAGGAGGTGACGCTCCGAGTTCCTCCAGGCGATCCGCGTGGACCCATTCTTGCATCACACGCTCGACCGCAGCTCCGAGCACCTCGTCGAAGACCAGCTTCCTTGATGATTCCACGGGAAAGTGAATTTCAGCGAGCGGTGCGCCCGTTTCCCGATCCACTGGCGATCCTACCCTCACCGTGAGTTCCTCGCCCGATAACAATTGCCGCGAGGCAACAATTCGGCTCGGTTTCATCGACCGGTCGTGACCCTCCGTCTTGAGCAGCTCGGCAATTTCTACCGCCGCTTCCGCTTCCCCGGAATCCCGTAGCGCCTTCGCCAAACGCTCAACCTGAAAGCGAAAGGCGGGATTCTCGGCTCCTAGCCCTATGCGGCAAAGCGTATGCACAATTCGAAAGTGTTCCATTGGTATGCGCGATTTCCTCAATAAAATGTAGATTGCAGGGGTCACTATGCACCAGCCCTCTGATTCCATGCAAGCGCAAACGGATCGCTATGCCTAGAAGGTTATGCGATGCCTTCACTGTTCGCTTCGCGCGCGTGTGTCGCCGGTTCGGAACACTCAGTTGCGGCAGGTCGTGTGGTTAACCGAAACCGGCTTCCACTCCCGAGCCGAAGCGGCCCGCACACGCGGCACTCGGGATTCCGGGCATAGTTCACCTGTTTCGTCTTAAAATTCGTGACCGCTTCCTTCAAGGCATGCGGAAGCGGCGTCGCGAGAAATGGCTGAAGAAGATGTCGAATCCAAAGCATCGCTATGGACGCGCTCCTCATATTCAGGTCCATTACAGCGGGAGCGCCGAGCGGAAGGTCCTTCGAATAACCCATTCCAATCACTCGAGATCTCTCCGCTTCCCTATAGCCCTCAAGACGAATCCGCTCTTCACTGAGGATCTTCGAGCACATAAGGCACGGGCGGTCGGGCGCGACGTAAGACACGCGTGCGTCGAGACTCTGGATTGCATCATCGACGGCCCCGATCTCAGACCCCAAGTCGATATAAGGAATCAAATACTGATAGGCAACTTCGCACAGGATCAGCCGTGGCCAATCACGATCGACACATCCAACCAACAAATCGCAGCCGCGTAATTCATCGGCGACCGAGGCGTCACGGATGTCCCCGCCGCGGATGACCGTGACCTTTGTCGGTATTCCGGTTTCACGCACTGCGTCGCGAAGTCGATCCGCTTTGCCCGTTTTCAACTCTACGTCGCACTGCCTGAGGTGAAGCACGCGGTTCAGGTTCGTTTCGTCGGCAATGTCAAACTCAAACAGGGCAATCTCGCCCGCGCCGGCGCGAGACAACAGCTCCACCATCAGCGAACCGGTTCCGCTCACGCCAATGACGGCAAAGCGTAGCTTCGACATCTGATACATCGCCCCCGCTCCGGATATGAGCGAACCGCGATAAAAAATGGCTGAGGGTTTAGGAGTTTCCTTGATTGGCTTTCCACTCAGCTCACGGAATGACAGTTGCTCCCCCACACGGACGAGCTGCTTCAAGTAAACGGGTGTACCATTCCGCCAGAGTCGCGCACAAATCGAGTCTCGGCCCAGGACGACGCTTCCAAATTTTCCGTTCGGTTCCAAATCGTAGAAATTCGACATCAACTCGGGATCGCTCGCATCGTCGAAGGAGGAGAACGAGACGCGCTGGTCCGACATGGGATGGGTGTGCACTGTGAGAAACCCTTGAAGGCCCCTTTCCCGAACGCGCAGGAGAGCCCTTCGCAGAAAGCGACTGGCGAACGTAATCCCGCCGCTGCCCTGCTCCAAAAGTTCGCCACATTCCGGTTCCAGCACTTCCGCCACCACAAGCGATGGCCCGAGAACGTGGTTGTTCTCTGCCACCAGCAAAATACAGCCCGTCTCCGGACGGAATTCAACAGCGTCAACAAATGACAAGGACGTCAATCGCTCGACGTCCAACCACTGCTTCTCCGAGATTCGGATATTCATCGGACACCCCGTCTCAAGAAATACCCTCGGCAGTGGGCGAGGTGAGAACCGAGATCGTCGCGCGAAGGATTCCAAGGGCGATCTTGCGCATAGTGCCAGGAAATCAGTCCCCACGAACGGTCGCCGATAGGGACCGGCGCTTGCTGATTCGGAACCGCACCTCCTTGGTGCACACCTTGCGCAAGATAGAAAGCGTCGAGACCACCGGAAGGATACGTCCCTGGGACCGCGACCAATATTGCGCAGACCAGAGCGGACCACGGGGGAGAAGGGATCTCGAGATTTCCGATTTCGACGTATCGCTGCCCGCCTTCAACCATCAGCCGAGCCGCAAATCCCGCCGCCTTGACCGTCTCCAAATCTTCTTCAATCGTCTGCAAACCGCGAGGGGGCGCTACGGCACTGGAACCGTAGCGCCCATCTTTCTGAGCCTCGAAGCGCTCTCCACGACGCACCTTCATCGGCGTGTCCGGCGGCAACGGCTCCGCACTGTCGGTGTGATACAAGCTGTATTGAGCCGGATCGAATTCGAACGCGAGCAGTAGCTCCCGCGGTGTGATCGGGTCGCGAGGTGCCACGCCCCACCGCGCGTTGATTCGAACCTCGAGACGATATTCAATGCCGAAGCGACGCGAATCACCGTGCGCCAGTGCGGCCCACAGCGGGGTTTCCAGGTTCCCGATCGGATCACTCCACTGGTGCCCGCGCCGGTTACGCAAGAAATCCAGAGGCACTCGCGCATCTGGCGGCAGCAGCTCTTCTCCCAGCGCCTTCGCTCCAAGCCCCATCACTTCTCTGAGAGAATCCGACAGCTTCGCGTGGAAATGCACTTCTGCCCCCTCGGGCCACCGCTGTATCCCCAGACGGAGTTTCAGCCCTGTAAGATTTCCAGGCACTCCGCCCGCCTTCAACGATTCGATTTCCGGCGGTAGTGGGTGATCAACCGCCTCCGCCCACTCCTGATGAACTTGAATACCTTCGTTTCCTGTGTGCATTGTTGAACCTCGATTTTGGTTTTGGGGCCTCGCGCAACAACCCCATAACCGAACGATACTACGCACTGCGTAGTTTGTCAAGCACACACAGCGCACTGCTTGATTTATCGAGCGCAATCTGTCAGACTCTGCCTTTGAAGGGCCCAGCCCGGAAAGGACCGCTATGGGGAGACAAACGCCAAAATCGTCTGCCGCCCAAGCCCTTGGCAGCTATCTCAAAGAAGTAAGAACGAAAAACGAGCTCGCGCTTCGCGACGTCGAGGAAACAACCAACATCTCCAATGCCTATCTGAGCCAATTGGAAAACGGCAAAGTAGCGAAGCCGTCCCCGCACATCCTGCACTCGCTTGCGACCCTCTATCGAGTACCCTACGAAACCCTTATGGAGCGCGCAGGATATGTCAAGAAGGCATCCGAGCAAACAGGGTCCGTACAACGATCCGGAAAACTACCAGCTTCGTCGTTCGAAGACATTACGGAGGAAGAAGAAGTCCATTTGTTGGGATATTTGAATTTCATTCGGTCACAAGCCAAAAAAACACATGGGAAAACTTGACGATTCGGCCGTCACAACCGATTCCTATCGCTCTATTTGTAAGCACGCCGACCGGCTGCTTCGAGAGGCGAGCGCCTACGGCCAGTATCCAACGCCCGTCGCCGACATCATCACTGCGGCAAAACTGTCCGTCGAGCGCGATGCCTCTCTAGATTCAGGATTCTTGCGAAAGCTCTACGGCTCCGCAAAGCGAGCCGTAAAAAGAGCTCTCGACAAAGTGGTCGGGTTATTCGATTCCCGCGACGGCATGATCTACCTGGACCTCACTTTGAAGCGCGTCAAGCAGCGCTTCGTGTCCTTACACGAGACCGGACACGGCTACCTCCCGTGGCAACGAGACACCTACTCATTCATGGAAGATGGTGAAACCAATCTGGACCCCGAGATCCAACAGCAATTTGAACGCGAGGCAAGCACCTTCGCGTCTGAAGTCTTGTTCCAGGGCGTCCACTTCCAGGAAGAAGCACGGAACCTCCCTTTCGAACTCAAAACGCCCATGCATCTGGGGAGGAAATTCGGAGCCTCCAATTATGCGGCCTTCCGTAGATTTGTCTCACACAGTCATAGAATTTGTGCTCTCCTGGTCTTCGAGCAACCAATCTACGAGCTCGGCCGCGGATATGCCTTTCAGCTCCGACGCGCCGTGGCCTCACCGTCCTTCATCGCCAAGTTTGGCCAGGTCGAATGGTCACACGTTCTATATACCCAGGAAAATGCACTAGCCGGAAGGCTTCCGGTGCGTGCTCTCAACCGGATCTTCACCAAGAGATGTCGAATCGCCTCTCCCATCTCCGGTTGCTCGGAATCGTTTTACTTGGAGGCTTTCGATAGCACCTATCAGGTCTTTGCTTTGCTCATTCCGGAGACCGAGCTTCGCGTCATAAAAGTCGCCAGCTAGGTTGCGAATCCACTTTCAGGCGCCTTGGATCCCATCTTCCACACTCCAGGAAAGCATTTGCGCGAGAAGTGCGAATCTTGTCGCGAAAGCTGCTAGCGCCTACACGCCCCTTCATTGTCGCAGATTCCGAACCTTGAATTATTTGAACCTACGGTTTCGGAGATCCGAAGCACACGGAAAAGTTCCTAGTGATGTCAGACGCAGAAGGTGATTGCGGATGCCACCCCGATGATGACATTGACGACGGACAGGAAATACCGAAGGGATACAGCTGGACGACATATGAGATACCGGATCACGGACGGGTCCCCGCATTTCACGGGGAGGAATCATATGGAAACGATCAATGTTCTAGACGGATGGGAAGACCTGGTTTCCGTCGCACGGGAAGAAATAAGGTATAGCCTCGAAGACAACGACATCGTTCTCACCGACGCCGAATTGGACGCCGCCGCCGGGTCGTGGCAGCAGGACGGTTTCGGCCAACCCTAAAGGGGTCGGCCCGAACTGTGGTCCACTCCAATTCCCAGATGAATTTGCAGTTGACCCACAATGCTTGTCCTACCACAGCCGAATGTAGGGGTTCTTCCCTGCTGCCGCTTTTTTCTCGTAGTAGCCAACAAAGTCAGAGATGTGTCCAAGCGCTTTCGCCACTTTCTCGGGCTGGTCCACCCCCAGCGTTTCTATAATGGATGTGGGGTCGGCTTGGAGTTTTACGAGCCGATCCACGAGTTCGGCCACGGTCGGCATGAAATCAAGGGCGGTGATTCCCTGGTCGAAGTGAACCATCTCATATGGCAAACCCTCAAAGAGCGGTCCCCCCAACGACGACTTCATACTGCCCTTCTCGAAACAGTCAGGCGAGTCTTCCCACTTGGATTTCGGCTGGGGGATTGTCCAACTAACCTCATCGGAGTACTCATCTTCCCAGGTGTCGTCCACTGTCAAGTCACCTGGCCATCTAACTTCGAACAATCTACTCATTTGTTTGTCTCCCATTGAAAATGAACTCGGTGGACCGAACACGGTCACCTTGAGAGAGGTCGCTCTCATCAACCCGAGCTTTCTCCCTCACCTGGTTACAATACTGAGATTTTCAGTTTTGCTCGGAGGGAATTCTTCGGTCGAGAGAGCAGCCAGGAGTTTTGCAAAATCATGGCGCTTGAAGCTGGTCCATCCCTCGGTTGAACTTGATGTATTCCAGCCACTCGGGAAACATGTGAACTCCCGAGCGTGCTTGCCGCAAATGGGCACCCATCGTCTCCGAGCGATTGAGTGCTCCGCTCGGCGGTGGCCTGTTTTCCGCAAGTGAGCACCTTTCAGGCTTGGTCCAACTAATCAAGCTTCCGCAACACCGTCACTTTACGACCCCGAACGCGAAGTACGCGATCCTCTCCGCAACTCCGGCACTTCAGGGCGACATGCTCCATCCCGTCGCTTCCCACGACGGCAAACCTCGTGCCGCCGCAGGCGCAGGGCGGGAATTTCCGCGGGCTGGGCTTTGTTGATCTTGAGCCATCGTTTCGTCGTCGGATAGCGGTGTGATTCACGGTCCGTTTCCCGGGCCCGCGAATTCGTGAGGCCACAGGCCCGATAGCTTTTCCGCAGTTTCGAATCGAATTGCCGGACGATTTGTTTCTTCGCATGTGGAAATCTCCTTCTCATCATTCATCAAGCTTGCTCTCCAAAAAGTCAGCGGCGGAACGCAGGGCTGCAATCGCACGCTTCTTTTGATACGCTGTCTCGGTTTTCACGCGAAGGCACTCGAGGCCATCGGGGTCGGCCCGGAGATCTAAAAAAGCGAAATGCGACGAGGTCACCTCAACCCACAAGTCGCCATTCCCAAGAGGGAGCTTTTGTTTAACGAGACATGGGTTCTTTTTCATCGAGGTCTTCCAGGCTTTATCCTTGGACGGATTTGAGGAAGTCATTTGGGGCAACCGGTCCATCAGTTGAGATACTCGTCTTTCTGCTCGGCGTAGAACATCTGTTCGTGCTCGTCGCACCAGTCCACCTCGCCAACCCGGCCAGCGCCGGGCCCTCGGACGATCAACACCTGCACGACGTGGGCCGGTTTCCCGCACGGGGGATGGCCTTCCAAGTGCCAGCTACAGGTGGGGTTGGCTACCGATTCCGATCCACTATTTCTTGCCATTCTTGTTCTCCTGGCGGTGACAGGTGACACTCGGTGACAGTGCTTTCACCTAAGTTTCTACGCGAGGGATATACAGCTGAACTTAGGTAAAAATGGCGTCACCGAGTGTCACCTGTCACCCAACTTAATCGAGAGCATCTGAAAACAACGTTACGGCGCAGAGCGACCCGTTTCGACCGGCAGCCTCTACAAATAAGTCGAGTAGGCGGCTATTTCCAATTCGTAATAGATTCGATGCCGCAGAACCACAGGTACTGCTCATCGCAGGTGAATACCCCTGATTGCGCCACTTCGGCGCAGTGCAGAACGCACATGTGGTGGGTGTAGACGGGCTCGCCGCAAATCGTTGTTGGGTTGATCTGCCATTCGCATCCCGGCTCGGTTCGAGCCAAAGCACAAGCGGCCTGTGCCAAGGCTCTGTTTTGCTTGCGGACGGCGATGCGGTCACCGATTACGTTGCTTCGCATCCGCTTTGGAGTTTCCAGCATGATCAATTCTCTTCGAAGATATAATACGAAGTCTGTTGTCATGTCTTGTAAACTTCTTCCAGTTTTTCTGCGCCTTCTTTCGGGTCGCTCACAATCTCTACTATCCAGTCCCCCGGCCGCTCAGCGGAAAAGTCACAAAACCATTTCTGCTTTATCTCGCGGCCGTCGGAGTCGGTGACAGTGTGAATGAAAGGGTTTTCATATCCGTGTTGCCGGTGAAACATTGATCCCCAACTGTTACAGTCGCACGTGGGACAGCCCGACCGTTCCGTAGCTTTCCATCGGTGCCGCTCGCACTTCCACCCGCTTTTGAGCTGCTCAGCTCTAATTCTTTCCCCAGCCTTGCGCAATTGCTCGACCTCAGCCGGGTCTTCAGCTGCGTTGACCGCAACCACAGTCACAGGCGGCAGCCACAGATCACGGAGCTTCGGCTTGTCCTCAACCAGCGTGCGGTAAGCCTTCAGCAGGTTGCCGGTGTTGTTGTTGAGATTTTCCACAAGGACTCTCCAGCGCTGGATCTCATCCAAAGCAGCCTGGGGGCATCCGGCAGCGATTAGCTCGCTGGCTTTGTCGGGGACGAGCGGGTAGAGCGGGGTCAGCG
>Ga0187863_10001772_pt1 | contig 16962 bp, 14 predicted proteins | sample June2016WEW_11_1_FD_132975 | JGI IMG/M metagenome (GOLD analysis project Ga0187863, IMG submission 132975) | Peatland microbial communities from SPRUCE experiment site at the Marcell Experimental Forest, Minnesota, USA - June2016WEW_11_10 | ecosystem: Environmental > Terrestrial > Soil >... | reverse complement strand
TTGACTCGCACGCGGAGGTTTACGTGCAGCTCGACAGCAGGAGTTTTGCCCCTCCGGTCTGGGCCGGGATCCTGGATATCGCAGGCTTGTTCAGCTGGGTCAAATCTGACTGGTACCACAAGATTTGGTTGAGAGGTCGAATCTCTCTGCGGCCCACCCAATCAATTGTAGGCATGGTGATGGGCCGGAATGAGAGAGTCGTCTATGCAAATCCGTCCAATTCGAACTGAGTCCGATCACAGTTCGGCAGTTGCCCGTATTGCCGAACTCATTGGAGCCATGCCCGAGACAGCGGATGCAACGACCCGGCAACTGTCTGAATGCCTCCATTCCGCCGACAGCGCCAAAGGGCGCAAACGGCTGAAGACCTATCTCGAAAGCCAGCCTTTTCCCCATTACGAAGCGCACCCTGTGATCCAAGGTTTGCTCATTCGGGTGGTGGAGGAGGACGGCCGCCGTACGGTCGGCCGTTTCGTCAATCGGCAATTTCAACCGGCCAAATCCACCAGAAAATCTGCATCGCAGCGCACGACATGAGCCGGAAGGAGAGAGCCATCTGTGAGCAAACGATTGGAGCTCATTCCTAAGTTCTCCAGGGAGTCCGAGGAGCGCGCCTTTTGGGAATCGCGCAAGAACGACAACACGGAGTACGTCGACTGGACGAAAGCCAAGCTCGCGACCTTTTCCAAGCTGCGCCCGTCCACAGACTCCGCCTAAGAGGCGGACCTTAAATTTTGGCAATGCCTCTATCAATAGGAGCGGGCACGATGAGCACGAAAGTGACTTTGAAATACGAGAGAGACGAAGCGGCTGGCGGGTTGTTCCATCTCTACCGCGAAGTTTTGGAAGACGAGTACGTGTACCTCGAGTTCGAGGGGGTTGCCAGCGTTGAGGGCAGTTGTGCGGAGCCAAATGATCATTCCGTGGGGGTCGATTGCCGTAGAACGCTGCACCACACAAAGAATTTGAGAGCTCGTAGAACGAAACACATCCTATTTCGACATGTATGTAGAAAGACCAGACTCTCTATATATCCTGCGGCACGCCCAGGCACTATGTATGACGCCCACTGGAATTACGAAATAGGCAGGAATATGGACGAATGTTGCCAACGCAGTCAGCCCAACTAAGGGCAGCCATGGCCAACTCGACCGCCACCCGGCGATCTTCGATCGCTTACGCAGAATTTCTAAGCAGAATAGAATTGACACGAAAGCCATCGCGCCTATGAAGATCGACCCCATGTTAACCTGCCAGCCGGGTAGTTTCCGAGCATTCGGATCGCCTATGCTTTGGAGATCGAAGAAAGCTGACCCACAATAAAACGAAAGGGCCCCTCCACCTAGAAAAGCGATTAACAGCGCGAAGAAAGTCTGCTCGACTTCTCTATTCGGCTGTTCTTGTCTTTTCTTCATTTTGTTCCTCAAGAGCTGAGTCGACGCCTATTGGTGGATCGTCCTCATCTCGACGGCAAGGTCTGAACCCCTCCGGACGCCGAGTCAACAAATCCAATAGAACGGACATTGATATATGGAAGAATCTTGATTGGCGGTCGCATCTTTCACAACCTTGCGACCGCGTCACGTTTGGTCTCTACTTGAACATCGGGATAGTTAAGCAACTCCGCCAGCACTATCTCGAGACCTTTCAAACTTAATGTTCTCGATCACGGATTCGCTCCAATCTGATAGTTAAGGGTCGCGAGAGCAAGCCGGTATTGGTATTGAGCATTCGTGTAGCCGATTGCTGCGTCGGTCTGCTGATACTCAGCCTGACTCAACTCGACAATTGAACTCAACCCCAACTGATATCGAGTTTGCGCAAGAGAGAGCGCGAGGTTAGCCTGCTTCACGAGCTCGTCGGTTACAGTGACACGCTGATAAGCCGTATTCGCAGCCAGCCATGCAGTGCGAACATCCCGGACGATTCGATCGCGAAGATCGCGGGATTGTTCCAAGTCAGCCTGCGCGCGCAGGCCTGCCTCCTTCGCCTGCGCCGAATAAAGAAAGCCGTTGAAGATCGGAATATTCATGTTGATTCCGATCCCGCCCCACCAATTCTGGAGGTAGTATTGTGCGGGTCTAATCGGCACGCTCCCCACGGTTCCAGCCGCGGTTATGCTCGGCAACATCTGATCACGCTCAGCGTGGCTGAACTTAACAGCCGCTTGTTGATTCAGATTCAGCGCCTGAAGGTCGGGGCGTTGCTCGAGTGCAAGTTGTACAAGTTGGTCAGCGTCTGCAGGAGGTGCAGTCAGCGAATTGCTGTCTTCTACGAGTTCATAAGTTACTTGCCGATCGAGACCGAGGACTGCATCCAAAGCCGCCATTGATGCGTCTGCATTGCTTTGGGCGTTGAGTTGCAGAAGCTTTGCTTGCGACAAGTTGACGTCCGCAAAACTTAAATCGAGCGTGGACTTCAGTTTATTCTTTGTATAGGAACTAATCTGTGACTCCGTTGTCTGTCGAGTGGCTGTGTTTTGAGTTGCAACCTTCAGAAGTGCCTGCGCCTGAAGTGCGTCAAAAAATGCCTGATCGGTCGCGATGATAATGTCTTCGGTTGTGGCAAGTGCATTTGCGTTCTGAGCTTTCTCCTGTAACTTCGACGAAGCCACAAGATTCCCAGTCTTCCCAAAATCCGTGATGAGCTGGGTGAATCCCCCGCCCGCGCCGGCGTGTTGGAAAAGGCGAGACGCGGTGAGCGATCCGGCCGAGATGCGTGACGCATCTTCCGCTTGCATTGCAGTGATAGCGGCATTGGCGGTCGGAAGTTCCGCCGATCGAACTTCACGCACCACCTGGTGTTGGGCCAGCGCGAGAAGCCGTGCAACGCTGACTCTTGGATTGTTCTTGATGGCCAACTTCTCGGCATCCGCCTGAGTCAGACGCGGATGCTCATCAGAAGTGGAACTCTCGGGCAAAGAAAGCGATGTTTGGTTCATCGTCGGAGCACCTTCTTGCCGAGCAACCAGAGCGTTTGCCGCCTTAGGCGCGTCCGGCAATGGACGATTGGTCGTTGTCGTCTGCCCAAACAGATAAGCGGACCAAATCAATGCAAAAACTAAAGCGAATCTGATGTAAGGTTGCGGTCTCTGTCGCCGTCTCATCATCCTTATGCCTCCTCCGCAGCGGCAGTGTTCTTTTCGCGTCGGCCGTGAATGATCAGATAAACTGCAGGCACCAGAAAGACGGTTGCGACCACGGACACTGCGAGTCCGCCTATGACCGCACGCGCCAGCGGCGCGTATTGCTCGCTGCCGGCCTCCAAACCGAGAGCCATGGGAATCATGCCCAGTAAGGTCGCGAGAGATGTCATCAAAATCGGGCGAAGCCTGATCTTGCACGATTGAACAACGGCTTCCAGCAGCGGAAGTCCCTGTTTATGCAGGGTGCCGGCAAACTCGACAATCAAAATGCTGTTGGATACCACGATGCCGGTCATCATGATCACGCCCATCAAAGACATGATGTTCAAAGTGCTTCCCGTTATCAGAAGGATCAACACAACCCCTGCCAATCCTGGTGGAATTGCCATGAGAATGATGAATGGATCGATAAATGATGTGAACTGCGCCATCAGGATCAGATATACCAACAGCACCGCAACGATAAGCCCGGTTCCAAATTCAAAGAACGAGCGGTTCATGTCGACAACGGCGCCCCGCACCTTCAGCACTGTGTTTCTATCCGTGACCGTGTTAGTTACAAGCCTATTTATCTCTCCTCCCACCTTTTGCAATGCCTCGCCTCGGGTCGATACATAGATGTCGATCACGCGCCGAATCTGATAGTGATCCACTTCTGTGGGAGTATTGATAAGCTTGATGTCCGCGACAGATCCCAAGGACGTGTAACCGGCAGTGTGGTCGCCACTCGATAGTTCACGCGATTGGCTCGATGCCTCGTCTGCGTTCGACATCGGGCCGGACCGAACTGGGCGAACGCCGCGGAGAGGAATGCTCTCGAAGTCCTCCATCGACATGTTGTCGAGATAGCGGTTCGCGTACTGGACTGTAACCATATAGTTGTTGCCGCTCTTTGGATCGATCCAGTAACTGGGGGCAACCATGCCATTGGATGTCATGGCGGTAATCACGTTATCCACCACATCCTTCGTGGAGAGACCGATCAGGCTTGCCTTTTCGCGGTCGATGTTCAGTGCAATTCCTGGATAATTCAGGCTCTGCGGAATATAAACACCGCTCACATTGGGCATCGTTTTGATCTTTTGTGAAAGGCTGTTGGCGAGTGCAAATGCACCTTCCATATCGTTGGAACTTACTTGAACGTCAATGGGAGCAGGCAAACCCTGGTTGATGACGGAATCCACCAGACCGCCCGCCTGAAAGTAAGTGGAGAGCTCAGGCATCTCCCGCGAAAGCTTGGCCCGGACACGGCGCATGTACTCATAGCTTCCGATGCTATGGTCCTCTCTCAGGCTCGTCTGTACGAATGCTGTATCCATAGAAGCGTTGGTGGTATAGATCGCGGATAAATCGGGGTAGACGCCGATGTTGGATACGATCATGTCAAGGTCCTTGGCGCGCACCACACTGCGAATAACGTTCTCTACCCTGGCGATATACGCGTCGCTCACCTCCAGACGTGAGCCGCTGGGCATCCGGACATTAATGACAAATTGACCTGGGTCGGTGCGGGGAAAGTACGCGCGGCCGAGAAATGGGACCGTTGCCGCGAGAACGACTACCACTCCGCCGGAAATCGCTAAGGCTGTAAATCCGGGACGGCGCATCGCCCTTGTGGCCAGCCTCTCGTACCAATTCAACATTGCCTGATACTTTTCGTTGAACTTTCTGTCGAAGCGCTCGAAGAAGCCCGTTCTCGATGCTGTACCGTGCTCACCGTCGTCTTTCAAGCGAATGAATTTCGCGCAATAGATCGGCACCACAGTCATGGCAAAAAAGTACGACGCGAAAATCGATAGCACCACGCCAAGCGCCAATGGCGTAAAGATGTACTTGCTTACGCCGCTAAATGACGTGACCGGAAAGAAAACAATGGAGGTAGTGAAAGTGGCCGCCAGAACCGCCATCGATACTTCGGTTCCGCCCTTCTCCGCGGCGGCTTGAGGCGATTCCCCCATTTCCATATGACGGAAAATATTCTCGAGCACAATCACGCCATTATCGATGAGCCTCGAAAACACGAGCGCAAGGCCGCCCAAGATCATTGTGTTGATCGAGCCCCCCATGTAATTGGCGATCAACAGGCATACAAGCATGGAAAGTGGTACAGAAAGCAGCACTGCCACTGTGGCGCGCGGACTCCCAAGAAAGATCAGGATCATCATGCCAGTCAGCACAAGGCCGATTGCGGCCTCCCGAGTGACGTTGCCGATAGCCAGCTTCACGAAGACGGATTGGTCGAACACCACCGCCGTCTTCAACGACACCGGTATGTCGACCAGATGCTTAATCGCTGTTTTCATGCCATCGACGATGGTGATGGTGTTGCTGTCGCCTCCCTGCTTGAAAACCGGCACGTAGACTGAGCGCTGTCCATCGATGCGCACGATGTTGTATTGCAGTGCGCCGGAATCGATCGCCTTGCCGATGTCGCCCACCAGCACCGATGAGTTGCCCACCGACTTGAGCGGCATTTCGTTCATTGCATTCGCATCGGGAAACTGACTATTGGCGTAAATGTTGAAGTCCTTCGATCCGATGCGTACATCGCCTGCGGGCAGAATCAGGTTGGAGCTGTTCACCGACTGCACGACATCGTTCAAACTCAGGTTGCGCGCCTCCATCTTGAGCGGGTCCACGTAGATCTGAATCTGACGGTAAGTTCCTCCATAGGGCTGTGGCACAGAGGCGCCCTGAACATTCGAGATCTGATTCCGGACCTGGAACTGCGCCAGATCCTTGAGCCTGGTTTCATTCAATCCCTGCCCCTTCAACGTCACCAGACAAACAGGCTGCGTCGAGGCGTCCATGCCCAGCACGACTGGAGGCAAAGTTCCCGGCGGCAGGCGTCGCAAATCCGCCATAGCCAGATTCGCGATATTACTAAGCGCGGCATTGGGATCGGTACCGGGCTTGAAATAAATCTTGATCAGGCTCACGCCGGTAAGCGACCGCGATTCGCTGTGATCGATGTTAGCGCCGAGGGTGAAAAAGCGTTCGAAGGTGTTGGTGATGTCGGCCTCGATCTGTTGCGGAGGCATGCCGTTATAGAACGTAGCTACCACGACGACCGGCATGTCGATTTTCGGAAAAAGGTCCACCGGCATGCGAACCAGATTCACTGTGCCAACGAGCGCCACGACAAGACAAAGCATGATAATGAAGAATGGATACCTGAGTGCAAACTTCGGCATTAGTTCGCGCCCCCTTTGTTCTCCTCTTGCGCCGCTTTAATATCGATCACGCCCCCCGATTCGTGCACGACTTCTGAAGCTGGCTCTTGAGCGACCATCGGAGAAACCTGCTCGCCATCGTTGTAGTTCTCCTGACCGCCCAGAACCACTCTGTCGCCGGGTTGAATGCCGCTCTTGATTTCAGCGAGTTTCGATCCTCGAAGGCCGACCACCACAGTGCGGATGTGAACGCGATTGTCCGCGTCCAGCACATAGACCGACTCTTGATCGCCTTTGAGCACCAGCGCTTCGACTGGAATGGTGGTCACGCCATCGGAGTGTGCGAGCCGCATCTGAGTGTTTGCGTACATCCCTGGAGCAATCGAGAGATCCGAGTTCTCAATATCGACTTCCGTTTCCATGGTCCGGGTTTCAAAGTTCACATCGCGCGTGAAGCGCACAATCTTCCCCGTGAATGAGCGTCCGATCGCGTCGACTCTCACCTGCATCTGATCGCCCACATGCACGAATTGCACATCGGCCTCGGGGATCGGCATGCGCAGACGCAAAAGGCCGCTCTGCGAGAGCCTGACAATGGGAAGGGCCTGTTCATTGGAATTCGTGCCGCTCTGGATCAGTGCTCCGGTATCGGCATAGCGCCAGACCACCACACCGTCCAGCGGCGCGGTCACGTTTGTGTAATCCTGGAGCGCCTGCACGCGCTCATTGTTGGCGCCTGCCGCTTGAATATGTGACTGCGCTCCAGCCGCGGCAGCCTTGGCGGCATCCACCTGAGATTCTGATGAGAGATCTTTGCTCTGCGCGTCATCCAGTTCCTGTTGCGCCACCAGTCCAGGTTGCGCCTTTGATGCCTCAAGAAGCCGTTGATAATCGGCGTGCAGCGCTGAATGGGTCGCTTCCGCTCTCTTGATCTCATGCAGCGTCCGCAGAAGCTCGTCCTTAGCCTGTTGCATCTCGAAACCGGTGCCTCTCAACTGAGCGGTCAACTCCGGTACTTCCAACACCGCAAGCGTCTGGCCCTTATGCACCCTGTCCCCAATATCCACGTTGATCTTTGCCATGAATCCGGTCACTTTAGGATGAACGTCAACCACCTGGTAGGGTTGAAACTGTCCAGCGAGACTCAATGTATGAGCGATGTTCCCTCGCTGCGCAGATGCAACCTGTGCTGATGAGATCTCATCGGCTTTCGCTCTCGTGCTTCCCCCATCCGAACGACAGCCAACAACACAGACAGAAATGAGGAGCATGATCCCCGTAATGATTGGCAACGAACTTTGCTTTCGCATAACTTGAATGCACCTCTGGTGGTGAATTGGGGATAGCTTAGTTGCAAGTCGCTGGACATCTCTCTGAAGGAAATGTCCTCATAGAAGCAGCGACCTACGACAAGCGCCCTTTGACGGAACGCATGCCTCAACCCTAATAGTGGCGCAATTGCTAGGTAAGCGAGGGAGGGGGGCGAACGAAAAACGCTTCTAAGAGTGCTTTCTGCAACTGCAGCGACGGATTCCGGCGAACCTCAAGATGCCCGGAGCCTCGCACGCGAAATACGCAGCCAATCAGCAGAATAAAGAAAACGGTATTAGATAAGGTGCGGAGTACCTTAAGAGACGGCCTGATTTGAGTCGAAGCCGACCTTTCAGATGTATTGGGCTGCTCGTTACTTGAGAGAAGCTTTGCGTTTGGGATGTGATGAGAAGGCGACTGCGGCGGATCGTAAAGGGAGAGCTTATATTGCAGGCCCCACAAAAACACAGAGCACGCTAAGGAAATAAAAAGGAATCCCCGAATGCGACTCAGGGTTCGATTTTGCCTCCAAAGCTCCACAATTCACCAATTTCCAGGAATGACATGAGCACCCGTTGCTCCGAAGGTTCCCAGACAGCGCTCAAATGTCCTGTTCTTATTAGTAGCACATTGGCATCCGTATGTTGCTCAGTTTTTCTAGACCTTCATGAATGCGAAGCACTCACCACTGCACGCCGGGATATAGGCTGGGCATGCGGGTCGCGTGAAACTGGTCTGTGCCCCGGGTGAGGCCCTGCCACACGACCTGCGAGGCGGTCGGATCTAGTTCTTGCACAATGGCTCCGCTGTTGGTTGCACAGAAATCGGCTTCCATGTCGCCGTTGGGCATTTGGTCCACATTGCCTCCGAAATAGCTGAAGTAAGAGGGCGGCGGCGTGTAGTGGGTCGCGAAGGTCGCGGTCATGTTGTTCTCATTTAGTTCGAAGACGGGCGCAGTGGAATAGCAATTGGCGACCGGTTGTGGTCCCGGCCGGCAGGTGACCTGGCCGGAGGGAAAGATGCGGTCATTGCCGTTGTCCATCAGGCCAATCCGGAATACGCCCGTCGTGTTGGGCGTGAAGTAGCTCATGCCGTGCTGGGCGTAGAACCAGTCCTGCGGGTCGGTGCCACCGATCAGTTTGAAATCGCCGCCTTCGCCGAGGCGCCAGAGGATTTTTCCCGACCCCTGGCCATCGAGATACTCGATTTTGATGATCCAGTTCTGGTGCCGAATGGACAGCAGGAGGTTGTGGTCGTCGCTCGAATACAACATGTCGTTCGAGTGCGTCCAGTCGGGGAAATTCATCGGATGGCGGTTGATGTCGAGATTGTCGAATGTGTTCCAGGCCCAGACGGGATTGGAGTTCTGGTCCACATCAATCAGAGCGTCGCCGATGACAGAAGTGGCTCCGGGGTAACCGGGCAAGTTTGCGTAGTTTTTTCTGTATGCCGCAAGCAGGATCCAGTGGCCGTTCGGCAGGGCAAGAACGCTGTGATGAAAGCTGACCAGTTGATACGCATTGCCCTCGGCGTCGCGCAGATTCGATGCGGCCAGCGATTGATTCAGCGCATCCATGGTGAGGCTGCGAATAGTATTGCCGGCAAGATCGACTTCTCGCACTTCGTTGAGCAACCCGGGCTTGGCATTGACGGTGAGCGACGACAAGTAAGACAGCACCATCAGAAAATGGCCGTTGGGCACAGCTGAATGCCCTGCAGCAAATCCGAACTCGTCCCGTGAAACGTGTACGTCCAGATGACGTTTCCGTTGAGGTCAGTGGCGAAGGCCTGGGTCAGATTCTGCGGGATTAATGTGTTCCACATTTCGATTCCTGGCTGCGGTGTGCCGCCGCTGGGGGTCGAGATTTTGATGGAGGCGGTGGTGGGGGGCGTTCCAGTGTTGCATGTCTGATCGGCGTCGGTGAAGATGGCTCCGTTATCGAGAATGACCTGTCCACGCATGTGGTATGTGCTGTTGCCCTGCATACCGGCGACGTAAATTTGCACCTGGCCGCCATTGGGCGACGTAGTGGCAACTTGCCATGTATTCAAGCCGTAACTTGTGGACTTGCCAAACTCGACGAAGGCTTTTCCCGATGCAGGCAAATAGATGGAATAGCTTGCGATCTGCGTGTTCCCTGTGAAGGGGGGACAGGTGATCTGGGCTGGTTGGATGATCGCCACCACCGCGGTGGCGTAGTTCTGCTGTGGCGAGGAGGCCAGTGCAGCGGTGACACTGATGTTTTCACTTTGTGCCACAGCAGCAGGAGCAACGAATTTGCCGCTGCCGTCGATGGCCCCGGATGTTTTGCTGCCGCCAGTTGCGCCGTTTACCAACCACTCGATCTGGCCGCCACCGCTTGCGGTCGCAGAGAACTGAACTTTCTGGCCCGGGGCCAATGCCACGTATTGCGGCGCGATGGTGACAGTTCCCGCCTGTCCCGAACTTGCCGGCGGCCCGCCGGGTGGCGGGCTTTCTGGAGGCACAACACCCGACCGGATCCAGAAGCCGCATGCTCCGAGGAGGAGAAACGCAAGGGTCAGGAAGATCAATGAAATGAATCGGATTGCGGTCAGCGCGCACGCCGCGGACGTTCTGCGGTTATTTTGTCCTCTGTCGAAGCAAAGGGCTTCGTTCATAGGGATTTCTCGATGCGGAGTGGGAAAGCCTTGGAAGGACAGGATGTCCGATCTTTCTACAAATTTGGACGTGTTCAGGAGTCGGGGGTTGCCTAATGTTCTCGCCCTTTTCGAACCGATACGCGGCTAACTTCGCAAGTTCCTAAGTGAGACTGGTCTAGTTAGGTTCATACTCGGTGGACTGGGGCGTCCTCCGGCAGAATATGCTCAATGGTTCAAAAGGCGCGAACCTGATGACGTTCCGACTCGATTTGGGTCTATACTCATGGGTACTTGCGCCGGGGTATCTTTCTTCCCCTCAGGCAGAAGGACCGGTTCGGCCAATTGTTAGTCCTGAACTCAATCCCGATTACAAGCAGCGTCGTGCAGACGGCTGCTCTAAGATTGAGAACCCAGGCGCACAGCGCGTGGCTAAATCGGAGACGGCAATTTGGTCCTCATGCCCTCGGGCTTATTGCACTTGCGATTACGGTGGCATTGTGGGGGTACGGTTACAAGCTATCCCTCTATCATTGGCATGAGGCCGCATCTCAGCGAGTTCCGGTTGCGAAATTGTGGAGCGAGCCGCGCAACGGATCCTTGACGGCGGCAGTCGCTCTTAAAGCAAAGTCAAATCTCGCCGTTGGATCACAGGCCCTTTCCGTCGACCTGCCGGAGCTAACGAGCCATCTTTCCGCTCTCATTTGTATTCTCCCCTCGGCCAACCGCGGCATCGCATATTTCGATTTTCTTATTCCATCCCGTTCGCCCCCTCCACAAAGCTTCAGCCTGGCATAAGTCGGCACCGCGGTTTCTGCGCCGAAGTTGGCGCCATTGTCGCTGTTCCGAAATGAATTGCGCCTCGAAGCCTATTCACTGTGGAGGAACACACCATGCATGCCTTTTGGTTACTGCCGGCCATGGCGCCGGCAGTTCTGACCTACTACGTAGGGCGGATTAAACGGACAGGTGCACAGAAGCACCGCGAAAGCAAACCATTCGTTTTCAAGACGTCCGACCAGCTGTTAAACGCACCCCTATCGTCTATTGAGAGACAGACGAGGCTGATGAGATGGATCTCAGTCGGCGAGTTCATGAAGGTTCTCACAAAGTGTTCCGATCTGATTGTGTTCGATCTTAGAGCCAACGTTCACCGGATCCGATCGACAGACCTCAACCCGTCTGTCCTTCACGTCAAGCCAAACGAATTGGCCAGCGTATTCGAGTGGCTTCCAGTGAACAAAAGCGCAGCGCCCTGCGACTCGTCCGACCTTTGCATCTTCCTAATTGAGAAGTGCCCCTCCATTGACCGTCTAGCGCGCCTCTATCTTCTGGAAGGCGATCTCGGTTTCGCGGAGGTTGCATGAACGGACTAGGCAGGAACGTTGACGAAAGTGCCATTGAATGCACAGCCCGAAGAGATCTTCAAGCACAGAGATCGATTCATGTGCTTTCCGTGGGCCCGATGGATCTTGGCGATATGGTGCACGATGCTCTTCTCGAAGTTCCAAATTTCCACCTCTCCATCGCAGGCGATTACCGAGGACTGTGGATGATTCCGAAGCAGTACTCAATTGACCTGGTAGTTCTTCACAACGTGTTCTCTTTGTCCGAGCTCGAGGATTCGAGTCGCTTTGTTCGCCGGAGGTGGCCTCGTGCCCGGATTCTGTTCGTGCACGGGAAAAACGAGCTTCTTGATGACGCTTTATACGATGAGCGAGTTGATCCCAATGTGACTTCTGAGAATCTATCTTCGACAATTCAGCGGCTAACAGGAAAGCGGCGTGAACGGGAGGCCGGAGATGTTGAATTTTAATGCAAATTCAATTGCAGAACAAGAATGCGCAGGCCCGGGACTTTCCTTTCACCGTGACCAAGAAACGAGCATCCCTGCACTGGGGGAAATTCGCAAAATCGCGTCGATAGCTCGACTGGTGACCACCCCGCCGGAGAGAGTTCCTTCGACTGGTGAGTCGCTGACCCAAACGGTGAAGGAAAGCGACTCTGGATCTGCCGTTATGGACGACAAGCTCAGTACGTTGATAGAAGCGGCGGTACAACGTCGAGCACAACTATTGTGGCTTGCAGAACGCATCACGAACAATCGTGAAGAGGCGGAGGATGTTGTGCAGGAGGCCCTTTTGAATGCATTCAAAAACCTACCGCAGTTCCGCGGCGAATCGAAGATGAGCACATGGCTTGGTGCGATTGTTCGGAATACCGGGATCGAGTGGATGCGAAGGAAAAGTGGGCGAATTTACTTGCCACTTGAATTCGTCCGCGATAGTGAGGAAGTGTCCCTCCTTGACGAATGTCCAGACCCGGGGAGAAATCCTGAGCAGCTTTACGAGCGTTGGGAGATGGAAAGCATCCTGCTTTCCGCGATTGACGAGCTTAACTCTCTTTGCAGGCAATCGATACAAATATGTGCCCTCGAGGAACGCTCGCACATGGACGCGGCGAATGCGCTCGGGGTGAATGTCTGCACCATCAAGTCGCGGATTCATCGAGGGAAAAGATTACTGAAGCGCGCTTTACAACTTCGCGGCGACCAACAGGCAAACCGTCGCGTTCACTGGAACAGGCGATGCACTGATGCAAACCTGAAAGGGGCTGGTAAGAGTGTACGAACCGAGTAATGAACCGGAGGTTAACGTCAGAGCCGTCGTGTATGCGACTGACTTTTCTCAGTGCTCGGAGAACGCCGGAACCTATGCCAGGCTTCTGGCGCTGCACTTCCGGGCAAGGCTGATTGTTGCCCACGCTTTCATTCTCACGCAAGCAGCAATGGAACTCGAAGCAGACCGAAGGGTGGAGAGTCAGCAGAGGAAGGACCTGATGCGGCTTCTTGCACGAAGAGCCGCCTCCTTGGGTTCCGATTCGCTCCACCCTGAGCCAGCGCTTTTGGAAGGAGACCCGCACCATGCCCTCTCGGAATTCGCCGAGAGGCATGCTCCGTCACTGATTGTTCTCGGAACGCACGGCGGAGGCCGCGTGGAGAGGAGTGTCATTGGATCAGTCGCCGAGTCAATTCTGCGCTCCACCCGCTGGCCTTGCCTTACGGTTGGTCCGATGGCGCGGTCCCTTTCCCTATCGTTAGAAGAGCTGCCGTTTAGGCGAATCCTTTGTGCTACCGATTTCACGCCTGCGGCCGTTCATGCAATCGGCTTTGCACTTTCCCTTGCGGACACCTGCGAGAGCGAGTTCGATGTACTCAACGTGATTCCTGAAAGAACTATTGAACATCCAGACCGGCTGACTGATCTCAAGAGCCATTTTTATGACGCTCTCGATCAGTCTTTGCCGAAGCGTGCGCGAGAATTCTCGCAACCTCGAACATTTGTTGAGGTTGGGAATGCACACGATCGAATTCTTGAACATGTCAAGGACCGGTCCATCGATCTGCTCGTCCTGGGCATCCGAAAGACCTCTCACCTTGGTTTGGAGATCCGGACTTCGGGAGCCTTTCGGGTCATTGTGGAGGCTCGATGTCCGGTCCTCACGGTCACGGGATAGCGAGCTAGATTCAGTGGTCTCAGGACGCAACCGGTTGGCCTATTCCTTCTTTGAACCTGCAGGCTCGATCGGCGGCCCTATCCTCGGCTCCGGCGGCGATGTGGCAGCAGAACGAGGAGGCTCGTGTTTGCTGACCCCGGGCTCCCTCCCGGTTGTTGCGACAACGTCTTTGTTCCGATTGCGCCGATCAAACGCGAGTAACCGATCTGCCCGATATCCGGCGGCAGCCACCTCGGCCAAGGCTTCCTGGACTGTATCGCTGATTGCCGAAGCATCTGTTTTCTTTGGGGCGGAATCACCTGCGAGCTTAAGGAGAGCGGGCAACTGGAGCCACCAGAGCAATTCCTCGAAGGGCTCTTGCACGAGGTAATCATGGCCTTCGGCATGGTGGATCCCGGTCAGCCAGCGCACATCAGAATCACGCCAGAGCGCGGGCACGAAGGAAGACTTCTTTTCCGCGCCGGAGGATTGTGGCCGTTTTCCCGTCGATAGCGCTGCCACGATGCCCGAGGCAGCCTTTTGCGATTCGATTGCCTCTTGTGTCGTGGCGACGGGAGCGGTTCTTGCCGAAGGAGTTGAAAGGATGGACTTCGATTCTTCTGCATCGGCGCGCGCGATGAGCAGTACTTTGATGCGGGCGGCGGCGCGCCATGCTTCCTCGCCTTCCATGCCCAGGGCGCCGAATGCATGGGCCATCGGCTCACGCAGACGCAGGCGATCATAGATCTCAAGGGCAGCGCTTTTCGGACGGGCAGGGTCAATTGAGGATGAAAGGCAATCGATCGCGCACCACGCAAAGACGGGTCCCCAGAGAGCGGTCGCGGCGTGTTCGGGGCTTGAACTAGGAAGTACCCGCCGAGCCGCTGCCGGCCACGGCGATGGGAAGAATGTTTCGATCGTAGGAATGCGCATTGTCGCGCGCATGCAATCCCTGAAACCGGGACCGAGGGTTTGCGTGCTTGTAGCTGTGGCGTCTGGCCTGCCCTCTTTGCTCGCGCGTGCCCGGTAGCCTTCTTGGGCCGCCACAAAGAATGCCTCGCAGCGCGTCCACGCGGACTCGATGAATTCGGTCCGTTCGCGATTGCTCTTTCGGTCTACAGAAACTGAAACCGGGGGATGCTCTGCGAAGTCGGCGAGTTGGCGCACGACCTCGGGATCAAGCAAGGCGTGCAACGTGTCGTGGACGGGCTTCAACTCCATCTGCACGAGAGCGTCATCGAGGTTGGGAACTCCGAGGCCGTTGAGCTGATCGCATAACCTATCCCAGGGCTGTTCTGCTGTCGCGCGCAGTTCGTGCCAACCGAGAAAGACGTGCGACTGGTAAGCGTGGAGGTCGAACGTGAGGCCGCGCTCGGCGAGGACGTTGGCGCGCCGCAGATATTGCAACCCGGAGAGCGAGTCTCTCCAGGCGAGGATGACGCCGGGATCGCCAGTGAGGTTCAAGCCCTCACGCAAACGCCGCTGCCGAAGCTGCGACGTTGACTTATCGGCATAGGCGGCGGAGAAATCGATCGTCCCATGTGCCGTGCCAAAGCGATTGTTATAGATGACGACGGCGCGCTCATTGCCGTTGCGGTTGGAATAGGCAAAGACATTTTCGTCGACGGAACCAGAAGGCTCGAAGAAATCGTAGAGAAGGAAGTTGCTGCTTTCGGCAAAGAGCCAGCGCTTCTTGAGCAGAGGCGCGATCTCTCGCTCGTGGCGCTCGACGAGCCAGGGATTGGGGGTCTCATCGTAGCGTGGGCGCTGGTATTCCATACCGTATTTTTCGGTGAATCCTTCCACCTGGCCGTGACCGAACATGGGGAGTCCGGGCAGGGTGGACATAAGAACTGCTACGCCGAAGCATTTATCGCCCGTACCGAATTGATCGATGGCGGTGCGCTCGTCGGGATTGCTCATGAAGTTGACGTAGCGCTTCATGATGTCGGGATCGAACTCGAGCGTGTTCTTGATGACGGAGCGATATTTCGCGTTTTCTTCATCACGCATCATGTTCATGAAGGCGCTGTTGTAAACGCGATGCATGCCGAGAGTGCGGACGAAGTAGCCCTCCATGAGCCAGAAAGCCTCCGCGAGGAGCAATGTGCCAGGAACCTCTGCGGCCACTCTGTCTACGACTTCGCGCCAGAATTCATGGGGCATGATGCGGTTGAATTCCTCGTCGGTCATGCTGTATTCGGCACGCGAGGGAATGGCGCCGCTGGAGCCGGGACCCGGAAACCAGAGACGATGAAAATGGCGCTTGGCGAGTGTCATCGCTGCGTCGAAGCGGATGACGGGAAACAATCGGGCAACGTGAAGGATGGTCTGGATGACCTGCTCGCGCACTGCCGGATTCAGGTAGTCCAACTGCGCGGTGTCGTTCCAGGGAAAGCTGGTTCCATCGTTGCCGTGATAGATGAAGCGAGTTTCGCCGGAGGCTTTATCGCGGCGACGGAAAACTACAGCGGCATCTGTTTGCGTAAAGTAGTGATCTTCGATTTTGATTTCGACGCGACCGTCGCCGGAAAGATCGGGCCCTTCAAAGGTGTAAGCGGGATAGGGCGGCTGGGGGCGCGCAATGAACCACTCGGGATGTTCGACAACCCAGGGCGAATCGATGCCCATGTGATTTGGGACCATATCGCTGGCCAGTCGAATGCCATGATGATAGGCGCGGTCGCGAAGGTTGATATAGGCGCGTTCCCCGCCGAGGTCATCAGCGATCCGGTAATCGAAGAGCGAATAGGCGGAGGCGACGGCGTCGGAGTTGCCGCAAAGCAGCTTGATGGTCTTCGAGGCCCGGCTGCGCTCCCAGACGCCTATGAGCCAAAGAGAGTTGAGGCCGCGATGCGCCAGAGTGGCCAGCTCTTCATTGGGAATTTCATCGAGTCGGCTAATATGGCGGCCGTATTGTTTGCTTAGCTGCGCCAGCCAGACATAGGTGCTTTTGGCAATCAGAACCGTGCTTGGCATCCAAGCCGTGTCGGCGCTGAACTTCTCGTACTCATACGCGGGGTCGCCAAAGACCGGCACATCCGACCGGCTGACAATCGACGGCCATTGCTGCTCACCTCGCAGGCGACGGAGGCGTGCAGCCTCTTCAGCCGCGGCGCGCGCGCGGCCTGCGTCGGGATTGAATTGCATCCAGATGGCTAGTTCTTCTTCGCGCAGAATTTCGCCGGCAATCATCAGGAATCGATCCATGCTGTCGCC
>Ga0187863_10001771_pt1 | contig 16962 bp, 18 predicted proteins | sample June2016WEW_11_1_FD_132975 | JGI IMG/M metagenome (GOLD analysis project Ga0187863, IMG submission 132975) | Peatland microbial communities from SPRUCE experiment site at the Marcell Experimental Forest, Minnesota, USA - June2016WEW_11_10 | ecosystem: Environmental > Terrestrial > Soil >... | reverse complement strand
GACTCCCTGAACGCAAAAGATAACTTTGCATTCGAGCGGAGGGTGAAGTATCGATGAGGTCCCACTTGCGCTATGTCATTAACGGTTGTATCCTTATGACATATGGGTCGCGCCAGCGACGCCCAAAAAGCCGAGCGCCTCAACCGCGCGCGAGATTTGCTGCGCAAGGTCAAGCATCTGCCAGATGCCGTCGAGCGGTTGACGCACGACTGCTCTATCTCTCCACGACAGGCATATCGGTCCTGCAGCAAGCGCAGCGGTTGAAAGAACCAGTGGCCGTAGCCGAATCGAAGGTGGCTTTCACGGTGAAGCTGCGGCGCAGTTTGATTCAACGGGTGCGGTTGTACGCATCTGTCAAAAGACTCTCGATCAGCGAAGTGGTCAACCGTGCGTTGCTCGCGCTTCTGCCACGAGGGCGAGGTCGTGGCTGAGCCGAAACCGGTTCCACTACGCACTCTTCAGTTGGAGTATCGTTTCGATCGTTTGCTGCCGGAGAAGCTGGCCCAAGCCTATCAGGTGCCGGTGCCGGATAAACGTCGGCCGATCACCAGCGCAGAGCCCACCTGCGTCACGCACACTTCGGAGATAAACGATGAACAAACCAGCCGCCATTTACGCTCGAGTCTCTTCGGATCGCCAGAAGGAGAATCACACGGTTGCCAGCCAGACAGCAGCTCTTCTCGACCACGCGGCGACACACGGATACACCGTGCCGCCGGAATGGGTTTTTCAAGATGAAGGATACAGTGGCGCGATTTTAGCGCGGCCCGGCTTGGAGGCTCTGCGTGACCTTGCAGCCGAAGGCCAAATCGGAGCGGCGCTGATCTACTCCCCGGACCGGCTGAGCCGCAAATATGCCTACCAGGTTCTGCTGGCCGAAGAGTTCTCGCGGTGCGGTGTAGAGCTGGTTTTTTTAAAGTCGCCCGCAGGAGCGACACCGGAGGATCAATTGGTCGTGCAATTCCAAGGCATGATCGCCGAGTACGAACGTGCGCAGATTGCCGAGCGCTGTCGGCGTGGAAAACGGCACAGGGCGCAACAGGGAACGGTCAACGTGCTATCCGGCGCTCCCTATGGATACCGTTATGTTCGTAAGAGCGAGAGTTCGGCGGCCTATTACGAAGTGATCGAAGGGGAGGCCAAAATAGTGCGGATGGTGTTTGAAGCCTACACGCAGCAGGGGCTGAGCATCAACGCCCTGGCCCGCATGCTGAATGAACGCCGGATCCCGACGCGAACAGCAACGACTCGCTGGGAGCGGTCGACGGTCTGGGGAATGCTGCGCAATCCTGCTTATTGCGGAAAGGCCTGCTACGGCAAGACGGAGTTGCGCCCCCGGCAGCGCATCACCCGGCCGTTGCGGCAACGCGGCGGAGTCGCCAGTCGAGACAGTGCCAGCCATGAGCGGCCACGACAAGAGTGGATCGAGGTGCCGGTGCCTGCGCTGGTCAGCGAAGAAGTCTTCGCCTTGGCTCAGGAGCAACTGCAGAAAAACAGACACCATTCGCCGCGGCGCACGATGGAGCCGACGCTGCTGCAAGGAATGCTGGTATGCCAGCAGTGTGGCTATGCATTGTATCGGGCCTCCACGCGAACCTCCAAACAAAAACTCAACTACTATCGTTGCATCGGCTCGGATGGATATCGCCGGCTGAAAGGGCCGGTGTGTACGAATCGGCCAGTGCGACAGGACAGCCTGGACCAGTTCGTGTGGGATGAGATGATCCGCTTGCTCGATGACCCGGCCCTGGTCCAAGCGGAGATTGACCGTCGCAGAGAAGCCGCTCGCCAGGCGAACCCGCTGCGCAAGCGCGAGGAAGAATTACGGCGTGAACAAGCCCGGCTGGAGAAAAGTATCGAGCGGTTGATCAATGCCTATCAAGAAGGTCTGGTAACGCTGCCGCAGTTGCGTCATCGCATGCCCGAGTTGCACCGGCAAATACAAGCTGTCGAATCCGAACTACATTCCCTGGAAATGGCTGCGATAGACGAAGCAAGGTTTCTACAGCTGGCAGAGACGCTGGCGGCTTTTCGAGGTAAGCTGCGCGCCCGAGCAGAGACACTCGATGTGCACGAGCGTCAACAAATCGTGCGCCTCTTGGTGAAGGAGATTCTCGTCGATAACAGCACAATCACCATTCGCCACTCGCTACCGGTTCCACCCTCTGGTTCCGGACCTGGTAGAACATCGCCGCCGAGTTCCGGTATGCTTGGGGCACAGTCTTCGTCAGGTTATCTTTTGCGTTCAGGGAGTCCTTTCGCCGTTGCTGAGTAACCTCGTGCTGGACGAACTGGACCGGGAGTTAGAAGCGCGGGGCCATCGCTTCGTGAGATATGCGGACGACAGTAACATCTACGTACGCAGCGAGCGGGCGGGGCAGCGGGTGATGGAAAGTGTGAAACGATTCATCACCGAAAAGCTGAAACTCAAGGTGAACGAGTCGAAAAGCGCGGTGGCGAAACCGCAGGAGCGGAAGTTTCTGGGATTCAGCTTTACGGGCGGGAAGGAACTGAAGCGCAAGATTGCGCCGAAAGCGATAGACCGATTCAAGGAGCGGATTCGAGAAATCACGCATAAGAGCAGGGGGAACAGCATGGAGCAGGTGATGGAGGAACTGGCCCCGTATGTGAGAGGTTGGCGAGGCTATTATCGGTTCTGTGAGACCCCGTCGGTGCTGAAGCAGTTGGATTCGTGGATCCGGAGGCGGGTACGCAACGCCTTCTGGCGACAATGGAAAACCGGTCGCAAGCGTTTTGCGGAACTGGTCCGGCGGGGAGTGGATGTGGAGGCGGCTAAGAAAGCGGCCGGCTCTCGCCTCGGCCCGTGGCGCGTGAGCCACAGCCCAGCTGTGGACCGAGCCTTGTCGAACGCCTATCTGGCCTCGCTTGGACTTCCTTCATTGATCGAGGGTCGATAGCATAACTTATCGAACCGCCGTATACGGACCCGTACGTACGGTGGTGTGGGAGGGGCGGAGGAGCGATCCTTCCCCCTATCCCGATCAGGAGTGCGTGCGCCACGCATCTTTACCGCAGCGCCTCCCTGGCTGCCTTGGCTGTGTTGCAGTGGATGGCCACCGTGTCACCGGTGTTGCGGGCGTAGCCTCCGGCCAGGACTACGGCTACTGGAACGTTTTGAGTTATAGCTGTTTCGAACACCAGGCGGTCGCGCTGTTTTAGGCCGTCCATCGTTAGGGAGAGGCCGCCGAGCTGGTCCTGCTGGAAGGGGTCGGCACCGGCGAGGTAGAAAACCAGGTTTGGGGCGAAGCCCATCGCTACTGCTAAGGCGTCGTTCAGGCGGCTTAGATATTCTTCGTCTTCCACGCCATCTTGCAAGTGGATGTCGATGATGGAGTCCGGCTTTTCGCTTGGATAATTGTGGAACTGATGCATGGATAGTGTAAGCACGCTGCGGTCGCCCGAGAAGATTGCGGCTGTTCCGTTGCCGTGGTGGACGTCCAGATCCACAACCATCGCGCGTTCAATGGAGCCATCGTGCTGGAGTGCGCGAATGGCTACGGCGACATCGTGAATGGCGCAGAAGCCTTCGCCGTGGCCGCGAAACGCATGATGAAATCCGCCGCCGATGTTGAATCCGATGCGGTCGTGCAGTGCGTTGCGGGCGGCTAGAATGGAGCCTCCTGTCGCTAGCCAGAAGGCTGCGACCATTTCGGGTGAATAGGGAATTTCGAGTTTTACGAGTTCCTTCACGCTCAATGTTCCGGTTTTCAGCCGCTCGACCCAGCCGGGATCGTGTACGCGCAGGATGTCCGCATCGGAGGCAGGCTGCGGTTCGACGAAATCCGCGGGCGCGGCGAAATGTTCTTCGAGTAAACGGTCGCGAATGAGGCGGTATTTCCGCGAAGGAAAAACATGCTCGCCGAGATTCAGGTCGTAGCCGGGGTGATAGACGAGCTTAAAGGGAAGCATGGGCGGATTGAAGGGCCGTGACGATGGCGGCGCCGTAAATATCGTCGGTGGAGCATCCACGCGACAGGTCGTTGGCTGGCTTCGCAAGCCCTTGCAGGAAGGGTCCAAGAGCAACGGCGCCACCCAAGCGTTCCACCAGCTTTACAGCGATGTTGCCGCTCGAGATGTCGGGGAAGATTAGCGCGTTGGCACGGCCTGCCACAGGAGATCCGGGCGCTTTGGATTGGGCAACCGTTTCGATAAGAGCAGCGTCGGCTTGCAGTTCGCCATCCACTGTAAGATCGGGAGCGCGCTCGCGCAGGATGCGTAACGCCTCGGTAACTTTATCTACCCACGGATGATGCGTGCTGCCTTTGGTTGAGAAAGAGAGAAGCGCAACGATTGGATCGGTATGCAAGATGCGGCGGGTGGTATCGGCCGTTGCGATGGCGATTTCGGCTAACTCCACGGGCGAGGGATCGATGATGATGGAGCAATCCGCGAAGGCTAGCAGTCCGTTGTGGCCGAACGCTCGATTTTGAACAGCGACAATGAACGCGCTCGAAACTGTTTGGACGGAAGGGGCGGGGCCGATGCATTGAAAAGTGGCGCGCACGGTTTCCGCGGTAGTGTTCACCGCGCCCCCTACGAATCCGTCGGCATCGCCCGATGCAACCATGAGGGCTGCCGTGTAGAGTGGCTGGTTTGCGATTTCGGCCGCCTCGATTTCGGTAAGGCCTTTGGAGCGGCGGCGTTCAAAGTAGAGGTGTGCGTATTTTCGTGCGTCCTGGTCAGAGACGGTTTGGCACGTTCCCAATAGGATTGGCACTGCCAGATCTTCACGCTCGAGGCGGGCGGCTGCTTGCTGAACACGCGGGTCGTCCCCTTCCGGAAAAACGATGCGTTGCTTTGTCTGAACCTTGCGTAGCCGTTCGACAATCGCGGCGAGAAAGGCTGCGGCGGATTCCGGGAGCTGCATCAAGGATTCATCATAGCGTGAGCGAAAAACATTACCTGCGATGCTGGCGATATTGCTCCACTGCGCGGTTGTGCGCTTCGATATTTTCGGAAAACTGATGGCCGCCCGAGCCGTCGGGCCGGGCGACAAAGTACACGTAAGATGTTGCGGCCGGCGCGAGCGCCGCTTTGAGGGCCGCTAATCCAGGGTTGGCGATGGGTCCAGGCGGAAGGCCGGGATGGCGGTAGGTGTTGTATGGATTTTGGCTATCCAGATCCGAACGATAGATGGTGCCGCGGTAGCGCCCTTCCAGGAGCGCTGCGTAGATGGTGGTTGGATCGCAATCGAGCGGCATGCCCATGCGCAGACGGTTCGCGTAGACGGACGCGACCAAGGGGCGCTCCTCGGCGAGGGCTGTCTCTTTCTCCACTAGCGAGGCCAGCGTAACAGTTGAATTCACGGCGGGATTCACTTCGACGGAGGGCTGTAACTCGCGCCAATGTTTGCGAAACAGATCTGTCATCATGCGGGCGAGTTGCTTTACCGTGGTGCGACGCTCGATACGGTAGGTGGACGGGAACAGATAGCCTTCGAGCGTGGGGGCGCCGGGTGCGAGATCGCGGATCGGCGCGGGGTCGCGAGCGACGCGCAGGAAATCGGCGCCTTTCATGAAATCAAAACGGTCGATACTCGCGGCGATATCGAACATGTTGCTGCCTTCCGGGACCGTGAGTTCGTAAAAGAATACGTCGCCGCGCGCGATGCGGTTGAAAACGGTTAGCACGGACGCGGGTTCCGAGAACTGATATTCGCCGGCCAGCAGGCGCGCTTTGGGATGCGCGGCGCGAGCCAACAAAAATGTCCAAGAGTTGCGGATGACGCCGGCCCGTGCGAGTTGCGCGCTCATGGACTGCGTGCTGGTGCCCCTTGGAAAATCCAGAATCACCGGTTTCTGGAAGCCCTGATAAGGGCGCGATACCGAGTAGTAGAGAGCTCCGAGGCCGATGGCAGCCACTAGCAGGAGTGCGAACATCAGCCGGATAAGGTACCCGCCCGAGGAATGAGCGCGCGTCATAGTTGGCTAATCATAGGCGGAAGGAGTCGAGATAGCTTTCGAGCAGAATCACGGCTGCCAGGCGATCCACCGCTTTGGCTCTTTTCTGAATGCTGATGCCGCTCTGGCGCAGCACGCGCTCGGCTTCCACGGTGGTGAGGCGTTCATCGCGGAATTCCACCGGAAGGCCGGTGGCGGCGTGGAGGCGCTCCGCAAAATCGCGCGTGTACTCGGTCTGGCGGCCTTCACGGCCGCTCATGTGCAGTGGATTTCCCATCAAAATCAGAGTGACATTTTTGTCGGAAGCAAGCTGGGCGAGCCGCGCGAGGTCCTCGCGGATGTTGCTGCGCTCCAATGTTTCCAGGCCCTGCGCGGTGATTCCCAGCTCGTCGCTGAGCGCCAATCCAATGCGTCGCTTGCCCAGATCGAGCGCCAGTACTCTGCCGTTAGTCATTGAAATCGGAAGCAGCCCACCGTCCACCGGTTTGCTGTCCCTTATGGTTTCATTTCATCATAGTAAAGAGCCCAAAGTACGGATGTCCACACTTACACCGATGCTGCCCGTGCAAACTCATAAACCTGGACAGACCAGTCTCACGGTACTGGCATTTGCGGCGAGCATCGCGCTGTTGTATTACGGCCGGGTATTCTTCATCACCGTGGTGATCGCGGTGATCATCGCGTTTCTACTGGACCCGGTGGTGACCGCATTCGTAAAATTGCGTTTGCCTCGAGCTGTGGCAAGCTTCGTGGTTTGCAGCATCTCGCTGCTCGGTTTGTACCTGTTGGGATTCGGATTGTTCACGGAGTTCTCCGGATTCGTGGACGCATTGCCCATCTACAGCCAGCGCATGAATGAGATGGTGGATAACATCGCCACTCAGATGGACCAGATAGAGAAGAAAACGTATCAAGTGGTGATTCCGAAGCGATTCCAGGATCAGCCGTCGCCGGCAACTCCACCGGACGCCGGGCGGCGGCGAAAATCCGCGAAGCAAGACATACCGCCGGCGGTGATTCCGGAAGTTCGGATTCACGCCGAGCCCACGCCGCTGGTGACGTATCTCTACGGATATCTGAAATCTTTTTACGATGTAGTGTTGATGGCCAGCTTTGTGCCGTTTTTGGTGTACTTCATGTTGAGCTGGCGCGACCACATGCGGCGCAGCTTCCTTTATCTGTTCCCAGGCACGGGACGCCAGATCGTCGGCAAGAGCTGGGAAGGCGTGGCGGATATGGTGCGCGCGTACATGATCGGAAATTTTGTGCTGGGAACGATGCTGGCCGCGTTGAGTAGCAGTTTCTTTTTTGCGATCAAGCTTCCTTATTGGCCGCTCATTGGGCCGCTGAGCGGATTTTTGAGCCTGGTGCCGTATGTTGGGCTGCCGCTCGCGATCATACCGCCATTGGCGGCGGGATTGATCGTCTACAACCAACCCACGATTTACGTGATGATCGCGGTGGTGATTGCGATGCTTCACCTGCTGGCGCTGAATTTTCTGTATCCCAAAGTGGTGGGTTCGCGCGTGCATTTGAATCCGCTGGTAGTTACCGTGGCGTTGATGTTTTGGGGCACGTTGTGGGGCGGCATTGGTTTGCTGCTGGCGATTCCGATTACAGCCGGGATCAAGGCGGTCTGCGATAATGTCAGCAGTCTACAGGCATTTGGAAAGCTATTGGGAGATTAAGCGCTCGGTATGAGCAAACAATTTCTGATCTTTTTCGGCGTTGGCGTGGTGGTGATTGCAATTTCGGTGTGGGGGATTCTTTATTCGCATCGAGGCGCCCACCTGGAGCTGAAGGGCCAGATTCTGAAGGTCAGGACGGGGGCGCTCAGCGATCAGGACAGCATCGCCGTGATAGACTTTCGCGCGGAGAATATTTCGGATGTCCCGTTTGTGGTGCGCATCGTTGAGGTTACGGTGGACAAGCAGGATGGCACGATGGTGGAATCCGCCATCATTTCGAAGATGGATCTGCATCAGTTGTTCCAATTCAACCGGTTTCTGGGCGATCAATACAACGACTCGCTGTCGCTCAAAGACAAGATCGCTCCGCACCAGACAGTGGATCGGATGGTGGCCGCGCGCTTCGATATGCCGAACAAGGATCTGGAATCCGCCAAGACCATCCATCTCAGCATCCAGGACGTGGACGGGCCGCTGTTTGAAACTAGCAAGAGTGTGAAGTAGCGGCTGCTTTGCGACGGCTGTTGATCCGACCGGGCGGGATTGGCGATTGCGTTTTGTCTTTTCCGGCGCTCCAGTGTCTCAAAGCGGATTACACCGAAGTGTGGGTGCGGGAAGATGTAGTGCCGTTGGTTCGTTTTGCCGACAGCGTGCGATCCATTGCATCGACGGGCATCGATTTACTGGGGCTGCCTGGGATGGATGCGCCGCGGGCGTTGGTGGAGAGATTACGCGCGTTCGATTCGATCATTTCCTGGTACGGCGCGAATCGGGATGATTTTCGCGCGGAGGTGGAAAGGCTGGCGCTTCCATTTCAATTCTTTCCTGCGCTGCCTGCTCCCGGCGAACGCGTGCACGCTGCGGATTTTTTCCTGCAGCAAGTGGGATGTAGCAGGCGCGCGGTTCCGAGAATCGATGGTCTCTGTGGGCCGGAGGGCGATTTCGCGGTGATTCATCCGTTTTCCGGGAGTCCACGCAAGAACTGGCCGATGGAGAAATTTCAGGAATTGGCTGTGCGGATCGCGATGCCGGTGCGATGGTCGGCGGGGCCTGAGGAAAATCTGGAAGGCGCGGTGCGAATCGCGAACCTATACGAATTGGCTGGGTGGCTGCGGAGTGCGCGCGTATATATCGGGAATGATTCCGGCATCACGCATCTGGCGGCGGCCGCGGGTGCGCCGGTGGTTGCGATATTCGGGCCGACGGATCCCGCGGTTTGGGCGCCGCGCGGCGATCGGGTGCGGTTGGTGGCCGGGAAGCTGGATGAAATCAGTGTGGGGCAGGTTTTGGATGCGGTTCAGCAGATCGCGCGGGAGTAACCGTTTCCCACATCGATTCAATGGCTTGTACGAAGATCATTGACAGCGATTAATTCATACGTATAATTGAAACAAACGTATGACTACGAAGGACCGCCTTCTGGATACCGCTGAACGATTGTTCGCCCAGTTTGGCATAGAGGCCACCTCACTCCGCGTCATCACCCGGGAGGCGGGCGTCAATCTGGCGGCCGTGAATTATCACTTCCAGTCCAAGGAAGCGCTCATGCACGCGGTGATTGCTCGCCGCCTTGGCCCCATCAATGAGAGGCGTCTCGCGATGCTGGCTGCGTGCGAGGCCGAAGCCGGCGATGGCCCACTGCCGCTGGGTCAACTGATCGATTGCTTGCTGCGGCCCATGTTTGAGATGCTGTCCGGTCCGGCCAAGGAGTTCGCACCCATGATGAGCAGGATCTTCACGGAATCCAGCGATCTGACCGAAAAGGTTTTCCAGAAACATATGGCACATGTTTTGGCTCGATTCTTTCCGGCGCTCGAACGGGCGCTTCCTCATCTGCCCCGTACCGAACTGCTGTGGCGGATGCAATTCATGATGGGGGCGGTAGCGCATACCATCGGAGGCGCGCGAGTGCTGCAGGTTCTTTCCGGGGGCAAGTGCGATGCCTCGGATGTGGAAGGCACCATCCGGCGCCTAGAAGCGTTTTTGCTGGCGGGACTCCAAGCTCCCGTGCCTGCGGAGGTTCAGCATGCAGTTCACTAGAATCGCAACGTTCCTGTTGCTCGGCTCGACGCTTTTTGCGCAGCCCACGGCTCTGCAGTTGACTCTCAAACAAGCGGTGGATCTCGCTCTCGCCCCGGATGGCAACACGCGAGTGAAGTTGGCCGCGGAGGCGATTCGTCAGGCCGAGGCTCGGTCCGCGGAGGCTCGCGCGGCGCTGCTTCCGGATGTCGAAGGGGCCGTCTCTGAACAGAGCCAGACGCGCAACTTGAGAGCTTTCGGTCTCATCTTTCCGAATATTCCTATATTAGGTTTCACCATTCCCTCGTTCGTGGGACCGTACGATGTTTTCGACGCGCGCGCCAGCTTCACCGAAACAGTTTTCGACTTCAGCAGCATCCGTGGGTATCAGGCCGCCAAAGTCGCCGCCGAAGCCGTCAAAGCCGACAATCTGGGAACGCGCGACCAGGTTACCGATCAAGTGGCGCGCGCGTATCTTACAGGACTCCGCGCCCAGGCCGCCCTCGATACAGCGAAAGCCAACGTCGAACTTTCAGAAGCACTGCTCAAGCTGTCGCAATCGTTGAAGACAGCGGGCACGGGCACAGGGATCGAAGTGACACGCGCCGATGTGCAATTGGCGAATGACCGGCAGCAGCTGATCGTGGCCGAAAACGGCGTGGAGCGGTCGCATCTGGAGTTGTTGAAAGTGATCGGGCTGAAGCTGGATCGTTCAGTGGAGCTGACTGGCGCACTGTCCTACGTTCCCGTGGAAAACGTCGACCCGGCTCAGGCGCTCGCCACCGCGCGCGAGAATCGAGCCGAGTTGAAAGCGCAGCAGGACCGCGAGAAAAGCGCGAAGTTGAGCTTCAGCGGCGTAAAGTTCGAGCGCCTGCCTTCGGTCGCGGCCTTCGGCGATTACGGCTCCAGCGGTTCGACAATCAACGATTCAGTTCCCACACGCACCTACGGAGCATCTCTCAAAATTCCTATTTTCGACGGTGGACGCCGCGATGCACGCCGCGCCGAGAGTGCTTCCGAATATCGCCAGGAACAGATCCGCACCCAAGATTTGCGCGATCAAATTGAGCTGGATGTAAGGCTGGCGCTGCAGAGCCTGCGCTCGGCCGACGCGGAAGTGAAAGCGGCCGAGGACGGCTTGAAGCTGTCCGAAAATGAGTTGGCGCAGGCGCAGCGTCGCTACAAAGCTGGTGTCTCGAACAGCGTGGAAGTGACCGATGCGCAGACCCGGTTGCAACGCGCGCGCGATAACCGCATCAACGCGCTCTACAACTACAACGTCGCCCGCATCGACCTGGGCACGGCCACCGGAACCATCCGGAGCATGCTTCCGTAAAGGAAAAACATGAAACGCAAAATCGTAATTCCGATATTTTTGTTGATCGCGCTGGCCGTAGCCGCCGGAGTGATGTGGCCGCGCTGGTTCGACCGCGGCCATGCCAATCGATTACTGGTCTCCGGCAACATCGAGCTGACGCAGGTGGACATTTCGTTCAAAGTCCCGGGAAAGCTGATCGAGCGGACCGTGGATGAAGGGGCTTCCGTGACCAAAGGGATGCTCATCGCCCGCATCGATCGCGATCAGGTGGATCGCCAGCGCAGCCGCGACGAAGCTGGCTTGCAGTCGGCCCAGTCGCAATTCCAGCAGACCCAGACCTTGGTTCACTGGCAGCGTGAGACGCTCGAAAACGATATTGCGCTGAAGAAAGCTCAGATTCGGGAAGCGCAGGCGCATTTGGATGAATTGCTGGCCGGCTCGCGTCCGCAGGAGATCCAGCAAGCGCGCGATGCAGCGGCCGATGCGCGGGCGCAGTTTGAACAGGCCAAGCTGGATTGGGCGCGCGGCCAGGAGCTGTTCAAGAACGACGATATTTCGAAAGCTCAATACGATCAGTACCGCATGCGGAACGACAGCTCGTCCGCCGCTCTGCACCAGGCTGAGGCGCACTTGGCGTTGGTGCTGGAGGGTCCGCGCAAGGAAGATATTGAGGCGGCACGCGCGCAAGTCGCTACCGCGCAGGCTGCATTGCGGGTGAGCGAAGCCAATTCGCTGGAGCTGAAACGGCGCGAAGAAGACGTGCAGGGTCATGTGGCCGAAGTGAATCGATCGCGCGCGCAAATGGAGATTACGCAGACCCAGATCAACGACACGTCTGTGTATTCGCCCATTGACGGCGTGGTGCTGGTGAAGTCGGCGGAAGTGGGTGAGGTGCTGGCCGCGGGAACTACAGTGGTCACCATCGGCGATCTGGATCATCCATGGCTACGCGCTTACGTCAACGAGACGGATCTCGGCAAGGTGAAACTGGGCGCACTGGCCAAGCTCACCATCGATTCGTATCCGGGCCGCACTTACAACGGCCGCGTTTCTTTCATCGCGTCGGAGGCGGAATTTACTCCGAAGCAAATCCAGACCAAAGAGGAGCGAGTGAAACTGGTATACCGCATCAAGATCGATGTGGATAATCCCAAGCACGAGCTTAAATCCAACATGCCGGTAGACGCGGAGATTGAACTGAATTGACCTCCGAACCCATCATCCGCGCGAATGGCTTGACGCGCCGCTTTGGCGATCTTACGGCTGTTGATCATCTCAATGTGGAAGTCGCGCGCGGTGAGATTTTCGGATTGGTTGGTCCGGATGGCGCCGGAAAAACCACTACCCTCAGGTTGCTGTGCGGCCTGATGGATCCAACGGAAGGCGAGGCGTGGGTAGCCGGCCACAATGTCGCGCGCGAAGTGGAGGCGGTGAAGGATCAGATCGGGTACATGGCCCAGCGCTTCGGATTGTACGGCGATCTGACAGTTGACGAGAACATGAATTTCTACGCCGACCTGTTCGGCATCTCCAAAAGTGAGCGCGCGCGCCTGCTGCCGGATCTGCTGCGAATGACGCGCATGGAACCGTTCCGGTCGCGCCCGGCGGCGAAACTTTCGGGAGGCATGAAGCAGAAGCTGGCTCTAATTTGCACGCTGCTGCATCATCCGCAGGTTCTGTTCCTGGATGAACCCACCAACGGCGTGGACCCGGTGTCACGGCGCGATTTCTGGGCCATTCTTTATCAACTGGTACGCGACGGGCTGACGGTTTTCGTGACCACTGCATATCTGGATGAAGCCGAGCGCTGCAATCGCGTGGGACTGATGAACCAGGGCAAGCTGATCCGCTGCGAATCGCCGCGCGATCTGAAACATTCGCTCGATGAAGCCTGTTACGAGGTCGAAACCGCGGATAACCGGGCTGCCCGTGAGTTTCTGCAATCGCAGCCGGGCGTGTTGAGCGTGGAACCGGCGGGCGCCAAGTTGCATTTGTTTCTCGCGCCTGGCGTTTCGGTGGATCAATTGAAGAGCGCCGTGCGAGCCAGCGAGTTTCGCCCGATCGTGCCGTCGCTCGAAGACGTGTTCATTGGCTTGATCAGAAAATCGGAGGCCGCGCATGTCAACTAACGTGGCGCACGCACTCGTGCGTGCCGTGTTCGCACTCATGCGAACACAGATTCGCGGACAAGATCCTGGCGTTCACACGAGTGTGAACGCGGCACGCACGAGTGCGTGCGCCACATCATGAACAACGCTGTCGAAATCCACGATCTCGTCAAACGCTTCGGCGACTTCATCGCTGTGGATCACGTCACCCTCAGCGTCCAGCGCGGAGAAATCTTCGGATTCCTCGGACCCAATGGCGCGGGCAAATCCACCACCATCCGCATGGTGTGCGGATTGCTGCTGCCGACTTCCGGAACCGCGTCCGTCGGCGGCCTGGATGTCATGACTCAATCGGAAGCCATCAAGAAACAGATTGGATACATGTCGCAGAAGTTTTCTCTCTACGACGACCTAACGGTAGAAGAAAACATCGACTTTTTCAGCGGCATTTATGGCGTTCCGCGGGCGCGACGCCCGGAACGCAAAGCCTACGTCCTGAAGATGGCCGGAATCGAAGAGCGGCGCTCCACTCTGACGCATCTCCTTTCCGGAGGCTGGAAGCAGCGGCTGGCTTTGGGATGCGCCATTCTGCATGAGCCGCCGATCCTGTTCCTTGACGAGCCTACCTCGGGTGTGGACCCCATCGCTCGCCGAACATTTTGGGATCTGATTTACCAGCTTTCGGCCGCCGGACACACTATTTTCGTCAGCACGCATTATATGGATGAAGCCGAATACTGCCATCGCCTAGCGCTGATGTATCGCGGCAAAATCATCGCGCTCGGAACCCCCGGCGAGCTGAAGCAATCGCTCGAAGGCCATTACTTGCTGCGTCTCGAAGCGTCCGACATCCTCGGCAGCATGAAGACGCTGGAGAAGCTTGAGGGAGTTTCTGACGTCGCTGTGTTTGGCGGAGGGTTGCATGTCACGGTATCCGACACGTCCCGCGCGATGCCTGAAATTCGCGCGGCCCTTCAGCAAGCAGGAATCACAATCACGGTTCTTGAGCCGATCGAACCCTCCATGGAAGACGTCTTCGTCGCGATGATCGAGCAGGAAGAGAGGAAAGCCGCATGAATCTGCGGAGGCTGAAGACCGTGGCGAAGAAAGAACTACTGCACATCGTGCGCGATGTCCGAAGCCTGACGCTGGCGCTGGCGCTGCCGCTGGTAATGCTGTTGCTGTTCGGCTACGCTCTCACGCTGGATGTTGATCGAATCCCCACCTATGTCTACGACCTGGATAAAACGCCCGAAAGCCGCAAGTTGATCGATCAATTTCGCGGGTCCACGTATTTCCAGATTCTCGGCGTTGTGAACAGCTACAAACCCGCCGACTTGGCCATCGATAAGAGCGCCATCCTGCTGAACTTGGTGGTGCCGCGAGACTACGCCCGCCATTTGTTGGCTGGCCAGGAAGCCGATGTCCAACTGCTGGTGGATGGCAGCGATTCGAATACCGCTTCCATCGCGCTCGGCTATGCGCAATCCGTGATCCAGGTTTACGCCGCGCAATTGCGCTCGGACGCGCAAGTCCGCCTGGGCGGGCAGCCGATGCGTGTGCCGGTGGACCCGCGCATCCGTGTCTGGTACAACAGCGATCTCAAATCCAAAAATTTCATCGTCCCGGGATTGATTGCCGTCACCATGATGATCATCGCGTCCATGCTCAGCTCGCTCACCATCGCGCGCGAGTGGGAAAACGGCACCATGGAGCAACTGCTGTCCACGCCGGTGCGGCCCACTGAGCTGGTACTGGGCAAGCTTCTGGCCTATTTCGCCCTCGGGATTACGGACATGCTGATCTGCATCATCGTGGGCGTATTCATTTTCCAGGTGCCGTTCCGCGGCAGCGTCTGGTTCCTGTTCTTCACCAGCTGCCTTTTTCTGTTCGGAGCGCTGAGCTGGGGCATCTTCATCTCCGCCTCGGCGCGCACGCAGATGCTGGCGTTTCAATTGGGGATGCTCAGCTCATTCCTGCCGGGCTACTTGCTCTCCGGATTTATCTGGTCCATACAGAACATGCCGAAAGTGATTCAGGCGATCAGCTTCATCGTGCCTGCGCGCTACTTCGTCACCATTCTGAATGGTGTTTTCTTGAAAGGCGTCGGCATTCGGGTTCTGTGGGGCGAAGTGAGCATGCTGGTGGTGTACGCCGGGCTGGTATTTCTGGCCGCGTCGCGAAAAATGAGACAAAAGGTGGCGTGAACAATGCGAGAACGGTTGATGGAAATTATTCGCAAAGAATTTCGACAGGCTTTTCGCGAGCCTCGCATGCGGACCATGCTGTTTCTGCCGCCCATCATTCAATTGCTGATCTTCGGATACGCTGTGAATCTCGACGTGGAGCACGCGACTATGGCTTGGATGGATCAGGACCGCACTCCCCAGAGCCGCGAGCTGCTGGCAGCTTTTCAAGGTTCGACACGATTCGACATTCTGGCCACACCCACGAACGATCGCGAAGTACAGATGCTGCTCGATGCGAACAAAGTGGATATGGTGGTGCGCGTCCTGCCGGGCTTCGAGCGGGATATTGAGCGCGGCCGGCCCACCGCTGTTCAGATTCTGATCAATGGAACCAACTCCAACACCGCTTCCATCGTTTCCGGATACGCGTCCTCCATCGTCGCCAATTTCGCGAGCGAGGCAATGGATGTGCAAAGCCGGAACCGGCTGGCCGCGCGAATGTCGCCGGGTCCCGTACACGCCGGCGTCCCTCAATTGAATCTGCAGAGCCGCGCCTGGTTCAATCCCGATTTGCTCAGCCGCAATTATTTCGTCCCAGGCATCGTGGTGAATATCATCATGCAGATCACTCTGATGCTGACGGCCATGGCGATTGTGCGCGAAAAAGAGATCGGAACCATGGAACAGTTGATGGTGACGCCCATCCGCCCCATCGAACTCATGCTCGGAAAAACGCTGCCGTTCGCGCTGGTCGGCCTGGTGGATACGTTTCTAGTGATTATGGTCGCGCTGTTTTTGTTTCATGTACCGTTTCGCGGAAGCCCACTGCTATTATTCGCGTGCGCCATATTGTTTTTGATGACCACCCTGGGCGCGGGAATGTTCATTTCCACAATCTCGCGCACCCAGCAGCAGGCCATGATGACGACATTTTTGTTCTTCCAACCATTCTTCCTGCTGAGCGGCTTCGCGTTCCCCATCCGCAACATGCCGCAATCTATCCAGTACCTGACGCTGCTCGATCCCTTGCGCTACTTCATAGAGATCGTGCGCGGCTTGTTCTTGAAAGGCACGGGGGTGTCGGTTCTGTGGCCGCAGATGGTGGCGCTGGCGGTTTTCGGCGTGGTGATTCTGTCGCTGAGCGCGATGCGGTTTAGAAAGCGGTTAGACTAACAATCCGTTTCTCGTTTCTCGTTTCTCATTGGGGCTGCTGACTGGGCTGTTCGGCACGCTCACTTATCCTGGCTGCCATCGAGCAAACCATCGCTTCTCCCGCGCCGCGGAAGGGCCGTTTGAAGCTCGATCGTCCGCTGCTAGACGATGGATCGAGGAGAGTGAGTTCCATCACGAGCGAAAAGATCTATTAGCTTGGCTTCCCGTGAGGGTATGCGAAGGCTTATTTAAGTCGTCTATGGCAAAATGGAGTAGATGAAGCCCAACAGCGTTCGGACCAGCATCGACATCCCGCGCAACCTGCACCGGAAGCTCCGCGAGGAAGCCGCGAAGAGGGGCTGCTCGGCACGCTCGCTAATCCTGGCAGCCATTGAGCAAACCGTGGCTTCTCCTCCGGCGCGGCGGAAAGGTCGTTTGAAGCTCGACCGTCCGCTGCTCGCCGGCAGCGGAAGGAAAGTGAGCACCATCACGAACGAAGAGATCTATGACCTTGGTTTTCCCTGATAAGGATTTTGACTTATTTAAGTATGGCCTGCCAGAATGAGT
>Ga0187863_10001770_pt1 | contig 16969 bp, 14 predicted proteins | sample June2016WEW_11_1_FD_132975 | JGI IMG/M metagenome (GOLD analysis project Ga0187863, IMG submission 132975) | Peatland microbial communities from SPRUCE experiment site at the Marcell Experimental Forest, Minnesota, USA - June2016WEW_11_10 | ecosystem: Environmental > Terrestrial > Soil >... | reverse complement strand
GCGGCGCGCGGCCTGCACTTCGCGCTTCAACAGAGAAACTTGGTCGGTAGTGGCCAGTTCGCCGGCGAGCACCTTGATGGCGATGCGCTGATCAAGCTGCAGATCGTGCGCGCTGTAAACCTCGCCCATGCCGCCTACCGCCAGGAACTGCTGGATTTCGTACCGCGCGGCGAGCATCTGGCCAGGGAAAAAGGCGTGCAAATCGGCGGCCGATTGCACCACTTCGGTGGGTGGCCGCAAGCCATCCAGCCATTCTTCCGCGCCCGCATCAAGGTGAAGTAGCCGCAGAACCTCGCGTTCCACCGCCTGGTCGCCCGCGGCGGATCGATGCACGCAGGCGGCCCGCGCTTCGACCGGCAGGTCGCTGGCCTCCGCGAAGACTTCCTTCACGCGCTGCCAGGCGGGCGACTCCGGATCGGAGCCGGTCATGCGTCGCGGCTGCCTTCGATGGCCCCGCGCAGCCAGGCGCGCGCGACCGCCCAGTCGCGCTTGACGGTCTTTTCGCAGATGCCCAGATTCTCCGCCGTCTCTTCCACCGATAGCCCGGCGAAGAATCGCAATTCGACGATCTGCGCCTGCCGCGCATCCATCTTTGCCAAGCGGTCGAGAGCGGCATCCAGCGCCACGAAATCCTCCGTCCTCTCGGTTGAAATCAGTTCCGTCTGGCAGTCCTCCAGATCGACGCGCGCCAGGCCGTCGCGCTTTTGGGCATGCCGGCCGCGGGCGTAATCGATCAGGATCTGGCGCATGGAATGGGCGGCGATCCGCAGGAAGTGCTGGCGGTCCTCCACGCGCAGCGAATGCGCCGCCGAGAGCCGCAAGAAAGCCTCGTTCACCAGCGCGGAGGTTTGCAGGGTGTGGGCGGCCCGTTCATGACGCAGCAGGGACGAGGCCAAGCGATGCAACTCATCGTAGACCTGGTTCAGAAACGCCGGTTCGGAAGCGGACGGCGAGCCTTCTTTCGATTCCCACAGCAGATCCGGCAGACAGGTCATCTTTCCCTTCCCCGTTTAGACCATAAAGTCTTCGTCTGATTGATAGTGACACAAGTTGGGGATTTGTTACAAGCCGGCCTTTCCGGCTTGCGGGCAAAATGACCCCGTTTTCCGCGATTCACGCATTTGAAGAGCGAGGGGGGAACTTGAAACTCTCCTCCGCATCCACTTCAACTCCAAAGGAGAAACAAGGTGTATTACCAACAAAAAGGATTCAGAAAGATCCTCGCTGCACTGCAACTGGCGGTCGCGGCCCTGCTGCTCATGCCGATGAGCTTCGCTCAACAAACCCCAACTTCCGCCGCTGCCACCGTCAGCGCGCAAGCTGCAACCACCACCGTTCCCAATCTCATCCGCTACAGCGGAACCCTGAAGGGCGAGCAGGGCGCGGCCGCCCCTCTCTCCGCCACAGTTGGCGCCACCTTCGCGATCTACAAGCAGCAGGATGGCGGCGCGCCCATCTGGATGGAGACGCAAAACGTCACAGCCGACGCCAGCGGCCAATACAGTGTGCTGCTGGGCGGCACCAAGACCGAGGGCGTGCCCGCCGAGCTGTTTTCGGACCAGGAGCAGCGCTGGCTGGGCGTCCAGGTTCAGGGACAACCCGAGCAGGCGCGGGTGCTGCTGGTGAGTGTGCCCTACGCCCTCAGAGCGCACGACGCGGATACGCTGGGAGGCCTGCCAGCGTCGGCATTCGCGCAGGTTTCCACGCTTCAACCCGGCCTTAGCCCGACCGGGTCCCCGGCTCCCGTTGAGGCCTTGGCAGGTCATGCCAACACCGCCTCGGTGAGCCCAGACGTCACCGGATCCGGCCTCCCCAAATACGTCCCACTATGGGCGACGAAAACCGCACTCGGGGATTCGGTGATCTATCAGTTGTCACCCAGCCTCGTGGGCGTCGCGACAAAGACTCCATCGGCCCAGCTCGATGTATACGGCGCAATCAACACATCTCCGACTTCCATAGCAGGCTCCAACACCGGGAACTACCAGATCCTCGAGAATCCCATCTTGAGCATTGGCTGGCCTGCCCCCATAGCCACAGCCAATAGCGATCTGTTTGTCGGCTTTCAGGCTGGCGCCCAGGGATTCGCCCAGTCGCCAGCGCCCAGCGGAACTGGCGACACCTTTGTGGGCCCCAATGCCGGGTTCCACAATTTAGCGGGCTCGAATAATACCGCCGTGGGAAACTTGGCGGGCTACCGCAACGTAACCGGAAACAACAACGTCTCCGTCGGCGCCGACGCTGCCTTCGGGGTTCTCGGCATATCCACCAGCAACAATACCGTCGTGGGCGAGGATGCAGGGGCAAACAACACGGCCAGCAATATTGCCTTTCTCGGCTACCAGGCTGGGCTAAACAACACGGGAGCCGGAAACAGCTTTGTCGGCTACCAGGCCGGCGCGGCTAATACTACCGGCTGCCAAAACACCTTCGCCGGCTCCCAAGCTGGATACAACAACACAAACGGGGGAGCGTGCTTCCAAAGCAATGCGGGCGGCAATAGCTTCTACGGCACAATGGCCGGCTTTAACAATGTCGGCGGTTTCTCCGATACCTTCATCGGCTGGCAGGCCGGTATGAGTAACGTCGGCGCTGCTGGCAACACTTTCGTGGGCAACAATGCGGGTGCCAACTTGGCCGGCATCCTCACTGATGGCTGTTGCAACACCTTCTTGGGTAACAACGCCGGCCTGGGCACCGCCTCATACCAAGCGGCCACAAATACCTGTGTCGGTCACGGGTCCTGTACGAGCCTTGGGTCCGGGGGAAACGGCAACGTCGCCATGGGCTACTATGCCGGCGGTGCCACCACGACGGGCGTCCAAAATGCGTTCTTCGGAAACACTGCCGGAAACGCCAACACAACCGGAAACTACAACACCTACCTGGGATGGAGTTCTGGCACCAGCGTCGCCGGCAGCGGCAGCAGCAATATCTTAATTGGCAGTATGGGTGCCACCGGGGATAACAACACGATCCGCATTGGCACGGATGGTACGGGGCCCGCTCAACAGGTCAACGCCTACATGGCGGGCATTCTCAACACCACGACTATCCCTACCGGTACCAACTACCCGGTCTGCATCGCTTACGACGGTAGTACCGGTGATAAGCTCTTTACCGTCAGCACGGGCTGCAGCAGTTCCTCCTCGCGACGATTTAAGGACAATATCCTCGACATGGGCGACAGCAGCAGCAAGCTGTTCCAGTTGCGTCCGGTGACCTTCTTTTACAAACCGCAGTACGACGATGGCTCCCACGTGCTGCAATATGGCCTCATCGCCGAGGAAGTGGCCCAGTTGTACCCCGAAATGGTGGGATACGACAAAGACGGCCAGCCCTCGTCGGTTAGGTATCAGGCACTCGCTCCCATGCTGCTGAACGAGCTGCAAAAGCAGAACAGCCAGATTGCGGCGCAGAAGGAACAGATCCAAGCCCAGGAGCAACAGTTCGGGGCGAAGGTCCGGTCCCTCGAAGATCGTCTGGCAAGAATGGAAGCCGCGTTCGAACAGAAGTCAGTAGGCGCTCCCTCGCGATAGGGATTACGAGACGAGGGCTAGCGGGGGCGGGCTTAGATCGCGCACTTTCTGCGCCCGCCCCCATAGGCAATGCAAGCCGTAGGCTCAACTGGCCATGCGGCCGGCAATCGCCTGGTTACACATGCCAGGGAAACGAGGATCGTTCAAATACAAGGCCCGCCCGCGAGGACGGGTATTTGTGTTTGTTCAGGGCTTAGCTTGGTGCAACGTATCGGACCCACCAATTAAGATCCCGATGATCCCGTTTTCCGCGGTTCGCGCATTTGATGAGTGAGCGGGGAAATCGAAACTCTCCTCCGCATCGACTTCAACTCTAAAGGGGAAACAAATGTATTGCCAACGAAAGGGATCCAAACCAAAACGACATTGCATGTTTTTGATTCATGACCCAGTCTCCCGCGATTCACGCATATGATGGGTGAGGAGCGGCAAATGTATTTCTTAATTCCAGCCACGAGAGGGAAGACATCCCATGAGCGCTGAGACCACCATGCCGGACCGGCCGACAGCGGTCAAGATCGGAATTGCGGTAGCCCTCATGCTGGCCGGCCTCTATCTGGCGGCCATGCCATGGAACTTTTTGCGGATAATTCCCGCACTGGTTCTCTTGGGGACCGCACTCGGGCTCCGCGGCGGACATGCATGGAGCGGCTACGGAGGCGCGCTCTTTCTGGCCGCGCGCTGGGCGGGCGACGTGGCGACGATGGCGCGCATCGATAGGGCGGGCGCCCCGTGGGCCGCGGCGGCCTTGGTGGCAGTGCCGATCGGCTGCGTGGCCTACCTGTTGTTCCGGGCCGGGCGCGCGCTGCCGCGGAACGCGCGAAGCCGGTCCACGTGGGGATGGATCGCACTGGCCGCCGTGGTTTTTCTGGCAACCCAGGTTTTCAAGGCCTATGTGATTCCAACCGGCGCCATGGAAGACACGCTGCTGATCTGCGACCAGTTGTTGGTGAGGGTGATGGGAGTGGCCGCCCCCGCGCGCGGCGACATCATTGTGTTCCGTTATCCCGTGGATATCCGCCAGGCTTTCGCCAAGCGCTGCATGGGTGTGCCGGGCGACCGCATCAAGCTGGTGAACAAGCAGGTCTATCTTAACGGCAAGAAACTGGACGAGCCGTACGCTTATCATAAGACCGCGTACATCGATTCCTACCGCGACAATTTCCCCAGCGCGGTCCCTGTGCACCTTGAGGAGCTAGGGCAGAACATGCTGGAACATCATGTGGTGAACGGGGAAGTGGTGGTGCCGCCGGACAGCTATTTCGTCATGGGTGACAACCGGGACGCGTCGCTGGACAGCCGCTATTGGGGATTCGTGCCGCGCGCAAATATCATTGGCGCGCCGTGGATCGTTTACTGGTCGTACGATGCGCCGGCCGGTTCGGGCGCCGGCATGGATCAAATCCTCGACCGCTACCGGCATTTCTTCACCAAGACGCGCTGGAACCGTATCTGCATGCCAGTGCGCGGGCACGCGGTCAACTGACATGGAGGCCCGCGTCCCGGCTGGCGCTGCGCATTCACGGAGCTTTACTGAAGATCCAGGTGTCGCCTAGGGCGGTGCTGCTGAATCCCCCGAACAGGAGTAACTCATTTTCGATGGGGTCGTAATCCATACCCGCGTTCCAGCGGGCCGCGGGTACGGTGGCGGGACGGATCTCCTTCCAGTTAGTCCCGTTCCACAGCCAGGTATCGTTAGACTGCCCGCCGGGTCCAGTGACTCCGCCAAACAGCACGACCGAGCCCAGGTTCGAGTCATAGGCCAGGGCCGCCATGCCGCGCGCGGAAGGGGCAGACGCCGGGGACCGCTGAATCCAGGTAGTGCCGCCCCATATCCAAGTGTCGTTGTAGAAAGTATCTTTGGGCAGGATGCCGCCTGCGTCGCCGCCAAAGAGGACGATGGTCTTGGTGGCTTCGTCGTACACCATCATGGTCCGCCGGGGGGAGGGGCTGGATGCCGGAAACTGCTGGGTCCAAGTCTTGGCCTGCCCATCCCACGTCCAGGTGTCGCCCAAGGCATGTCTGCCTTGCGTGCCGCCAAACAACACAACCTTGCGCGCGGCCGCGTCATACGCCATGCTATGGGCGTCAAGCTGGCGTGCGGGCGGAGATAGGGGCGGAAACCGCTGGGTCCAGGTGGCGCCATCCCAGGTCCAGGTGTCGTTGAGGGTGGTGCCGTTGCTGTCGTAACCTCCAAATAGCACGACGTCCCCCGCCGCGCCATCGTAGACCATTCCGGGAGCCGAGCGCGCGGAAGGCGCGGTGGCCGGCGACAACTGCCGCCACCCGTTCCGCCAGACCCACGTGTCGCCGAAGCACACGAAAGGGTTGAATCCGCCAAACATTAGCGCGGAGTGCGTAGCCCGGTCGTAGGCTAAGCCCATGCAGCACCGGGGTGAGGGAGAGACAGGAAGGCGCGGGCTAACCCAACTTACCCCTTGCGCCGTCGGCGGGGCGTCGTCAAGGGACTCGGGATTCCGACGTGCCTGCGTCATCATGGCAATCTGGTCCGGATACTCTCGAACCACGCGCTGGTAGGCGGCGCGGGCCCGGCGCGGGTGGCCCAACTTCTCCTCGGCCTGTCCGACCTCCACCAGCGCGCGCGCGGCCGCGGGCTGCCCCGCGTATCGGGTAACGATGGATTCGAACTGCTGTATGGCGCCGGGCAGGTCGCCCAGTACCTTGGCGCGGTAGATGGCCGCTTCCAGCAGCTTTTCGGAACTCTCAGCGGGCGGCTGGGTAGCCGGCAGGCGCGCCGTCAGAATCATGGCGATGACAATTGGGGTTCGCGGCAACGGGCGCATTGCTACGATTATACGCGGGAGTCTGGAATTCCCAGGCTCGCCAGTAGCCTGTTCTTATCGGCGTTCATCTGCGTTCATCGGCGGCCAATATCGGGTTTTAATTTTTGGGCCGGGCCGAAAGGAAAGCATTTTGGCCGCCGATGAACGCAGATGAACGCCGATAGGAACAAGCCATAAGGCAGTTACCCTGAAGCCGGCCAAGTGTACAACTCGGCGATTGGATCGCCGGCGGCGGGGTCGCCCTCGCCCGGCGTTCGAGAACCCAGTGGCATTCGCCGGCATCGCGGTGCCCACGTTTTCAACCGCGGTACGGCGTGTCTGAAATCTCCACGATGCCCGGATAGCCATTTTGCTCCAGCAGCGCCTTCACGCTGGCGGCATTGATGCGCTTGTGCGCGCCTGGCCCCACCGTGACTTTTTGAATCGGCAGCGTGGGGAGCCCTACGCCAATCAGTTCGCGCAGGCTGTAGTACGGCATCAGCATACTGCGCCCCACACGAAAGTGCGGCTTCACCGTGGCATTCGGCGCCGGAGTGAACAGCAGCCGCCATTCGTTTTCCTCCGCGAAGTCCGAGTTCTTGAATGTCGGAATGAAAAACCGGATCGCGTCTGCCGCTTGGCGTGCCAATTCTGCCACCGTTTTCCCCGGATTGAGTGCCGGCGCGTAGTTTGAAATAGCGGTTTCGACGATCTGCTTTTGCGTCGGCTGCCCGTAGAACACCTTCCAGAAGCGCAGCAATCCATGGCTGTTGTCCGGCCCTGCCACATCGGCAAACTGCTTCGCCGCGAACTGCAGGCTGACGCCCGCACCATTGGCCCCGTATCCCCGCCACTGGCTCAGCAGATTGTCTTTTTCGCAAAAGCAGCAAATATACACGCCTTCCGGCTCGCTGGTGAGGCGGGTCAGCTCGGTAAGATAAGTCGAGTCATACGTGCCGTCCTTTACCGCCGCTTCCATTACGCCTTTTACAACCGAAAGGCCGTGGGTCATCTCCTCATCGTCGTTGGAGTAGCGCGAATGCGTCAGCCAGAGGTCGTGTTTTTCAACGACGCCGATCAGGCCGCTCAGATCGGTGTAGTGGTACAGCAGCATGGTCCCGTCTTGGAGCTTACTCTGCGGTATAAAGACAAGATCCTGATGATAGGAGCCAATTGAAATGAGGAACGCCGAGAGCGCGCCGATATCGACGAACGACAAGTTCGGAGAAACGTCCATTAAAATTGAAAGGCCTTCCGATTAGTATACGGCTTCCGTACCCGGGAGTGAAGCAGGCGGACGCGACCGGTCCGATGGGAGGCGTCTCATCGCCTATTTCACGAGGATCGCGCCGATGCCGGTGGCCTGCGTGGTCTGTCCAACCCCGAGCACGCCATTCGGTCCGCGGGGCGCGTCCGCCGGGATCGCGATGGTCAAGGTACTGGTTCCTTGCCCGTTCGCGGTCGTGGCGCCAAGCAACTGCCGGGGTTCGCCCCAGTAGATATCGACTGTTTCTCCCGCGCCAAAGCCAAGGGCTTGCGCCTTGGTAGTCTCGCCCGGCACGCCCGCGCGGGGAGTCATGACCAGGGCGGGGGTGACAAAGAACGACGCAGCTCCGAGCTTGCCGCTGGTCAGGCCCACCGCGTACACGGCCGCGGGACCGTACGCGGCCTGCGGTTCGCGAGCAATGACCGTAAAGGCGCCGCTGGCGTCGGTCGTGGTAGTCATTAATGGGGGTCCACCGATGTCGTCGATGTAGATACCCACGGTTTCCGCGGCTGCGAAGCCACTCCCTGTTGTGGTGACTTTGGTTCCCGGCGGGCCGCCGGTCTGGCTGAGGCTCAGCGCCGCGGCCGGAAATACCTGCAAGCTGAAAGATCCGAAGAAACTTGGCGCGTCTCCGGGCGAGAATTCAAAGGGTTGGCATACGTCTCCGGGCGGGGTCGCGGACGCGTTCGCATCGTAGCCGCTGAGCACCACGACGAGGCCGCCGGAGTTGTAGAAGCTCGTGCCAGAACCCGCCACGGGGTCGCCCGCCAATGTGATTGTGGTGTTACCGTCCGGTACAAAGCTGTAGGTGTTTAGAGCGCCGAAAACGGAGATGCCGGGCGTAGAGCCGTTACCGTTGAAAAACAGATTCAGGGCGGTGAAGGTTTCGCTCGATGTACAGCAGGGACCGCTGCCGAAGAAGTAGTACTTGTAGCTCTTGCCCGCCTGCAATGGAATAGAGATACCCGCCTCCGCGTCGGATGGACCATTCACCGGCGAGGTGGCGTCCGGATTCAATGCCAGCCACAGGTCCCACCAGTTATCGCCCCCCACTGTATTTAGTTCCGCGTAATTGTTCCATGCGCCGTTGGAGGTTGTGGAGAACAGCATGGCTCCCGTCAGGGTGGTCTGCGGATACGCCGCCAGCGGGACCAGCGCCAATATAGACAGATACAGCCAAGGGCGGTGCGCGAGGCGAGGCGCGGTCTCAGCCAATGCCAAGACGCTCCATGGCCGCATTATCGTTTCCCGGATTTGCATTCTCGAAAACATCGTTTTCTCCTGAACCGAGCTACTAGTCAAAGCCCGGCGATCCCGCGTTTCCTGCCGATTCGCGAAGATTGATTCCTTAGCAGGCTGCGGAAAAATGTCAAGGACCGCTTGCTAACGCGCGCGGTTCAGAATCGTGCGCACGTGTTTGCCGCAACTTACCGAGCCGCGACCGTGAGGGAGCGGTCTGGCGGCCCCCTCTTTCCGCAGCCTGTTAGGATTTGTCCGCGGCGAGGCCGCCGTCTTCAGCGGCGGCCTCCCCTACTATAACCCTACGCGGCCAGTGTGTGAATTCAGTCTGGAAAGTGTCACGTTTGTGTCACGATTCGCCGTCGAAGCGGTAACCCAGGCCGCGCACATTGCGCAAATAGCGCGGGCGCGCGGGATCCGGCTCGATCTTGCGGCGCAGGTTGGCGATATGGTTGTCCACGATGCGCCCGGAGGCGAAGGCGCCGGGCCCCCAGGCGGCGTCCAGCAACTGTTCGCGATTCAAGACGCGCCCGCCGGCGCGAATCAACACGGAAAGCAGCCGGAACTCGATGGGGGTGAGATCCACGGCCTTGCCGGCGGCGCGCACCTCGCCGCGGCCGAGGTCGACTTCCACATCGCCGAACCGGCAGGAGTCGGTGGTGTAAACGTGGGATCGGCGGAGCAAGGCTTTCACACGCGCGCGCAGCTCGCGGGTGCCGAACGGCTTGGCGAGGTAATCGTCGGCGCCCAGTTCCAGGCCCATAACCTTCTCCTCTTCCTGCGCCTTGGCGGTGAGCATGAGGATGGGCGTGCGCAGGCCGGCGCGGCGCAATTCGCGGCAGACTTCGAAGCCGTCCTTACCGGGCAACATGACATCCAGGAGGATGAGGTCGAAACCGCCTTCGCGCGCGCGGCGGGCAGCCGTACGGCCATCGGCGACTACTTCCACATCGTAACCCTCCATCTTGAGGTCGTCTTCCAGGCCCAGCGCGATGGCCGGCTCGTCTTCCACTACCAGGATACGTGTCATGTTCGTTCCGCTCAGTCCGACGCGGGCAGCAGGATGGTGAATCGGCTGCCCGCGCCCGGCTCGCTTTCCAGGCGTATCTCTCCGCCATGCGCGGCCACGATCTGGCGCACCATGGCCAGGCCCACGCCGGTGCCTTTGACGTTCAGGGCCGCCGCCGCGCTGCCGCGCACGAATTTTTCGAAGATTGTTTTCCGCTCGCCGGCCGGGACGCCCAGCCCTTGATCGCGCACCTGGATGGCTACCTGCGAACCGGTGCGCGACCATGCGACATCGACACGGGCGTCCGGAGGCGAGTACTTCACGGCGTTGTCCAGCAGGTTGCGCAGGGCCACCTCCAAGGCCTCGGCGTCGGCGCGAATCCGGCAATCGCCGGGGCCTGCGCGCTCGATTTGGCGGGCGTTCCCGAGCTCGCGCTCGAATTCGGCGGCCGCGTGTTCGGCGATCTGACCGGCATCGAGCTCCTTGAATTTGTACTTGTGCGCGCGGGCTTCCATACGGCCGAAGTGCAGCAGGGTTTCCACCAGCCGCTCCAGGCGCTGCGTTTCGCCGACCAGAGTTTCGTAGTAAAGTTGGCGCCGCTCCTCGCTGGGCACGCGTCCTTCGGCCAGCAGCTCGGAGAGATGCCGCATGGAGGTCAGCGGCGAGCGGAATTCGTGCGAAACGGCGGAGACGAAATCGGATTGGAGGCGGGAGACGTACCTTTCGCGGCGGATGGCGCGCGCGATAAAAAGCGTGCCGGAGAGCAGGAATAGCATCATCAGGCCGATCGTCGTTTGCAAGGCGCGCTGGCGGGCCAGCATGGCCGCGTCGGCGGAGCCGGGACGCGCCGTCACAGCCAGGGTGAAGGGAATGTGAAAATCGGCGGCGCTGCGCAGGACGGCGCGGCCTTGTCCAGCCCGGCGGCCCGCGAGATTCCGGCCGTCTCCGTCGAGGGCCTCGCAGTCGACATTTTCCCGCGCGGCGATCTGCTGGAGGACGGAGTCAACCGTTGCCAGCAGTACGCTACGGTGGTCGACTGGGCCGCGCCAGACCGACAGGATCGGGATTCCGCCCGCATTGACGACCTGCGCCGGATCGTGTGCGCCGGTGGCGATCTCGGCGGCGGCAGCCGCGGCAGCCGCGGCTTGGGCCAGGGCGACACGCACGGCATCCGGCGTCTCGCGCTTTCCGGCCAATCTACAGGCTTCATCCCAGTAGAACTCGAACTGCCCGCGGCGCAATTGCCAGCGCGCGTCGCGCAGGCCGGCCAGCAGCCGCTCCGCATCTTCGTGGCCACCGCGCAGCACGCAGATTTCGTGGCGCGCCACCAGGTCCGCTGGAGCGCCGGCCACGCGCACTCCCGCGATTGCTTCCAGCCTCTGGTAAACGGCCAGACTCCGCTCTTTGCGTCCGGTCTTGCGCAGAACGCGCGCGAGGCGCAGCAGTGCTCCGGCGCGCACGGGTGCATCGTCCGTCTGGGCCAGCCGCTCATAGTATGCGATCGCCAGCAGCGGCCGATCGTCGCGGAACTCGTAGTTTTCGCCCTGGCGGAAGGTGTCGCCCGGCGCCTCCGATTCCGGTTCCGGCGCGGTGCGCGGATAATAGAGCAGCCGGCCAGGCGGCGCAATCGAGAATGAGTCTTTGGTTATGGTGAGCTGCAGGCCCTGCAATCGCCCTTCGGCATCCAGACTCCGGTGGAAGTTCGCGGCGATGCGGTCGGCCGCCTGTTCCAGGCGTTCGCGCGCCCTCTGCGCCTCGACCAGCCGATCCTGCGAAATGAGCCTCCAGCCAAGCCAGCCCAAGGCGGATACCGACACCAGCGTCAGCAGCCGCAGAATCACCAGGAGACTGCTGGGCGGTGTGAGCCATGCCGGTCGTACCACGATGCGAAAATAGCACAGTGCGGCTGCGGCGCACGCACCCAGCTAGAGCCGACCGCCGATCGCTCCCGAGTGCCGGGCATGGTACAACGGCATTATGCCCACCTTCCAAGTGGAAACGCCGCCCGTCTCGTATGACGTGGTGGTGGAGCGTGGCGTCCTGGAACGCGCCGCGCGCTATGTGCCCGCCAAGGCCGGCAAAGTATTCGTGGTCTCAACCGACGACGTGTGGCGGCATCAGTGCGCGCGCCTGGAAAATGGGCTGGCCGCCATTCCGCACGAAGTGCTGTTCCTTCCGGGCGGCGAAGACCAGAAGCGTCTGGATCCCATTGAGCGGCTGGCCGAAGAGATGGTCCGGCTGGGCGGCGATCGATCGAGCGTGGTGGTGGCGTTCGGCGGCGGCATCGTGACCGACATGGCCGGCTTCCTGGCGGCCATCTTCATGCGCGGCGTTCCGGTAGTGCAGATCCCCACCACGCTGCTGGCGCAGGTGGATGCGGCCATCGGCGGCAAGACCGGCGTCAACCTGGGAATCGGCAAGAACCTGATCGGCAGCTTCCACCAGCCTTTGGCGGTGCTGGTGGATGCCGACGTGCTCGATACACTGCCGGACCGGGAATACCGCGCCGGCCTGTATGAGATCGTGAAGGCGGGCGTGATCCGCAGCGAGCCGCTGTTCCGTTTCCTCGCGGAGCGGAGCGCCGCCGTACTGGCGCGCGAGCCGGAAGCGGTGGATCGCATTATCGCGGAATCCATTGAGATCAAGGCGCAAGTAGTTTCCGCCGACGAGCGCGAAGGCGGCCTGCGCCGCATCCTGAATTTCGGCCATACCTTCGGCCACGCGCTGGAAGCCGAGACCGGCTACACGCGCTTCCTGCATGGTGAAGCGGTGGCGTTCGGCATGCGCGCGGCCGTATACCTGGCGCAGATGACCGGCCATCTCTCGGCCGAAGATACCGTGGACATTCTGGAAGCCATCCGGCTGTACGGCCCGATTCCTCCGCTTGCGGGAATTCCGGCCGAGCGCCTGCTGGCACGCCTGGCGAACGACAAGAAGACTGTCCAGGGCAAAGTCCATTTCGTGCTGCCGGAACGCATCGGAGAACTGCAGGTGGTGTCCGGCATCGGCGATGAACCGGTGCTGGCCGCCATCCAGGCCGCCCTGGCATGAAGGGCGCCACGCCGGTCGGCGCGCGCAGCGAACAGGAGGCGGCCGAGTGGGTGCGCGCCATGTTCGGCCGCGTGGCGCATCGCTACGACCTGGCCAACCATCTGCTTTCGTTCAACATCGATCGCTACTGGCGCGCGCACACGGTGTCGCGCTTGCGGAATGTGCTGGCGCGTCCCGAGGCGCGCGTGCTGGATATCTGCTGCGGCACCGGCGACTTAGTGCGCGCGCTGCAGCGCGGGCGGCCCGCCGGCGCGCCCGCGATGGGTTCCGACTTTTGCCATCCGATGCTGGTAGCGGCGCAGGCGAAAATCGGGCGCAGCCCATTGTTCGAGGCCGATGCGTTGCGGCTGCCGCTGGCGGACGCTTCGCTCGATCTGGTCACGGTGGCATTCGGTTTCCGCAATCTGGCGAATTATGAAGCGGGCCTGCGGGAAATGCGGCGCGTCTTGCGGGGCGGGGGAGCGGCGGCCATCCTGGAATTCTCGCAGCCGCCCAACCCGCTGTTCGGGGCGCTGTACAGCTTCTATTCGCGGCGTGTGCTGCCCGCCATCGGCGGCGCTTTATCGGGATCGCGCGACGCTTACACGTATTTGCCGGAATCGGTGCGAAAGTTTCCCGCGCCGGAAGAGTTGGCCGGGATGATGCGCGGCGCGGGGTTCGGCCGCGTGGAGTTCGAGCGGCTCACCGGCGGGATCGTGGCGCTGCATGTGGGTCGGGTTGTCACTGGGGGGCGGGATTTATCCCCGCCGGTGGCGCGGGCTTCAGCCTGTGAACCGTGAGCTTGGTGGGCCGAAGAGCGGGCCTGCGAGGCCCGCGCAGGCTGCGAGCCTGCCCCACATCATGGTATTGTGCCGGTGAACGGCTGGTTCCACGTCGCCTGATACATGGCTCCCAGCAAGGGCTGGGTGTGGCCGTCGTAATCCGCATCGAGCGACCACATAAAGCCACCGCCCAGGCCGCGCGTCCACTCCGAATACCAGATGCGCATGTAGGTGGAATATTCGTCGTCGTAAGTGATGAAGCCGGGCGACCCGTCCGTATGCAGCAGATACGGTACCAGCGATTTCCAATCGAAGTATGCGGTCCATCCGTTCTGGTTGATGAGCTGCTTGATGAACGTGCCATAGTTTTCCGACGGAACTCTGTCGTTGCCGCATCCGCCATTGATCAACGGATTGCACGGGCCGTAGACCTCGGAGACGGTGGTCAGGCCGGTGTAGAAGTACCCGTAGAACGGCGTTCCCATGTTGAGCTTGGCGGCCGGCACATGATATTCGTTCAGAAAAATCGTGGCGGTTTGCTCCACGCTGCCGCCGGGCTCGCATTCCCAGGGTTGCGGATTATTCGGATTCGGAAAGATCGGCGAATTGAGCTGTCCGTCGTCGGTCCAGGGCCCGGCGCAGTCGTACATCATGATGTTGTAGTAGTCCACTATAGGCTCCACGCCCGGAATATCGTATGGGCCTCCCCATGGTGGAATGTCGGCGGAAAGCGTATAGGTAGGGCTCGCGAAGATGCCGCGCAACCCCGCCATCAGATTGTAGAAAGTCTGTGTGTCCAATGTGGTGGCGGGATATTCCCAATCGATGTCCAGGCCGTCGTAGCCGTTCGTCGTAATGAAAGCCTGCAAATTCGCCAACAAGGTCTGCAGGCCGCCACTAGTGGTTTCCAAGCCCGGAAAGTCGCCGCCCAGTAGTAGAAGCACCTTCACTCCCGCCGCGTGGGCTTTGGCGATGAGCGCCGGCTCAAGAAATCCATCGGGCACGCTAAGGCTGCCGTCGGCATTGAAGCTGACGCCGGCATGATTGATATGCGTCAGCATGTGGAACGGAATTTGGGCTGAGCTGTACGGCGGAGTCTGGGTCCTGCTCCAATAGCCGTAGTCGGCGACCAAACGTTTGGGAAACTGCTGGGCTTGCGCGGGCAGCATGGCGAGGCCACACAGAATGCCGGCTCCCAGGGCTGAAAATCGATTCATACCGAACGCCTCCATTAACGAGTACTGTACACCCGTTGCGGGCCGCGATGCTAGACTGGTGCGCATGGATGATCTGCGCATTGAGCTGTCGCCCGGGAGCCGGGATGGAATTCGCGTGCTAAAACTGATCGGACCGTTCACCCTGAAGAACGTTTTTGAATTCCAGACAGTGGTCCGCCAGGACGCCGTCCCGCTGACCATCATCGACTTGACAGCAGTGCCGTTCATGGACTCGGCGGCGCTGGGCTCGATCCTGGGTTTCCACGCCTCCTGCCAGCGGCACGGGGTACGGTACGCTCTGGCTGGCGCGTCCGATCGCTTGAAGACGCTGTTCAAAGTCATCCATGTGGACGACCTGGTGGTCTCGTGCGGCACGGTAGCGGAGGCCGAAAGCACGCTGGCGGGCGCCGCTTCGGCCTAGCCGCTTATTAGCGTTTACGCAGCCAGACGTAACAATGGTTGCCGATCCGCCGCGCCTGGGGGGACCGCAATAGCGGCAGGTCCGCGTATGGCAGCGGGAACAGCAGCCATCCGCATCGCACATGCGAGACGGCCCGCCAGGCGCTGAGCGGCAGCAGCAGCATGACTTGATGTATTCGATCACGATGACCGGCGGAGTGGCGGTGGGGCCTGTGCGCCACGCTTCCGCCACGACTTCCAGGTCCGGCCAGCAGTTTCAGGCCGTCAAGCGTGAACCTTCGGTAGTCTTTCGGGAGCCAGCACGCGCACGATGTCGCGCATGACCCGCTCCGGATCGCGGACGTGTTCGACGACGGCGTCGCACTCGACGAGTTGAAACGCGTCGGAACGAAATGGAAGCTGGTGTGCGTCCGCGGCAGGGTCGACTCCGGACAACGCGAGCAGATCGATGCCTTGCGCTACTCGACCGGCGCCTCTGATGCAAAGATTCGACCCGGCCACCGGGAAGGTCCTTCGGCTCGGCTGGATTCACGAGATTGTCCATCGCGCCCGCCAAAGAGCGGGCCTGCGAGGCCCGCGCAGGCTGCGAGCCTGCCCCACTACGGCAGAGTTTCCCGTGCCACCTTATCCGCCTGCTCCGCGCGGAACCGCTTAAGCTTCTCCCGCAATTCCGGCCGCGAATTGGCCAGAATCGCGATAGCCAGCAGCGCGGCATTGCGCGCTCCCGCCGTGCCGATCGCCAGCGTGCCCACCGGAATGCCGCCCGGCATCTGCACCGTGGAAAGCAGCGAATCCAGCCCCTTCAGCGCGGGACTCTCCATGGGTACGCCGAGCACCGGCAGCACGGTTTGCGCCGCCAGCACTCCGGCCAGATGCGCGGCGCCGCCCGCCGCCCCGACGATTACTTCAATGCCGCGCGATTCCGCCTCGGCGGCGTATTGCGCGGCCAGTAACGGTGTGCGATGCGCGGAGAGCACCCGGCACTCGTGCGGCACGCCGAATTGGGTCAACGTTTCGTCGCAATGGCGCATCGTCTCCCAATCCGATTTGCTGCCCATGACGACCGCGACCAATGGCTGAGTCGTTTGTCCCATTTGGTTCTTACTCACCCTGCGCCAGCGTGAAGCCCGGCTTCCCGTCGTAGTTGCGCAGGTTCTCGGTCTTCACGATCTCCATGCCCGTTTCGGCGATCCGCCCCAACAGGCTGACAATCTGCCCTTGTGTCACCACGCTTGGAGACGCGAACCGGCAGCGGTAATTATCCGTGCAAATGGTCTCCGGATGTCCACCCGGCCAGGTCTTCAAACCGCGATTCGACATCATCGTCAGGGTCAGACGATCGCCGGCCGTACCCTGCAGCACCGCCGCGAGTTTGTCGTTATCGAGCGACGGCCAGTTCACATAAACGTCCACGCCGATCAGATCCACCTTGGGATCGGGCCGGCTGACCGCGTGGCGGGCTGCCACCGCGGGGGGCGCGGCCGCGTAAGTCACCGGCTTCAGCGTGTTGGGCTTTTGTCCCAGCCGCGCCACCACCGCTTGCGCGAATTCCTTGGTGCCCACCTTCTCTTTGCTGGAGCCCTCGGTGAAGATATCGTAAGTATGGACGCCATCCTCAATGGTCCGCAGCCAGGCATTATGCACGCGCGCCGCGGCTTCCGGCTGATTGATATGCACCAGCAT
>Ga0187863_10001769_pt1 | contig 16976 bp, 18 predicted proteins | sample June2016WEW_11_1_FD_132975 | JGI IMG/M metagenome (GOLD analysis project Ga0187863, IMG submission 132975) | Peatland microbial communities from SPRUCE experiment site at the Marcell Experimental Forest, Minnesota, USA - June2016WEW_11_10 | ecosystem: Environmental > Terrestrial > Soil >... | reverse complement strand
CTGATCCACGGAAGTTTGCATGGAGGCGACCTGCTGATCGCACTCCGCCTTCTTGGCCAGGGCCTTGCGCGCCAGGTCTTCGTTGTTGGCGTCCAGGGCGACGCCGGCGCGGTCCTTCCAATCCTGCGACTGGCGGACGTATTTCTGATATTCGGCGTCCAGGCGGTTGTAGTTGCTCATGGCCACGGCGGACGCCTGTACGGCTTTGTTCAGCTCGTTGCGCATGTCCGCCACGGTCTGGCGGACGGTGGCGTCGAACGTGGCGTCCTCCACGGCGCTCATGCCTTCATTAGCCTGACCGCGGGCGACGCGGCCGGCGCGATTGAAAATATCCGATAGAAATGCCATTTGCGATTTGCCTCCGGTTACACCAAACCACTCAGAATGCGGCGCGCCACCATGACGTCGACCAGCAGGAAATGCACGCAGGAAAGGATGTCGTCCTGGTCCTCGGGGCCCAGGTCTTCGAGCTTGCAGAAGTTGTTGAGCGTGATGGCGGTCTGGCCCTGGCCGGCATCGTAGAGCTGGAAGTAGGAAGTGGAGATGCCGTTATGCGCGTCGAGCATGCTGCGCATCATTTGCGGCGTGATGGCGGCCTCCGGCGTCACGGTGCAGGTCAGCGACAGGTACAGGACGTCGCCTTCGAGCACGGCCTGAACGGCCACACCGCTCTGGAGTTCCTGTACGCGCAGGACACCCGGGGTGGGCTCGGTCACTTCATAGCCTTTATCGGCCAGGAGCGCTTTAATCTGATCGGCGTGGATACTTGCGATTTGAGCGGTCATATTTTGGTTGGTTACTCTTTAGCAACTACGACTCGGCCGCTGGAAAAGTTCAATGCAGCCAAGCCTAGTATAGCCGATGGCGGGGGCGGTGGGCGTTTTTTGCTTTTTGGACGGACGAAACCAATTTCTTGTAACCGGTTTGTAATCATTGGCATACGGGCTGTTTTCGGGCCGACTTCGGAACGTATTTGGCGGCTGGTTCAGCTTTCGAGGTCGCTGAGGCGGTGCTCGTGAATTTCAGCGATGCGCGCGAGAGCGCGGATGTTCTCGCCATCCTGCTTGGATGCGGCAAGTACCTCGGCGATCTGGTCGCCCTGTTGTTGCAGTCGCTTCTCGTTCGTCAGTTGCATGGCGGCGATCAGTTCTACGGTCTGGGTCAACGCTTCGTGCCGCGCGGTGAGTCTTTCGAGCCGTTCGTCGATAGTCATAGCTGTCTCCAGTTTAGCGTGAGTCGCCTTCGCCAGCCAAGGGGCTCAAGGCAGGGAGGCAGGGTAGGCAGGGCATCGGCGCTGCACGGCGCGAAAGCCCGATTCTTGTTGCACGCCGTAACATCTGTTGCGTTTCTTCTCGGTCTTGTTGAAATCAAAGGGCCAAATTGGGTTTGCTTCGTAATTCTTTGGGGTTCGGTCCAGGACCGCCCCTTGCCAGGGCAATGGCGCTGCACGGGTGCGAAAGCCCAATTCTTGTTGCATCTCGTAACATCTTGTCTTTTCGTGGCCGGCCGCCGGGCGGGGGAATCCCCAGCTTCGCCCGTGGTGTTGTCAGATCAGCAAGCTGACGCTACCGAGATAGTGCCGGTTGTGGGGGATTATTGCAGCAGTTTCGCCGTCCGTCGCAAATTTGGGATTTGAGCGCTGATAGAATGGGCTGGACCGAACAGACGCACTTATGGCCCAGGTGGTCATTCCCAATCCAGTCCTGAACTCACCCTTCGATGAGCCGGACCGGCATTTCTACTTCGACGAAGACGGCATCACCGACCAGGTGGTCGAGTCGCGGCGCCTGAGCAGCTACTTCGTCCCCGTACCCCAGCCGAAGAAAAAGGGCGCGCAACTGGACGGCAAAGCCCAGGACCTGACCCGGCAGCCCGAGCAGGTACGCGCGTTTCGGGACACCTGGGAGTTGGGGATTCACTCGTACCTTGCGTATCTGCGCGAACGGCTGGTCGTAGCCCGCGAAATGCTCACCGATACGGGCAGTGTGTTCGTGCAGATCGGCGACGAAAACGCCCATCTGGCTCGCTGCGTGCTGGATGAGGTATTTGGAAGCGAAAACTTTGTGAGCAGCATCAGCGTCCGCAAGACCGGCGGCACCACCGGAGACTTTCTTCCCGGAACCGTTGACTTCGTTCACTGGTACGCCCGGGAGAAGGCACTGTGCAAATTCCGCCCGCTTTTCCTTGAGCGCTCGCTGGAAGAGGCGTACGATTCGGGGTACCAGAACCTCGAGTCCCCTGGGGCGACCGCCGCCGCGCGGCCCCGGCCGATCTGCCCAACGTCAAGAGTGGTGACGGCTCCCGCCTGTGGTTGAACCAAATACTGACGAGCCCCCGAATCCGCGAGAATCGTTCCGGGTATTTCCCAATTGAGTTTGAGGGGCGGGAATACCTGCCAACCTCCGGTGAGTGGAAGACAAATCGTCAGGGCGTTGAGCGCCTGAAGAGTGCGCGACGCATCAGCTCAAACGGCAGCTCCCTGGGATACGTGCGATTCGCCAACGACTTTCCAGCAGTGACAATTACAAACTTGTGGGCGGATATGTGGGGGGCCAGCAGCCCGATCTACGTCGTTCAGTCGGCCACGCGGCTGGTCGAGCGCTGCCTGCTCATGACCACTGATCCGGGCGACCTTGTGCTCGATCCGACCTGCGGTAGCGGCACCACGGCCTACGTCGCCGAGCAGTGGGGCCGGCGCTGGATCACGTGCGACACCAGCCGCGTCGCCCTGGCGCTCGCGCGCACGCGCCTCATGGCAGCAAAGTACCCGTATTACCTGCTGTCCGACTCGCCCGATGGCATAAGGAAAGAGGCCGAACTGGCCGGCGTTATCCCGCCCGAGCGAAAGACGGAAGACGACGTGCGTAAGGGCTTTGTCTACAGGCGAGTCCCGCACGTTAGGCTCAAGTCCATCGCCAGCAACGAAGATATCGACGCCATCCATGCCCACTACCAGGACCAGCTTGAGCCCCTGCGCGAGACATTGAACGCCGCCCTGAAGCAGAACTGGCGGGAATGGGAGATCCCGCGTGAGCCTGACACCAAATGGCCGGCGGCGGCCCGCAAAACGCACGAAGAATGGTGGAAGCTGCGCCGCGCGCGCCAGCAGGAGATCGACGCCTCCATCGCCCGCCGCGCCGATACCGAATATCTCTACGATCAGCCCTATGAAGAGGGGAAGCGCATCCGCGTCAGCGGTCCGTTCACCGTGGAGAGCCTGTCGCCGCACCGCGTGCTCGCTCCCGCCGACGAAGAGCGTCCGGCCACCGAGCGCGCCGGCGAGGCCGCCGATACCGGGGGCGATTTCGTCACCGTGATCCTGGATAACCTCCGCAAAGCCGGCATCAAGGGCACCGATAAGTCGCAGGCCATCAAGTTCGACCGCCTGGAGGCTTTCGCGGGAGAACACATCCACGCCACCGGCGAATATACCGCCGCAGGGAAACCGCGGCGCGTGGCCGTCGCCATTGGCCCGCAGTACGGCACCGTGGGGCCGGACCATATCAAGGAAGCTGCCAAGGAGGCCGTGCGCGGCATCGGATTCGACCTGCTGGTGGTCTGCGGCTTCGCCTTCGATCCCCACGTTTCCGAGGAGGTCAGGCGTTACGGCAAGCTGTCTGTCCAGGTGGTCCGCATGAACCCGGATCTGCTCATGGGTGAGGAACTGCTGAAGAAGACTGGCGCGGGCAACCTCTTCACCGTTCTCGGCGAGCCGGACGTGGATATCCGGTGGCGTTCCGATGGCAAGATCGAAGTCGAGGTGCGCGGCGTGGATGTGTACGATCCCACCACGCAGGAGATCCGCAGCCACTCCACCGAGGACATCGCCTGCTGGTTCATCGACACGGACTACAACGGTGAGAGCTTCTTCGTGCGCCACGCTTACTTTACCGGTGCCGATGAGCCTTACGAGAAGCTGAAGCGCGCTCTGCGGGCCGAGGTGGACGAGGCGGCATGGGCGTCGCTCTACTCGGCCACCAGCCGGCCGTTCGACCGTCCGACGACGGGCAAGATTGCGGTCAAGGTGATCAATCACTACGGGGACGAGGTGCTGAAGGTGTTTGCGGTTTAATCAGCTTCCAGGTCGGTGAGGCGGTGCCCGCGGATTTCGGCGATGCGGGCGAGGGCACGGATGTTTTCGGCGTCAGCTTGGCTAGCGGCCAGGGCGCGGATGTTTTGCGCGTCGACCTCGACGGTGGCACGCAGCTCGCTTACGTCGTGCGTGAGGAGTTCAATGGTCTGGGCCAGGGCTTCGTGGCGTTCTGTGAGCCGATCAAGGCGCTCGTCGATGGTCATGGGCGTTTCCACTTTACCGTGAATGGCATTTGCATGCCACTCGCGTGGTCGTGCTTTGTGGATTCCCGCCCGGCAGGAACCGCTCCGTTGAAGACGGACGCCCTGCAGGCCTACGGCCGGTTACGCGAGCTTCGCTCGCGAAAGGCCGATTAACAATCGGCCTGCAGGTTACCAACCTGCCCCACAGCAAGTGGCCAAAGTCCAGGCCGGCCGGCGGCCGAGTTGGTGGGCGGGTGCTAGGATTCCGCCGATTGGCAATCGGCGCGCGGGTTGGCAACCTGCCTTACAAGGTCCACGATGATTTTGCCGATCTCCATGAATTGATCCAGCCCGGAAGGCTTGGTGATGAATTTGGAGATTCCGAGCTCTTTGAGCAGGGCCTCGTCCCGGCGGGACTGGGAAGAACTCCAGACGCACACCGGAACACCGGCGAGGTGAGTAGCGCGTTGGATTTCGCGCAAGATATCTTCGCCGGTATACTTGGACAGGTTCAAGTCCACCAGGATCAGGTCTGGAATTACCGCATCCGCGTAAGCCCCCTGCCGGTGAATGAAAGCGAGGGCTTCCCCTCCGCTCAGCAGGTGAACCAGTTCGAATTTGAGATTTTGCTTTTTCAGCGCCCGATCGAGAAGGAAGACGTCTGAGCCGTTGTCCTCAATGACCAGGATGCGCGCGGCGCGAACGACAGAGTTCTTCAAACTACCTCCCCAGCGGACAACCTTTGTCTGCCGCTTTTCATCATTCCACAACCGATGGCGGCGCCATTTGCGGCGACACCTGCCTGGCCCGGACGATCCACCGCTTGGGCGCCGGCCCGACGAAGTAGAAAGGGTAACAGGTCACCATGGTCAGCACGTTCTCGCCTGACGAAGCGAGTACCCCTACATTGCTTGGATCTACCACCCTTAGCGACTGGACTTCGTACTTGAAATTGCCTTTCAGCGTTGAGAACTGAATCTCGTCCTTGATCTTCAAGTCTTTCAGGGGGCGAAAAAATGTGTCCCGGTGTCCGGCGAGGCCTACGTTGCCGGAGTCGCCCGGCAGAGACGTGCCGGGAATATGTCCGACCGCGCGCCGGAGAGTGGTTTTGTCGACGCCTTCGACGACGACCACGGAAAGGAAGAGGCGCGGGATCTCCAAACGGCCGATGAGACCGTCCGCGGCGACGGCGGGCGCGCTGGCCGGGACGGCGGAGGACTGCAGTTGAGAGGCGCTCTCGCTGGCGGCCTGACGATCGCGCAGTTGGCGGTCGAGGATCGCGCTTTGGCGCGACTGGAAAATCCAGGCGTCCCCCAGAGAGAACGCGCAGTAGCCCAGAAGCAGGAAGGCGCAGGCAAACAGGGCGCGCTGGGCCCACTTCAGAATTCGTCTGAGTGGCGCTTTCCCAACCACAATCCTCATTTGGAGCCCTTACTGTCCGGCCGCGGTTCGCCGCCGAATATGTAGCCGGTGCGAGTGCGCACGGACAACTGGTGGCCCTCCTCCCGGGCAACTACCCGGATGGAGCGATAGACGCCGCTACGAGTCAGATTGGTTGGAACATATCCGATGGTGTATTGATGACGAATGTCCCGTGCGATGCGGTCGCAGATTGGCGCCACCTCGCTGATCTGGCGGGGGAAGAAAGCTTCGCCGCCGGTGGCCCGCGCCAAGCGCTTGAGCACACTCGGGTTGCGGTCCTGATCGTCTTCATCGAATACGCCTATGGTATAGATGACGGCGCTGGACTGCCCTGCCAGTTCCATGACTTGGGCCAAATTGCGCACACTGGCGTTGTCGCCGCCGTCGCTGACCACGATCAGCACTTTCTTATCCCGGCTGCCCGCCTGCAATTCCACTAGAGCCTTGGCAATCGCGTCGTAAAGCGCGGTCTGGCCTCCGGCGGGCCTGACGACGATCGCGTTTGCCAGTTCGACGGTGTTATTGGTGAATCGGACCGCGCCTGGCAGGCCCAGCGATACGTGCTCGTTGAAGTTGACGACGAACATTTCGTCTTGCGGATTGCTGGAACGTACGAAGGTCTGGGCGGCGGCGGACACCTCCGCAAGCTTCGGCAGCATGCTGGTGCTCTGGTCGACCACTAGTCCCACAGTGACGGGAATATCTTCGTTTCTGAAAAGCCGGATGTGTTGTCGAACACCGTTCTCATAAACTTCGAAATCCCCTTCGACCAGATTGGAGACAAAGCCGCGCTGGCGGTCGGTCACGGTAGCCGGCATCACCACCAAGGCAACGTCCACGGAGATTCGGAATCCGGATTCGGGATCTTGCGCTGCCGGCGGCGTCTGAGATGCGGTGTGGCCTGCCAGGAAGATCGGGAGAAGGATCGGGAGGGCGATGGCCTGCACTACGCCACGCTCTCCCGCCCGCGACAGACCCATCCTCATAGCCGCTCTCCTTCCGACAGTTATCGCGCGGGCAGTCTCTCGCCCGCGGGCCAGCCTTAACTGGCTGCTTCAAGCGCCTTACTGCACGCGCTTTTGCGCCGACCGGAGGACGAAGGCTCCGCCCAACGCCAGCAATCCGAGCAGCGCGATCAGCGGCAGCGTGCTCGACGTCGCCGGAAGCACCGTGGCCGGCGCGGCCACCTCAGCTACTTCCGCCGGTGGGGGGGCGACCACCTGGGCGACTTCCACCTCTTCTCCCGTAGGTTGAACCGCCATGACCGGCACCTGCTTCAGTTGCACGACCACGGGCTCGTCCGCCTTCTGGATCGGCTCTGCGACTTCCAACGGGACGTCAGCCGCCGTGAAGAGAACCGGCGTGTTGGTCTCTTTAGCTAGTTGCATGGCTCTGGCTTTTGGATAAACGAATTCCTCGCCATAGTTTTCGCCGGGATAGAACCATGCCCTGAGCGCCTCCGGCTCGCCGGCCGGACGCTCGCGGAAAGTGACTACGGTCTTGCCAGTCACCTTGAGACGATAGTTCGGGATAGCCAGAATGGTGGCGAAGACCTGCGTTTCGTCCTTGTTGAAGATCTGGACAATGTGACGGTCGGACTGCGAGTCCAAGATTTTGAATACATAGGTTCCGGCCGGCAACACGCCCCATCCCTTGAGGTGGACGCCCGGAATCTCCACAGGCCCGCTGAAAGTCAACACTGTTTTCCTGTTCCACTCGTCCGCCTTTGCGGCTGGTGATAATACCGCACCCGTTAGCGCCAGGCAAAACACGCTCGTTGTTACTGTTCTTAAGACATTCATCTGTTTCTGCTCCTTTGTTCTAAACTCTCGGGCGGCCGGCTTGGCTCTGTCGGCAAGGTATCCGAAGACCTCGGCTGGCTGGCCGCACGCGATGGAAGAGGAGCACTCCGGGGTCCATCGGCACTACACCACGGGACAAACGCGGCTTTCAATGGGTGAGGGCCGTGATTGCCATACGTTGGACAACAGCAGGGCAGACGAGAAAGCCGAACACCGCCCAAGGTATTCTCGCCCGCGCGCTATCGGCTCATGCAGTTATTGCCGTACAAAATGCAGGAATTGCTGATGGCTCGAACTCGGCAGGCCACGAAAAACGATGGCCTGCCCCACGGCTAAATTTGCTGCAACAAAAAACCCCTCTGCAGCAACAAACAAGAGAAGGATAGGTAAGCGGCAACAACTATTGATGGCGGCTCCCGCGAGCACGCTGTTTATTATAGCCACTCTTCTTTCGCCGGTTAGTTGCAGCAGAGGGCAGGTTTGAAAGGGTCTTTCGCCAATTCAACTAAAGCTAAGCAACCCGATGGCCACGCGTGAATCACGCTGTGGCCGGTAGAACTTCAGCCTCCCAGATACTCGACGTGAGCGTAGGTACCTAACCGCGGGTTGTATCCAAGATACCAGCCCACATGGGAGGGGTCTTCGTAGATCACGATCTGATCGCCAGACCAGTTCCAGTCGGCGACGATGTTGTAATCGAACGCGGCGACGTCCCAGAAGAAATTGCCGAACCAGAAGCGTTCCCGGTTTCCTCCCGCGAGCACGAACATATGATCCCGTCCAAAGCCGCCGGTGAAGCGTCCGTGCGCCCACGGGTGATCGAGATGGTAATGCGTATCGTTGGCGCCCGAATCGTGTCCAACCCATCGATCGTTCCTGGCATCGACGTGCGGAACGTTGGGATGGCCACTCCTATCCGCTTTTGACGTGGTTCTCAGTCGCGGCATTGTCCTGGCGGCCCCGCGTAGGCGCGGAGGCTCTCGCGGCAGGGGGACCGTGCGCGGGGACGTGTCCACCGCCAACTGCCGCGGGGCGACCACCGCTGCCGTGCGACTGCCCGCCGCGCTGCGCAAAAGCCGTCGCACAAATCAGAATCGATAGCAATATGGCCTTATTCACTGCAACCTCCCAGGCGATATTTCGCCGGTTGATTCAAAGCAGGCGGATGGCCAGTTGCGAATGGATTATCCTGGCAACCAAGCCTCGCGGCTAGTGTCCGGCGTAGCGCAGACGATCGTTGTTTGTCGTCTGCGCACCGTGCTCGGACTCGGCAGGCCACGAAAAACGATGGCCTGCCCCACAGCGCGGCAGGCTGCAAAACCGAGCCTCGGCGGAGAGGCGGTGGAGCGGGTCTGGAGACCGCTGCAGGCGTGGACGCCCGCCCCACGCTTCGTCGCGGCGCGAAGAAACTGATGGACAGCTAGTGTGAGGATGGCGCGGTCTTGCCGCTCGGCAAGTGCTCTTCGGGCTTGCAGCCGACGAGTCGGACCGTCGCCGAGCGGGAGCGAGGAGCAACGAAAGCTACCAGGGCAATGCCGGCTCCCAGCCCGGCCAGGAAAATAGACAGTGAAAACAACATCTTATCGTTCATACAAAGCGCCTCCATCAGTGGGGATCGTAGGGCGGCCAATCTTGGCCGCAGCCGCCTTTTTAGGCGGCCAGAGCTGGCTGAAAGCCGGCTGCGGGCAGAATTGCCCGCCCTCCATTCAGTGCAAGATTTATGCCAAAGGCGCCAGCCAGGCTCTTCTTGTCAAGGCGCAGTAAAGGCTGCCGTCACCATGGCGCCCGGATCGGTCTCAATGGCCAGGATTTCCTTGCCTTCATGGATCAGGATACCGCGCAACTTCACGGGTGTAATCGTGGCGGGGTCTTGAGCGGGAAGCGAGAGGTCGATTTCGACGATGCACTGGGCATCGACTGCGATGGTAACGTCGGTGGTGAGTGCGGAGGCGCCCTCTAGAGCCAGCTTGAAACTGGCATTCGCGTCCGACTTGATCAGACCTTTCGCATGGATTGTATTCGAAGCTGTAATCGAAGCCGGGCCGGGCACCATGGGGATGGAAGCGCCGGAGAGCGTAAACGCGTATTGTGTCCGCAGGTCCGAAGCCTTACACTCAGCCGGAGTTCTGGCCATAATACCGTGTTGGGCGCCGCCTGGGTCGGCCTGGCGGAAATGTACCGTCTTCCCGTCGCTGGTGGCGACACCGTCGAAGTGTTGGAAGGCGCCGGAATCGTCCTGCAGGCTCCAGGAGATGGTGCAATCCCAGCGTGCCTCATAGATTCCAGTCACAGGATTGCCCATAAGGAAGCCGGCGAACATGGCTGTCGAGTAACCGCTAATTGCTCCGTCCGCGGCTAGGACCATTCGCCCAATGTTCGAAACCGGCTTCGACTCGCCGGAAATGGTGGTCTCGCCGGAGAGTTGGAATCCATAGGCGCCTACGAGAGCGGCTGGATCGCACACATCGGCGCAGAGCGGGAGACCCGGCAGGGAGATGAAGACGAGCGATAGGGCGAACCGCAGGCGACGATTCCCGCGGCGAACCGGCGCCACCGAATGCGGAGCACGAGGGTCCATTGAAGTGTTCCTACAGGCGGGTGGGATCGTGGCTTTCGCTTGCGGTGCCCTTTCGCGCGAGCGACCGTTCGTCGGCGCGCTTTTCAGCATGCGCTCTAGCGAGTCCGTGCCGCTCCCGAAGCCGCCCGACCAACTGATCCTTCTTGCCGGCGATGGTTTCCCAGTCATTATCGGTTAGTTTCCCCCAGCGTTCGCGGGCGGAGCCGGCAAATCGCTTGCACTTGCCTGCGATCTGGTCCCAATTCATGGGTCTTCCCTCCGGTCTTCCGGTGAACTCCTTGTGGCACGTTTGGCACCGTTTGAAATCGAGAAGAATTAGCGGCAAAGGTGGCGCGAGCCAGGCCCGGCCAACTTCTCCGCTCAACTAAAGGTGCATCCCCGCATGCAGATTGTGCACCAATGGGCGGCGTGTACCTGCACGCCGCGGCGCTTTCAGGAGTTGGCCCGGCTCGTGCACACATATTCAACTGGACAGTTTCAAAAAGAGGATCACCAAATGGGAAAGAACACATCGGTCATCGGCATCTACGAGGATCGCACAATGATTTCGGATGCCCTGGAAGTCTTGCATAAAGCAGGGTATCGGGCGGCGGATATCTCGGTGCTGACCTCCGACAATCATGGCTCAAAGGATTTCGCGCACGAGAAGCACACCAAAGCGCCGGCGGGAGCGGGCGTGGGAGCAGCGGTAGGGGCGGTGGTGGGCGCGGTGTTGGCCTGGCTCGATTCCAACCAGGTTGTGGCCATCGCGGGTTTAGGGCCGCTGGTCGCGGCTGGACCCTGGCTGGCGGCTTTGGCTGGCGCCGGCGCGGGCGGGGCGCTGGGTTGGATCGCGGGATTGGCGGCGGGCCTGGGGCTGACCGAATACGTCGCCAAGAGGTACGCGGGCAGAATGCGGCGCGGCGGCATTCTCGTATCCGTTCATTGCGACAGCCCGGAGTGGTGTGAGCGGGCCAAGCAGACCCTGAAAGACACTGGCGCCAGGGATATTTCGTCCGCTGCCGAGACAGCGGCCGACTACGGGACGACGGACAAGCCGACGGATAGGCCGCCGGCGGTGGTGGCGATTCGGGACGAAGTGCCTGCGCCACAGACGGCGGAGTGTGTCGTTCTCGAAACCAAGAAATAGGAGGCCGGTGTCTCGATTGACCATCGCGCGGCAGCGGCGGACTGGTCTTCTGCGTGCAGGTTTAAGAGCGTTCTAAATGGAGACGATTACTATGCAATTCCTTCGAGCTACAAATACCGCTGCCCTGGTTCTGCTTTTGGGGACGATTGTCCCTGCCTACGCGCAGCACGAACCTCAGGGCGAAAAACAGGCCCAGCCTGAAAAGCAACAAAGCAGGCCACAAGAAAGTGCGCGGCCGGCAGCACAACAGCAGCAGCGCCCCGCGGCGCAGGCGCCACGGCCGCAGGCGCAACAGCAACGGCCGCAGGCGCAGCAGCAACAGCCTAAGCAACAGCAACCGAAGCAGGAGCGGGCTCAGCAGCAGCCTAAGCCACAACAGCAGCCGAAGCAGGAGCGGGCTCAGCAGCCTAAGCAAGAGCAACCGCTGCAGCAGCGCGCTCAGCAGCAGCCTAAGCAACAGCAACCGCAGCAGCAGCGCGCTCAGCAGCAGCAGCGCGCTCAGCAGCAGCCGAAGGCCCAGCAACCGCAGCAGCAGCGGGCTCAGCAGGCCAAGCCATCCCAACAACCGAAGCAAGAGCGGGCCCAACAGGCTAAGCCACAACCACCGGCGCAGGCGCGGGCTCCGCAGCAGGCCAAACAACAGCAACCCCAGCAGCAGCGGGGCCAGCAGCAGGCCAAGCAGCAGCAACCCCAGCAGGCGCGGGCCCAACAGCCTCAGCAGGCACAGCAAGGGCACGCTACGCGGCCGCAAGCAGTCGCCTGGCAACAGCAGAAGGGATGGCTAAAGCAGGGTGGCGGCTGGCAGGGGCATAGCACATGGGCGCAGAATGGCGATCGGAATTGGGACAACGACCATCGCACGTGGGCGCAGCGCGGAGGCTATGGCGGTTACTACATTCCCGAGAACACCTACAATCTGCATTTCGGGGACCGTCACTGGTTCCGGATGCACGGAATGCCCGCGATCTACATGGGGTATCCGCGCTTCTCGTACGACGGCTTTTGGTTCATGCTGGTGGATCCCTGGCCCGGATCCTGGGCTGCGAACTGGTACGCCGACGACGACGTTTACATCGATTATGACGACGGGTACTATCTCTGCAACCGCGCATATCCAGGCGTGAGACTTGCGCTGATGGTGTCGCTATAGGTGACTGCCCCACAAGCCGGCGGGTCTGGAGACCCGCCGCAGGCGTGGACGCCCGCCCCACATTGACAGATCCAAAGGACGAATGCCTCCAGCTCAAATTGAACGGCATCGCACCGAACGCGTCGGCTGGCTGCGCGCGGCGGTATTGGGCGCGAACGACGGGATCCTTTCGACGGGAAGCCTGGTGCTGGGTGTCGCATCCGCGCACGCCAGTCACGGCAGCGTAATGGTGGCGGGCGTGGCCGGCCTGGTGGCCGGGGCCATGTCGATGGCGGCGGGCGAATACGTGTCCGTACACTCGCAGGCAGACACGGAAAAGGCCGACCTCAAGCTGGAACGCGCGGAATTGAAGACAGATGACGCGGGCGAGCACAAGGAACTGGCGGCAATCTACGTCGCTCGGGGCCTCGATGCCGAACTTGCCAAACAGGTTGCCAAGCAATTGATGGCGCACGACGCTCTGGGCGCGCATGCCCGCGACGAACTGGGCATCTCCGCGACTCTCAGTGCACGTCCGATTCAGGCTGCGCTGGCGTCGGCCGCCAGCTTCATTGCCGGAGCGGCGATGCCGCTGGTGGTTACCGCCATAGCACCGGCGGCAGGGCTGATTCCGATTGTCGCCGGAAGTTCCCTTTTGTTCCTGGCGCTCCTGGGAGGGTTGGCCGCGCACGCCGGGGGCGCAGGCGTGCTGGTGGGCGCAATGCGCGTCACGTTTTGGGGCGCTCTAGCCATGGCGGTGACCGCGGGCGTCGGAGCGCTGTTCGGAACCGTCTTCGCCGGGGCTTGAGGACCGCGAAGAGTTCTCACCGGCACTTCTCAACTACTACGAAGGTGATGTCGTCGGTTTGCGGCATGCCCTGGGTGAATTCCTCAATGGATCTCAAGAACTTCTGTTCGAGGGCGTGGCTTCCGGAAGGCGCCTCTTGCCGAATGAGTGTTAGCAGTCTTTCTTCTCCGAACATTTCATCCAGCGGATCTTGCGCGTCTGTAAGGCCGTCGGAGTAAACCACCAGAATGTCTCCTTTGTCGAGACGGAAAGTTTGGGGTAGATAAGAGGCGGAATCGAACATCCCCAGGAAGTGAGCGTCGGAGCGCAGCTTTTCGATTTTTCCCGTGGCGGAGCGGAACAAATAGGCCGGGTTATGTCCCGCGCTGATGAATTGGCCTATGCCCTGCGGGCTTAGCAGAAAGAGAAAAAGCGTAACGTACTGAAAGGGGAGGGACCTTTCGCAAAGGAGCTGATTCACCCGGCTCAAGACCTCCTGCGGCTGGGTCTGGGAATGAAACTCCATGCTGAGAGCGCCCAGCACCATTGAACTTAACAGAGCCGCGGACATCCCCTTGCCGGAGACATCCGCCAGAACGCCCACCCATTCCCCGGAACTCAGTTGTTGGAAATCGTAGAAATCCCCTCCCACATAGCGTGTGGGACTGTTATATGCATGGATGCTGAAATTCTCGAACTGAGGCAGGCACCGGGGCAGCAGGCAGGCCTGAGTTTCCTGCGCCAGGGCCAATTCCTGTTCGAGCTTCTCCCGCTCCGCCAGGTTTTTCAGGCGAATCACCTCGCGGCTGGCCTCCAGTTCCCGGACCGTCTCCTCCAGCACCTTGCTGTAGTTCTTGGCTTCCAGGTGCAACAGGCGCACTTCCAGGATGTTGTGGACGCGCGCGCGGAGCTCGGCCAGTTCGAACGGTTTGCCGACGAAATCCTTAGCGCCGGCTTCGAGAGCGCGCAGCTTTTGGTCCGGCTGCGCGGTGATCACCAGGACCGGAAGGTAGCCGTCCTCTTCGATTTCCTTCAGGCATTCCATCACCTGAAATCCGTCCATGCCGGGCATCTGGAGATCGAGCAGGATCAGGGCGTAGCGACGCTTGCGGTGAAGTTCGCAGACCTGGAGCGGATCGGTGGTAGATTCGACGGCAGTATAGCCGGCGATGCGCAGCATGCCCTCCAGCAGACGGACGTTGGCTTCCCGGTCGTCAACGATCAGGATTCTGGCGTTCAGAATTTCGGCTGGGCTGACCATAGCCTTCGTCGCGATTCAATTAGGAACCGTCAGGTGTCGGGTGGGCGACATGTGGGGCCGGTTGGCATCCGGCACGGCGGTTACCAACCGCCGTGCAGGGCCGAGTGCCACTCGGCCCGCAGGTTGCCTGGCGGCCAACCTGCCCCACAAGAACTGGCAATGTTGTTTCGTAACGATGCTTTAGCACTGACCGGCCTCGTGCCGCGCGAACTCCAATACTTCGTCCAACGTTCGCATGAACTCATCGACCTTAATCGGTTTGGTGAGATAGCGAAAGAATCCGGCCTGCAGGCCCTTCTCGATGTCGCGGGGCATGGCATTGGCACTGAGGGCCACGATGGGAATGTGCGCCGTGGCCGGGTCCGCGCGTAGAATTCCGAGGGCTTCGATGCCACTGATGCCAGGCAGATTGATGTCCATCAGGATCACCTCCGGCTGGTTGGTGCGCGCCAGGTGGATACCCAAGTCTCCGTCTCGCGCAGTCAGCAGGCGCATATCCCTACGGCGGGCGATGAGTTGCTCGATCAACTTCAGGTTAGCCGGGTTGTCCTCTACATAGAGCAGCGTGCGCAGCGGCGCGCCGTGCAGAACTTGCGTTTCCGGATTTGCCGTTGGCCCGGCTCTGTCAACTGCCAGTTGCGGCGCCGCCGTCGAGTTCAGCTCGAACCAGAAAACGCTGCCGAACCCCACGGTGCTCTCGACGCCGATTTCGCCTCCCATCATTTCCACCAGGCGCTTGCTCATCACCAGGCCGATGCCCGTGCCTTCCTCGGCGCTTCTCTCTTGCCCGAGACGGTTGAACGGCTGAAAAAGCTGAAGCAGCATATCCGGAGGCAATCCCGCGCCGCTGTCCTTGACGCTAACACGAACCCGTTCCGGAGTTCCCTTGATGCGATCCACGTCCACGACGACGGTTCCGTTTGGCTGGTTGTACTTGATCGCGTTGGAAAGAAGGTTGATAAGAACCTGCTTCAGCCGGGTCCGGTCGGCATCCACAAAACAGGGGACGTCGAACACCGGGAAAGTCATTTTCAGGCCGCGCTTTTGACCCTGCGGCTCGATCATGGCCTGGCATTCGAACATGACTTCGGTCAGCGATGTGGGTTCCCGCGACAGCGCCAGCCTGCCGGATTCGATCTGCGCGAGATCCAGGATTTCGTTGATCAGTTCCAGGAGATACCATCCCGCGTGGAGAATCTGGTCGATGCTCTCCGTCTGGGAAGATGTGGGCGGCGGGGAATCGGATTTGATGAGCTGGGCGAAGCCGAGGATGGCATTCAGCGGCGAGCGCAGCTCATGGCTCATGCTGGAAAGGAAATCGGATTTCGCGAGGTTGGCTTTTTCGGCCGCGGCCCTGGCTCTTTTCAGCTCGACGTTTTGCTCGTCGATGGCATGATCGAGAAGCTTGCGCTCGGTGACGTCGCGCGCCGCGGCGAAGACGCCCTGCAGCTTCCTGTCGCGGTCGTAGAAAGTGGTGGCGTTGTAGGACACCACGGTGGTCTTGCCGTCGCGGGCGCAAGCCGTGAGTTCGTAATTGGTGATCTTCTTGTCGCGCAGCACCTGTTTGATGCCCGCCTCGGCCCGCGCCGGATCGGTGAAGTAGTTCTTGAACGGCGCGCCAATCAGTTCGTCGCGCGTCGAGCCGGTGAGCGCTTCCATCTGCTTGTTGACGTCCGTGATGATGCCGGCCGGATCGGTGGTCATGAGCGCGTCAATGTTGGATTCGATCAGTGAGCGCGTGTAGAACTGCTGGTCGCGCAGACGCTGATCGAGCTTCATTTGCTCGGCTTCCACCTGTTTGCGCGCGGAATTATCGGTGCCGATCAGCAGGTAGCCGATGATCAGGCCTTGATCGTCGCGCAGCGCCGTGACCGACACGATGGCCGGGAAGCGGCTGCCGTCCTTGCGGATGTAGGTCAGTTCGTAAATGTCCTCGATCCCGCGGGAGGCCTTGAAGACCAGCGCCTGGAAGCCCGGCGTAATGGTGGTTTCGAGCTCGGCGCTCAATGCCACCGCGCGGGCGATCACTTCCTGCGGATCGGAGATATCGGCCGGGGTGATCTTGTTCACCACGTCGGCGGCCGCGTAGCCCAGCATGCGCTCGGCGCCGACGTTGAAGATTTGAATCACGCCTTTCTCGTCGGTGGCGATACTGGAGAAATTGGCGCTGTTGAAAATCGCGTTCTGCAAGGCTCCGGTTTTAAGCAGAGCCTCTTCGCGGCGGACCTCGGTGATAACATCCACCGTGGTGGCGGCATCTTCGGCGACGGCCGCCATTGCCAGTCCATTGGCCATGTGTTTTTCCTTTTCGAGTGTCGTCTTGTGGTTCTATTTGCGCTGGAAGACGAGCGCGATCGGCGCGTGCTCCGGCCTTACGACGCTGACCGTCATGCTGCCATCCGCTGCCAGGGTGTAGCTTTCGATGGTAACCGCGCCGGATTGCGTGGTGATCACCTTCAGGACGTCGTGATCCCAGCGGGTCTTGCTCTTAAGCTCTTTGCTGGTATGAATCGTGGCGTTGTTCTGGGCGTCGGTCATGTCGCGGTAGAAGTAGGTCTCGCCGGCGCCTGCATAGGTGAAATTGCGGGAGACG